>Ga0247836_1003484_pt1 | contig 21041 bp, 19 predicted proteins | sample LaCruzMarch2015__4_FD_187116 | JGI IMG/M metagenome (GOLD analysis project Ga0247836, IMG submission 187116) | Freshwater microbial communities from meromictic Lake La Cruz, Castile-La Mancha, Spain - LaCruzMarch2015_14m | ecosystem: Environmental > Aquatic > Freshwater > Lake | place: Spain... | reverse complement strand
AGATCGGCCGCATGCGAGGCCGCGCCAGACGTGATGCAGGCCGTCATCAGGTTGGTCGTGATGTTTGACGGCGCGATCACGCCGTAGAGCAGCTGCGTGATCTTGCCCATCGCACCGATCGGCGTGATGTCGGTTTCGCCCGTCGCCCGCGCCGCCACGATCGACAAGAGAAACGTCACCAGCACCGCCAGGATCCCCATCCACCACGAGATGCCGAAGAGCAGGTGACCGAGCACGACGCAGGCCGAGCCCGCCAGCAGCGTGCCGATCACAAACCACGAGGCCGGCACCTCGATATGCGCGAGCTCGTCGTCGATGGGGGCGTGCTGCCGCCCGCCGCCGAAGAGTCCGGCGAGGCTGCCCGTCAGGCCGTCAAATGCCCGCAGCACTGTCCGCCATTTGAGGGCGAACGACAAAAGACCGCTTGTCACCATCATCGCCGTCGCCGGCCAGAGCACCCACGACACGATGCCCCGGTAGCCAGGCTCCACGATGCCCCGCTCCACCAGGATCGGGCCGATGACGCCGAAGCAGATCACCGAGCCGATCACCATCGACACGGCCACCCGCATCCCCATGATGGCGCCCGCCGCCAGCATGATCAGCGAGCCCTCGATGCCGATCGTGTATTTCGTGAGCAGATCGCGTCCAAATGCCGTCGGCAGAAACGGCAGCTCAGCCGGAAACGCATAGGCCGCCAGCCATTTCACCTGCGCGAAGAGATCTCGCCAGAGGGCGACCACGGCCCCGACGATCCCCGCCGCAAAGAGCGACCGTGCCTTCACCACCGCCTCGCCGCCGGCCGTGTGCATGCTTTTGAGCGTTTCGGCCGTCGCGATGCCCGAAGGGAAGGGGAGCTGGTCGATGTTGATCAGCTGCCGCTTGAGCGGAATCGCCATGAAGACGCCGAGAAACGACAGTGCCCCAAGCCAGAGCATGATCTCCCACCACTGCATCAGCCGGCCGGTGGTGAGGTAGAGCGCCGGCAACGCCGACACAAGCCCCGCGCTCGACATGTAGCCGGCGGCACTGGCGGCGCTCGACATCGTGTAGTTTTCGAGGATCGTGAACGGCCGGTTCCGCCATGCCGGTACCACCTTCTCGAGCATCGTGAACACGGCATAGGCGATGATCGAGGCCGTGATCGTGACGCCCAGGCCCCAGCCGGTCTTGAGACCGACGTAGAGGTTTGAGATCGACATCACCCCGCCGATGATCATCCCGGTGACCACGGCGCGGGGCGTGAGTTGGATGGCGTCGTCGCCCGCGTAGACATTGGCCAGCCACCACCGAGCAGCCTCACGCTCGTCGTCAAACGGCGGATGCTGGGAAGGGGGCGAGTCGTGGGACATGGGGCTTTAGCGGCGGCAGCGAGTTTTTAACTTGCTGAGACTTGGCTTCGCATGTGGCAGCGAGTTTTTAACTTGCTGAGACTTGGCTTCGCATGTGGCAGCGAGTTTTTAACTTGCTGAATCGGCGTTGCTGCAACAACAAGATGAAATCTTGTCGCCACGGGGAGAGAACAACAAGATAAAATCTTGTCGCCACGGGGGAGAGAACAACAAGATAAAATCTTGTCGCCACGTTGGAGAACAACACGATGAAATCGTGTCGCCACGCTAGAACACGTCGAGGTTGAAGTGGTGGCCCTGGTAGTAGCGCCGCGACTTCGGATACTCGTTCTGCCACGCCCGGTTGTAGACCGGCACCCGCATCTCCTGCGGATAGCGGTAGTAGAGGTCGTTGGCGCTCTGCTGGTAGCTGTCCGCATAGAAGTTGTGCGGATACCACACGTAGGGATAGTGGTAGAAACGGTTCCAGTCGGTGGCGTTGTAGGAGTTGCCCCACTGGTGGCCATAGGCCTGTTGGCCCACGGCCGGCGGTTGGGCCTGCGTTGCAGACGCCGCCATCATCATGGCCCCGGCCATCAAGGCCGTGCCAAGCATGGATCGCATCATCGGATTGTCCCCCCTGAAAATCACCCGAACTCAACGGTTGTATCGGCCGCCCGCACGACCGGCCTTCACGGAAAAATCGGCAGGTTCGGGAAACCCGCGGGCGCAGCACATCCCGTCGCTTACGCTCGGGGCTTGTATGGCATACAAGCCCCCGGTCAGGCCTTGGCCGCGGGGAGACGGCCCTCGGCCAGTTCGCGGTCCCATTCCTCGATCAGCGGCCAGTGCTGGGCACACGTCCCAAAGTCGGCCAGACTGAGATAGCTCCTGACGCGGTCGAGCGTCTTCGCCAGCAACCGGTCGTCCTTGCGGAAGATCGGGCCGTGGCTCGGGAGCAGCCACTCGACATCACTGGCGGCAATCCGCTCGAGCGACTTGATGAACGCCGGGATATCGCTGCCGTGGTGGGCATCGATCGCCCCCACCGAACCGTCGCGGTAGATGTTGTCGCCGGAGAGCAGCAGGGGCCCCAGGCGGAAGGCGAGTTGGCTGTCGGTGTGGCCGGGCGTGTGCCAGACTTCGAGACGATGCCCACCGATCTCGATCGTCTCGCCCTCGACAACCTCTCGATCGACCTTCACCGTCGGCATGTCGAGGTGAACGTTCTGCGCGGCAATCTCGGCGAAGGTCTTGATACGGTCGCCCGTCTCGAGCGACTCGACCGCCAGCGGGTGGGCGAGCACCGGCGCCTTGAGAATGCTCTTGGCCTTGGCGAGCCCCTGAATGTGGTCGACGTCGGCATGCGTGGCCACGAGGGCCCGGCACTGGGACAACGGAAAATCCATCTCCCGGATCATCTCCACGATCTCGTCGACGGTCTCCTCGTAGCCGATGTCGATGAGCGCCCAGTCACGATCGTCGTGGACCAGATAGACGTTGCACCCGATCCGCCAGCCGGCCTGGTGGTTCATCTCGATAACACCGGGGAAGATCGGACGACGTTCAAGCATGGCGTTGGGTGATACTCGCGAAGGAAGAGGCGGAGGCGGGCCGCCGGCAGGGTACCGAGCCAGATTTGCGGCAAACGTCGGCGGAAGACAGACTAGCAGCAGAAGTTTAGACGTTTTCCATCCAAAGTGTAGCGCGATGGCATCTTTCCCCCGGACAGGGTTTGCGGCGTGGGCCGGCAGCGTCGAAGAGCTGTGCGGTTTGATCGACGCCCTGCGGCCCCTCGCCCGTTCGCTCGGAGCCCCCGATCCCGAGGCGGACGATTGGTTTGGCGTGCTCTTCGGCAAGCTGCGACCGCAGGTTTCACGTGAGCCGCTGCTGGTCGCGGCCGTCTGCGGCGGCACGAACACCGGCAAGAGCCTGATCACCAACACCCTCGTGGGCGAGGAAATCAGCCGCTCTGTTCCGGAGGCGGCGCGGACGCGTCATCCGGTGGCCAGCCTGCCGCGGGGGCTCGCCGACCGCGCCGATCTGGCGGCACTCTTCCCCGGATTCTCGCTTGCGGCCTGGGCCGGCGTGCAGGACGCGATTGAACTGGGGCCGGATGCGTCGGGCAACGAAGACCGTTTGGTGTGGCGAGAGGACTCGAGCGGCCGGCAACCGGCCAGGCTCGTGCTCCTCGATACGCCCGACATCGACGGCACGCTCAGGGAAAACTGGCACCGGGCGGAACTGGTGCGGAATGCCTGCGATGTGATCGTCGCCGTGCTTACCCAGCAGAAATACAACGACGCGGCCGTCCGCGACTTCTTCGCCGCCGCGGCATCGGCGGGCAAGGCCGTGGTCGTCGTCTTCAACATGATCGACTGGCCACGGCAGCGCGACCGCATCGCCGGCTGGCTGGCGACGTTCACCGCGGAAACCGGCGTCTCGCCGCTGGCTGTCTATGCCGTAGCACACGACTTTCGCGCGGCCGAGGCGGGGCGGATCGAGTTTCATCCCCTGCCCGAACTCACTCCCGACGGCGCCGCGATCGATCTCGCAGACCGTCTGGCCGACTGTGATTTCGATCGCATCAAGCGGCGGGCGATGGAAGGGGCGCTGCGGGTCGTGCTCGATCCCGGAACCGGGGCCGGCGCCTGGCTCGATTCCTTCGAGTCGAGCGCCAAGGAGTGGCGGGAGGCGCGGCGGCTCTTGACCGAAGAGGCGCATGTGCGGGTGGACCTGCCCGCGGCGCCCAGGGAGATCGTCTGGAACGAGATCTGGCAATGGCTCGAGCCGCGGCGTTCGGGGCTCGATCTCACCGTGAGCAGGGTCTACCGCGCGGCCGGCAGGGGCGTGAACTGGGCGGCGCGGCGGGCCGGCCTGGCCCGCAGCGTGGCGGAACGGCGCGAGGATTTCTCGGCCATCGAACTGGCCGCCCTCAAGACTGCCCTCGGCGATTTCATCGCCCGGCTCGACGACGCCTGCCGGCGAAATTCCAGGCTGGCCGCGATCCTCAAACAGCGGCTCGTCGAGGGTGACCGGGCCTCCTGGTATGCCGATCTCGAACGCCGCCATGCCGGCCTGCCGCTGGTGTCGGAAGACTACCGCACGTTTGTCCGCAGCGAACTCGATCGTTTCGCCAAGGAAAATCCTGGCATGGTTCGCGGCATCCTCACCGCCCTGAGCATGGGGGCGGTGGCCCGCCCTGTGATCACCGTCGTGCTCGGCCTGGCCGGTGCCGCTGTCGTGCCGACCGCGGTCGCCACGACGGGCGGGCTGTCGGTGCTCGTGCACCACGTCGGCGATTACGCGATGTGGGCCGCCGGGCCGCTCGTCGGCGAGGGGGCGATCAGCCTGGGCGCGGCCGGGCTCAGGCCGCTGATCGAGAAGCTGTTCGCCGGTTGGTCGGCCGAGCGAGGCCGCGTGCTTGCGGAGACGCTCCACGATGTCGTCCTGGGTGACCGGCTGCAGGAGATCGACCGGTTGGCCAATGCTGCATCGGCCCCCGAGGTGATGCGGGCTCGGCGGTTGCTCGTGGAATGCGGCCGTGAGATCGGCCACGAGTCAGGCCATGAGGCAGCACGGGAAGCAGGACGGGAGATGTCGCCATGAACGAGCCGATACCCACCGGCGGTGAGCCGGTCGACTTCGCCAGCTTCGACGACCTCGTGGAGACGCTTGCCCGCTGGAGCGGATCGCTGCCAGCGTGGCCTCCTGCCCGAGCGGTGCGGGCCGAGTGGGAACAGATTGAGCCCCGCCTCGACCGCGCGCGGCGCGAGCTCTCGCGGATGCTCGTCGTCGGCGTGATCGGCGGTACCGGCACGGGCAAGAGCACGCTCGTCAACGCCCTGGCCGGCTGTGAGCTCAGTCCTGCCGGTGACGTCGCGCGTCCGACCACGATCAATCCGGTGGTGGTCGCCGCCCGCGACGTCGATCTCTCCTGGCTGCCGGTCGATGCGATGAACGCCCGGGTCGTTCGCAGCGATGCGGCCGCCGTTGCCAACATTGTGCTCGTCGACTGCCCCGACCCGGACACACAGGCCGAGCCCGAACGACACCCGCATCCGTCCCACCACTCCCCTGCGGTGTCCGAGCCTGCCAGGCCCAGCGACAGCAATCGCAACCGCGACCTGCTCCAGGCGGTGCTTCCCGCCTGCGATGTGCTGCTGCTCGTGTCGACCGCTCAGAAATACCGCTCCTGGATCGTCGCCCGCGAAGTGGCCGCCTTCGCCCCGGGCCGGCCGCTGCTCTTCGTGCAGACCCATGCCTCGCGGGATCCCGACATTCGGGACGACTGGCGACGGGAACTCGAATCGCAGGGCTTCGTCGTGCCACAAATCTTCCGGCTCGACGCGGTCGAGGCAGCCACCCGGACCGCCGCCGGCCTCGAGCCCGACGCAGGCTTCCGGGAACTGGTGGAGGCGATCGACGCGGAGCTGGTCGGTCGTGCCGCACGACGCGTTCGCCGCACCGGCAGCCTCGATCTGGTGGGCTGGTTTCTCCGGCGGTCGCGGGACAGCCTGGCTCCGCTGCGGCAGCCGGTGTCTCAGCTCGCCGCCGGTGTGGTGAGCGAGCGGACGCGACTGGAGAGCATCCTCGCCCGCTCGGTCGGCTCACGACTCCGCAGCAGCCGGGCGGCCTGGCAGCGGATCCTCACCGCCGAGATCGTCGAACGCTGGCATGGCGGACCGTTCGCGATGTTTCTGCATGCGGTGGAATCGATCGCCGCCTTCTGGCCACGGATGCGGGCCGCGGGTGGTGGCCTGATCAGCCGGCTGCTCGCCGGTCAGGCGGCGGGCACGATTCCCGCGGGACAGGCCGGCTGGCATGCGGTCGAGGAACTCGGGCTCTCCGCTGCGGAGGTCGAGCAGTCGCGGAGCGTGCTCTGCGGGCTCGCCGCGCGGTCCCGTCTCGATGAGCCGCTCGTGGGCCGGGCCCGGCTCGAAGAATCCCACGTGGCGACGACTGTCAGCACGTTGCTCGAACGCGCCGCCGCCTGGCTGGCCTCCGGAATTGATCGGCTCGTTGCGGAGCGGCGTGGCCGGATCGACGGGCCGGTGTTTCGCTGGATCTGCGAGGCGCTCTTTTCAGGGCTTCTGGTGGCGGTGCTCGTGCGGGCGGGCTGGAACTTCTTCGTCGGCCATCTCTGGCAGGGCCGCGTGGTGGACGGCAGCGGCTTTCTGCAAGAGGCGCTCGTCTGGGTGATCCTCTGGGGATTCCTGCTCCGCTGGATCGCGTTTGCCCGTGTCCGCGTGGGGCTCGACGGCGACATTCAATCGCTCGTGGCCCGGCTGCCGGAGGCCCATCTCACCGATCCCCTGATCGCCGACTTCGCCTCGGCCGCCGATGCAACGGCACGCTTCATGGATCAGGGCGAGCGGCTCGGCAGAGACCACGATGCCCTGGTGGCCAGGCTCGCCGAACCGACCGGCGGCCTCGGACGACTCCGTGGAGTGGCACGATGAGGTTTCTGAGAAATGCCGGCTCGCTGGCTGGGCGAGTCACCGGCCTTTTCTCAGGCCTTTGCACCGGGATCGTGGCTGGCGGACTGCTTGCAGTGCCGGTCGGGCCCGCTCGAGCCGCGGAACTCGACGACGTCGTGGCCCGCGGTGAACTGGTCTGGGCGGCCGATCAGGAGGGGGGCGGGCCACATGTCTTCCCCGATCCCACGGATGCACGGCGAATGACCGGCTTCGAGGTCGAACTCGCGACGCTGCTGGCGGAAGAACTGGGTGTGAAGCCTCGCTTTCAGCAGGGGCAGTGGGACCGGCTGCCGCTGCTGCTCGGCCGCACCGCCGACTGCGTCATCAACGGTATCGAGCTGACACCAGAACGCCACCGTGACTACTTCTGCTCGCGGCCCTACTTCGGCTACTCGCTCCAACTGCTCACCCGCCGCGAAAGCCCGATCGATGACTTTGAAAAGCTGGCCTCGCCCGGCCCGGCGGGCCGCTGGCGGGTTGGCGTGCTCACCGGCTCGGCCGCCGAGAGTGTCATGCGATCGCGGCCCGATCTGGAGGTCGATGTGATCGGCTACGACGGCACGATCGATTCGCTTGAGCAGGTGTCGGGGGGCGTGCTCGATGCCGCCGTGATGGACGACTGCATCTTCACGTTTTACGCCGATCGCTTCAGCCGGCTGAAGACCGTGGGGCGGCCGTTCGCCGGCGGCTTCTATACGGTTCTCACCGGCCGCGATACACCGCGGCTGTCGGCGGCGATCGACATGGCCCTCGGACGCCTCATCGCCGATGGCCGGCTCAAGAGTCTCTACGACCGCTGGGACCTCGCCGGCCGACAGCAGATGCTCATGCTCCGCGATGCGACCGAGATCCCGCCCGCCCGCCGCCGCAGTGTCTGGGAACTCGGCCGCGACACGCTGCCGTTGCTGCTCAGGGCCGCCGGGATGACGGTGCTGCTGTCGTGCCTCTCGTTTCCGCTGGCAGTCTGTATCGGTCTGGCCGTGGCTGTGGGCCGGATGTATGGGCCGCCGTTGATCAGGCCGCTGCTGACGGGCTATGTCGAGGTGCTCCGCGGCACACCACTGATGCTCCAGCTCTACGCGATCTTCTTTCTTCTGCCCAAGATCGGCCTTGCCCTGCCGGCACTGGTGGCGGCGGTCGTCGGGCTTGCGCTCAACTACTCGGCCTACGAAGCGGAGATCTATCGGGCCGGGCTCAAGGCTGTTCCACCGGGACAATTCGAGGCCAGCCTGGCGCTCGGGCTCTCGAAGTGGCAGGCCCTGCGGCATGTGCTGGTGCCGCAGGCGGTGCGGATCGTGATGCCGCCAGTCACGAGCGACTTCATCGCGCTCTTCAAGGATACGAGCGTCTGCTCCGCGATCACCGTGATCGAGCTGACCAAGCGATACAGCGTGCTGGCGCTCTCCACCGGTAGAATCGTAGAGCTGGCCATCGTGACGGCGTTGCTCTATCTCGCCATGAGCTGGCCGCTGGCGATGCTGTCGCGATGGTTCGAAGGCCAGCTTGAACGTCCGGCCGTCGGCGGTGGCACGAGGGAGGGCTGACGGCACCATGATCACCGTTTCATCGCTGACAAAGTCACGGGCCGACGTCCGTGTGCTCGAGGACGTGAGCCTCGCGGGGCCGGAGGGAACGGTGACGGCCGTCGTGGGTCCATCCGGCAGCGGCAAGAGCACGCTCCTGCGATGCCTCAACGGCCTGGAGACATTCGATTCCGGTGGCATTTCGATCGCCGGCCATTCGCTGGCGGCCGGTCCGCATCCTCCGACGCGGCTCGAACGGCTGCGACGTGACGTCGGCATGGTGTTTCAGCAGTTCAACCTGTTTGCCCACCTGTCGGCGATCGACAACATCGCCCTGGCGCCCCGCGTGGTGCTCGGGCTGTCCGCGGCGGAAGCCCGCGACCGTGGCCTCGACCTCCTCGACCGGGTGGGGCTGCGGTCCTTCGCTGCTGCCCGCCCCGCCACGCTGTCGGGCGGTCAGCAACAGCGGGTGGCGATCGCCCGGGCGCTGGCGATGCGGCCGCGGGTGATGCTCTTCGACGAGCCGACCAGCGCGCTCGACCCGGCGATGGCGGCGGAGGTGATGGACGTGATCGTGGAACTGGCCGGAGCCGGCCAGACGATGGTGGTGGTCACGCACGACCACGCGTTTGCCCGGCGGGCCGCCTCCCGCGTGGTGGAACTCGCCGCGGGCCGCATCGCCCGGCAGGGGCCGGTGGCTGAAATCCTGTAACGTCGTAGCGGCGACAGGGTTTCAGCGTGTTGTGTCTTCCCGTGGCGACAAGATCGCATCTCGTTGTGTCTTCCCGTGGCGACAAGATTTTATCTTGTTGTTGCAGCAGGACGGACATAGCAAGTTGAAAACTCGCTGCCACGGGGGAGAGGGGACATAGCAAGTTGAAAACTCGCTGCCACGGGGGAGGAAGGACATAGCAAGTTGAAAACTCGCTGCCACGGGGGAGAGGGGACATAGCAAGTTGAAAACTCGCTGCCGCGGGGGAGAGGGGACACAGCACGCTCAAAAATCCCGGCCACCCCGAGCGCATAAAAAAACTCCGCCCGGGACTTTTGGTCCCGGGCGGAGCTCACTGGCCGAAGTCGGGCAACAGATCTCCGATCGACCTATCGACCACTCATCACTTGGAAGCAACCGTGCGGCTCACCGCCACGACCTTGCCCTTGGCCTGCTTCGAAGCAGACGCATCGGGGGTCGGGGCCGGAGCAACAGCCGGCGACGAGTCGCAGGCATTGCAGGCACCGCAGGCAGGCTCGGCACCGCAGCCGGGCTCGCAGCAGCTGGCGCTGCAGTCGGGCTCGCAGCAGCTCGACTTGTGGCAACGGCTCTTCTTCGCCTGGTGGATGGCCTTGAGCAGGTCAAGGATCCGGTGATGCTTCTTGCCGCAACCAGCTGAAGCACCGCAGGACGGCTCGCAGCAGCCGTTACCAGCGTCGCAGGCCGGCTCTGCACAGCCGTTGCCGGCTCCGCAAGCAGGTTCCGCACAGCCATTCCCAGCACCGCAGGCCGGCTCGCAGCAGCCGTTTCCAGCGTCGCACGCCGGCTCACAGCAGCTATCCGCACAGCCCTGATGCCGCTTCTTGCAGGCAAACAGACCCTTCAGACCACCGAAGAGGTCATGCTTCTTCTTCAGGCAGCCCCTCGCAGCACCGCAGCTTGGCTCGCAGCAACCAGCACCGGCGTCGCAGGCCGGCTCTGCACAGCCGTTGCCGGCTCCGCAAGCAGGTTCCGCACAGCCATTGCCAGCACCGCAACCGGGCTCGCAGCATCCATTGCCGGCGTCGCAGCCGGGCTCGCAGCACGAGGTGCAACCCTTGTGTCCGAGCATCTTGTCGAGGAGTTCAAAACCAAACGACTGACTACAGACGGTAACGCCAAGAACCAGCGCACCGAGGAACAACATACGCTTCATCGAGCCACATCTCCTTTGCTTGTAGATCACGTGAGAGTCATCGTCCCGATCGCGAGGTGAGGTCACCCCGAGGTTGTGATCCACGAAACTGTCTTGCGGCAAGCCTGTCGAGCCAGTCCGTGACTCGAAGTATTTTCAGGTGATTGCCGCCCCCTGGTTGCCCGACGGGCACAGTGATTGCCCCGGGGGACACGAAGGGCTATCGGCGGGTAAGCGAAGGCGTCTTGAGCGACACCCAAGTATTTTTCGTTCCTGGACTTGTGGCGAGTTGTGGGCAAAAAATGCCGTGCGGGAGGGGCGTATGGACTGTGCGGCGCAGAGCGTTGAAACCGTCACAGACTCAGTCGGTTTTTCTGCGCAACCGGCAGGGTTTCACAGTCTGGACAGGTGCTTGTGAAGATGTACGGATTGCAGAGCCACAGTCGCCACAGCTTGACAGTGGCCGCACAACCGATAGACTCCGCCGTCGAATCTGGTGGCCTGGTGTTCGCAGCTGTGAACGCCAGGCAAACAGGGAACACCGGTGTGATTCCGGGACGGCCCCGCCGCTGTATTCGGGCGATTCCTCGCTGTCGTCACGTGCTCCGCGAGGAGATGCGACCGCCGCGAGGAGACAGGCCGGTTGATTTCAGAGCCATTGTGGTCGGGCCGGCGATTCGCTGCCCCGACCGCGAGAAGGTGTCAGCCGGTCGAGCTTGAGAGTCAGAAGACCTACCAGCTTTCATGAGGAGCGCGTGTTGACTGCGAGGGCGGTCGCTCGGGCACGGTCTGCGTGTGCAGGCTGATGGATTCTTTTGACACCGGTCTGTCTGTGGTTGACTGGTCCATCATCCCACGCATCCCACGACGGGTTGCCGGAATCAGTCTGCGCTGAGAGACCGCATGGAGATTGTCATGCAGGCATGCACTCTGCTTCTGGGTGGTCGGCTGCGCCGGCCGAACGGTTTTTCGCTCGTCGAACTCCTGGTTGTGGTCTCGATCATCTCGGTGCTGGTGGGACTGCTCCTGCCGGCCGTGCAGGCAGCGCGGGAATCGGCCCGCGGAGCGACCTGCGGCAGCAATATCCGGCAACTGGGGATCGCCCTGCAAAACTACGTCAGTGCCAATGGCGGCAAACTGCCGCCAAAGAAGGTCGACGATGCCGCCCGCATTGCCGGTGGAATCGCCAATCCTTTCCAAAACCCGTACCCCGGCAAGAGCCGTTACTGGTTTGGCGAGGTCGATGAAAGCCAGACCGACCTCACCATGCGGCTCGACTATCAAAACGGCACGTTGACGCCATTTATGGAGGGCAACGTGGCGGCCTACCAGTGCCCAAACTTCACCGCTGAAGCGGTGGATCTCGTGCGCTATGGGAAAATGGCGACGGGCTTCGATTACAACACCGAGCTGGCCCCTGGCACCGAGTACGACTGGGCACCGGACTGGTCGAGCATGGCGCTTAAGAATCGCTGCAAGCAGTACACGTTCGGCCAGGTGGCAGAGTCGACGCGGACGATTGCCTTCGCGGAGAGTGCGACGGTGAATTTCATCGCACCGCATCCCCTGCGGGAGAACCTGGGCGGCCTGCTGCTGCCCAGCACCTCCGACCCGATGGTGCACTTCCGCCATGCGGGCCGCACGGCCAACGTCGCGTTCCTCGACGGCCACGTGGAAAAACGCACGTTCCAGTACAGGGATAGCGTTTATTCGTCCCCGGAGCAGAAACGCTTTGAGCAGTTTTACGGCGTCGGCATCGTCTGCGACGGCGACCCGCTGAACGACGCCACCTGTGACGCACTCTACGATCGCCAGTAAGCAGGGCAACCAACACGGGCCAACTTCCGCAGAGCAACAACAGGGCAACTTCAAGCGGGCAACTCAAACAGAAGAAGCGAAGGAGCGAGACCATGCAAATAAAGACGATCCTACGGGAACCGCAGTTCTGGGCCAGTGGTGTGGCCCTGCTGATTGCGGCGTGGCTGCTTGTGCCGCAATTGATGCCGTCGCGACCGCCAGCCACCACGGGAGGCCAGCCCGAGATCCGGTATATCTGTCGGAAGTCGGGTGAGTTGTTCACCCTCGCTGCGACCGCCGACAGCCTGCCGCATCCGGTCACTGGCAGGCTGACACTCGTTCCGGCGGTCTTCGAACCCCGGAGCGGAAAGTGGAAGCCGGGGCCGACGTTGGCGGTGATGCATCGCCGCGGGCTGCTCACGGCCGTCTCAACGCCCTGACCGGAATGCTCGCCGTTTCCCACCATGTCTTCAGAAGCTGCCGATCGCCGCCCGATCCTCTCCCACAACGCCCGGGCCTGGGATCGGCTGGCGGGAGACCAGGCGGCGCTTGCCCGACCGGCTGCCGATCAGGCATTCGCCGATCCTCGGGGTTGGCTGGGCAGTGGCGGGCCGGCGGGTCGGAGTTGGCTGCCCGATCAACTCAGCGGTCTCGAAGTGCTCTGTCTGGCCGCCGGCGGAGGTAAGCACGGACCACTTTATGCGGCGGCGGGGGCGAAGGTGACCGTCGTCGATCTCTCGCCAGCCATGCTCGATCTCGACCGGCAGGTGGCCCGCGAGCGGCGGATCGACATGGAGATCCTGCAGGGAACGATGGACGATCTCTCCATGCTGGCGGCCGGCCGCTTCGATCTGGTCGTCCATCCGGTGAGCACCTGCTACCTGCCCGACGTCCACCGCGTGTTCCGCGAGGTGGCCCGCGTTGTCAGGCCCGGCGGCCGCTACGTCAGCCAGCACAAATCGCCCACGAGCCTGCAGGCCTCGCTCCAGCCGGGGGCCGGCGGCCGCTATGAAATCCTCCACCCGCAGGCCCGCGGTGAACCGCTTCCGCCCCAGCCGTCGTCACGGCTTCGTGAGGCGGGCACGCACGAATTCGTCCATTCGCTTTCTGAACTACTCGGCGGAATCTGCGTTGCAGGCTTCACGATTGAAGACGTCTGCGAGCCCGACCATACCCTGGCCGGGGCTGCGGCCGGGTCGTTCGCCCACCGCGCTGTCTTCGTGCCGCCCTATCTTCGCATACTCGCCCGGCGAACGGCGGTATTGCCGTCCGCCGGGGCGGTCCGCACCACAGTGCCGAGGCTGTTGCTAGAGTAGGGGCGTTGCGGCCGCCCGCTGCCCCGACGAGAGTGCCGTCTGTCCCGTTCGGAACGAACCCCCCATGATCTGCTTGAACGTGCTGCTGCTGGCCAAGGATCTGGCCGACGTGCCGACGATCCGCGACTTTCTCGCCCAGGCGATGCGGAAGAGCCGCGTCGAGCCCGGCTGCCTGCGGTTTGATGTCTATCACTCGAACACCGAGCCTCGACGGTTCGTGCTCGTGGAGCACTGGGCCTCGCAGGAGGCACTCGACCAGCACCGTCTGGCCGAGGCCTACACGACGATCTACAAACCCCATGTGATGCCGCTCATCGAACGCGAAGGCCATCCCGCGACGTTGCTCGACTGAAAAATGGGGACGGGAGCGATTTTTCCGATCTGTCTGGGGCGAGTACCATCATCGGACGAGATTTAAAAATCGCTCCCGTCCCCATTTTTCCTCCCATGATCCTGCTCATCGACAACTACGATTCGTTCACCTGGAACCTCGTCCAACGGCTGGGGGAGATCGCGACCGACATTCCCGTCGAGGTGCATCGCAACGACAGGATCACGGGCGATGAGATCGCCGCCAAGGCGCCCAGTCACATCGTGATCTCGCCGGGCCCCTGCACGCCCGACGAGGCGGGCATCTCCTGCGACGTCGTCCGCCGGTTCGCGGGGCGGATGCCGATCCTCGGCGTCTGTCTCGGGCATCAGTCGATCGGGCAGGTATTCGGCGGCACGATCGTACGGGCGCAGCAGCCGATGCACGGCAAGGTCGACAGGATCGAGCACTCCGGGAAGGGGCTCTTCGCCGGTTTGCCAAGCCCGATCGATGCGACCCGCTACCACAGTCTCGTCATCGATCCCCCGACGCTGTCCCCCGAATTTGAGGTCGATGCCTGGGCAACCGCGGCCGACGGCAGCCGTGAGATCATGGCCATTCGTCACCGCACCCTGCCGATCTACGGTGTGCAGTTTCATCCGGAGAGTTTCCTCACGCCGGCGGGCTACGACCTGCTGCGGGCCTTTCTGAGAACCGGCGCGGTATCGGCATGATCGAACTTGCCGAGGCCATCGCGCTCGTCGAGCAGGCCGCCGCCCCGCTGCCGCCCCGCCGCCAACCGCTCCTTCAGGCCTGTGGTCGTATGCTTGCGGCACCGGTTGTTTCGGATGTCGATTCGCCCCCCTGGGATCGGGCGATGATGGACGGCTTCGCTGTGCGGAGCGAGGACTTCTCTGCCGGTGCCGCGGAGGTCATCGAACTGGATGTGGCGATCGATCTTGCCGCCGGCGATGTCACGACGCTTCGGATAGCCCGCGGGACGTGTGCCAGGATCATGACGGGGGCACCCGTTCCGGCGGGGGCTGACGCGATCGTGCCCATTGAGGCTGCCGTGGACGATACGGCCCGCATGCATGCCGGCGGCCGGGTGCGGCTGCGGGACGATCGGTTTCGCGACCGCCAGCACATCGCCCGGCAGGGGGCGGCGTTTCGCTGCGGGCAAGAGGTGCTGGCTGCCGGGACGGTTCTCGGCAGCGTTGAAATCGGGTTGGCGGCGGAGGCCGGGGCGACGCATGTGCTTGCCGTGCCACGGGTTCGCGTGGCGATCCTTTCCACCGGCAGTGAACTCGTGCCGCCCGAGGCGGTTCCGGTCTTCGGTCAGACCCGTAATTCCAACGGCCCGATGATCGCCGCCGCCGTGCACCTGCTCGGGGCCGAGCCGATCCCGATGGGCACCGTGGCTGACCGGCCCGAGGCCATCCAGGGGGCGGTGGCCCAGGGATTGGCGGCCGATGTGCTCGTGCTGTCGGGCGGCGTGTCGGCGGGTGATCTGGACCTCGTGCCGGAGATCTTTCGGCAGTGTGGTGTCGAGAAAATCTTTCACAAGGTGCGGCTGAAGCCGGGGAAGCCCGTCTGGTTTGGGATCTTCCGACGCGACCACGCTCCGCCGACGCTCGTCTTCGGCCTGCCCGGCAATCCAGCGAGCAGCCTCGTCTGCTTCGAACTGTTTGCCCGGCCTGCCATCGCGATCCTCGCCGGCCAGCCCCGCGAGGCATGGCACCTTCCGCGCCGCCGGGCGCGGCTCACCGGGCCGGCGAAAGCCGCGGCTGATCGGCCGGTGTATCTGCCCTGCCGGCTGTCGCAGTCAGGTGGCGAGTTGGAAGCCTCGCCGCTGCCGTGGACTGGCTCTTCGGATCTGCTCGGGCTGGTCGGCGCGGCCGGCCTGCTTGCGCTGCCCGCCGGCGGCAAGCGATATGACGCAGGAGAAGAGGTTGAGGTGGTGCTACGCAGGTAGCGGTGCGGTTCGTGGCGGCGAGATTGTATCTTGCCGTGACCGGGTCTTTCGTGGCGGCAAGATTGTATCTTGCCGTGAATCTGGACTGGATTCCGCAAGTTAAAAACTCGCGGCCACGGATACACCGAAAGCGGCCACGGATACACCGAAAGCGGCCACGGATATACAGAAAGTGGCCACGGATACAGCGTTGCGCGGCCACGGATACACAGAAAGTGGCCGCGGGTGACTTCGCGTGGCCGCAGGGTTACGACGGAAGGCTGCGATGGAAGTGGACGTGCTTCCAATGGCCGTCCCGCTTCTGCCAGATCCGGGTCTCCTCGGAACTCCGTGTCACCGGTTTGCCGGCGTCGTCGAGTGTCTGCGTGAGGCGGACATAGGCCACGACCGCCACGTCGGCGGCCAGCAGCTTCACCACAGGAGCCGTCAGCGTCGTCGTTACGGGCTTGGCCGGGGGCTGCGATTTCCCATCGCTGGCCGGAGAGGGGAGCCTGAAATAAAACTCGTGGAAGGGCAGGCCCGTGACCAAATGCCCCCGCGCCTCGGGCTCGAAACAGGTGATGTCGTCCGACACCAGTTCACAGTAGCTTTTCCAATCCCCTGCGGCGACGGACGCGAGCAGACGGCGGGTGAGTTCAAGGATGTCTTCAACGGCGGTTGGCATGCGGTGGCAACTCCCAGGGAGCAAGCTTCAGGAAGGAAAAGAGCGACGAGGGCACGCGGGAAAGAAACGCGGTCGGGGAACGTGGTCAGTGCGAGTCGGCCGGCCGTACGAGGCCGAGCGTCACAAGTTTGGCGAGGCACTCGTCCCGCTCGCGGCAGCGTTCAATCGCAGACCATGAGGCATCCTGGGCCGCCAGGAAATCGGCATGGCCAACCGGAACACCTGCCCCGCCGGCCGCGGCGACGAGCCGCTGGATGACCTCGCGGTCGAGTTTCGTCAGCCGCATGCACTCCAGTCGGTAATCGACGAACGCCTCCCAGACCAGTGGAAAGAGCGGCTGCACGATCTGCTGCCCGATCGTCTCGGCGTAACGGCGGATCTCAAGCTGGGCGTGAGGGTCCATGCGCAGGGCGAGGAAATGGAGCAGATTGTGCAGGTCGATCTTCCAGTAGGCCTCCGTATACGTGGAGAGAGGCAGATCCTTGCGGGCCTGCTCCCGCGCGATCCCCGCTGCCAGTCGCTCCTCGTAGACCCGCCGCGCCAGGCTCTGCAGTTCCTGCTCCGACTGCGTGAGCGGATGGCCTGCCGATCTCGGCAGCACACCCGCCGAGCCCTGCCGGTTGCTGGCAGCCTGACTCCGCCATTCGTCGTCATGCGTCGACTGCATCGAGTCGATCGCGAGTGAATACCGGGTCGAGTATTCGTTGATGCTGGCCGTGCGGTGCCGAATCCACTGCCGCCAGCAGTCCATCGGAACCCGGACGACGAACTTCAACTCTGCCATCTCGAACGGGGTGGTGTGCGCGTGCCGCAGGAGATAGCGGATCAACTGGCGGTCATCGCTCACCTTGCGGGTGCCTTCGCCGTAGCTGACCCGCGCGGCCTGCACGACGGAGCCGTCGTCTCCCATGCAGTCGACGAGCGCCACGAAGCCGTCGTCGAGCACCGGCAGTTTCTTAAACCGCAGGGTTTGGAGTAGGGCGGTGCGTTCGGCGGCTGAATCGGTCGTGATCATCGTGTGGCTCCGAGGGAATGGAGACCCCACAGAATGGGGCACGGGAGCCGCGTGGTCAATCCTTCGCCAGCAGTTCCTGCAGGATCGTGGCCAACTGCCGGGCGTCGTCCGATTTGACGATCGTGGCAATGCGGCTCTTGGGCACCCCCAGTTTGGTGAGCGACTTCTCGATCGTTTCCCAGAGCTTGGCCCGTTTCTTCCCCTCGGCGAGGTAGAGGTCGGTCACCTGCTCCCCCAGCCGCTGCAGAAGTGCGGTGTCGAGGTTGTCGTAATAGTTCTTGACGATCGATTGCTGGTATTTTGAGAGTTCCGCCATGGCCCCCGTTTCCCGTCTGCTGGAAGGACTTTCCCGCGCTGGCTACAGTATCGGACAATCCACCCCACTCAAGCGAGACAATTCCGATGCCCACCATCACGTTCGCGAACGAAAAAAAGGAAATCCAGGTCCCCGAAGGGGCCAATCTCCGCAAGGAGGCCCTCTCGGCGGGCGTTGCCCTCTATCCGGGCGTGCACAAGGTCGTGAACTGCCACGGCATGTCATCGTGCGGGACCTGCCGGGTGCTGATCACCAAGGGCATGGAAAATACGAGTCCCCGGGGCATTCTCGAAGCTGCCCGGATGGCCGTTTCGCTGGCCTACATCGGCAACGAAGGCACCATGCGGCTCGCCTGCCAGACCAAAGTCAAAGGCGACATCACGGTCACCACCTGTCCGCCCCTGAACCTCTTTGGCGACAATTTCTTCAGCTGAATCCATACCCGACACGAACCTGTGTCGTTTTTGATCGGCGGGCCTCCGCCCGCGAGTTCTTGGGTCGCATCGTGGCCTCCAGGTCAACCGATGCAACGCTATGCCGATGTGCCGGTGTGAAGCCATGAAAGAAGTGATTGCCATCGTCAAGCCCTTCCTGGCGGAACGGGTTCTTGAGGCGCTCAAGTGTGCGCCGCTGGAGGCCTGTACGGTTCGCGAGGTGAAGGGCTTCGGTCGACAGAAGAGCTACCTCGATCAATACGGCGAAAGCGACTACTCCCAGGCCTTTCTGCCAAAGATCGAGATCCAACTCTGGGTGGAGGACTCCCGGGTGGACGAGGTCGTCGACCGTATTGTGGAGGTGGCACGCACGGGACGCATGGGCGACGGCAAGATCTTCGTGCTGCCGGCCACCGAACGACCGATGGTGTGACGGCCCGCCCTCACTCCCCCGCCTCTTCGTGGCGGCAAGTTTTTAACTTGTCCGAGAGTTGACGACGCCCCTTTAAACGCCCTCTACCAGGCGCCGCCGGGCCGGCAGAAGTCTCCTTCGCGGGGAATTTCGCCGTGGGGTGTTCTGGTGGTTCAGGCCCTGGCGGGGCGAAATTCCAACGCTCGTCGAGCTTCCGCCGATCCCGGCTCCCCGTGGCGGCAAGTTTTTAACTTGTCCGAGAGTTGACGACGCCCCTTTTTGACCGTCGTCTTGAGAAGCTCCGCCATTCGCGGCTCTCTCGGCCTGGAGCAGCCCCAGCCCTGGGGGCTGTCGCCGCAACAAACGTGACCCGTGTCAGCCCTGCTTCAGGAAGATGCCAGTGGCGTACCAGATGCCATTGGAGCCGCGGCGGATGTCATAGCCGTAGGCAGCCTGGGGGCTGCGCACCGCGTTCCAATGCCCCGACGACTGCCGCCAGCTGGCGACGCAATCGACACACGAATCGAGTAGGTCCTGATTCTCCCAGCTCTCGGCGCAGACCTCCGCGGCACCGCCGCGGCCGGCCGCGATCCGCTGGGAACGTGTCTGCCAATCGTGATGCCCCTGCGTGCGGATGCGGGCCTGATGGGCCGAGTGCGCGGCGGCCTCCCGGCAGAGCGTCGGATCGCATGTGCCCCCGGTGCTCTGCGGGTTTTCCGGATGCAGCCGGACGGCGAGGATCATCGACCGCTGGGTAAGCGTACCGGCTGGCAGCGACGCGAGGGCGTCGATGTGCGATGGGCTGAACCGGTAATACTTGCCGGGCGTGCGTGGCAGGATCGACACGATCCGGCCGGTGACTTCACCGTGGGCGTAATCGACGACGAAGATGCCCGGGCCCCGCCGCATTTCCTTCAGGCCGGGATCGCCCGCGAGGCCGGCACCGGCGTCCTGCATACCGACTCTGCAGAAGACCCAGGACGTCCCGCTGGCGGCAAAACGCTGTTGCAGATCGGGACGTTCCAGGTGCCCGCCGGCCGCGTCGGCAGGATTGCCACTGGCGGGCTCGATCGACACCAGGAGCATCGACCCTGACTGCCGCGCAGCCGCCGTGGCCGCGGCGTAGTCGTCGATCCGCTGCACTGGTCCGGACACCACTTCGGAGCCGATTGAAGGCAGCGCTGGGGTGGTGCCACATGCGGTCTGGGCCGCGGGTCCTGCGAGGGCCGTGGCCGCTAGTGGGCCGATGACCGCCACCAGCATCCAGCAGCCCGTGCGGCTGCAGGCTCGCCCGCTCGCAGTCTGTTGGGGAACATTCAGCGGGAATACGTGGGTGTTGCTCATCATTGGGGCGGCCCTCTCCATGGGTTTCGACTGAGGCACTTCGGTGCTGGACAGGATGCGATTGAATGCCCGGGCCACGCCACTGGCAAGGGCTGGCGGTCCCGCGGCAAGGGTCGTCTGGGGCGACTTTGCTGGAGTTGCGGCCTGGGCAATCTGCTTCAAGTGCCCTGACCGCCCGCAGTTGTGGCCGAAACGAAAAAAAGCCTATTCCACGGTGAAACAGGGGGGGGATTTCGGCCGCCGGAGCCGCTGTGGAGGTGAATCGGACAAGACACTACACTCCCGGCTCGTGTTCCCAGCCCCTCAACGACAGGCTTTGGCCCATGGATTCCAGCAGTCCCGCTCGCGCTCCCCAGGTTCGAGGATCGTTCAAAGGCACGGAACGACCGTCCGCCCGTGGCATCGGCGTGGCTCTCCAGAGGATGTCTCTACGAGGCGTGTCTCTACGTGTCCGAGACATGTCTGAGCCCAATGCCCGGCTGGCCGGCATGCTGACGTTGCTGATGCTGGCGATCGGCGTGGCCCCGGCATCAGCCCAGTTGCCGTCACGGCGGCTCGATGCCCTGGCCGACGATGCCCTGCGGGCCACCGAAACCTTCCGTCCGGCTGGCGACAGCGCGGTTGAGTCGGCGGCCTCGGGCCTCCGGCAGGCTCTCGCGCCGTTGGAGACGCTGCTCAACCGAAGTGCGAGTGGCACGGCATGGAGAACCTATCTCGACTGGCCCACGCTTCAGGCCCAGGCGGCTTCAGGTCTGACAGCCGATCCCGTCACGCTCAGAAAGCTCGAACAACTTCTCAACGCCACCGAGACCGGCCTCGACATGCCTGAGTTCGTGCGGGTCAGGAAGGCCGTCACGAGGTATGCCGAAGTGGCCGATAGCGCACGGGGCAACGGCGCCAACCGCATGAGCCAGCGGCTCGGAGCGCTGGCCTCGTCGCTGCTCTCCGCCTCCGCCACGGGGTCTGCAGAAAGCCTCGCACCGGTTCCACAAATTCTGGAGAGGCTCGTCGAGGCAGGCCAGGCCCCCGGGGTCGTGGCTGCCGTCCGCGACGCCACCTCGCGGCCCAACATCGTTCTTGAGGTGCATGAAAGCCTGCTCGCCCAGGCCGTGAATCGTCCCGTCGATCAGGTGATGCCGGTGGACGAGGTCGTGCTGGGCACGCGGGTTCGGGGAACCGGCAGGACCCAGGGCAACGTCCGGCTCGACTTCGTCCCATCTCCCGATCGGGCGGCCTTC
>Ga0247836_1003467_pt1 | contig 21108 bp, 12 predicted proteins | sample LaCruzMarch2015__4_FD_187116 | JGI IMG/M metagenome (GOLD analysis project Ga0247836, IMG submission 187116) | Freshwater microbial communities from meromictic Lake La Cruz, Castile-La Mancha, Spain - LaCruzMarch2015_14m | ecosystem: Environmental > Aquatic > Freshwater > Lake | place: Spain... | reverse complement strand
GCGTGTGCGTCGCAGAGTGCCAGGGCGTCGGACAGCCGCCGGGCGTTGGCGAGTGCCCCGGCCTCGCGGAGGACATCATCGAGCGGCCGCAGGGCGGCCGCTTCTGTCGAGCTGCCCGGGGAGGGAGCCGCCTGCGGCACCGGCCGAGCCGGCGCCGTGTATGCCTGCCTGGGACGGCGCGGCGGGGTCGGGGCCGGCGTGGAAACCGCGGCCGTCGACGTGGCCCGAACGCCGCGTCGCAAGGCGAAGATCGAACTCGCGCCGGCGGGGATCCAGTCGCCCTTCAGGATCGGTGGTTCGGCGGCACCGACGACGAGCAGGCCATCGGCCGCGATGAGCCGGTCGAGCACGGCCTCCGCCCGGGCACGGGCCTCGCCCGTCAGATAGATCAGCAGGTTGCGGCAAAACACGATGTCATAGGGACCGCGACCTGCGTCGAGCCCGGCGGCCACGAACGAGCCATCGAGCAGGTTTCCCCAGGTGAACCGCACCTGCCGACGAATCGCGTCGTCGAGCACGGAGGCCTGTCCTTCGCGGCGAAACCAGCGTTCGCGGAACGAGCAGTCTGCATTGCGAAATGCATTCGCCGAGTAGCGGGCCAGCTGCGCCCGCTCGAGCGCTGCGTGGCTGATGTCGAGGGCATCGATCGTGAACTGGTCCGGAGCCAGGCCGGCATCGAGGAGGCCCATCGCGATCGAGAAGGGCTCTTCGCCTCCGGCACAGGGGGCGCTGAGCACCCGGATCGGCCTTCGGCCGGGGAGCGCCGCCAGGGTGGCTGCAAACTGACCCACGAACGTGAACACTTGCGGATCGCGGAAAAACCAGCTTTCGCCGACCACCACTTCCTCGACGAGCCGATCGCGCTCCGCGGTATCGCTGCCGGCCCGCTCCACGGCCGCCGCGGGATCATCGACGCCGAGCGCCTCCATGCGGGCCCGCACGGCCCGCGCGATCGAGGCCGATCCGACCGTGTCGGGATCGAGGCCGATCCAGCGGGCGAGCAGGTTCTCCGCGGCGGGAACCGACTGCGGATCGCGAGGTGTCGTGGGTGTCATGGCCCGGTGACTCCGGCCGCCGCGACGAGCCCGGTGAGCAGTTCGTGCGGAAGCAGGTGCTCGACGACCACCATCTGCACGGTGCTGCCGCCCAGTCGAAGGAGTCCCCCCAGAAACGGCGACTGGCCGCCCGACACCGTGGGGAGCGATTCGTCGGCGGACGCCGTCTGGACCGACACCACGTTGTCGGCCACGACCCCGAGCCGCACCGGGCACGCGCGCGGGGCTTCGGGCTGGTCGGCCGACGAAACCCGCGGCGGCGTGAACGTGACGACGATCACCCGGGTGCTGAGTCGCGGCCGGCCACCCGGCTCGCTCGGCGGCATCTCGAATCGACGGGCCAGGTCGACGAGGGGCACCAGATGGCCACGGTAGGTGAACACGCCGGGCACGTAAGGAGGCAGAAGTGGAATCGGCCGCACGGGCACGAGCGGCAGCACCTCGAGCACCGTCCTCGAGGGGATCGCGTAGGGCTGGCCGGCGACGGTGAACGTGAGGATTTGCATGGGCCGTTCGCCGCGTCAGATCGTGAAGCGGGAGACCTCCTGCTTGAGATCGCCGACAGCCTCCCGGAGATGGGTGGTGGCCTTGTTGAAGTCGTGGAGTGAGGCGGCCGTACGCGACGCGCCTTCCGCGAGCCGCACCATGGCTTCCCGGATCTGATCGGCCCCCTGAGACTGTGCCCGCATGCCTTCCGTCACCTGCCCGAAGCGGCCGGTGATTCCCTGGACCGCTCCGATGATGTCCCCGAGCTTGCCCGAGATGTCGCCAATCTCGCGTACGCCGCCGCGGACCTGTTCGGAAAACTTGTCCATCTCCATGACGCCGGCCGAGACGGCATACTGCATTTCCTTGACCATCCGCTCGATGTCGAGCGAGGCCACGGCCGTCTGGTCGGCGAGACGACGAATCTCACGGGCGACGACGAGGAAGCCGAGGCCATACTCGCCCGCCTTCTCCGCCTCGATCGCCGCGTTGATCGAGAGCAGGTTGGTCTGGTCTGCCACTTTGGTGATCGTGGTGACGGCAAGATTGATGTTGGCGGCCCGCTCGCTGATGGTCGCCAGTTTCGCCCCGAACGACGACGTGCTTTCGGCGAGCTGCCGCATCGTGGCGTCCATGCCGGAGAGGTTGCCGCGGCCCTCGGCCGCCATCGCGCCGGTCTGGACCGCCATGTCGTTGACCTCCGTCATTGTGCGCACGAGTTCCTGGCTCGTGACGGAGATCTCCTTCACCGCCGCCACGGCCTCGCTCGTCGATGCGCCGTAGTCGGCGATCACCTGCTGCTGCTCGCTGCTGGTGGCCTGGATCGCCGTGGCCGTCGAGATCAGGGCCACCGACGACGTCTGGATGCGGCCGATGAGGCCGCGCAGGTCGTTGGTCATCGTCTGGATCGCGGTCAACAGCGCGCCGGTCTCGTCATCGCTCGTCGCACCGACGTCGGCCCGCAGGTCGCCCCCCGCGACCTGGCGGGCCACGTCCACGGCGGTGCGGATCGGGGCGGAGAGGGTGCGGGCGACGGCGAGCGCCGCGATCGTGACGCCGAGGATGGTCGCCAGCGAGAGGCCGATGATCGCCGCCCGCTGGAAGTTCACGAGGGCGAACGCTTCCTTGGCATCCTGCTTGACGTTCATGCCCCAGCGATAGCTCGGCAGGTAGCACCATGCCGCCACGACCTCCTCGCCCCGGTAGTCGCGCACCAGCCCGTAGCCGCGGGAACCGGTGGCCGCTTTTTGCATGGCGACGCCCTTCTCGCCGCCGAGCGGGATCTGCAGTTTGAAGGCCGCGTCGGGGGCGTGGCGGAGCGGGCAGGTGACGAGCACCGACTGCCCCTGCTGTTCGCCCGTCACGATTTCACCGGTCCGGCCCAGTCCGCTCAGGTCGGAGAGCACCTGCCAGATGCGTTCCGGGCCGAGCCCCAGTGCCAGGACGCCGATCACGCGGCCTTGATCGAACACCGGGCTCGTCACGAAGGCGAGCGGACGACGACCGCCACCGTAGAGTTGAAAGCCCGAAAGTTCCGACTGCAGCAGCATGCGCGAACGATCGAAGCCTGCGGCGAGCTCCGACGATGTCGTGCCGCCCGCCATGATCGACGACCCGACGGGCAGTTGACGCTCGAGTGAAAAGAGCACGCGGCCATCTGCATCGAGGAGGAGCACCTCCGAATACCCGAACGAGCTCGCGACGTAGCCGAGGAATTCGTCGAATTGGCCGCCCTCGGCCGCGACCTTCTTGATCTGGTCGGGGGCGGACTGTTCCCGCGGATCGGCAAGCATGGACGACAGTTCTTTCACGGCCCGCACCACGGTGGGCCCTCGCGCGGTCGCCATGCCGTCGCGCACCCGCTCGATCGCATAGGCCTCGAGTTCGCCTGCCTTCCCCGCCGCGATCTGCAGCAGGTTGTTGCGGACGGAGTTTTCCAGGGCGCGGGTGGCGATCCGGGCGGTGATCGCCGTGAGGATTGCGCAGGGGATGAGCGCGATCACGAGAAACCAAAACAGCAGCCGCCCCGCGATCGACCGCTGCATGGCAGGTGTCTCCCCGGGAAGGCCGTTCCGAGATGTCGAGTGGTGGCGCATGTCAGGATGGCGTGCCGATCACGGAACTCCCGGTGAGGCCGCCGCCCGGCCCGCCGTGTTGATCCACGCACCTCCCCAGCGGGTGTGGAGGGCCGCGACGAACTCCTCCCACGCCTCGCGCGATCGAGAGAGCGGGAAGGGCACGGGGCGAACGGCCGTGCGGCTCGTCCATACGACGTCGACCTGCCCGTCGGGACGAATGCGGCCGATCGACACCGGTCGCCAGGTGTGCTGCGTGATCGAGTCGATCGAGATAATTCCTTCCGGCGCGTCGAGGCTCTGGAAGCGCAGGGCATTGCGCACCTGCCGCACGTCCGTCGTGCCGGCCTCCTCGACGGCCTGCGCCCAGAGCCGGACGCTCGCGTAGGCCGCTGCGATCACGTCCGACGTGGTCCGGTCGCTGCCGTACCGGGCCTTGAAGGCCCGCACGAAGGCCTGATTTTCGGGGCGGTCGATGCTTTGGAAATAGTTCCAGGCGGCGTAGTGCCCGGCGAAGTCGTCGCGGGCACCGCTCCGCAGTTCGTCTTCCGCGATCGCGAAGGTGACCATGGGCGTCGATTCGGGCCGCACGCCGGCGGCCCGCAGACCGCGGGCCAGAGCGAGCCCTGAGTCGCCGACGACCGTGCTGAGCACGACATCGGGCTGGGCCGCGACGATCGCCCGTACGGTGGCCTCGACGTCGGTGCTCCCGAACGGAATGTAGGCCTCGCCGATCCGCTCCGCTCCCAAGCCGGCCAGTTGATCCGAGATGATGGCGTTGACGCAGTGCGGCCAGATGTAGTCCGAGCCGACGAGATAGAACCGCCGGGCGCCGAGCGTGTTGTAGCACCATTGCACCGCCGGTGTGATTTGCTGGTTCGGAGCGGCCCCCGTGTAGACGATGTTGGGCGACTGCTCGAGTCCCTCGTAGGCCATCGGGTAGACGAGCAGATGGTCGGCCGCTTCGACGATCGGCAACACGCTCTTGCGGCTGGCGCTCGTCCAGCAGCCGAACACGACCGACACGCCGTCCTCCCGGATCAGCCGCTCCGCCTGGCGGGCGAACGTCGGCGGATCCGATGCGCCGTCGGCGATCACCCAGCGGACCTGGCGGCCGAGAATGCCGCCGGCCGCATTGATCTCTTCGAGCGCGAGCACCTCGGCGTCGATCATCGATTTCTCGCTGATCGCCATCGGCCCGGTCTGTGAATGCAAGAGCCCCACGAGGATCGGCCGCCGATCGACGAGCACGCGGTCGAGAGCCAGCCAGCCGAGGCCGGCGAGCACGGCCGCTCCGAGGAGCCACGGCCAGCGCGAGCGGCGCCGCTGCAGTGCCATCGGACGACCGGCCGCAGGGGACGCGGAGCTGTCGAGCGCGACGGTGGAAATGGTGGCCATGGATGGAGTCATGAGGGATGGCGGTCGGCGGCCGGGGGGGCGCGGTCCACCACCTCAATCTTTGCCCATCTTTCCGGCCCCGGCGAACCGACAGGGCCGATTTTTTTCGAAATCGATTCGATCGCTTCCATCCTCACAGTCGGAACTGTTGCTGGCGGTTCCCCGATTCTGGGGATATATTTTGCAGTCGGAGCGCGGGAAGAGCGTCCGTGCCTCGACACGGTCTGGGCGGGCGTCCAGGCCGCCTTCATGGCCCACGGCCCGTCGCCCCGAGTCAATGACCGCCACGATGGCTTCCCTCTCCAAATCTCGAGCCCAGGCGTTTTCGCTCGAACGGATCGCGGGCGTGTCGCCATGGACCCAGCAGGTGCGTCGGGCGATCGAACTGGTGGCCGCGCATCAGTCGAGCGTCTTGATCCTGGGACCGAGTGGCACCGGCAAAGAACTGATCGCACGGGCCATCCATGCCAGCGGTAAACGGACGGCCAAGCCGTTCATTCCCGTCGATTGCGCCGTCACGACAGGTACGTTGTTCGCGAGCCACATGTTCGGTCACGTGAAGGGATCGTTCACGGGCGCCACGTCATCGACACTCGGCTGCTTCCGGGCCGCCGACGGAGGCACGATTTTTCTCGATGAGATCGGGGAGATGGAGCTCGAACTCCAGGCGAAACTCCTCCGTGTGCTTCAGCAGCGGACGGTGGTGCCGGTCGGCAGCCACGATGAGATCCCGGTCGACGTGCGCGTCGTCGCCGCGACGAATCGCGACCTCGGGCGCGAGGTGACGGCAGGGCGGTTCCGCGAGGATCTCTACTACCGGCTGAATGTCGTCACGATTCGCACCCTCCCCCTCAAGGACCGACCGGAAGACGTGCCAGTGCTCGCCACCCGCTACCTGGCGGAGTTGGCCGGGCGGCACGGCATGCCGCTCTATACGCTGTCGCCGCAGGCCATCGAAGTGCTGCAGTCGTATGCCTGGCCGGGCAACGTGCGCGAGTTGGAAAACGTGCTCGAGCGGGCGGTGATGTTTTCGTCGGGCGACGAAATCGACCCCGAGGCCTTGAGCGGATTCATGGAATCGGCCGGCGTGGTCGGCCCCCTCCCGGACGCTCCGGCCGCGCAGTCAACGCACGACGTGTCGCAGCTCGTCCAGGCCGCCGCCCAGGGCGTTCTCTCGACGACGGCGGTGCCGGGCGTCTTTCGGGTGGAGCCGGATGTCAGGCAGCCCCAGGCGGATGCCCCGCCTCCGCTGCCGGGCCGGGCTGCGGTCGCCGGGCCGGCGTCCGCCGCTGAACAGGCGGCGGATACCGTCTGGCCCACGCTCGCGGACGTCGAGAGGATTCACCTCGAACGCACGCTCGCCGCCACCATGCACAACAAGTCGTTGGCGGCCAAACTCCTCGGCATCGACCGCTCAGTGCTGCGTCGCAAGTTGCAGCGGTATGGCATGGAGGGGCAGCCGGGCGAAGAACCGGCAGGCCCTGACTCAGCCAGCCCGTGATCGCACCGCCGGCTGGGCCTCGACCTCGTCATCGGCAACCCGCAGCCGCAACGTCGTCGCCGGCGGCGCACGTCGCTCCTGCGTGAAACCGCGTGTGCCGGCACTGAGGAACGCTCGCAAATTCAGCGTTGGCCCGCTGTGGAATTCCTCCGCGAGGGCGTCGAGCACCTGCTTCCACGGCAGGCCGCGGCGGTAGATGGCGCGATACGCCGATTTGAGTTCGGCGATCTCTTCGGCCGAGTGGCCGCTCCGTTTGAGGCCCACGATGTTGAGCCCGACGATGCAGCCGCTTTGTCCGTCCACGAGCATGTACGGCGGGACGTCCTGCACGACGCGGGCGTGGCCGCCCACCATAGCGAGCCGCCCGATCCTGCAGAATTGATGCACGGCCACGGCGCCCGACACGAAGGCCCGGTCCTCCACGGTCACATGCCCTCCGAGGAGCGCACCATTGGCGAAGATGCAGTTGTTGCCCACCACGCAGTCGTGGCCCACGTGGGCCGTGGCCATCGCGTAGTTGTGGTCGCCGATCACGGTCGCCGTGCCCACCTTGAGCGCCCGGTGCACCGTGACATATTCGCGAAACACGTTGTGATCGCCGATCACGAGCGTGCCCACCTGCTGCGGACGGGCCGCATGCTGCGGGGCCCCGCCGACGACGCAGTGCTCGCCAAACTCGTTGTGACAACCTGCCCGCGTGCCCCCCTTCACGACCGCTCCGGCGGCGACGGTGCAGAAATCACCGAGTTCCACGTCGCCTTCGATCGTCGCGAAGGCACCAACCGTCACTCCCACGCCAAGGCGGGCGTCGGGGTTCACGGCGGCCAGCGGATGAATGCTCAAGACGCGCCTGTCGTTTTCTGAAAGGACGCGGCCGGGCTTTGGCCGACCGCCTAACCACGGGGTTATCGGCTCGTCGGCCAGCTCGATTCAATGGCAATTTTCCGCCGGGGGCACACTTTGCCCCCGCCGCCTCGCTCCCCTGTCCACCCTGCCCGATCAGCCCTGTTGGCTCGTCAGCCCGTCGCCGGCCGGTAGACTGCGGAGAGTCTGAGAACGCGCGGGCTACGACTCCGCGACCGGGCCCGAAACCAGACAGGAGCATCCGTGCAATGGCAAGTCGTGAAGAACGGTACGAGGCGGCCGAGGCCCTCAAGAACGCGGGCAACCTCACCGACGCAGTCGCGGCCCTCGAAGGCGTCGTGGCCGATCACCCCGACTTCGCCCTGGCCCACTCGGCCCTGGCAGCGTGGTGCACCCGGCTCGAACGGCACGACGAGGCCATCGGTCACGCCCGCCGCGTCTGCGAGCTCGAGCCGAAAGACCCGTTCAGCTACACGGCGCTGAGCGTGGCCTGCATGCGCGGCGGCCGGATCGCCGAGGCCGAAGACGCCCTCGCCCGCTCGCGCATGCTGCAGGGCTGATCGCGAACGCGCGTAGGACAGGCTTCAGCCTGTCAATGCGCTTGATTGGCGCAATCCGGCTCGGGCCTGCCCCGTACCGTCTCGCCGGACGTTCGTTGCGCCCATCCTGGGCTTCACTCACTCGGATGTGCCTGCGCTCCGGCATCCTGCCTGCGCTGGTCACATACGCCGGCTCAACGGTAGGGGCAGCCCCTCGCCTCCCCCACTTAGGAAGCCCGAGGCGCGAGCCGAAGGGATGCCGGGTAGAACTTTCGGCGGAGTCGGTCGGTGGGCACGCGCAGACGCAGGGAGTCGTTGAGGACTATCGGACGCTAGGCCCGGAGGGCCGGGTTAGCACCAGCCGACGGAGGTCGGCCAAGAAACGGACGGCAGGATGCCGTGCCGTTCCGTGAAGCATCCCTCGAGCATGCCTACCGCCGGCTCCGAATGCAGGTCATTGTCACCTGCCCTTCCGTCCGGCGATGGAGTATGGGCAGCCCCTCGCCGGCGGACTGCTAAGACGCTCGCGGGAGGCAGCCGTCGATCGACGGCCATTCCATTCACGCGCCCGGGCCGGCGGCGAGGGCGGCTTCGACGAGGTCGTAGCGGGCCTTGTCGGCAGCCGAAAGTTGCTCCGGCACGAGGCCGAGCTTCTTGGCGCGGTCGAGTGATTGGCGGGCCGGGGCGAGCTGCTGGTTGGCCACCTGGGCCGTGGCCAGATGGAGCAGCTTCGCTGGGGAGGGGTCGAGCGCGGCCTCCTCGAGGTCGGCCAGGGCCGGCTGCGGCTCACCGGCCGCCAGGTGGATGATGCCGCGGGTGTCGAGCAGGTCGGGATGGGGGCCGAGTTCGACGAGGGCCTTGTCGATGAGCCGCTTGGCCTCGTCGACCGTGTCGGGGCGGGCGAGATGGAAGGCGAGATTGTTGGCCACGATCGCCATCTGCGCACCGGCGAGATCCTTGCGCTCGAGGATCGTGCGGTAGGCCTTCTCCACGTCGGTGGTGCGGCCCTCGAGGTCGTACAGCTCCGCCTGCAAGAGTTTGATCACCACGGAGTCGGGATCCTCGCGACGGGCTCGGGAAAACCACTGCTGGAGCCGGGCCGTCGTTGCCGCATCGGGTGTGCCGCCCTGGCTGCGCACCACGGCCAGCGCCGACTGCAGCACGCGGGCCAGAGGCACGCGATTCCAGGCCGCCTCGAGCAGGTCGAGAGCCTCGTCGACCCGGCGCTGGCGGCCGAGGAATTCGGCCCGTACGAGCGGGCCGTCCACGACCCGCTGGGCGTAGTCGGTGAGCACCTTGTCGGCCGCCTTGGGAAAGCCCAGGTCTTCCATCAGTTTGGCCACCGAACGAAGCTGACCCATCTGCTCGAGCGGCACGTCGCCGGCAGGCATGAGCTTCCGCGCCGCGGCCACGGCCGTGGGGCGATCGTTTTCCGCGATGGCGAGCTTGGCTTCGAGGGCGAGCGTGGCCGGCGCCTCGGGCAGCGCCGCCCGTAGCTTGCCGAGCCACGTCTTGGCCGACGAGAGCTCACCGTGCTCGATCAGCTGCTCCACGAGGAGTCCCATCAGTGCCGGCGGCGCGTTCGGGGATGCCACGAGTGAAATCATGTCGTCGCGGCACTCCGCCCAGCGGCCCGCCCGTTCACGGAGTTGGGCGAGTTGGAGCCGCTGGTTCGACGACAGGGGCTGCGTCCGAGCGAGTGATTCGAGCAGCGCGATCGCCCGCCGCCAGCTCGCCGGCTCCGGACGGCTCGCGAGGAGCGTCACCTGGAGAGCGACATCGTCCGGGCCCAGCCTGCCGTCCGAGCCCTTGTTGTCGTCGAGGATCGCGAGCGACTGTTCCAGCGCCTTGTAGCCCCCCGCCTCGGCCGTGAGCTGAGCGAGCGTTCGACGGGCCCAGATTTTCGTCGCCTTGGCGCCGGGGGAGTCGTCCGTCGAGGCGAGCATCTCGCGCAGCACGTCGCGGGCCGGGTTGAGGCGGCCACGGCGGACCAGGAACGAGGCCAAGCCGCGGGCGGCCGTCAAATCGGCGGGGGCTGCCGCGATGGCGTCCCGATAACTCCGCTCGGCGTCGTCGAGCCTGCCGAGCATTTCGTAGCCCTGGGCTTCGACCAGCTGGCGATTCGGCTCCGCGAGCGTTTCGACCGCCCGCTCGAGCGTTTTTTCCGCAAGCTTCCGCTTGCCGCTCGCGAACTGGTGATTGAACAAGGCCATCCAGGTTTCGGCGAGATCAGGTCCCTGTTCGACCGCCCGCTCGAGCGCGGCTTCGGCCCGGTCGGCCTTGCCCGAGCGGCTCAGCAACTGTCCGAGCCAGAGCAGTTCGCCAGCATTCTTCGAATCGGACGAGACGCTCGCCTCGGCGAGGGTGACGGCTTCGTCGATGTTGCCGGAGCGGAGTTCCATTTCCGCCGTGATCCGCTCGAAGCCGCCGAGGCCCTCGGGGCCCAGCCGGCCGATGGCCTGCTGGGCCTCGTCGAAGCGATTCGAGGCGTAGAGCAGGCCGACGAGCTGCCGGATAATCGCCGGATTTGGCGGCCCCATGCGGCTGGCACGTTGCAGGGAGTCGATGGCGGCGGGCAGATCGCCACGCAGGCCCGCGACGTCGGCGAACAACTGCTGCACCTGCGCCCAGCCGGGGCGGTCGTTCTCCGCCTCGATCAGCAGGTTGCGGGCCTCGTCGATCGCACGCTGGTCGTCCGCGCTGAGTTCAAGCACGGTCTGATCCCGGGCCAGCTTCTTTTTCTGCGCTTCGCGCACGCCCTGGATCAGCGTGCCGGCCTTGGCGACACGGGCCTGGGGGCTCGTCGGTCCGGAGGCACTCGCGATCTCGGCCGAGAAGCTCTTCATGGCGGCGAGGTCGCCGCGCTCGCGGGCCAGCTCGAACAGCGTCCAACGCAACCGTGGATCTTCGGGAGATTTTTCGAGGGCCTGCTTCCAGAGCCGTTCGGCCGCGTCGGGCTGTCCCAGGCCCAGCCGCACGGAGGCGAGCGCCGAGAAAATCCGCCCGGCCTGGTCCGGCGGCAGGGACGCGGCCCGGCCCTCGATGGCATCGAGTTGCTTGTCTGCCTCGTCGGCCGGCGCACGGGAGGCGAGCTGGGCCTCGATCAGCAGAAGGCTTGCCGCGTCGGCGATCTCATCGGGCGCGCGGGCCAGCGCCGCCCGGGCCTTGTCGATGTCGTTGTCACGCAGGGCGAGCGTGGTGAGGGCCGCCACGAGTTGCGGATCCTGCCGATTGGCCTCTGACGCCGCCACCAGCAATTGCTCTGCCGCCGCCGTTTCCCGCTTGCGCACGAGCACGTCGGCACGGAGCATGGCGATCTGGGCATCGGAGATATCGGCCGACTCCTGGAGCATGTCGAGAAGCTCGTCGATCCTCGACCAGTCGCGGTCGGCCGAGGGCCGCTTCATCTGGGCGGCGACCCGCAGCTGGAGAAGAGGGTTCCAGACCTGGGGAATCGAGGCGATCCGCTCACGGGGAATGGCTGTGGCCACGATCTCGAATTCCTGGAGCGCCTCGTCGGGCTTGCCGGCTGCGATCAGTGCCGCCGCGGCGCCGACACGGGCTGCCAGCGACGTGGGGTCGTCGCTGAGCACGCGTCGATTCGCCTCCAGTTGCTCGTCGAACTCGCCGAGTTGTTCATGGCACTGTCCGAGGTAGAGGTCGACCTGTCTCGTGAGTTCCGTCGAGCCGGCCACGAGCGGCCGCACACGATCGAGCTTCTGCCGGGCCTGAAGCCAGCGCTGTTCGGCGATCAGGATGCGGGCTTCGAGCAGCCCCACGGCAGGGCTCGTGGCGCCAAGCTGCTCCTTGAGCTTGCCGATCGTCTGTTCGACACGCGCGAGCTGGTTGGTCTGCATGAGCGCATCGGCGAGCATCAGGAGGAGCGAAGTGTTTCGCGGCATGGCATCGAGCCCGTCGTCGAGCACCTTGACTGCCTCGTCGGGCCGCTGTCGTTGCAGGGCGAGCACGGCGGCGGCTCGCACCATCCGATCGTCGCCGGCGGACGTCTTGCCGCCCTGATCGACCAGCTTTTGTGCAGTGGCGAAATCCTTTTCGGCCAGCGCGATCTCGAAGCCGGCGAGGAGCGTCTCGACGTTGTCCGGGTCGAGCCGGCTGGCCTCTGCGACGTCTTGCTTGGCGGCGGCGAGATTGCCTCGCTGCCGGTGCCAGCGGGCGAGGGCCAGCCAGGCCTTCGCATCGCCGGCGTTCGACCTCACCAGTTCTGCGAGCACCTTGTCCGCCGTGCCGGGATCCTCGAACTTCTCCTGGAGGATCGCCGCCAGGAGGATGAACGCATCGGTGCTGTCCGCAGCCGGCGTGCGGTCGGGATCAAACTCTTTTGTTTGCAAATCGAAGCCGATGAGTTCGCTGGCGAGCGTGGCGGCCTCCTCGAAATCACCGGTTCCGGCCCATGATCGCGCGAGAAGCAGGTCGAGTTGCGTCCGGTCGAGCGGCTTCGTCGCGGCGGGGTCGCGATCGTCGGCTTCTTCCGCGGGCGCCGCGGCGCCAGCCGGTGCAGGCTCTGGCGCCGGCGGCTTCGACCGCAGCACCTGCAGATGCTCCCGGGCATCACCGAACCGGCCGATCCGCATTTGGAAATTCGCCAGCCGCTGACGCAGGGCATCATCATCCGGATTACGCCGCACCGCGGTCTCGAGCACTCCGTAGGCGCGGGCCACGTCGTTGCGTGTGGCCCCCGGTGCCTCGGCACGGTCGAGAACGAGGCCGGCAAACTCCGCATAGGCCGCCTTGTCGTCCGGGCGATAGGCGACGTAGCGGCTGAAGAGGTTCAGGGCCTCCCCGTTCTTGCCCTCGGAAAGTTTGGCGCGGGCGAGCTTGATGAGGCTGCCGGCATTCCTGGTCACCTGAAAGCGGTGCAGAAAAAAGACACCGACGATGCCACCGACCACGACGGTGGCGAGGAGCAACACGAACCGCAGATTGACCTTTTTCATCGATGGTTTCCCTGCCGGCGACAACCTTGATGTAATGGTACCCGAAAGCCCTCACCCCACGCCGTGCGGCCGTGGCAGCGGCGGCCGCGGCAGGCTGCGGAGCCTAGGGGGGCAGGGGCCGCCACCGAACCTCGGCACCGGAAAAATCCACCGAAGATCGCCCCCCTGCCCTGTCGATACCTCTCCCCGACGGAAAATCCGATTGCGCAGAGTTTGACGGTTTGGCCCTTCGTGACCCCCAGCTTCCCATGACACTCTCACCCGCTACCTCGTCGCGGTTTTCGGCGGCCCTCTTCGGGGTCGTCGTGTGCGCGCTCGCCGGCTGGGCCTCTGGGCCGTTTGGCTCAGCGGCCGCGAGCGAAGTGATTTCGGCGATTCCGGGCGCGGCACAGCCGCCCGTCACCGCCATGGTGATCGACACGATCGAGGCCGGCACGCGTGGCCCGGGCCCGGCGCCCCATCAGCGCCGGCACGAGCGGTGCGCGGGCGGTCGGTGCACCGTCGACAACTGCGGTCACGCCGGCTGCCGGCATGGAGACTGCGGCGTTCCAGGCTGTCCGGCGCATTGCCCGGTGCGACCGGCGAGTTTCGGGTTTTATGGAACGCAGTGGCGCACATGGCCCGGGCAGGACGTCGCGCAGGCAACGCATGTCGAACCTGCCGCGCCGGTCATGCCTCCGAAATCCGAGGTGCCGACCGCCGACGAAGAGTCGCCTGTGCCAGGGTTTGAATTGCCGGCACCCGAGCCGGAAGCCGGGGCGGTCGAGGCACCCGATTCGGCACCTCTCGAGCCCGTGGTTCCAGACGCTGTGCCGCCCCGCCCACAGCCCGAAGAGCCTGCTCCCCTGCCGCAGCCACTCGAGCAGCCTCGCATCGAGAAGCCGGCCGTGCCGGCGGAAGACAACCTCTTCGACGAAGCGGCGCTTCGCCGCCGCAGCCAAGAGCGGCTCGCGACGCTCCGGCAGACGGCCATGCAGCAGGAGCGGGTGCGGCTCGAGGCCCTGCGTCAACAGGCCCGCCGGCTCTCCCGAGCGGCGGTGAGCGGTGCCGCTTCGGTGGGCGCGGCGTCGTTGCCGGCCGTCATTGTGGCGACCGGAGAGCCTCCCGCCGATGCGATTCCGCTGCCCGAAATGGTCGCTGACGAAGAGCAGCCACTCGCACAGGCCGTGCATGCGGAGCCCCAGCCGTCGAAGCCCCAGCCACGTGGCCTCCGTTCGGCCACTCGGACGCCCGTCGAGGCGAACCCGCTTCGCTAGCGGGAGACGCCCGCCACGCGACGGTCGGCACGACGCCGAGCCGTCGCGTGAAGCCCATGCGAGAGGCGGGAGTCGAACCCGCACGCCTTGCGGCACTGGAACCTAAATCCAGCGCGTCTGCCAATTTCGCCACTCTCGCGATCGAACTGCGTCGCTCGCCATCCAGTCTGACACCGGCCGCCAGCCGCCACAATCCACGCCGGGGGGAGAGAGAGTGTGTCGGAGGTCGTCAATCCTCTTGCTCGCGCAGCCAGCGGTCGAGGCTGCCTGCGCCGGATCCGTCGCGCGAAGGCCAGGCGGAGAGCAAGGCCTCGTGCCGGGTGTCCGGGGCGGGAAACGCGCCGAGCCGCACGGCCCTGATCTCGAGTGCGGTGAGCTGGGCATCCGACGCGTGACGCCGGTTCCAGTCGTGGGCGATGGCCGCGGCCACGCTGGGCGCGAACACGCGTCGTTCCGGATTCGGGAAGTCCCAAAAGAGCTGGTGCCAGCGGTGGTGCCGCAGTGAGGTGAAACCACCCGCGGGCAGCGTGTCTTCGAGCGGTCGGCCGTTCCGCAGCACGTCGACCTCGCGGCCGTCGGCGAGGGTTCCGCGGCCGTAGACCCATTGGCGTTGGCGTGGAACGTCACCGAACATCGCCCAGCGCTGGCCAAGCCCGGTGGCCTGCACCGCGGCTCGGAGCCACGTCGGCAAGGGCTGCGCCTGCCAGGGGGTGGTGTCGTGGAGAAAATCGAGGCCCGCGATGCCCAGGGCAGCCGCGACGATCGCCCGCTCCCATCTCCGCGTGCGTGGCTGTCGCACGGCCGCAGTCGCCGGGGGCCACGGGCCGCTGCCGCCCCGGGAACGACGCGCCGCCCACTCCCAGCAGGCCGCGGGGATGACCGCCAGCCAGGCGGCCAGGCCGACGAAGGCGAACATGCCGAGCGACATGAGCGCAGCGCTTGCCGCGTGGAACATGCCGAAGACGGCGATGAGCGCGAGCCGGATGCCGGGCCGGCCCGTCGCCACGAGCAGCACTGGGCCGAGCACTTCGAGCGCGAGCACGGACCACGTCAGCACACGGCAGATGAGCTCGTGGCGCGAGAGGGCGTCTCCCCATGGAGTGCCGTGATCGAAAAGCGAAAGCGCCGTCGCCACCGCATCGCCCGAGAGCCAGGCCGAGTTCCACTTGGAGAGGCCGGCGCTCAGATAGACGGCGGCAATCTGCACGACGAGGGCTCCTGTGGCGAGCGACCGCACCGCCGGGCCCACAGCGGCGGTGGCCAGGCGCTGGCCACGGCGCCAGGCATCAACGGACTAGGCCGCCCCCAGCGGGAGAAACATGCTCCAGAACAGCAGGCAACAGAGCCACTCGTCGCCGGCGTTCGTGGCGGGCGCGGTCCGCCGCACGATGCTTACCACGGCCACCCAGGCTGCGACCGTGGCCGCTCGGGTGCCGATTCCGGCGGCGAGCGCGGCGCCGGCGAGGCCTTGGAGGGCGAGGATGGCCGTGCCCCACCATGTGGCATCGATGAGAAAGGCGAGCGACCATGTCCAACGATCCCCGAAGAAGGCCTGGAGGGCCGGGAGGGGAAACATGCCGTCGGGGGCGAGCATGAGCGAGATGTCGCGCGTCCGCAGCAGCGCATCGGCGGCCACAACGCCGCCGAGCGCCATCCGAAAGCAGGCCAGACTGCGGATATCGAGCGTGAACGGCCCTGGGCGCGGCGACGAAGGCGACCAATCCATGGGGCACCGGTGAAACACACGAAGCGGCCGGGAACCGCAGACCGTTTCTTGTCCGAAGTCGCCCGCGAAACTACAACATCGCGGCAGGTTTGGGCGAGCCCGCGTGGAGCCGCAGCCCGGCTTCTGCATCCTTCCGTCATCCATCCAACAGGTGAACGCAACATGGCAACGCATGCTCCTCTGGTGGTGCTCGGAGGCGGTCCCGGCGGCTATGCCGCGGCCTTCTTGGCCGCCGACCTGGGGCTGCAGGTGACGCTCGTCGAACGTGACGAGCGCCTGGGTGGCACATGCCTTCTGCGCGGGTGCATTCCGTCGAAGGCGCTCTTGCACGTGGGCCGGGTGCTGGCCGAGGCCCGCGAGATGGAAGCCTGGGGCATCCACTTCGAGCGGCCGAAGATCGACATCGACGTGGTGCGAGGCCGCAAGGACAAGGTGATTGCCACCCTCACCGGCGGCCTGGCCCAACTCGCAAAGCGGCGAAATGTGACCGTGATCCACGGCCAGGCCCGGTTCACGAGCTCGACGTCGCTCGAGATCGCGACGCCCGGCGGCCCTACGCAATCGCTCACGTTCGACCACTGTATTTTGGCCAGCGGCTCCCGACCCGCCAAGATTCCCGCGTTCGACCTGCCGACGCCGCGGGTGATGGACTCGACGAAGGCGCTCGAGATGGTCGACGTGCCCGCATCCCTGCTCGTGATCGGCGGCGGCTACATCGGCCTCGAGATGGGCACGGTGTATGCGGAGCTCGGTTCGCGCGTGTCGGTCGTCGAACTCACCGACACCCTCCTGCCGGGTGCCGACCGCGACCTCGTCAAGCCGCTGCAGCAGCGGCTCGACAAGCTGTTCGAGAAGATCCATCTGCGCACGAAGGTGACGAAGCTCGAAGACCGGGGGGAGTCGATCCGGGTGCACTTCGAGGGCCCCGAGGGGCCGAGCGCGCATGATTTTGCCCGCGTGCTCGTGGCCGTCGGCCGGCGGCCGAATTCCGATGGCATGGGGCTCGAGAATACGAAGGTCGTCGTCAGTCCGAAGGGCTTCGTCGAAGTCGACGGGCAGCAGCGCACGGCCGACCCGCACATCCTTGCGATCGGCGACGTGTGTGGCGAGCCGATGCTCGCGCATCGTGCGAGCCATCAGGGCAAGGTCGCGGTCGAGGCGCTGCACGGCGAGCCGGCGCTCTTTGAGCCGCGGGCGATTCCGGCCGTAGTGTTCACCGACCCCGAGATCGCCTGGGCCGGCCTCACCGAACACGAGGCTGTCGCGCAGGGTCGCACGGTCGAGATCAGCCGCTACCCGTGGGCTGCGAGCGGCCGGGCTCAGGCCCTGGGGCGGACGGAGGGGATGACCAAGCTCATCGTCGACCCCGAAACCGACGCCGTGCTGGGCGTGGGCATGGTGGGCCCCGGTGCCGGCGAACTCGTCGCGGAGGGCACGCTCGCCATCGAGATGGGCTGCACCGCGCGCGATCTCTCGGAGACGATCCATCCGCATCCGACGCTCGGCGAGACGGTGGCCTTCTCGGCGGAAAACTATTTCGGTCTGGCAACCGAAATCTACCGGCCACGCAGCGACTCCGCGGCCAAGTAGAAGTGGCTTTCGCCCCCGGCTGCGGGCTTGTCAATCGGCCTAGACGCCCCCCGGAATCCCCGGAATAATGAGAAAAGTCTTCGCATTTTCCCGGAGTACACCATGGCCAGCCCCGATACCGAGCAGTCCGGAAGCGACGTCGTCGACGAGGTTTCAGGACTCCCCCGGAGTGCCCATGCACCCATGTCGATCGGGCAGATGGGCGACACGGCCTCCGGGCAGCCGGAGCGGGCCGACGGCGTGTCGGCGGTCGATGCCGACCCGACGGAGACCCGCGAGTGGCTCGACTCGCTGCGGTATGTGATCAACAGCCGCGGCGGCGATCGTGCCGCCTATCTCCTGCACGCCATCGAGCAGGAGGCCTATCGGCTGGGGGTGGCCATCCCGTTCTCCGCCACCACGCCCTACATCAACACGATCCCGGCCGATCGCCAGCCGCCGTATCCGGGCAATCGGGAGATCGAGCGCCGGATCAAGAGCATCATCCGCTGGAATGCCATGGCGATGGTGGTGCGGGCCAACCGCGAAGACAAGAGCATCGGCGGCCACATCTCCACGTTCGCCTCGTCGGCCACACTCGTCGAAGTGGCCATGAATCATTTCATCCGCGGCCGTGGCGACGACTACTCCGGCGACCAGGTCTACTTCCAGGGCCATGCCTCGCCGGGCATCTACTCGCGGGCGTTTCTCGAAGGCCGGCTGACCGAGAAGCATCTGGAGAACTTTCGGCGCGAGCTCGCGCCCGGGGGCGGCCTCTCGAGCTACCCGCATCCCTGGCTGATGCCCGAATTTTGGGAGTTTCCCACGGTGTCGATGGGCCTCGGCCCGATCATGTCGATCTACCAGGCGCGGTTCAACAAGTATCTGCAAGACCGCGGCATCAAGGACACCAGCAAGCAGCATGTGTGGTGCTTCATCGGCGATGGCGAGACCGACGAGCCCGAGACGCTCGGCGCGATTTCGCTCGCCGCCCGTGAAAAGCTCGACAACCTCGTGTTCGTCATCAACTGCAATCTCCAGCGGCTCGACGGGCCGGTGCGTGGCAACGGCAAGATCATCCAGGAACTCGAGGGCGTGTTTCGCGGCGCCGGCTGGAATGTCGTGAAGGTGATCTGGGGCGAGGATTGGGATCCCCTGCTGGCGAAAGATGACAAGGGCCTGCTCGTCAAGCGCATGAACGAGGTCGTGGACGGCCAGTATCAGAAGTACGTCGTCATGCCGGGCGGCTACATCCGGGAGCACTTCTTCGGCGGCGATCCCGAGCTGAAGGAGATGATCGCCCACCTGTCCGACGAGAAGCTCAAGAAGCTCAAGCGGGGTGGGCACGATCCCGAGAAGGTGTTCGCGGCGTACGACGCGGCGATGAAGTGCCACGGCAAGCCGACGGTGATCATCGCCAAGACGATCAAGGGCTACGGGCTCGGCGAGGTGGGCGAAGGCCGCAATGTCACCCATCAGCAGAAGAAGCTCAACGAAGACGAACTGCGGGCGTTCCGCTCGCGGTTCGGGATCCCGATCTCGGACGACGAGGTGGCCAAGGCGCCGTTCTATCGGCCGCCGGAAGATTCCGAGGAGATGCGCTATCTCCGCGAGCGCAGACAGGCTCTCGGCGGCTACGTGCCGAGCCGGCCGAAGCAGGGCCCAGTCTTGAAGACCCCGTCGGTCGACGACTATCGCCCGTTCATCGAGAAGAGCGCGGGCCGCGAGGTATCGACGACGACCGGTGCAGTGACGCTCATGGCGTCACTGCTCAAAGACAAGCACGTCGGGAAGTACATCGTGCCGATCGTGCCCGATGAGTCGCGCACCTTCGGCATGGATCCGCTCTTCAAGCAGTGCGGCATCTACGCCCACACCGGGCAGTTGTACGAGCCAGTCGACTCCGACCAGCTCCTCTATTACCGCGAGGCGAAGGACGGCCAGATTCTCGAAGAGGGCATCACCGAAGCGGGCAGCATGTCGAGCTTCGTGGCCGCGGGCACGGCCTACGCCAGCCACGGCGTGCCGATGATCCCGATCTTCATCTATTATTCGATGTTCGGGTTTCAGCGGATCGGCGATCTGATTTGGGCTGCCTGCGACTGCCGTGCCCGGGGCTTCATGCTCGGCGGCACGGCCGGCCGCACCACGCTCAACGGCGAGGGGCTGCAGCATCAAGACGGGCACAGCCACCTGTTCGCGATGGCGTATCCCACAGTGAAGGCCTACGACCCGGCGTTCGTCTACGAGACCACCGTGATCATGCTCGACGGCATGGAGCGGATGTATGGCAAGGGCGAGGACTGGATCTACTACATCACGGTCTACAACGAAAACTATGAAATGCCCTCGATGCCGGCGGGCTGTGAAGAGGGGATCCTCAAGGGGGCATACAAACTTCGTGATGTGCCTGCCCAGGCGGCCCAGGGCAAGGCTGCGACGAAGCTGCCGCCCGTGCAGCTCCTCGGCTCCGGCACGATCCTGCGCGAGGTGATCCGCGCGGCCGAGTTGCTCGCCGAGCAGTTCGGCGTGTCGAGCACGGTGTGGAGCGTGACCAGCTGGAAAGAACTGCGGCGCGAGGCGCAGGAGTGCCGGCGATGGAACATGCTGCACCCCACGGCGGAGCCGCGGCAGAGCTACCTCGAGCAGACGATTGCCGCTGCAGACGGCGTGTTCGTGGCCGCCAGCGACCACGTGCGGGCAGTGCCCGAGCAACTCGATCCGTGGATTCCCGGCGGCCTGTTCGTGATGGGCACCGACGGCTTCGGCCGCAGCGAGACCCGCGGCCCGCTCCGGCGTCACTTCGAGGTGGATGCCGAATGCATCGTGATCGGCACGCTGTCGCGGCTCGCCGCGGAGGGTGCCATCGGCAAGGAGGCGGTTGCCGAGGCGATCACGCGGCTTGGCGTGAACCCCGACAAGGTCGACGCCGCCCTCGCCTGAGCCCGGTTCCTTTCCGCTCTCATTTTTTCACCCTGGAATCAACTGCTGCACGCCATGGCCACAGAATTCAAACTGCCCGATCTCGGTGAAAACATCGCGTCTGGCGACGTCGTGACGGTGTTCGTCTCCGCAGGCGATGTCGTGAAGCCCGGTCAGCCCCTGCTCGAAGTGGAGACCGACAAGGCCGTGATCGAGGTGCCGTGTCCGCCGGGCGGACGGGTGGTGAGCGTGCTGGTGAAGAAGGGCGACACGGTCAAGGTCGGGCAGACGCTCGTGACGCTCGAGCCTGCCACGGGAGGGATTGCTGCAGCGCCGGTACCCGCCGCGCCGGCCCCTGTGGCCGTGCCGGCGGCGGCGCCCGCGAAGCCGGCTGCCGCCGCTCCGGCCGCAGCGCCGGCTCCTGCGCCCGTCGTCGCGAAGCCCGCGCCGGCGGCAGCGCCAGCGCCCATCGCAGCGTCAGCCCCCGAGCCCGAGCCGCGGGGTGGCACGGCGACCGCCGTCGAGCCCGCCGGCCCTGCGGTGCGCCGGCTCGCTCGGGAGCTGGGTGTGGATCTTGGCCGCGTTCGTGGCAGTGGGCCGGGCGGCCGGATCGTGCGGGAAGACGTCGTGGCCGCCGTTCGTCAGGCGAGCGCGGCGGGCCCCTCGCTGCGGCCGCGGGCCGACACGGGCGCGACCGAACGCGACGACTGGGGGCCGATCCGCCGCGAACAGATGTCGCGGATGCGCAAGACGATCGCTGCC
>Ga0247836_1003463_pt1 | contig 21124 bp, 9 predicted proteins | sample LaCruzMarch2015__4_FD_187116 | JGI IMG/M metagenome (GOLD analysis project Ga0247836, IMG submission 187116) | Freshwater microbial communities from meromictic Lake La Cruz, Castile-La Mancha, Spain - LaCruzMarch2015_14m | ecosystem: Environmental > Aquatic > Freshwater > Lake | place: Spain... | reverse complement strand
TCTACGGGCCTACAGGACCTGAAGCTTCTCAATCACAAGCTTTTACATTCCTTGTACGTGACCAACGTTTAGGAGCAAACGTAGCTTCGGCTCAAGGGCCTACAGGGCTTGGGAAATATTTAATGCGTTCTCCAACTGGAGAAATCATTTTCGGAGGTGAAACAATGCGTTTCTGGGATTTCCGTGGTCCTTGGTTAGAACCACTTCGTGGACCAAACGGATTAGATCTAAATAAATTAAAAAATGATATCCAACCTTGGCAAGAACGTCGTGCAGCTGAGTATATGACACATGCTCCATTAGGATCATTAAACTCAGTAGGAGGGGTAGCTACAGAAATTAACGCTGTAAACTTCGTATCTCCTCGTAGTTGGTTAGCAACTTCACACTTCGTTTTAGGTTTCTTCTTCTTTGTTGGACATTTATGGCATGCCGGTCGTGCTCGTGCGGCTGCTGCAGGTTTTGAAAAAGGAATTGACCGTTTAGACGAACCAGTTCTTTCTATGAGACCTTTAGACTAATTTTAATCAATTTAAAACCATTTTAAATGGTTTTAAATTAGGTTTCGTTAATTTATTTTTTATTTTAACTTTAAAATATTTTTATTTATGGATAAAAAAATCCATAAATAAAAATATTTTAAAACAAAAGTTTAAAACTTAAAATATATTATTATATAAATATTTATATATTTTTTTTAATTACGCAAAACTTCTATTTTTTATTAACTTAATTAAAAAAGATTTAATTATACTTTTTTAATTGTTTAAATTAATAAGTAATTTAAACAAAAAGAAACAAAAATTTTTTTAATTAAAAATTTCTAATCTTTTCCTTTTTTCACTTCTTTAAATTAAGAAATTTCAATTTCTTTTTTTTACTTAAAAAAATTCAGTTACAAAGAAAAAAAAAAGAATGACTCGAGTAAAACGTGGAAATGTATCTCGAAAAAGACACAAAAAAGTTTTAAATATGACAAAAGGATTCCGTGGAGCTGCATCTCTATTATTTAGAACCGCAAACCAACAAAATATGAAAGCCTTACGATATTCATATACTGGAAGACGTAAGAAAAAAAGAGATTTTCGACGTCTTTGGATTGCGCGTGTTAATGCTGCAACTCGACGTTATGGTATGAATTATAGTGAATTTATGAATACACTTAAAAATTCTACAATTCAATTAAATCGAAAAGTTTTAGCACAATTATCAATTTGTGACCCAGAAGCTTTTCTACAAATTGTTTTAAAAATTCAAAAAGTTTAATTTTATTTTCTAGTGAAAGAAGCCTTAAGATTTAAAAAAATCAAATAAGGTTTTGAAGCCGAGATTTAATTTGTTTGATTTTTTTATTTCATTAAAAATAAAAAATCAAGTTAAAAATCTTAGGTTAACAAAAAAAAACATCTAAATCAAAAAAAAACTTACGAAAAAATGTATGGAAACAAAAAGTCATTGCAAAAGCAAATCAAGCTTTATTTCTTGCAAAATACATTTTAGAAACAGAACCTGTTGTTGAAAAAACTTCAATTTCATCTGAAAATGAAAATTCAAATTAAAAAATAAACAATAGGTTCTAAATTTTTTTGTCTTAAAAACAATGTTTAACCTATAATTATGGTTTTAATCAAATCGATTCGAAAATCTTTGATTTTTTAGAATCTATGATTCTAAGGTTAAACATTGTTTTTAAGACAAAAAAAAACAAAAAAATCTTTCATTTATAATTTTAAAAAAATTTATATGAAGCATTATTATATAATGTTTGAAAGATTTACTGATAAAATTTTAATATAAATAAATACATATACATATTTTTTTTCAATTTTTAAAAATGTATTAAAAATTGTTATATATATTTGAGAAAATATAGTTAAAATATTTTCTCAAATATATATAAATAATCGAACCTAAATTAAAAAATAATATTATTATTATCTAAAACTAACAGAGGCTTGCCAAACAAAAGCTAATAATAAAAAGAAAACAGGAATAATTGGTAATACATTTACAATTGCTTCAAAAGGAGCATAAGCTTCTGGTAATTTTGCAAGAATTAAAGACATTGATTCCATAGTAGAAAAAAAGAAATTGTTTATGACTATATTAAAAACTATTAAAAGTTTTATAATAATAAAAACTCAAAAAACGAAAAAGGATTCAAGAATTTACTCTTGCTCAAACTTTTTAGTTTTTATTTATTTTTTTTAATTAAATCAAAATTATTTGACTATAAAAATAAATTTAATTTTTCAAAAATTTTATTTATTAATTTGATTTAAAAAAAGAGTTTGTTTTACATCCAACATTTTAATCTATTTCTAAAACTTTTTCTAATTTTTTATAAATAAAAAAATATTTTTCATTTATAATAAAATTATAAATAATAAAATTATAAATCTTGTCAAAAATCTTTGATACCGCTTCTTTGCTTTTTCGCAAAGCGAAGAAAGAGAAAATCAAAGATTTTCAAATCAAATCGATGAAGCATTATTAAATGAATCTTTGAAATCAACGATTTCAACTCCACAATACATTATCATCAAAAATTTTCGATTTTCTTTGCTTCATTTCTTCGCTTTTTTCTTCGCTTCGCGAAAGAAGCGAAGAAAAAAGCGAAGAAAGAGCGAAGAGGAAGAAAAGAATAGGAGTCATTAAATATGATTCTTATTTTGAAATTTAAAATTTCAAATTTTGAATTTGTATAAATTAAAAATAAAGAAGAATATTTAAAAAATCAATAAAAAATTAGAAAAACTCATTTCTTTAGAATTTTATTAAGACGCTAAAGTCTCCCAACTCATTGTTACATCATCTAATAGAAGAGAACTATTATAGATTTCTAAAATGATTAATAAAAACACTGCAAAAAGAGCAATAAATACACCCATTAATACAGTTGTTCCCCATCCAGGTAAAACTTTACCTGCTTCTGAATTAAGTGGTCTTAATAAAGTTCCTAAAGGTGTTACGATTCCTGGCTCTTGATCAACCGAGCTTGATTTTGCTTTAGAAGTAGTTCCTGTTGCCATTAAAAAATAAATTTGAATTTTTTTTTACTTTCTGTCATAATATATATATAGGAGAATAAAAGTCAAATGTTAATTGAATTATGGATAGTCCTGCATTTTTCTTTACCTTTTTTTTATGGTTTTTACTATTAAGTGCTACAGGTTATTCTGTGTATGTTAGTTTTGGACCTCCGTCTAAAAAACTTAGAGACCCATTTGAAGAACATGAAGATTAATTTATAATTCAAGTAAATGAATTACGTCAATTCCTCTAAAATATCAAATATCAGAGATTATACGTAATTCATTTATTTGAATTATTTAAATGAATTCTTATTTTTATAAGAAAATCCTATAAGTTTTTATCCTTTAAAGATTATTTAACCATACGTGGAGGTTCTCTAAAGAAAATTGCGAAAAAGATAATTCCTAATGTTCCAATTAATAAAAATGTATAAACTAAAGCTTCCATAAGTTTTAATGTAATTTCTAATATTCAAGTAGAAAGGAGCAATAAATGCAAACTTAAAAAATCAATGTATTATTGATTGTATTTTTGATACAAAATTTAATTATAAAAAATATTTTATAAAAATTTTTTTAAATTCTTTTGCTTAGATAATATCCAGACCCAACCATATATTAACTTTTATTTGAAATTTCAAAATTTCAAAAATGCTTCATCAAAAATCTTTGATATAGAAAATCTTTGATATCGAAAATCTTTGATATCGATAATCAAAGATTATCGAATCGAATCGAATCGAATCGAATCGAATCGAATTGATAAGATTAATAATTTTAGCAAAAAGCAAAGATTTTTGTTATAAATAATAAAATTATTAATGGTTTAAAAATATAAATAAATTTTTTAAAAAAAATTTTAAATAATTAATAAATAAAGCAAGGTTTTCGAAAATCAAAGATCTCGACAACTTAAATCATATTTAATAATTCGAAAATCTAAAATTCAAGTTTTTGTCTTTGCTTTATTTATTAATTATTTAAATTAAAAACAAAAATGTAAAGAATTCAAATTAGAAAGCTTCACGAACAGAACTTGTATCCCCAAGTTTTTTGTATTTTCCGAATTCTAAACTTTCGTTTAAATCGTCATCAATTCCGGCAAATACATCACGGAAAATTGTACGAGCTCCATGCCAAATATGACCAAAGAAGAATAATAAAGCAAAACATACGTGACCAAAAGTAAACCAACCACGTGGGCTACTACGGAAAACCCCATCAGATTGTAAAGTTGAACGATCAAATTCAAAAATTTCTCCTAGTTGAGCTTTACGAGCATATTTTTTAACCGTTGCTGGATCACTAAATGTTAAACCATCTAATTCTCCTCCATAGAATGTTACAGAAACTCCTACTTGTTCAATACTGTACTTCGATTCAGCACGACGGAATGGAACGTCAGCACGTACTACACCATCTTTATCTAATAAGATAACTGGGAAAGTTTCAAAGAAAGTTGGCATACGACGAACAAAAAGTTCACGACCTTCTTGATCTTTGAAAACAGCATGTCCTAACCATCCTACAGCAATACCATCTCCACTATTCATTGCTCCAGTACGGAATAACCCACCTTTTGCTGGGTTGTTTCCAATGTAGTCATAGAAAGCTAATTTTTCAGGAATTTTAGACCAAGCATCTGAAAGAGAAGCTCCTCCAGCTAAACTAGTTTGTACTCGTTTTTGAATTTCTTGTTGGAAGAATCCTTGATCCCACTGATAACGAGTTGGACCAAATAATTCAATTGGAGTTGCCGCTGATCCATACCACATTGTTCCAGCTACTACGAACGCTGCCCAGAAAACAGCGGCAATACTGCTAGAAAGAACCGTTTCAATACTACCCATAGATAAACCGAAGTATAAACGAATTGAAGGACGTACACAAAGGTGGAATAATCCCGCTAAAACGCCTAAAATACCTGCAGCAATATGGTGAGCAGCAATTCCTCCTGGGTTGAAAGGATCAAATCCATCAGCTCCCCAAGAAGGCGCTACTGGTTGAACACTTCCTGTTAAACCATAAGGATCAGAAACCCAGATTCCAGGTCCAAATAATCCAGTTACGTGGAATGCTCCAAAACCAAAACATAAAAGACCTGATAAAAATAAATGGATTCCAAAAATTTTTGGAAGGTCTAAAGCTGTTTTTCCTGTTCTTGGATCACGGAATAATTCTAAGTCCCAATATGTCCAGTGCCATACAGAAGCTAAGAATAATAATCCTGATAAAATAATATGTGAAGCAGCAACTCCTTCATAACTCCAAATACCAGGGTTTGATGCAGTTTCTCCACTAATTGTCCAACCTCCCCAAGATTGAGTAATCCCTAAACGTGTCATGAAAGGTAATACAAACATCCCTTGACGCCACATTGGATTTAAAACAGGATCTGATGGGTCAAAAACAGCAATTTCAAAAAGTGTCATTGATCCAGCCCAACCAGCTACTAATGCTGTGTGCATTAAATGTACTGAAATTAATCGACCTGGGTCATTAATAACTACAGTGTGAACACGATACCAAGGTAATCCCATAAAAATAATTATTTTAATTTTTTTACTTAATTTCTAAAAGAATTCTTAATTTTATCTTTTAATTAAAAAAATATCATTTGTTTTATAAATCTAAAAGATTAATAAACAAGCCATATTCTTAAATTAAAAATTCAAGTTAAAGGTTTAAATCCAAAATTTAAACTCAAATTTTGGCATTTTATTTCTCCTTGAATCTTCGATTCTATTCAAAAATCAAAGGTTTTCGATAATCTTCGATTCATTTTATGAATCGTTGATACCAACCAACCAACCAACCTTAAGAAGATATTGAAATTTTTTCTCTACTGTTAAGTATATTGAGTCAAAACCTTTCATTTTTAACTAAAAAATAAAATTTTAATTTTTTCTTTAATCTATAATTAAATTTATAGATAAATTTAATGCTTCTAAGGTTAAGAAATATTTTTATATAAAAATATTTCTTAACGCTTCTAAGATTAAAAATTTTATTATTTATAATAAAATTATTAATGGTATTAAAATTTAAAGAAATAAAAAACTACATTTAAATATAAATATATAAATCTTATTTATTAAGATTTTAAATAAAAAAAAATTATATTAAAAAACTTAACTTTTGTTTATTAACAAAAATAATAAAGTAAATTTTTTAAAATATAATTTTTCTTTTAAGATTATTCTATTCAAAGATACAAACAAAAAAGATTATAACTTAATAGAAAAAGTTAAAATCGTTCAATTTATTAAACAATAAATTTTTTTATTAAAAAAAAAATTTAGCGATGTCTATAAGTAATTCTACCTTTTGTTAAATCATATGGGCTTAATTCAACAGTTACTTTATCTCCAACAACAATTTTAATTCGATTTTGTCGAATTTTACCTGATAAATGACCAATTACTTCAACTCCATTTTCTAATTTAAGACGAAATTTGCCATTTGATAAATTTTGAGTAACAATTCCTTCCATATCTACTAATTTTTTTTGTTTACGTTGTTTATTTTTAATATTAAATGATGAATTTTTGTCATCATTAAAAGAGGCTTCATAACTCATTTTTTTTTATTTTTATTCAAAAAAATTAATCATAGAAATTTATTAATATTAATATATCATAAAAAATTGTATTTGCAAATTCAACGTTGGTTGGTTGGTTGGAATCTATGATTCATAAAATGAATCAAAGATTCAAGTTGTAATCAAAGATTACAACCAACTTGAATCTTCGATTCTAAGGCCGTATCCACGATTCATAAAATGGGCCGTATCAACGATACCAACTTGAATCTTCGATTCTAAAATCATAAAATATGAAAAGAGTTGTAATCTATTATTAGGCCTTAGAATCATAGATTTAGAATTGAAGATTCAATTCGATTCGAAAATCGAAGATTTTATCTTTCTTCGCTTCTTTCGCTTTGCGAAGAAAGGAGCGAAGAAGCGGTATCAAAGATTTTCGATAATCTTTAATTTTCTCTTCGCTTCGCAAAAGAAGCGGAATCTTCAATTCTAACCTAATGATAAAAGATTTCAATTTAATTGTTTTTTATGTCCTTTAATGCTTTTGCAGGGAAAAATATAAAAAAATGTAAAATAATATAAAATATATGTTTTATTTTGTTTTATAAATAAAATAAAACATATATTTTATATTATATATTTGTGTTAAATTTTATAATCCAAATATAAATGTATTAAAAGGTTTATTACTGTTCGAATAAATTAAACATTCATATATGCTTTTTTTAAAGCAACATTGCGACGTAATTTTTGTGCAAAACGAATATAAGTTAACATTTGACCTAAAATATATTGAATTGATGTACGTGAATCATCATTTGCTGGAATCACATGATCTGATAATTTTGGATTACAATTTGTATCAATAATTGTAAACATTTTAATCCCAAGTTTTTGACATTCACGAACTGCATTCATTTCTTCTTGTTGGCCAAAGATAATTGCAACATTATTTGAAATTTGAGCTTTGCTCATTTTAGACATTTGAGTAACTCCACCAAAATATTTTTCAAGACGTTGCCATTTTTGTTTACGAGTTGCAGCAATTTTTTTAGAAGTTAATTTTAATTTCTGGTCATAAATTTGATCCATAGGATAATTCATTCTTGGATCTACAAATTTTTTCATTAATAATTCAACTCTTTCATACATTTTATTTTTTGTTGTTGGTAAATATCTTAATTTTGGTAAAAATTTTAATAATCTTTGTTCTGAAGATAATTGACGAAGTTTTTTATTTAAGCCATTAAACATTGAAATTTGATCTAAAAAGCTAGACTGCATTTGACGAGTTAAGCCTTGGATATTTTCAGTTAATGTAGAAAATTCACTTAATTTTTCACGAATTTGTTTTAGATCTTTATTAAAGCTTTCAATAATTTGACTTGAATTTTGTAAACGTTTAATTAATAAAACCATGTAATTTTTCATAAAAGGAAGATACAATGTAAATTTATCTAATAATTTACTAATAATAAGATTTTTTGGAGTCCCTACATCTGTTGATTTTGATCGATTCATCGACATATTATAAATTTTATTTGAAGACATTTCTAATGAATCTAATTTAATTTTCATTGTTGAAAGAATTTGATATAAAATTTCTGTAGGAGGACTTGGTAGAATTGAATTTTCTTTAATCATATTTTTATCATTCATAAGATTATTAAATTTCTCATATGAAACAGCCCATAAAAGATTTCCATTTTCAGCCATTTGTTTTTTTAATTTCATTAATTCTTGACCAATTAAAAATAATTTTTTAAATGATAATAATAAATTTTTATCATTTTTCACCATATTTTTTAAAAATTGCTTTTGTTGCATTAAGTTATTTTCTTTTTCTTTTAATAATTTAGTAACGTTTAAAATTTTTTGGCCTTTCATAAAAATATTTGAATATTTCTCCATTAAATTTTTTGTTTGATTTAAAAAAAGAATTTTTTTCTGAATTAATTCTTGACTTTTTTGAATAAAATAATTTGGATTTTTTTGAAGACCGCTAATAAAAGTCTTTCCTTTAATCATTAATTTTCGGCTTTTCTTTCTTAAAAGATTTACTTTTGCAAAAAGACGATCTTTAATTCTTTGTCTTTTTTCCAATAAATTATGAATCACTTTTTGTTTTTCTTTTAAAATTGGTCGAATTTGGGAAATTGATTTTAAAATTGTTTTCCAGTTTGTTAGCATTCCACCTAGCCATCTTGAATTTACAAAAAAAGATGTTTGACTTAAAACAGCAGTACGAGCAATTAATGAAGCAGCTGGCTTTTTAGTCCCCACAAATAAAAACGTTTGACCTAAATAAGCATATTTTGATAATTGAAGAAAAGCTTTCTTTAAGCATAATCTTGTTTTTAAAAGATTAATAACATGACGCCCACGTCTTAAAAAAGGTCGATTTTTATTTCTTCCTTTTTTTCGAAACCAAATATATGAACGCATATTTGCATTACAAGAAATAGCTCTTTCTCCATAATGAAGACCTGATTCAATCATTTTTTTTACCATATTTTTCACCATTAAATCATTTTTAAATTTAGAAACAGGATTTACTTTTAAAATTTTTGCAATTGAAAATTCTTTACGAATTCTTACCATAAGAATTTTAGCTGAATCTCCTAAGCGAATTCCTAAACTTTTTTTCACAAATAGTAAATTTCCATTTAATTTAAAAACAAAAAAGGACAAAATCGATTTTGCATTTGACGGAATAATAATATTATAAGTTTTATTTTTTGTCATTTTATTTTCTAAAGAAGAAATAAAATTTTTAATATTTGAATTTTTATTTCCTGAATTTAACATATTTTTCTGGTTTAAATCCGAAAAAACAACTTTTCCAAAAGCATAAGTTGGTTTCATTTTTGTAATTTCAATTTTAACCGATTGTCCAACTTTTGTATTTGGCACAATAATTGTAAAATTATCTGATACAGGCACTAATCCAGAATTTTTTGGACCTTTTCTTTTAATTGTTAAATCAAAAACTTCACCAATTTGAATTTCTTTTTTTGTTCCATCTGATGAGCAAAAATGAACGCCTGGATTTCCTTTTTTTAAAATTTGCACAAGACTACCAATTGCATATTTAGGGCTATTTTTTGTTTTTAAATTCTTTGAAGAACCTGAAATGATTTTTTCAAGTTTGACTTTTACTACATCTCCTAAATTTGTATTTGGTACTAATAAAGTAAGACCATTATTTAGTTCTACTAATCCAGTTTTTTTTGGACCTAATGCATTAATTTTTAATGAAAAAATATCTCCAGTTTTAACTTTAGAATTAAATTTTTTTCCATTATTAGTTTCATTATTATAACGAGGTTTAGAATTTGTTTGCATTTATATTTTTTTTATTTTTTTATTTTTTTTCTAAAAACTTTTTTTTCCTTTGATAAATATTTGATTTTTTTCTAAATTTAAAAGATATTTAATTTCTTATCGATTCGATTTGAAAATCTTTGATTTTCTCGTTCTTTCGCAAAGCGAAGGAGCGAAGAAGCGGTATCAAAGATTTTCGACTATAAACATTATATAATATTTTTATAAATATATATATATTTTTTTTTTAATTTAAAGTTATAAAAAAACTTTTAAAGGTTTTCTTATAACTTTAAATTAAAAAATTAAGCGTTAACTGAAGGAGCTTCAACAGAAGCTAAGTCAAGAGGGAAGTTGTGCGCGTTACGTTCGTGCATTACTTCCATACCTAAGTTAGCACGGTTGATGATATCAGCCCAAGTGTTTAAAACACGACCTTGTGAATCAATAACTGATTGGTTGAAGTTGAATCCATTTAAGTTGAAAGCCATAGTTGAAATACCTAAAGCAGTAAACCAAATTCCTACAACTGGCCAAGCAGCTAAGAAGAAGTGTAATGAACGAGAGTTGTTGAATGATGCATATTGGAAGATTAAACGTCCAAAGTAACCGTGTGCAGCTACGATGTTGTAAGTTTCTTCTTCTTGACCGAATTTGTAACCTTCGTTAGCTGATTCGTTTTCAGTTGTTTCACGGATTAAAGAAGAAGTTACTAATGAACCGTGCATAGCTGAGAATAAAGAACCACCAAATACACCAGCTACACCTAACATGTGGAATGGGTGCATTAAAATGTTATGCTCAGCTTGGAATACGATCATGAAGTTGAAAGTTCCTGAGATACCTAAAGGCATACCGTCAGAGAAAGAACCTTGTCCGATAGGGTAGATGATGAATACAGCAGTAGCAGCTGCAACTGGTGCAGAGTAAGCTACAGCGATCCAAGGACGCATCAATAAATGTTATCTCAAAGCCATTTAAACTTTGATTCTTTAACTTTCGCTAAAGTTCAGACTATGTCATAAAATCGTTATAAAAAGATATATTTTTTATATTTTTATAAAGATTTTCCAGGCACTCGTGGAGATTATATCTCTAGTCGTTGAACGTTCCAATTAATATTTGTTAAACTTTTTGTCTTAAACAAATAAATAGGATTCGTTGCAAATTAGCATGTTCTTTAACCGTTCATTAAGATTGAATTTTTATAATTCGGTCTTCCTTTCGGACCTTTTTCAATATGGTATCAAAAAAAATCCTCCGATAAATAGGTTCTTACTTCTGTATATTCAATTTCTATTAAACCTTTACGAGATATTGAGATTGAAGTATAAGGAGAAGCTAATCTTTTTCCATCTATTAGAACTCCATTATAATTAACTGAACGAATTCTTTGTGAAAGTGAATCATAAATATTTATCTTAAGTTCTTTTTGTGTTTTTAAACCTTTTTTTAAATTTTCCAACATTTTGTTACGAAACTTTGAGTCATTTTGGTATTTTTTTTGCCATTCTTGAACTGCTTTTAGTAAATTTGCCAAATCAAAAGCGCCAACACCTTTTAAACGTGCAGATGCTGCTCCTTTAATTCCTAATTTACGTTGTGTTTCTGAATTATACCAACCTTTTTTTTGTTGCTTAAATAATTCTTGAGCATTTTTTCCACCAATTTGACCTGCAAGTTTAGCAATTTCACGGCGACGTTCTTCATTGTTATTGCTTAACATAAGATTCAAGGTGCTTTTATCCATTTGATTTCCATATTGTAATGTACGCAAATAATGAGCCATAACATGTTCAGAAAATGTTACTAATACAACATTCGTGTTATCATATGTACCTCCTTGATGTCCTGGAAGAATACGATGTTTTTCAAGATAAATAAATTTATTTGTTTTTGTATTTATGAAAAGAGAATCTGTTATTTCTTCAATATTTAATAAAGAAGGATCAATTTGACTAGCAGATTGATACAGATTTTTCTTTTGATACAATTTATTGATAAATTGTAAATAAACATCTTGTCCATTACTTTTCCGTTCTTCAATAATTGTTAAAAAAGTGTTTGAATTTGGCAAAATAAAACCTGTTAAATCTCGATGCTTTTTTTGCATTTCACCTGGTTCATAAGGAACCAATAATTGTTTTGATTCCTCGGGGCATGCTTTTGATACAATCCATTTTTTCTTTTTTTTTTTAACTTGTTTATATAATAAATTGCAATCTTTTATTGAAAAAGAAATAATGGAAGTTTGCATACCTAAACGGTAAGATAATTCCCACTCACGCCCCATGTAGCAGCAGATTCCTAAGAAGAAGTGGCAAACGATTAATTGGTAAGGACCACCGTTGTATAACCACTCGTCTAAAGAAGCAGCTTCCCAAATTGGGTAGAAGTGTAAACCGATAGCGTTAGAAGTAGGAACTACAGCACCAGAGATGATGTTGTTTCCATATAATAAAGATCCAGAAACTGGTTCACGGATACCATCGATATCTACTGGAGGTGCAGCGATGAAAGCGATGATAAATACAGAAGTTGCTGTTAATAATGTAGGGATCATTAAAACACCAAACCACCCGATGTATAAACGGTTTTCAGTTGATGTAATCCACTCACAAAAACGAGCCCAAAGGCTAGAAGCATCATTTTTAGCTAAAATAGCTGTCATAATTAATAATAAAAAAAAAGTTGTTATTTCTCCGTATCCTTTCGGATAATACATAGATTTAATTAACCCATGGTATTTTTTAATATACCAAATAAAAATAGAAAATGCAACTTTAATTTAAAATTTTAAATTTCAAATAAACAAAAAAAAAATTATCATTTAATAAATTCTTTAAATGATAAAATTCTCTGTTATCGAAAATCAAAGATTATAACTAAAAGAGGAAATAAAATTAACGATAAAATCGAGAAAAAATAAAAATAAAATCCAATTCTTTTAATGAACCTTTTTGTAAATAAATGGATACAAAGAAATCTAATAATTCACGATTTTCATTAAAATAAATTGATGTTTTATTAAAAGAATCATAAATCATATGATAATAAATTTCATAATAAAAATTTGTTTCAAAATTTAACCAATAATTCCATGAATTTGCATTTAAAAACCAACGTCTTATACGTGGATTATAATGTTGATCAGCATCTGGGAAATCAAGAATTGAATCTATTTTTTGATTTTGTATTTGATTTGAGTTAACAGCATTGCTGTCAACTTTAAAGTTTTGCTCTCGTCCGCTTTTTTCTTGGCTTTGCGAAAGAAGCGAAGAGAAAATCGAAGACGTTGAAGTCTTTGATTTTAAATTGGATTGAATATACATTGTACGCCAATCAATATCACTTAAATAAGTAACTTCAACATTATGTTCAGCTAATTGTCCATTCCACCATTGATTAATTAATGAAAAACGATGTCTTACATTTAAACGGTTTTTATAATAAAAACTACTAGAACTAGATTTAAGAAGAATCGATTCTTTATTATAAGCAAATTCTTTAAAACAACTATCAAAAGAAGTGATACGGTTTTCAAATAATTGAGATTTAAAAGAATCTAAAACAGGTTTATTATATAATTTCTTCAAAAATCTTTGTTTTTGATGCATTTGCATTTTTTCATAAATCGAAAAAACAGATTTTTGGCCAAAATCACGTTCCACTCTTTTAAAATTTTCATATTTTTTAGATGGCATTAAAAGAGAAGATGCTGGAGGACTAGGAGGTTCTCTTAAACTAGATTGATTTGGATTATCAAAAGAAAGCATTTTAGTAATAATTAAATTTTTATGGTATAAAAAGCGTTTTTGTAAAATGACAAAAATCCATGAAGTTGCAAAATGCCAAGATTTATAACGTACTTGTTGATCAATTGTTGAAAAATGAATATTTTTAATGTCAAATAATGAAGAATAATATATATTCTTTTTATTTTTGGATTCGAATATCTTTCTTGGATTTTTAGTGATTAAAAATTCAGCGATTTTACCTCCTAAAAATCTCATTAAAAACGTTTTAAAAGAATTTAGGGATGAATAAAGAGTATGATATACAAAAGGGGAAGATTGGTCTAAAATTAAAGATTTATTATAAAGAGAAAAAGCCGTTTGGTCTTTTAAAAAATCGGAAATAATAAGAATATTTCCAATTTGGAAATACCCAAATGAAAGTTGAGAATAAGCTTTTTTAGAATTTTTATATTGATTTGTATTTAAACCATCTACAATTGAAGTCTTCGATTTTGTCAAAGAATTAAAATTTGGATCTATAAAAAAGCTTTGAAATGCTTGACTTGGATGAATGATTTTTTTAAACATGAAATTGTCAGCATTTTTAGATTTTAGCAATGATGCTAACATTTTGTTGTTTTCATTTGAAATGGATGAATGAATTTTTGGTTGAGTGTTCAATTTTATGTTTGAAACAAGGGCTCTTTCGAAAATCAAAGATTTTCGAATTAAATTATTATTAATAATATATGGATAATTATAATTATTGAAAATTGATAATTTTGTTTTTGAAATAAGATTATTTATTTTTGTTAAATGAAAATTTTCGGTTAAATTTCCATATTCAAATTGGTCAAATGTTTCTCTTGAGTATTTATTTTGGAATGCTGTTCCATTAAAATTCATTTGAAAAAGACTCCATCGATTCATTAAATTTGGGATTAAAGGTAAAGAAATTGTTTCATCAAAACGTCCCGGTCTTCTTAAAGCTGGATCTAAAACCGAAGGAAGATGAGTGGTTGCAAAAACAACAAATCCTCGATTTGAACGTACACTATCAATAATAACTAATAAATCAGTAATCATATCCAATTTTACAGAAAAATTGCGAAGTGTCATATCAGCTAAAATGGCAACTTTAGCTCGAATCGAATCTGGACGACTAGATATAATATTTTCAGCAACAAAAGAATTCCATAATGTTTGTTTAACAATTTTTTTTGGTTTTAATTTTTTTTGCTCTTTCATCATTAAAATTGTAAATGGTGATGTTGATGGAGGAGCAAAGAAACTTTCAGATGACATTTGTAAACAACTAACATTAAATGATCCTGACTTATTTGAATTTTTATCAGTATTATATGCTTGTTCATTTAGAATGTTTTCAACAGATGGAAGTGAAATTGGATATTTTTTTTGCTGATTTAATTTTAAATTGGTTTTAAATTTTTTAAAAGAATATAAATCTTTATTATAAAGATTTGTAGGAATTAACATTGAAAAATCCCCCTTGTAAGGTCTTCTATAATCATTAATGGAATGTCGACTTGATTGATAAATCATTTGATTTTTTTCACTTTCTTCATCTTGGCCAAAACCAAAAACAGAAATGGCTGCTTTTGAATTTTCATCATCAGAAATTAACATAGGTCTTCTTTCTCCAATTACATGAATATCTTCCATTAAAAAGAAACAAGGAGTTTTTAACACAATTGATTCAAACACATCTCTTAATAATTTCATACCTACGGCAATTCCTCGTTGAATTGATGCATATCGATTTGCATTATCAATCATCATTTTCATTTCAGATTCTCCTGCCAATGCTTGAATAATTAAACTTCCATAACTTCCTCTTGTTCGAAAATCCAAGATTTTCGAAGGAGCATTAAATGAATCTTTGTAAGAAGGATTTGAAATATTGGAAACTTGTGAATTAACAATTAAAAGGTTTTTAGAAACTTTCATTGGAAATAAACCAGAATAAATTTCACACATAATAGATCCTAAGGTATATTGAATTGGTTCATAACGATTAATAAAATTGACAGATAATAAAGATTTAGGTGGAGAAATATCTAAAAATAAATCTGTATCTTTTAAATTAAAAGTAATATATTGATTACTTGACCAACTTTTTGTTTTATAAGAATTCTTAAAAAGATTCGTAAGTGATAAATTATTTAAATCTTTATTTTCGAAAATCAAAGATTTTTGATAAGATGTTTGTTTTGCAATTTTAGATCGTGTTTTTAAAACAAATCCTTTATTTTGTGTTTTAAAAGAAATTGAAACAGATTTTTTATCTTTTTTATCTAAAGAAATAAATAACTCATTATTTTCTAAATTTTGATAAAACGATACAAAAGCTGGATCCTGGATTAATCGTTCAATTAATTTTTCTTGTTCTTCTTTTAAACTAGTTAAAGAAGGAATATTGATATTATATTGTTCAGCAGCTCGAATTAAAATTTCTGCCCAAATATCCCAAAAGATTTTCCCTTTTTTTTGTCGAACCATTAAATCAATATCTGGTTTTAAAATGGAATCTATAAATAAATGGAAAAAATGCCATAAACGTCGTTGGATAAAAAATCCAGCAATATTTGAAATTGAAAAAGAAGAAAGAAAAGGCATTTTCTTCTCCATATTTAATTCATATGGTAACATTGGCATTGAATTCCCATAAAATCTAGAAAAAGTTAACGTATTCATAAAATGATATATATTTGTAGAATTTTGAAATTCTACAAATCCTAAAATTCGACTATGACCGAAAAATTTTTGAAAAGAATTCCAAAAACACATATCAAACGTTTCGGGAATAAATGTAGATACATCAGAAGACCACTCAATTAAAAAAATTTGTGCAATCCATTCTACCATTAATTCAGCAGGTTTTTCTAAAAATTTATAAATAATCAATAAAAAACTTTCAAAAAGATCAATAATTTTTAATAAAAAATGATAGCTTGCTTCAAAAATAAAAGAACTAAAACGTACTAAATGATACGATAAAAATAAAAAGAAGAGAGCAAATTGAGTTTGAAAAGTTATAAAAGAAAATCCTTGGTTCAATAAATTTTTTAAATAAATTTTTTTAAAATTGAATTTTAATCCATCTAAAACTTTTAAAGAATGATTAAGTTGTGTTTTATTTGAAATCAATGGATTTAAAAGTTTATTTGAATAAAAAGATTGAAGAAAATTATAAGAAAATGAATAAATAAAAGGAGTTTCACTAAATTTTCTTTGCACAAAAGAATTTGTTTTATTTTTTAATGAAAGACCATACAATTTCCAATCTTTATTAATAATTTTTGGAAAATTTAAATTCCATTCAAATATTTGGCCATTTAAATTATTTGAATTCATTGGGTTGTAATCTTTGATTTGGCCTTGAATCTTCGATTCTAAGGCCAAATCTATGATTCGACCTTTCAAAAATCTTTGATATCGAAAATCTTTGATATCGAAAATCAAAGATTTTCGAATCGAATTGAATTGAATCAATTGTGAATTTTTAAATGTTTGATTCCAAACAACCTTTGACTCTAAAGCAAACATATGATTTTTATAAAAAAGGTTATAGGATTTTTTATAAAAATTTTTATAAACCATAAACATCTGTTTTTTATATTTTGTTAATAAATTATATATTGAATATAAGACAATAAAATAATTATTTGAAATTTTATAAAAAAGTAAAAATTGAAATTTTAATAAACCACGCAATTCTGGAATGCGAGCAAAAGAAAATAAAATGGATAAATGAAATAAAATTGAAAAAATCAAAATATTCGAAATAATAAAATGATTTAAACTAGATTCTGTTTTATCAATCTTATTATAAGATTTTTTATAAATTGTATCAAATGAATTAAAAGCATTTAAATTAAAAGGTGTGCAATAATTTTTGCTCGACCACCAAAAGAAAGAAGAAGGTTTTAAAAGACGAGGTTTTGAATCCCAAAGATAATAAGTATCTTGCTTTTTCTGATTTTTAGAAAATAATGAACGAAATCTTTCCATTTCAGATGCTTTATTTGCTCTCATTTTTGGCAATAAATTTTTGTCTAAATTTAATTTTAAATTTCGAATTTTTGGGTTTAAAAGACGCATATTATTGTAAATCGATATAAATTTATGATTTTGTACATTCCCTTTATAAGAAATCATACGAGATTTCGGTTGAAAAAGAGTCATTAAAACCAATTTTTTTTGAATTGTTTGGTATTTTTTAACGGTAGCTGAATTCATTTTTTTAAACTTTTTAAATTTTTTTCTTACCATTGGTTGGAATCTTGGATTCGGCCTTGGTTGGAATCTATGATTTGGCCTTGAATCTTCGATTCTAAAATCTTCGATTCTAAGATTGTTTTCACTCTGTGAAAAAATATCTTTAAAATACAAATAATTTTTTACTTTTAGCAAATTCGTTAAAAACTTTTTCGTTTGATTTGATTTTAATTGATCGCGTAATTTAGAAGTTTCCCATAAATCACGAATTTGATTTTTTTCTTTAAAGGTAAATTGATTTGTTTTATTAAAAGACCATAGAACTCGTAAAGTTGCATTTGATTTATATGGTTTTAATGAAGAATTTGTATTCGAAGGAATATTCGATAGAATCACAAAAGGAGATACTGAAGAAAGATTTGGTTCCATATTATAAGCCAAACGATTCCAAAAATTCTTTTTATTTTGGTTTTTGAATTCTCTTAAAGAAATAAGATACTTCCATGCCATAAATTTATAACTTTTAGGTTTATTTTGACCTTCTAAATTCATATTAAATTTAACATTCTTTAAAATTTCTGAAAGACGCTCAAATTCAATTCGATTATATTCAGAGATTTTATTTATGTTTTCAAAAATAGATAAATTCGAAACATAAAATTCATGTTGACTATCAAAAGAATTTTTAAAATCTGAATAAAAAGGTAAGATTTCTAACATGTTATATGAATAATCATATGAAAAAAAGCCTAAAATTTTTAATAAAAAAGAATTTATGTTTGAAAAATTATTATTTTTTTCAACGGCTTTCATTTGATTAAAATTATTTTGAATTCGATTCATATAAGGAGTTAAATTTGAACGAAGCCAATATGATTTCCAACATAAAGGTTGAAATTCAGCTAAAATGCGATTTGACACTTTATAATATTCTTTATTTTGATAAATAGGGAAATAAGAAAAGAAATTAAATTTTTTTAAAGCAATTTTTTCAAATTTTGGAGTATCTTGTATAAAATTACCCCATTTTTTCTTATTATTTCTATAAATTTTATTTTTTAATTTTTGACTTCTTATAAAAGATTTAAACATAGAAAATTGATTATCTTTATTTAATTTAAGTGTTGTTAAATTTTTAATACTTTTTTGGTTTTTTGGTTTAAAAGATGAATCCTTATAAAAATGACGTTTCGTAAGAAATTTTGTATAAAGACTATAACGTAACCAAACTGGACGTGGATAAAAACGTTTTCTTTTTTTTCGACGACGGGTTTCTAGTTTTAATTTTTTTCGACGACGTTTTTTTTGCAAAGATTTGTCATTTTCAAAACGTTTTAAAATTGACAATTTATAATTATTACGAAAAGAAAGGTTTTCTTTAAATTTTAGTTCAGAAAGGAAAATGAAACCAATTCTTCGAAATAAATGATTTAATGATGATTTATTTTTTATTTGGTTGGAATCTTTGATTTGGCCTTTCGAAAATTTTTTATTTTCGATAATCTTTGATTCTAAGATTTGTCCTTCTTTCTTCGATTCTAAAATCTTTGAGAAATTTTTTGATTTTTCAAATTTGAAAGATATTATCTCTCTCTTTTTATTTTTGCCATAAAAATTATTAAAAGTTTTGCTTTTTTTATTTAAAATTTTTAACTGAATGAATTGATTTTTATTTTTAAATGTCCCTATAAAACGTAATTTTTTCATTCTTCTTTGTAATCGAATAAACAAATTCTTCGATTTGATTGGTTTGATATATTTTTGTGATTTATCTTCAACCATATTTTTAGAATCTTTATTATTGGATTTATAAGATAATAAAGTTCGAAATATTTTTTCTTTTTTATTTTTTTTTAAATTTGTTTTAAAGTTTTGAACTTTATCGAAAATCTTTGATATCGAAAATCTTTGATTTTCGAATTGAATTGAACGATTTTTAAATTGTTTTTTTCTTTTAATTAATTTTACTTTCAAAGAATTCATATCATTGCTTTTTGTATAGAACAATGAAGATTTATAATTCAATGCTCCTAATTTTGATTCATAATATAGAATTTTTTTAAAGTCTTGTCGAAAATCTTTGATTTTCGAATATAAAATATTTAATAAATTGCTTAAAAAAGAATTAAATTGATTTATAAACGTATTTAAATTTATAAACCATAATTTTTTTAAATGCAATATAAAACTCATTGAATTATTTTTAACTTTTTTTGTATTTTTTAATGGTTTAAATTTATAAGAATCTTTTATTTTAAAAATAATAGGTTTTGAAATAAATTTTCCTAACAATTTTTTGTTTTTTCGATAAAAATTTAATTTTATATTGTTTTCTTTAGCATTAATAAAAGATTTATAAAAATAAGAATTTGTGTTAACCTCCGAAAGGTTATCCACAGAACTTTGAATGGATTTCATATCCCAAAAATATTTAATTTTAAAATTATTTAAACATTCTTTATTTAAAATAGGAAATGCTTTTATTTCTTTATAAAAAAGATCATTTTTTTCAACATTTATAATTTTATTATAAATCTTGCCGCTTCTTTCTTCGCTTTTTTTTTCGCTTTGCGAAAGAAGCGAAGAGAAATGTTGTTTGTTTTTATAAGGTTTGATTAAAGATCCACTCGTTATAATAGGATTATTAAGTCTTATTGGAGTAATAATAGGATTTGTGATATGCTGAATTTCACTTTTTTCAGTTTTATTTAATTTTTTAATTTGTTGTTGTAATCTTTGATTACAACTTTGAATTGTAAATAATTTTGTTAAAAATTTTTTATTTACAAATAAATTATTGTTTGTTAAAAATGTTTGTTTTTTAGTAATAGGATATTGTTTTTGGTCTAAAAAATTTGATAAATCCTGCATTTTTTGATTTTTACGTATATAAGAAAATTCATTATCAAAAATTTGAAAAGGATAATTTATATTTTTTTCATATAAATTTAATATATTTAATGAATTTTTCCAATAATTTAAAATTGAAATTTCAAAAATAAAATTTTTTATATTTTGATTATCTATTTTATTTAATTTATTTAAAACATTTTTTTCTCTTATTGTTTTAAATCTCTTTATAAGAAAATTTAAATTTTTAAAATTTGAATCGGATAAAAAAACAATCTTTAAAGGATTATCTAATTTTAAAATTTTATAATGAATTTTAGAACGAAATTTTTTTAAACATAAAAATTTATCTAAATCAAATTTTAAGCCAATTGGAATTTTTTCCAAAACCATTT
>Ga0247836_1003460_pt1 | contig 21150 bp, 15 predicted proteins | sample LaCruzMarch2015__4_FD_187116 | JGI IMG/M metagenome (GOLD analysis project Ga0247836, IMG submission 187116) | Freshwater microbial communities from meromictic Lake La Cruz, Castile-La Mancha, Spain - LaCruzMarch2015_14m | ecosystem: Environmental > Aquatic > Freshwater > Lake | place: Spain... | reverse complement strand
TCGCGCCATCCGTCAGAGAAAGCCGCCGCCGTTATGTGGGAAGTTGAAAAATCAAATCCTCATGGAAACAGGCCGGTGGTCGCGACATCCCGGCCTTTCTCTGTGGCTCAAAGAGATTCCTTACGTTCCAACTGCCGCACCGCTTCGCGACATTCACGCAGGAGCCGGCGCATCTCGCAGAGATACTCGATGGCAACGACGATGAGCCATGAGGCACCGAAGATTCCGACGAGGACGCCGACCATGGCAAAGAACATGAAGAGGAGATTGGTGGTCATTTCCATGAGCGTCGTTGTCAAAGCTGGTGGTAGATTTTGACCCACGGTTCGAGGTCCCGCTTCAGGCGCTGCCGGTCCTGCTCCGCCCACTTCTCCACCGGATCGTTCTTGGTGCGCCGGGTCCACCAATGCAGGAGCTTGTTTAGCCAGGTCATGTAGGTCGGCTGGCCGCGGTCGGCTTTGTCGCCGTCCATTTCGTCGATGCTCACAACCCGTCCGCAGTTCATCGACATGCGCAGGCGGCGGACGCTGAGGCTGTGCTTCTCGGCCAGGTCGAGCCAGTGCTTCTGATCCTCGGGTGCCTTGAGCTTCGCGACAACCTTGTGGTGGTAGTAGTCCAAATTGTCGTTACGTAACGACAATTCGACCCGCCGGGCGGTGTAGGCATAGTCGCGGAGCGTCTGGTAATCGAGGCCTGTGAGTTGCATGGCCTCGGCATACATCTCGCCCCAATGCCTCTCCCCATAGTTGAGCCAATCCCCCACGATGAAACCAATGGTCTTGGCGACGCGGGCAATTTTCGATCCGAGCTGATCCCATTCGTCGCGGTCGAGGTCATCGGTGAAGTCGATGCCGTTTTCGGTGATGTGGAATTTATTTCCTTGGATGGCGAGTTCGTTCATAGGTTTGGCGGATGTGGTGTTGGACTTGGCGGTAAACTTTTCGCGCCTTGGGTGAGCGCATCGAACGCGAGGGCGGCAGGTTCAGCTTTTCGGTGATGTCAACGCAGCGCTTGGAAACCGCCGCTCGGGAAACCCCGTGGCGCCGGGCGATGCTCGTCATGCTTTCGCCTTCGAGCGTCGTGAGCCCGCAGGCCACGGCCAGGCATTCGAGGGTCAGGCGGGCATTCTTCTGCGTCAGGACCTCGCCCAGGAGCCGCCGCAGCACGTCCATGACCCGTTCGTCCACGTTGGCTGCCGGGGTGGCCGGCGCGAGCTCCGGCGTGTCCTCGGGCTCGCTTGGCTCGACGGGGGCCACGGATGCCGCCGGGGAATTGGCGATGTCGTCGTCGAGGCCGGTGCCGGAGGCGCGATGGTCGTCGCGCAGGGGCTCCTCAAGGCCCATGGCAGAGAGGCGGGCGCGCTCGTCGGCGGGAAGCGACGCCACCCACTCGCGGTAGGCTTTGGCGTGCTGGGCGTCGCGAGCGGCCTGCTTGGCGGCGTAGTCGTCAGACATGGCGACGGCCTCCTTTGCCGAGGGCAGTTGGTGACAGTAAGTGGAGGGCGGGACTTACTGTCACCGCTACTGTCACCGGTTTTTTACTCTGATAGGTGACGGTAGTGACGGTAGTGACAGTATGTTTGGGGTGTGTACGTGTGCGGGCGCGCAGGGGTGCGCACGCGCGCACGCGCCCGGGGGAAAAGTGATTCAAACCCGCTGTCACTACTGTCATACCGTCACTAAAGTTCGCAACACTCACACGCTCAGCGTCTTGCATAGGTGACGGTAGAGAGCGCCCCGTGACGGTAGTGACGGTTTCAAAACGGTCCATCGACATAGCCCTCCTCCGCCTGTTGAGAGATCACCCAGATCCGGCTGCTGCCGCGCCGCGCCATGCGCTGCAGCCCCGGATACTTTTGCGCCTCGAGCTTGCCGAGCAGTCGCCCAAGTTGCTCCACGCTGTAGGAATCGACCAAGGGGCGAATCGAATCATCGTTGAGCATGGCCTGCTTGAGCTCGGTCGCGTTGCCGCTCCAGTCGTCGTTGCCGCCGTTGGAAAAGAACGAACGCCGGAAGATTTCGAGGAGCTCGGCAAACCCTGCTGTCCGCCCCGACTGCCTCGCCTCCTCCAGTAGCTCGGCGTGGTGATAACACTTCACCCCGAACCGCGCATCGCCGCAGCACTGCTCCGGGATCTGGTAGTCGCGGAGGAAGCCGGCGAAGAAGGGAAGCTCGGCGCGGATGCGGTCGGCGGCGTTGGTGAAGTCCCGCTCGGCGTTGGCCACCTTGAAGAGCATGACCTTATCCAGGAGGCTCATTTCCACGTCGGGCAGGATGCGGATGGATTCCGGGTCGGCGTTGCAGGTGATGATGACGCGGCCTGCCCAGGGGAGCATGAGCTGGTCGCGGAACTTGGGGTGGTATTGGAACGAGTAGTTGGCCGGGATTTTTTTCAGCATCGCGCTGTAGAGCTGCTGCTTGCGGGGATCGGATGACGGGAGCGTGTCGTCCACGGTCCAGAGCCCCACCTCAAAGAGTTCCTTGTTGAAGCGCGATTCCCCGAGGAGGTAGTCGGAGGCATCCATGTGCCCGCCGAAGAGGTCGCCCACGAGCACGTTGGAAACGAGCGTCTTGCCGCGGTTCACGTCGCCCGCGAGGAACGGCACCTGGCCGTTGCGTGGCCGGCCGGCGAGCGCGTTGCAATAGGCATAGGCCAGCCAGGAGATGAAGTAGTTGGTCTGCTCGGGCGGGTCGAAGTAACCGTCCAGAAGCTGCGCGATGTAGGGGAAGTGCTCGCCCCACGGCTGGGGGCCTTCGGCGGGCGGGAGGATGCGCGAGCGGGCGATGTTGAGGTAGCGCTTGCCGTAGAACAGGATGATGGCCGGCTTCTGGAAGATAAACGGTGCGGCCCCATCAACGCTCTTCGCCTGATGGATTTGGTTGAGCACCTCATCCATCTGCGAGGCGGGGCAGCCGCGGGGGCGCTCGTCGGAGATGCCGTGGGCGACGCGCAGGTGGAGGGTGATGTCCTGGCGCTTGAAGAGCCGCCAGACCCCGTCCACCTTGCGCCAGTAGTCGCGCCCGTCGAACCACACGCCCTCAATGGCTGCACCGATGGTGTCGGCGCGGTAGGCCTCGACGAACTTGCGTCCGAAAATCTCGCCCCACGACACGAACGGCTTCGGCCCGGTGAAGCACTGCATGCCGGAGGGGCGCACGATGGCGGCGGTGGGGTTGTCGGCGCTCTCGTCCCAGAAACGCACACCGCGGGCGCCCTCCTCGAACGGGCCGGTCCACCGGCCGGGAAACCGCGCGTCGAGTTCCTCGGCCACACGGGCGACGGGGATCACATCGCCGTAGCCGCTCCAGTCGGCCTTCTTCGAGGCGGTCAGGAGCCACGAGTGCAGGAGGTGGAGCGGCAGCGGCGTGTCCTGGACCAGCTCCCATGCCTCGCCGCAGTGGTAGTATTGTGAGGGCGAGTAGAAGGCCTCCTCGTCGAGGGCGGGGAAGATCTTCTTCAAGGCCAGCTCGCGGGAGAGCTTGCGCAGGAACGCCTCCGTGACCTTGGGGCTGAAGACGGGGATGCGCCCGGCGAAGAGCCAGAGCAGGCGCACGTGGCCGGAGAAGGTGGAGCCGATGAAGTTGGGCGGGTAGTCGGTCTTGGCGCGGCGCAGGAAGGCCTCGCGCTCGCCGGGGGCCACGGGGCTGTCGTAGTCGGCCACGACGGCGTGCATGAAGACGGCCGGGTTCGACTCGCTGACGCGCAGGGCGGAGTGGGTGCCCTCGAACGGGGAGAAGAAGAGGCTGGAGGTGGAGGCCATGGCGCACCAGCGGCGGAACTCGTCCTTGGTGGCGTGGTGGGGCGTGGTGCCGTTACGGAAGGTCCACGGGGACTCCTCGAACACGGTCGAGGAGGCGAGGTTGGGCAGGCAGAAGAGCCTGCGGCTGCCGGGAAGGACGAGGGTGCTCATTTGCAGTAGCGGTCGGAGACTTGGGTTTCGGCTTCGAGCGGCAGGCCGGGCATCCACTCGGGCCGCGTTGTCATGAGGCGGGAGATTTCCGCCGCAGCCTCCTCGGCCGAGTCCGCGGGCACCTCGCAAACCACCTCGTCGTGGCAATGGAACAGGATCGGAATCCCGGCCCGCTCGATGCGCAGCAGGCCCTCGGCAAACACGTCGCGGGCCGTGGCCTGAACGCAGTTGGAAACGATGAGGGGTTTGCCGTCCCTTCCGCGCACGGTGAAGCGGCGGCGCGGGCCGGCGTTGAGGATGTCGTAGACCCGCATCAAAGGAGGTGGCGGGTCGCCTTCATTGCACGCTTGCCAGCGGCCCTGGTATTCCGGCTCCGGGTAAAGAATCGTGGAGCGGCTGACGCCATCACCGTCGTCGGCTTCGATGACCGTAGCGGCGTCCTCGTGGGAGGCATCTGCGGCAACCACCCAGCCCGAGCGCGTGAGCACCTTGTGGTCGGGTGTGAGCCTCACCCCGCCGAAGTCGATGGTTTCACGCTCGCCCTGATCGACCACTCCGTCGTGGTGGACCCACTCGACGCCGTCCCAGACGAGGTCATGCGGGAGCAGATCCGTGATCGGAATCCAGCCACGTGAGCTGAGAACCTCGGTGTCTCCGCCGAGGCAGTTCTCCGCGAGGCGGCCCCCGTAGAATCTCTGGACCGGGCCGCCGCGCTCGGTCTGGAACGTCCAACCGCCGCGGGAACTCACGTTGAAGTAGGTGAGGGTCCTGCCGCTTGGCAGCTCGATCTCGTAATTGCCGCCAGCGGACCTGCGACAATCCGTCTGCATGCGGTTCCAGAGGCCGGTGACGGCGCGATTCGATCCGCGGAAGGCGGCCACGGTCTCCTGCGCCTCGCGCTCGGAGATTTCGAGGCCGCACATCGTCTTGGCGATGGCGCGGAACTTGTCGGGGCCGCAGCCGTAGCCGAGGCCGAGGACCCGGGCCTTCGCTAGCGAGTAGAGCCGTCCGTCCTCCTTCTTCAGATTCCCGCCGCGCCAGCCCATCGTGTTGCGTGCGTGCGCCTCATAGATCGGCACCCCTTCGGCGATCTGGTCGAGGAGGGCCTGATCGCCGGTGAGCCAGGCGAGGCAGCGCGGCTCGATCTGGGCGAGGTCGCAGGTGACGAGCTTGTTTCCGGGGCGCGGGACGATGCAGGCGCGCAGATCCACACCGTAGCTCTCGCTGCGGGGAAGATTTTGGCAGTTGCCCGTGATGTGGATTCGCTCCCGGTATCGAACCACAAACATGCCCGTCGGGACTTGGGGGCAATACACACTGCCTTGGAATGCGACCACGGAAACATCGCGGCACGGAGTTATGTGGCTCTGAGAACAGGCCTCCTTGAAGTACACATCCCACCGCTTGGGGTACTCGTTGACCGAAACCGTCTTGCCGTGGAGATGCGCCAGGGTTGCCACCCATCGGGCCTGCTCGCGATCCACCGAGTAGAATATGGTCGCACCATTGTTCGCGTGCAGCATCCCATCCCAGTGATGCAGCTCGTCGAGAACAACGAGAGCCTGCCGGTGAGACAGATTAAGAAGCCACGCGGAGAACCCTTTGACCATCCAGTCGGGCTTGGCACTGGAATTCACATAGAATTTAGTGACCCCGCCGGGCGAAACCACTTCGGTGTGCGTGCAGTTGATTTCCCGCAGCAAGGATCGCATCCGAATAATTTTGCGGGATTTCTTGAAGCCGAATGACACACGTCCTTTTGGGTTGATGTGTCCGTCCGCCGCCAGAGCCACCAGAAAGCGCAACTCTGCGTCTGTTCTTTCCAATTCGTTTTCGTCGAATAGTCCGCTTGTCGGGATTCGGCTTAGCCGAGATGAGACGAGGGATTGTGCCGGACGCTCTGCGACTCGGTCGGTGCTGTTGAAGTAAACGACCCGGTGGTCGGGTGTTGCCAGAAAGCGAATTCTTACGTTGTCCACAGCCACCATCGGCCCTGCATGGGAATGCGTGACCTTTCCGCCGCGAACGAAGGAAAGCCTTCCGTTACTGCTCCATTGCATGATTGGAGATGTCGTTTCATCCCATGCATCCAAGCGGACCCAGCCCTCTGGAGTGAGAATCTCGTGGTCACCAGTGAGGCAGTTGAAGCCGGCATCTCCGCTCCAGCGTCCCGTGGCCGCGCCGAAGTATTTGAGCCCGTAGCTCATGCACCCGTCGGTCGGTCGGGTCCGCGCCCGCATGGTTTTGAGCTTTTCGAGCAGCGCATTGGTCTTGCGGTAGTCGCGCATGGCGGCCACCCACGGGTATTGCTCCCCGTGCTGGCGCTCCCATGCCTCGCAGGCGGGATCGTCCTCGGACAACGATGGCGGCGGCTTGATGCCTGCCTTCCGGCAATGCTCGCCGAGGGCCTTGGGCGAGAGCACCGCGCTGTCGCCATCGGACCATGGGATGAGGCGTGCCGCATCGAACTTCAGGCGTTCGAGGTGGGCGATGCCGGCCTCGACGCGCTCGGTGTCGACGCGGAAGCCGCGCCACCCCATCAGCATCGTCTGCTGCGCCAGGGCTCGTTCGTGCTCGGGCCAATGGACCGAGTATTTTTCCCAAATCGCGTGGCAGGCTTGGGCATCGCGTCGGCAGTAGTCGCGCAGTTCCTGCTCCTTGCCCGCATCCACGGCATTAGCCCACGTCTTGCCCTTCATCCAGGTGCGCAGGTCCTTGGAGAGGTCAATGCCCAGGAGTTGCTTGGCCGCACCGGCGAGGTTGCGGGGTGCGCCGAGATAGACGGAGAGATTCGCCGTGCAGCCGCTACCGCCGAACTTGAGCCCCTCGGGCACGATGCCGCGTTCCTGGAGGATGCCCAGGACAAGCCCGTCCCAGGCAAGGTTGTGGGCGATGAGAACCTTGCCGTCGAGCGCCCACCAGTCGAAGTCCTCCGGGCGGCCGACGAAGTCAATGCCCTCGCCAAAGACGGCGACCATGTAAATCTCGCACGCCGGATCCTGCAAGTAGTGCCAGGCGCCTTGGGTCGAGATGCCCGTCTGCTTCGAGTAAAACGACTCGAAGTCAATCGCGACGGCCATGGCGCCTCCCTTCGTTGAGCGAGGAAATGACCGCCAGCGCGGTCAACCGGTCGATGGTGCTGAGCGCCTGCTGGAGGCGGTCGATATGATCCAGCTCGCGGAGGCACTGATCGTAGCGGTGCTTGCGAAACCAGCGGATGGCCCTTTTCGCGCAGCCCAGCGTGGAGCGAAGGATGCTGATGGAATCCCCGACGAGGGTGGCACTCTGCTCCCTCGACTGCCGGGGCAGGACGAGCGGACAGCGCAGAATGGCTGCGAGCACGAGCCGGCGGTGCAACTGAGATCGGGTGTCGTCGGCGATCAAGCCGAGAAGTTCTCGCGTGTCATCGCGCCGAGGGGCGCGTGTGGAGTGAGCGAAGGATGAAGGCGTCATGGTTGTGTGTTCCCGTCAAATTGCGAGTCCCGGGGCGGGGTGACGCCTTGCTCCGCCGCTGCCCCCTGAACTCTGGGTTGGTGTTGCTTTAGCCGAGCAGGCCGAGCGCGAACGCGGTGAACTCAGCCGGGTGCTTCGTGTCGTGGCGCAGGTTCGGGATGTGGATGAAGTTCATCCCGATTTTCTCCCGCTTGCTCGTGAGTGCCCACGAACCGGTGTGGAGACCGTCCTTCAACGCGAACTGGCTCGCGGTGATGATGGTTTTGCCGGCGCGGGTGAAGCTCACGCCTCGCAGGGTCCAGAGGGCCAGCCCGTAGGCAGCCCCCGCGAACTCGTAGGGGAAGAGCGGGGTTTCGCCCTCGAAGGGCGAGCGGATGAGCACCAGCGCGTGCAGGATCGGCGAGAACGGCGGGCGCTCGTTGTTGCGCCAGTCGATCCAGCCGCCGGCGGCCTTCACCTCCTCGAGCGTGTCGAACATGCGCGGGAGCTGGTCACCACCGTAGGGCAGGTTCTCCTGATACTGCTTCTTGATCCGCAGCACCGTGAGGCTGACCGCGGCGGCCCCGTCGCTGATCACCTCCTCTTTGTTGTAGACGAACTGGCCGGGCGTGAACTTCTCGGAGAGAGGTCCCACGGCTTGGACCAGGTGCAGCTTCGGGATGACGAAGTCCTCGGAGAGGAATTCGCCCTCGACCGGCTTGCCGGGGATGGCGAGCTGCGAGGGGGTTTCCCCGTCATGCTCCAGCGGCAGGGGCTGCGTTGGAACTGGTGCGGTGGTTGCGGGTTCGGGCTCCGCCTGCGATGAGGCGGCCTTCGGTGCGGGTTGTTTGAACGATGTCATCATAGACTTGGATTTCAGTGTTTGGTTTTGGCGAGGTAGAACGACTCTTTGCCGGTCTCGACGATGCCGAGATCGGCCAGGGCCTCGCTAAGCTCCTGTTTCGCCTTGGCCTTGGCGCCACGCGGCGCGGCCTCGGCAAAAATGGACTCCAGCTTCGGAAGGCTGACTTCCGTGCATCCGATGAACTGGTCGGGGGAAATTCGATCCCTTACGGCAGCCCATGCGGCCAGCGGGTCGCTGATCTTCCGGGTTCCCGCACGTGAGCGCAGTTCGTGGCCGGGAATCTCCTGACCATCGAGGCGCATCTTGAGTGCGTGATGCTTTACCGAGTCGCACCACTTTTCCATGACGCGGGCGACGGTGAGTGCCCGGCTCATCATGGTGGGGTCCACGATGTGGCCCGGGTGAAACTGGTCGGGCAGTTTGAGGTCGTCCTCGTAGCCCGTGGCGATGGTCAGCGCGTGACGATGCAGTGCCGGGCAAGTGGCTTGCCGCGCGCACCAGAGGCAGTTCTCCGTGGGACGGAGTTCCGGCTCCGGTGCCTCGCAGCGGGCGATGATGGTGGAGATGCGGAGGCGAATCCGAGGGATGTCCTTCCGCGAGTAGGTTGCCGTTGAGACTTCGTCCCGGCGCGGCAGGAGGATGTGCGCCGTGACGCTCTGGATGTCGGGATTTTCTTCAAGGAGCCCGAGGACGTAGGCCTGGACCTGGGGATTGACCTCGGCGTCTGGAACGGCGCGCCTTCCGAATTTGAAATCAACGAGGTGGGCGTGGCATAGCCGCCGGTTGAAGATGGCGTAGTCGAGCGTGCCGAAGGTGGCCCCGTCGCAGATGGGCACGCGATGCTCGCGCAGGATTTCAAGTGTGCGCTCGCCCTCGCCACGCACCTGGTTTTCGAGCGCCTCAACATACCCGCGGCACATCCCCACGACCTGGAGCTGTTCTTCGTCGAGGCCGTCGAGTTTGCCGGTCTCCAGGGCCTCGTGGAGGCGATGCCCCTCCTCCGCAGCCGGGCCGGATTCGCCGGAGTTTTGGAACCCCGGGCAGATTTCTTTGGGGGCAAAGCCGCTTGGGCCGTGCTTGGCATGGGGGACGGGGGCGTGGTCCTTTTCGGGTGTGGGTGTGGGTGATGTGGGCATAGTCGTTGTGGTGGCGGTTTGCGGCTGGAGATCGCCGTCATTGAGGGTGTCAATGCATGCGAGCTTGGCCTGCACCGCCGCGCAGGCTTCCTCCTCGACGGTGCCAGCCGCGAAAATGATGCGTTGGATGGAATGCGCACCCCCGGCGCGGTGGACGCGGCCGAGTGCCTGCCGAAGGTCCTGGGCCGAGTAGGTCGGGCTGATGAGCGCAAGGCGCGGCTTCACGCCTGCCGGATCGTGCAGACTGACCCCGACGCCACCGGCCCGGATGTTGCAGACGATCACTTCCGCCTCGTTGGCTTGAAACCGACGGATGGCCTCCTCACGCTCGGTGGGAGACTGTCCGCCGTGGATCACGCAATCCGTGCCGCAGCGCTTGGCCGTCTCGTGCAGGGTTTCATCAAAGTTGACGAAGATGGCGACGCTCATGCCTTCGGCCACCGCGTCGGCGGCCATCGAGGCGAGGGTGTCGATCTTGAGCCGCTCGATGTCCTGCCGGGCGCGCAGCAGGATGGTCAGGTGATTGGCGGCGGTGGCGTCGATCTCCGCTGCAATCTCCTCCTGTCGGCCGTAGTCATCGGTCGCCAAGGCCTTGTTGAGGTCGATTTTGAGTTGGTCGTAGACCTCCTGAATCTCGCGCTCCCGGCTGGTTCCCACTGGTTCGGCAATGATCTGTGTGGCAGGAAAGTCCGGGATCTCCGCAATCCGCATCCGGGAGCCGGCGCAAAGCTCCTCGAAGATCCTGTGGTGAAGCCGGGCGAGGTGCTCCAGGCTGCCGTCGAACTCCATCCCAAACCGGCCCTTGGCCACCCCATGCGCCCGCGCCCAAGACCAGAAATTGCGCAGGTTGTGGAGGCCGAGGGCGAAGCCGATGGCCCGCATTTCGAGGGGATTGCTGGCCGCCGTGGCCGAGAGCAGGAGCGTCTTTGCCCCCTGGCGTCTTGCCGCGATCAGAAGTTTGGCGTTCTGAGAATCCCGCGCTTTGCAGCGCTGAACTTCGTCGAAGACGAGAAGCGCGTCGGGCGGCAACGTCCAGACGAACTCACCCCCCTCAAACTTGCCGAGCCCGCTCTTCCCAGTCTTCACCGCCTCGTAGTTGATGATGGTGATGACGCCAGCACCGAATAGCTCGGCCACCCGCCGCCAAGCCGGGAGAACCGCCTTCGGCGCAATCACCACGAGCCGCAGCCCGAGGCAGATGGCAACAACGACGGCGATAAAAGTTTTGCCCGTGCCCGGGTCGCTCGCATCCACCGCCACCCCGAGACGCACCAGCGCATCGGCGATGCGCCGGGCGTGCTCGCGTTGGTAGGTGAAGAGACGGTCGATCATAGTGGCCTTCCTAATGATCCGACGTGGATTCCGAATCGGTTCCAGACGCGCCGAAGCCCCGGCTCACCATGAACTCGCGAATCTTCGCGACTGCCCTGTGGTGCGTTGATTTCGCCATCCCTGCCTCGCGCCGGGCCTCCTCGGGACGCAGGTAGGAGTGCAGGCGGCATAGCTCCCGGAGATCGGGGGGCAAATCAGCCAGCGCCGCCTCGACGTCCATCCGCAACGGACGCGGGTCTGTCCGATCCTTTTGCACAACCCCGTCCTCGCTGAGGGTATTTTCAGCGCTGATGAGCTCGGCCCACGCTGTTTCACCGGACTCATCACCTTCCCACGCCTCGTCGAGAGAGAGGGTTTCGAGCGATTTGTCCCGCTTAGTGCGTGCCGCCCTCCGGGTCAGATCGATGGCCTTCTTGCGCAGCACGTCGTAGATGAAGGTCGACCGCTTCGCCTTCGAGCTGTCGAAGCGCGGCATCGCCAGCGTGCCGGCGAGAATCAGCGTCTGCCAAAGATCGTCTGCATCGTCCTCGGTGTAGCCGGCGGTGCCGGCCAACCCCCTTGCGAGATGCTTCGCGATGTGCACGAGGTCGGCGTCGTGCCCGCCATAGGAATTTCTGAACATTTGGCCTTTCCGGCGGGGAGCCGGAGAGGCCGTGTGGGCGGAGCGGGTGCGGGATCAGGCGAAGGTCTTTGCCGGGAAACAGAAAGGCCGTTGCGAGAAACGCTTTCGCGTTCGCCCACAACGGCCTGCTCCCGGAGCCCAGCCTGTTGACAGGTTGTGTTTTGGTCCTCTGCTACGCCGCCACCTGCATGCGGAAGGGGAGCCCGTGTTTGACCTCGATCAGGTCGATCTGACCCGTGGAGATCCCGTCGAATTGGCGGAAGAGGTCCACCACTTGTGCTTTGAGCACGAAGTCCTCCGTGCTCGCCTCGGGGCGGACACCGTTGTCGCCGCCGAACTTCACCTCGCGCACGATCTTCGGCGGCGGATCGAAGAGGGGATCACCCTCCTTGATGCCGAGCCGCTCGATGCGCCCGAAGTTGATTTCCTGCATCTGGCGCACGAGGCGCTTGCGCCCCGGCGACAGCCGTTCGTATTGGATTTGTTCCATATCGTTTTGGTTTTGGTAGTCGCGGGTTTCGTGATGCCATCCCCGGTGCGACGACGCCGGAGGTGGCGAAGTCGGTCAGGGGGTGGGGGAGAACTCCTTAAAAAGGTCGGACGCTGCGCACTCGGCCACGTCGGGATCGGAGGAGGCGGCGAGATCGCGGAGTTGTCGCAGTCGCTCGTCTTGGGCAGTCGCATCTGTGTGTTGAGTGGGCATATTCATGTTGCTTGATGGGTGCGGTTCTGAGCGCACCCTCTGCATTTGCCCTGAAGTCAACAAAAAGAGCGGGACGCTTTCGCATCCCGCTCATTATCAATTACCTGCGGTTGTCAACCCGTCAACCGGCTGGTCAATCTTTTAGCATGTTAGTTCGCATGGTAGTTGTAGGCCTCATCAATGCCCTTCTTACGCCGGTCGGAACACGACATCTCCGAGAAGTTCTTTGGCTTCCTGGGTTTTCGGATCGCCTCCACATAATCGCCGAGATTTGGAAGGTCCCCTCGCAGCCTCTTATACCGCTTCTCTATCGCTTGGCGCGTGACGTGCAGACGTTCGCCGATCTCGGCGTATGTCTTGACGCGCCGCCCCTTGGGGTCATCCACGCTCGCAATCAACTCGAAGAAGAGAATTTTGTCGCGCTCACTCAACTTGGATTGCAGCCCAGCCAGAAACCGGTCTGCACCGTCGGCTAGATCGCCCAGTTCATCACGCAGGCGATTTGCCTCCGATGTCAACTCAGCATCCCTGGAGGCCAAAAAACCGACCTCGGCAGTGATTTTCCTCAGCGCCGAGATCACGCGCTGCTCGCTTTGCTCCGCCCATGCGGGTGCCTGCTTCCTGCGCTGCAATTCCAACAAGAGATCCAGTTTTTCCTCTACAAGTCGCAAGCTGCGCTCGCAGGCTACCAAGCGTGGCGCGAGTCCGTCGCACTCATCGCACTGAGACAGGACCACCGAATCAATCCCTGGCCAGTGCATTTGTCCGCCCAGCAGGGCGATCTTCAGCCACACGCGGCTGAACACTTGCCGCTTCGTATCTTTACCACCCGCATGGCCACGGGGTTGCACAAAATTGGGCTGGAATTCCATAATTGCGCTCATCACGGCCAATAAATTGCAGAAAGCACGCAATAATTGCAAGAAATTATTGACTTGGGCAAATAGATTGCAGATTGTGGCCTCGGAATTCAGAACAACCAGTTACCGGAGAACGTCAAATGGAGCATCTACGCGAGGTGGTCAAGATCGCCGAATGGGGCCTGCGAGGCGACGCAGGCCGCGTCTCAGCCTACCTGAGCCAGCTCATCGAACGGCTGGAGCAGAAGGGTGACGAGAAAGCTGTTCAACGCCTTCGTGCCCTGTTCGACGAAAACGTGCCCGCAATCACAACGAGCTCTGTGGGGGCACCCGCTCGGCTGCCGGTCGACGGTGAGTCCCGACTGGCGCTTGCCGATGAAGCGAACATCGATCCAACGGAATATGCCGTGGTCCTCGACCAAACCACAAGGGTCCGAATCGAGGAATTCATCAGCTTCGTCAAGAACGCCGACGAATTGGAAGCACACGGGGTGGGGCTCTCTCCCTCACTTATCACCTACGGCCCTCCCGGCACGGGTAAAACCCAGCTCGCGCGCTATATTGCTGGTCGTCTGGCAATGCCCTTGGTGACCGCCCGCGCCGACACCCTGATTTCATCATTCCTTGGCAGCACATCCAAGAACTTGCGCACACTCTTCGATCATGTCTCGCGGCGGCATTGCATCCTTTTCCTCGACGAGATCGATGCCTTTGCAAAACTTCGTGACGATCAGCAGGAGCTGGGCGAGTTGAAGCGCGTCGTCGTAAGCCTGCTCCAAAATCTTGACGCCATGAACCACCAAACCGTCCTCATTGCGGCAACGAACCACGATCACCTGCTCGATCCTGCAATCTGGCGACGGTTTGCCTTCCGCATTCCGCTTGCCTTGCCACGCGCCGAACAACGCCGCGCCATGCTAGAGCTATTCTTCACGTCCAAGTACGCTGAGCAGATCGACATCGAATGCATCACTCAGCTTACCGAGAACATGTCCGGCTCCGATCTGCGTCAGCTTGCGCTGGACGCCATGCGAGACTCCATCGTCAGGCAGCACAAGACCATCGACTTTGACCGCCTCGTGCTCCGCATCATCGAAGGGCGGATGAAGCAGGAGGTTGACATATCAGACCCACCGCCGGAGGTCTTACGAGCCGTCCGCGACATGGCGCCCGACTATTTCAACGGTGTCCGTCTCGCCGAGATTTTCAAAGTGTCTCGTTCGACTATTTCACGAAGACTAAAACAAGGAGGTGGTAAATGAGCCCATCCAATAGCGATCATCTGCCGATCAAAGTTGTCATACCGGCGGAAGGTGACATCCACCGTCCGCGCAACACGCGCACTGTGCCCAAAGACTTTTCGGATGACTACGACCGGATTCGGGAGGTCGTTCTTCTGGGCATCGACCATCTGGCCGAGTATTTCGAACCACAATTTGTCGCATCCAACCTTCCGGTGGTTGCCCGGGTTGGACTTCGCGAGGATGCAATCGCCAAGAGCCACCGCCCTTCAGCGCTCTTCGAACAGCAGACCTGCCCGATCATCGGAGCAGAATACTTCGGTCAATTGCTCGTCAGTGTCAGGCCCGGCGGTTTGGACCGTCTCCGCCAAGCTGCTCAGGGCGGGCCAACCAAACTCATCCGCAACGATGTTGCCAAGCTCACATCCATCACACCATTCACTCCACAAGATGCATTGGGGGATTGGTCCATCGAGGCTTTCCTCGAGCACATGGCCGCCCACAGACAGAAGTCCTTTAAGCTTCGAGTGTTCGACCACCGAAACGAGCGGATTGCCGCAAATCTAAGCCACCATCTTGCGGAGTTGGCGAGCAGCCTGAATCTTTCAGCTCCGGAAGCCCTCCCTTTCTGCTCGCGGATGCGTGTTTATGATTTTCCTGCGGCGACTCGCGAGCACCTTGAGGCGGCGACAGCATTCGTGGGCACCCAAGGAGTGGCGGTCTATGAGGACCTCATGGTTAGCACCAGCGCCATTGAGCGTGGTCCTGTTACGTCAGAACACCTTCCCCCGCCCGAAGAAGGCATAGACTATCCAGTTGTCGGTCTTCTCGATACCGGAACCGATCCGGGAAACCCTCGTATTCAGCAGTGGGTCGTTGCCAGACGCAACTGCGGGTACATCCCCCAGGACCAGAATAACGACCACGGCACACTCGTTGCGGGGCTCCTTATCAACTCACAGGGGCTCAACCATGGGGATACGGCATTTCCGACCTGCAAGGCCAAGATTGTGGACGTTGTTGCCATGCCTGGCACTGGTCGCGTCGGTGAACGTGAAATTCTTGAAAACATAGCCGAAGCGCTGGCGGCGCACCCGGACGTCAAGATCTGGAACATGTCACTCAACAAAGAAACACCCTGCCATGAGTCCTCATTTTCTTACTTCGCAATAGCGCTTGACGAGATTCAGGACCGCTATGGTGCGTTAATATTCAACAGTGCCGGCAATTTCTCGGAGATGCCCGCGCCGACGTGGCCGCGACCGAATCTAGGTGGTCGTGACCGTCTCTACCAGCCCGGCGAATCGTTGCGCTGCCTCACTGTCGGTTCCGTGGCCCACCGTGACCGTGCCGATGCATGCGTGAAGCCAGGCGAACCCTCGCCGTTTAGTCGCTGCGGCCCCGGTTCGGCATTCGTGCCAAAACCCGAGCTTACACACGTGGGCGGCAACACAAACCCATCGCTAGATTGCTCTCAGATGGGCGTCATCTCAGTCAACGCCAACGGCCGACTCGCGGAAACAGTCGGCACCAGCTTCGCAACCCCTCTCGTGGCCGTGACAGCTGCCGCTTTACGACACGCTCTGGAGGGCGACCCCTCGCGCCACCTCTTGAAGGCGTTGCTCGTCCACTCCGCAGTGCTCTGCTCGCGTGACATCTCCGCCACAGAGCTTCCATACTACGGCTTCGGCACGCCGCCAAACATCGACGAGATTCTGCGTTGCCGCCCGTGGGAGGCCACCTTGATCTTTGAGATGGACCTTCCATACGCGCAGCGCCACTTCCACAAGGCCGACTTCCCAATCCCCCCATGCCTTCATCGCAACGGCACTGTGTCTGGGGAGCTTGTCATGACGATGGCGTGCGACCCTCCGCTGGATCCGGGTGAAGGTGCTGCATACAGCTTGGTGAACATCAAGCCTGCCATCGGCCGATGCAAGGAGGGCGATATTCCTGGGGAAACTGATGAGTTCAAGGGACAAGTCGTTCCATACCCGAAGAGGATCAGCCAGCTATTTGAGGACCAGCAAATCCGCCACGGTTACAAGTGGGCTCCTGTCAAGGTATTCAAGGCCAAGATGACGCGCTTGGCCGTTTGGGATAACTGGCAGATCAGTATAAGAATGGAGGCTCGAAACTACTACCAGCCCATGACACCGCAACCCGCTGCACTGCTTGTCACGATACGCGATCCGCACAAGCAGCAACCCGTCTACAACGAGGTCGTAACGATGATGAACCGTGTCGGATGGGAAACGCAGAACTTGCAGGTTAGGGAACAGATCCGCGTGCGCTCAGTTCTCTGATACTTGTAGTTCGGCAATTTCCCTCACTCGTGGCCGCTGCGGCGGCCAAGAAAGCGGTCAGATCGGGCACGCTGACGCCGCAGGGTCGGGCCATGTCGCCACGATCAAGTTACAGATCCACGGCCGCCTGACGGCCATCGCGATCAAACTCGACCCGCGGACCTGCTCCGACCTTATTTATGCGAAGTCCCCCGCCGCCGCGCTCTTGTAGAGTGACTCAGCGCTAGTCGCCTGCAGGACGGCTTCGCGGACTTCGGCTCGGGTTAGATCGAGCACGCGCAGTTTGCCGCCTGCTTCCGCGACGGCTTCGATGCGGCGGAAAACGTCTGGGTGGGATTCGGCGTAGCAGGCCAGACCCTGCAGCTTCGGGATGGCGTCCGCCAGATGGATGCTGTGCGGGTCGATGATGTCGGCCACAATTTTGCCATCCTTCTCGGCGAGGAAGATGAAGTCGGGCCGGACGATCTTGGTGTCTCCGGCTTCAGCATAGGCGATGCCCAGGGAGTCCTGGCTTGGATGGCTCGGGTTGCGATACCAGAACTTGAACCCAGGGCGCTTCGTCTCCGTAGCCAGCACTTTCCGCTCCCATTCGTTCATCATGGCCGGATAAAGGCCTGCCTCGTTGCAGAGGAGGTGTTGCTTGTAGGTCGGGAGAGTCGTCTCCGTGCCGTCGCTCTCGCGGGCCGTGGTCGGCTCGAAGCGGGACACGGGTCGGGCTAGGTCCACGTCTTGCGGATCGGTGCTGAGGGCGATGATTTGCCTGTAGGCGTCCTGGCGGTCATCCGGTAGCGCTTTGATGGCATCTCGATATTTCGCAAACCATTCATCCGCCAGCTTCTTCGCCTCGGCATCGAAGAGGACCTGCAGGTTCTCCATCAAATGCAGCGCAGCCACGTCCTCTCGGGCTTCGAGGAGCGCGTCGTCGATGTCATCCTCCGCCTCCGGTTTCCGCTTCGCCCTTTCCATCGTGTAGGTGCGAGCAATGTCCGGGCTGATGATGCGTGCTGTGCGGCGGAAGGCGTCGCCCACCACGGCGTCGTCCGCATCGGCTTGAAACGTCTCATCCTTCGTCTGGCCGGTCGGCAGGATGGCAATGATCGTGCGCCCCTCGAAGGTCATGACGGAGGCACGCTTTTTGGCAAATTCCTTCTCCCGCTTGGCAATGAAGCCGTCCAACACCTTGTGCATGGCCGCATGGGCTTTGCCGCCCGCGCCCGGGAGTAGACCATCTGATGCCAGCTCGTGGGCCAGCGCGGTCAGGCGGATGGCTGGCTTCGCGGCGCGCTGCGGACGGGTCTGCGAGGGGAGGGCGACGAATTTCTGCCAGACGGCCTCCGACGCATCGGGATTGGGCTTCATCTCCTGCGGGTTGATGAGAATGCGGCCGGTTTGCGGCATGTCCCCGCCGCCTTCGCGTAGCGCGGTGACGACTCTCTCTACCGTCTCCTTGTCGAACTTCGGCAGCAGGCAATCCACTCCGTTGAGCTTGTCGTTGCCGGGGATGCGTCGTGCCAGCGGCGTGCGTACCATGCGGCCGAGCAACTGCGCGATGTAGGTCTGGTCGCTGGCCGGACGGAACGACACCATCACCTCGGCGCGCGGGCAGTCCCAGCCCGTGCTGATGGCATCCTTGGCGATCAGCACGCGCACCCATGTTTCATCCTGCACGCGCTGCGGCTCGATGTAGGGCACGGGATACGGGCCGAACGTGTGGGTCTTGTGCTCGCCGAAGACATGCGCCGCGGACGTTTCCGGCAAGTCCGGCCACTGTTGGAAAATCGTGGCAAGGGCGCGCCCGATCTCGTTAGGGCTGGGCGTGTTGGGCACCTGCAGCACCATGAGTGGGAGCACCTTCTCGCCGTTTTCCTGCTGCGCGGCGTAGACTGACCATCCTTCCGTCGATTCGCGCAACTTGTCCGTGGCACGGCGCACCAGCACGGTGTCGAAGTCGCCTGCGGGCTCATCGGGAATCTCCAGCGCGATGGTGTCTTTCAACAGGCCGGACTCTTGCACGCGGGTGGGGTCCACGATCACGGGTGGCAGGGTGCTGCGGCCTTGCGCTCCATCCATCGCTTTGTTGAAGCGCTCCACCGTGGCGGAGATGCCCCACACGACCGGAATGCCCGGCACGCCCTTCTCCCCGTTGATGAGACGTTTGACGATGGTGGACTTTTCGCCAATCTCCTTGCCCATGCCGCGGTGTGCCTCGTCCAGCACGAGATACAGCGTCAGTGCGGGATCTTCGATCGTGTTCCGGATCGTGTCCCAAATCGTATGACCTCGCAGGTCCGGCCGGGCGCCGGGGAATAGGTCGCCCTGCCCGTCGCCATCGAAGCCTCGGACCAGCAGACTTTTCTTTCCAAGCTTCTGCGTGTTGAGGAAGTAGATCTTGCCCGCCTCGAACCGCGCACGGTTGAAGGTGTTTTCCACCACCACCAAGTCCGTGTGCCGCAATCGGTCGGACGACTCCATGAGCCGGAAGCGCGTCTGCTCGTTCAAGGATGGATCGTCGCTGAACCAGATCACCACCGCGCCGGGGTCACGGTCGAAGCTGTAGCGGTCGTCGCCGTGGAACAAGGCCTCGAACACCGCCGCCGCAATCACCGTCTTGCCCGAGCCGGTCGCCGCGGTCAGGGAGAAGGCGTGACGGTCCTTGTCTTCCCGCCAGCGCTTGCGGGCCTTCTTGAGACGGTCCAGCACGTCCAGCGCGGCTTCGTCCTGATAATCCTTCAGCGTGAACTTCATGTGTCTTCTCCGTTGGCGAATGCGAAATTGGTCAGGTAGGACTCATACAGCCGGATCGCCTCCACCTTGTCGGGCAGACGGCGGGCCAGTGCTTGGAAGCGCCGCTCATCATCGGTGACGATGTAGGCGATGTGCAGCGCCTTGGCCTTGCGCGTGGCTTTGAGAAAATCGGTTGCCTTGTCTAACTCCACCAGCAGCCCGTAGGCGTCCGCCACTGCCCAACCGGCCGCGGGAAGTTTGTCTATCCGGCGACCCACGCTGCCCGCGCGCAGCCAGAGCAGCGGCGCGATGCGGGCAAAGGCAGTCTGGTAATTCACCGCGGCAGGCGTTTCGTAGGTGAGGGTGAAAAACTCGGCGTTCTCCGCGAAACCGTCGGCCATCGGGAACTCGTCGGTGAACTTGTAGTCGCCCTTGATCGGCTGGCCTTCCGGGGTCTGGCCAGTGATGGCCGCCTCTACGCGCGGCTTCGTGATGTAGTCGCAAATGCCCAGCCGTTCCCATTCTGGGTCGCCAGGGCGCAGACCTTGTTCACGCAGCGCTTTCTGCTCATCCGCTGCGACTTCGTTGTTGGTGACGCTGATGCACTGGCGCTTGCCGCCGTCCTGCTTGTTCAGCCGCATCACGGCGTGGGCGGACGTGCCGGAGCCGGAGAAGAAATCGAGGACAACCGCTTTCGGTTTATCCTTAACAAAGAAGCGCAACGCATCTTCGACGGCGTAGAGGGATTTTGGGAACGGAAACTTCCGACCAGGTAAGACGGTTCTAATGATGTTAGACCCCCCAGCGCCAGCGTTATGAGATCGTTGATTCCAGACACTAACCGGATTTTTGATCCGCTCAACCGTCTCCGATTGCTTCAAAATAAGTGCTCCGTTTTTGTCCTTGCCAAGAACTTCAATTTCTCCGCGCTTGATTCGCTCTTTTTCCGCATTACGAAGGTAGGAAATAGACCAACGCCCTCGCGTTTCGGTATATGCACCAAGACGCACCGTCCCTTCTTCGAGGCCATTTCGGGCTGTGTTCGCGCTTATCTGCCAGCACCCCTCAGAATCATCTGATCGTATCGGCCAACAGGCCACGAGATCCGGAGCAGGCGGTTTGACGGCTTCAGGGCTTATGCCTATCGGAATGAAATCCCCTACCGAGTGAATACATTCATTCTTAGCGTCTATCCAGAACGGATAAAATTGCTTCACGCCGTCTTGTCTGCGTGCGTTTGTTCCACGGCGCAAGAGTCGGTTCCAAATATCAATCCTTTTCCCCTCCATATTCTCTGGAGGACTTAGCATATCCTCTCCGGTTGGAATAACAGCGGCTTTGCCCATGAATACGAAAAATAGATATTCTTCTGCGCGGTAGAACTCCTTGGCTCTGGCGACACCGCTTTGATTGATGACACTGCTCACCATCTGTATCCGTGCTTCCGGAAACATCTGTTCCAGCAGCAACCCCAACCGCAGATATTCCTTCTCGTCGATCGTGACAATCAGCACCGAGTCCGCGGGGTTCAACAACTCCTTGGCCAGTTTCAAGCGCCGTTCCATCATGGCCAGCCACTTGCTGTGGCGATACAGGTCCTCGCCTTCAACGTAATCGTTGTTGTATTTCCAGTCCTTCGCGCCCGTGTTGTAAGGCGGGTCGATGTAGATGGCATCCACCTTGCCCCGATGCGTCCACGTGAGGGCCTTGAGCGCGTGGTAGTTCTCGCCATTGATGACCGTGTGCCACGGCTTGTCCCCGCCACGCGCGACCTTCCCCGTGGAGACGAGCCCCGGGTAGATCGTGTCTCGGAACTCCGCGACCACCACCAAGTCGTCCAGCGCCACGGTCTGTGCTTCGGTGCCGGGCGCATCCATCAAATCCAAATCAGCCGTTTTCTTCGTCCGATGAATGCCCTGCACCACCCAAAGCCGTTGGTCGCCGCGTGCGGCGGACCCGCGCGGCGGCAGCACCCGCACCTTGTCGCCCCGGCGGAGGGGCCGCTGCGGCAACTCAACC
>Ga0247836_1003449_pt1 | contig 21200 bp, 10 predicted proteins | sample LaCruzMarch2015__4_FD_187116 | JGI IMG/M metagenome (GOLD analysis project Ga0247836, IMG submission 187116) | Freshwater microbial communities from meromictic Lake La Cruz, Castile-La Mancha, Spain - LaCruzMarch2015_14m | ecosystem: Environmental > Aquatic > Freshwater > Lake | place: Spain... | reverse complement strand
CGACACAGGCCTGGTTGGCGCCGCCATGCAGCGGGCCCCAGAGAGCCGAGATGCCCGCCGAGATGCTGGCAAACAGGTTGGCGTCGCTGGAGCCGACCATTCGGACTGTGCTCGTCGAGCAGTTTTGCTCGTGGTCGGCATGCACGATCAGCAGCATGTCGAGGGCGTCGGCAAAGTCGGGGTCGATGTGGTAGTCCTCGCAGGGTACCGCAAACATCATGTGGAGGAAGTTCTCGCAATAGGAGAGGTCGTTCCTCGGGTACATGAGCGGCTGGCCGCACGACTTCTTGTGGCTGTAGGCCGCGATCGTGGGGAGCTTGGCCAGCAGCCGATGGACGCTCACCTCCACCTGCCGCGGGTCGCGGACATCGAGTGAGTCTTGGTAGAAAGTCGACAGCGCTCCCACCACGCTACCCGCGATTGCCATCGGGTGGGCGTCACGGGGAAACCCGCCGTAGAAGCTCCGCATGTCTTCGTGGATCATGGTGTGGTGCGAGAGCGACGTGCGGAAGGCGTCGAGTTGGGCAGCGGTGGGGAGCTCGCCCTCCATCAACAGGTAGGCCACCTCCACAAAGTCACATTTCTCGGCCAAGACCTCGATCGGGTAGCCGCGGTAGCGGAGGATGCCCTGCTCACCGTCGAGGAATGTGATGGCGCTGGTGGTTGAGCCGGTGTTGACGTAGCCCTCGTCGAGCGTGATCAGGCTCGTCTGGGCCCGCAATTTCGCGATGTCGATCGCCCGCTCCCCCTCGGTGCCCACGACGACCGGCAGCTCATGCTCGTGGCCGTCATACGTCAGCCGGGCCGTTCCGGCCGCCTGGGTGCCCGGCCAGGGGGGGGCCCGCTCGACGGTGGAGCGGGGGGCGGCCTTGGGGGCGGCAGGGGACATCGCGGAAAGCTCCTTCGAAAGGGCGCGAGCGGCCGGTGAGGCAGGGGGTGGTGCGGCCGCCTCGAAGAACCACAGAGTTTAGCCGCCGCGCATGGCCGCGGCAATCAGCGGCGCTCGGGCCGCGGCCTGGCGGCGGTGTCGTCGGGGCCGGCCTCCCGCTCGACCCTCAGCGGGGTGCGGTGGTCGGTCGGCCGGCCATGAAGGTCGGCTGCGACGCCGAGCCCGTCGGGTCGTCGAACACCGTCCAGACGGGCGTCCGGGCCCGCAGCTTCGCCAGGTAGTCGTCGCTCGCCTGGCGCCGCTTTTCGATCACGAGCTCCTCACGGATGCCGACCTGCGCGTCCAGGAATGGAGTCCGTCCGGCGGCCTCCCGCTCGATGACCCGCACGATGTGGAGCGCTTCGCCATCTTCGATGATCGCGCTGAGTTCGCCGATCGGCAGGGAGAAGATCGCCTCGTCGAGCTTCTTCGAGGCCAGACTCCGCTGGGTGGTCCAATCAAAGCTGCCCCCCTGGCTGGCAGTCGGGCCCTCGGAGCGGCTCGTGGCCACCTCGGCAAACGGTCGGCCGCCGAGCACCTCGTTGCCCATCGCGGCGAGCATGTCCCAGGCGGAAGCACGCGACCGCTTGAGGCCTGTCTTCGCGGTCAGCACCTCGAACCGGGCCCGGGCAGGAAACGCGTATTCGTCGAGGTGGTTTTGGTACCAGGCGATCAGTTCGGCATGCGGGATCTCCCCGTCACCGCCCACGTTTTTCCGCAACCACTCCTGGGCGAGGCCCCGCTCAAAAAACATCTTTCGCATGCGCTCAAGCGTCATGCCCCGCTGCCGGAGTCGCTGCTCAAACTCGAGCGAGTTGGCGACTCCCTCCTCCTCCATCATCCGCGGCAACTGCTGCTCGTCGAAGGCCTTGTCGACGTTCTTGCGGATCTCGGGCAGCTTGTCGGCCGGAATCTCGCGGCAGGCATCGACGTAGACCAGCAAGGTTTCGATGTGTTGGTCGATCACCTGCTGGCAGATCTGGAGCCGCAACTCGCGGACCTTCTCGGGCGGCAGGCCGGGGCTCACCTTCTCCAGCCATTCGAGCGCCTTGGGAGTGAGCAGGTCGGCCTCGAGCACCACCTCGGGCCCGATCCGGGCCACGACGAGCGCCGCTTCAAGCGAGCGGACTTCGCCTGCCACGGGTCGGGGAGCCGGCTCGACGTATTGCGCCGGCTCGATGCCTCCCGGGCCGGCGGCCGTGGGAATCGACTGCGCCTGACCGATCGGCTCGAGCGGCACGTCGGTGCGGGTCCGGATAGTGGAGAGCACGTGCCGCGCTGCATCGCCGGCGGCCAGCCCGCCGGGCCAGCCCGCCGGGCGAGTTACCGCCTTGGGCACGTGCGGCACGTACGCCGGCGCGGTGACGTCGACGGGGCTCGTGGGCAGCGCCGCGGGAGCGGCAGGGCTGGTCGCCTCAGAAAGCCCCTGGCCGCCAGACGGATTCGTCGACACCCAAACAACGACGGCCGCCCCGAGCAGGGCGTAGGCTGGGGATCGGGGGCGTCGGATCGGAGGCATGACGTACCGAAGACGGGCCACCGCCTGGGAGAATTGGCGGCTGCGGGGCAGGACTATAAGAAGGCTCGTGCGGGGGCCGCAAGGCCGGTCCAACCCGGGGCCGGGCGAAAAACCAGCCGCTTGGGGCTCACCCATCCGGCTCCCTCGCACGCCCGCGCTTGACCTCCCGCCGACCCTCAACGGAGCGGGCTGGCATGGCTCCTCCACGCTGAGGTGGCCCCGACGGATCACGCCGCTGGTCTTGCCACCGTGCTCGCCGGACCGAACCCGGCAAAACCCGGTGGATCACGCCCCGAGATCACGCGTGATTCGGATCGGCCGGGTGGGCGGCGGGCGACAGCGGCGTTACCCGCAGGCGGGTCAGTCGGTTGCCGTCCTTGGCCACCACCTCGAAGCGGAAGCCATGCAGGTCGTACGCCCCACCCAGATCGGGGATCATCCGGGCCGCATGAATGACCAGGCCGGCGACGGTGTTGGCCTCGGCGTCGGGTAGGCTCCAGTCGAGGGCCCGGTTGAGCGTCCGGATTGCGAGCGTCCCATCGACGAGGTAGCCGCCGTCGGCTTGCGGCTCGATCGACTGCTCCTCGCGGATGTCGAACTCGTCGGTGATCTCGCCGACGATCTCCTCGAGGATGTCCTCGAGCGTGATCAGCCCCTGCAGGGCCCCATATTCATCGATCACCAGGGCGAAGTGGGTGTGTCGCCTGAGGAACTGACGCATCTGCTCATCGAGCGGCGTGGTATCGGGGATGAAGTAGGGGGGCATTGCGATCTCGAGCACGTCGAGGTCGCGGAGCGCCCCCCAATCTCCCTGCTCGGCCCGCAACAGCCGATCCATCGCCCGCAGCAGTTCCTTGGCATGGATCACGCCCAGGATGTTGTCGTCGGTGCCACGGTAGACCGGTAGCCGGGTGTGGGGGCTGGCGAGCACCTGGGCGACGATTTCGGTCGGCGCGAGATCGGCATCGACCATCTCGATCTGGCTGCGGTGCTTCATGATCTCCGACACCATGCGGCGGGAGAGGTCGAGGGCGCCGAGGAGGCGATCGCGGTCCTCCTTCTCCATCGCGCCCTCGGAGTGGCCCAGGGCGATGGCGCCGGCAAGTTCCTCGTGGACCGAGAGCACGTGGCGGCCCGGTTCGGTCCGGACACCGAACAGGGCGAGCACGCCACCGACGAGCCATTGCACGAGGGTGATCACGGGGCCGAACAGCCAGATCAGCAGCCGGATCGTAGGGGCGACGCGGGCCGCGGCAGCCTCAGGGATCGTGATCGCCAGCGTCTTGGGCAGCACTTCGCCAAACACGAGCACCAGCGCCGTCATGATGAGCGTGGCGATGGCGACGCCGGTCGCGCCGAACGGCGTCAGCAGGGCCGTCGCCAGCGAGGCCGCGGTGATGTTGACGATGTTGTTGCCCAGGAGCAGGGCCCCGATCATCCGCTCGTCGTCCTCCTTGACCGCGAGCGCCGTGGACGCTCCGCGGGATCCCTTGTCGGCCTGGGCCCGGAGTTTGCCCCGAGAGGCGGCGGTGAGGGCCGTCTCCGATCCAGAGAAGAAGGCAGAGAGCAGCAGCAGCCCGAAGATCGCTGCGGCCGTCAGCCAGAAGGTGGCGTCGAGAAACGCCAGCGAGTCGAACAGGCTGTTGGGCATGGGCGGAGGTGGAGCGGGCTCCCTGGCTTGCCCGGGCAGTGCGGGCGACTGAGCGGCAGCCGATGTAGGGGATCATACCCGATCCCCCACGGGAGCGGTTTTCGGGGTGGATCCTTTGGCCGGGGCAGAGGCTTGCGGCGGATACCTTTCGGCCGCTGCCGGCTCGGAGATGGTTGTGGATCGCCCCGCTGCCGGGCAGGATGGCCAGGGCCGGGCAAACCCGCCTCCGCCGGACGTTCAAGCCATGACCAGCAGCTTTTCGGGCCGGCACAGTGGGCCGCCGAAACTCGACGACTGTCTTGTCCATGGCCCAGGTTCGGGAGCCGAGCTGATCGTCGTCGAGGGGGATTCGGCGGCTGCCGCGGTCACCCGGGTGCGCGATCCCCGATTGCAGGCCGTGCTGCCGATGCAGGGCAAGCCCCTCAATGCCGTCCGAGCCTCCCGCAGCAGAGTGCTCGGCCATCCGTTCTTCGGGCCGCTGGCCATGGCGGTCGGCGCCGGCATCGAGGCCGACTGCGAGCCGGCCCGGTCGCGGTATGACCGCCTGCTCGTGCTCACCGATCCAGACGCCGATGGCATCCACTGCGGGTTCCTCGTGCTGCTGTTCTTCCACCGCTGGCTGCGGCCGCTCCTGGACGATGGCCGGATTGAACTCGTGCGGCCGCCGTGGGGCGAGGTGGTTGTCGCGGGGGAGCTTTTGCTGGCGTTTTCCGAGCCGGAGTTGGCGACGCTCGCGACGCGGGCACGGGCCGAAAGTGGCGCCGTCCGCCGGTATCGCGGGCTGGCCTCGCTCGACGCACAGACGATCCGCGAGACCTGCGTTGATCCCACGACGCGACGGGCGGAGCGGGTCTCGGCCGCCGACGTTGTGGCGATGGTCGAGGTGGTCGCGGCAGTGCAGCCCGAAGGGCCGGCCGCAGGCTAGCGTCGCATCCGATTGAGGTGGAGCACCGACTCGTGGGGGCGGTAAAAGTCTCCTTGCTCCGGCCGCGGCGGCGGCCGGTGCTCGGCGGAAGGAACGGCAGAGCTGTCGAGTCGCGGCTTGACCCGAACAAACTGGCGGCAACCCGAGGCTAAAGAGTGTGCAAAAAACGCCAAAAGCCGAAGATTGACAGAACTGCCGTAGCCCTTACTTTTTCGCCACCAGGGGGCAGTTTTCTGATTACGACGCGTGGGGCGATGCCATCAGCGGCGCCAGTCTCAGGCTCGCCTGCGACGCTGTCGAGACTCCCTTATGGTCGCTCGACAGCATCGGCCTCGGGGGCGTTACGCTGCAGATAGCGACGGAAGGTGGGGGCAGCCTGTGCTACGGTGGGAACACGCAGGCGGGTTCGTTGTTCTTCGTGCCGCTCACTCGTGCGCATGAACAAGTTGTCAACGGGGAATCGCTCGACAACCAGTCGCTGTTTGTCATCCCACGCGGCGCCGACTTTCGAATCTGTGTTCGGCGACGCGCCCATGCCTGGTGCGCGAGCCACTTTCCGGCCGAAGCCGTGGAACCATTGACTGCGTTGACGCAAAGCAGCAGGGTGGCTTGTCGGCCGGGTACGGTCCCGAGGCTCACGCAGATCGTGACCAAGATCGCAGCCACGCTCCTCTCGCTGCCCGCCGACACCGCCGCCCACAGTGCTGCCGGCCGCGCCCTCATCGATGCGGGAACCGCCTGCCTGTCTGGTCCGGCTCCAGTTCCGGCTCTAGCACGCGACGCGCGGGGCCGGCCGCGCCTCAATCGGGCCGAAATCATCCGAAGGATAGCCCGGCCAATGGCACTTCCTCAACCATTATCGAGCGGATGAGCGGCTCGTGAGTCGGGTGCTCCTGTGTCCCGGCCCGCACCAGGCCTTTCCCAGCCCGCCTGCCTTCCCCTTCGAAGTGGCGGTTTTCTGGTTTGTGCGCGGAGTCTCTCCGCGTCCGGCCGCGTGGCGGCTTCGTTGATGCCTCGTGTCCGGCTCCGGTCAGAGGCTGTGAAGATCGATCGCGGGCAGCTCGTCGGACGGGGCTTGAAAGACGTCGCGGTCGTCCTGGGCCTGAACGAGCTCGTCCCAGTCGGTCGGAGGGCCCCGCGCGGCTGCGATTGGTGGCGGCTCGAGCGGTTCGCCAAGATGCGTGAGGATCTTCCGGATCGGCCCCGGTTCCGTGATGAAGGCGATCAGCCGGATGTCACCGCCACACGCTGGGCACTCAAGCGGAAACTCCTCCCCCACCCGGGCCATGAGCTTTGCCCAGGCGATCTGTGAGGTGTCGTGCGAGCGGGGCTTGTGACTCGGATTTGCGGCACAGCAGCCTCCGGTGCCGTGACCGTCGCCCCCATGCCCGCCGGTCGCGGCCTCTTGCCGCGTGCCGATGTTCCCGATCGCGAGCGAGGTGACGGCCCGCCGGAGCTTGTGATTCGGCGCAAACACCCCGTGGTAGCGATGCCGGTGCTTCCGCGGCGGCGGGACGAGATCGGCGAGCCGGTCCAAGAACTCAAACGGCGTGAGCTCGACGACGCCATTGGCTCCCGGCCGCGTGGACTTTCGGCCGCGGCCAGGCCCGACCCAGTTGGCGGCCTTGTGTCGCGGGAGCACGTAGCGGATGCGGATGATGCGGCCGTCGGCGTCGCGGATCACGGAGAGCCGTTCAAGCGCGAATGGCGGCCGGGCGCAGTATCGGAGAAGGTGCTCAAGACTCTGAAAATAGCTCGGCACATCGCGGTCGATGAGCGTGATCCGGACGCTCGCGTCCACTGAAAACCCGCTGTTCTCCCAGGCGAGCATGTCGGCGGCGGCCGCGGCGTCGAGGAGGCGAGACCGCCTGAACCAGCGGATCACGCGGCGGCGCACCCGCTCTGTAAGCGCGGCCAGATTGGCCGGAGTGATTGGCCGCGCCGGTAGGAACGCCGGCGGGGCGTCACAGCCGGCTACGGTAGCAGCTGGCGCGAAGACACCGTCGGTTGCACACACATGCAGATGCACATGATGGTTGAGCGCCGATCCGAAGCGATGCAAAAACGAGATGCCGCCGAGCCGCGGGCGGGCGGATGCGGGTGTGTTGGCAGCAGGGTTGAAACCTGACGCCGCGAGCAGGAGCCGTTCGATCTCAGCAAGAAAGATCTTCGTGAGGGCGGCGACGGCCGCCGGTCGGTCGGCCAGCATGCCCCGCAATCGCTTCGGCACCGAGATCACCCACTGCCGCACGGGCACCGGCGGGATGACGTGATCGACGAGGTGGGCGGCCGTCTGGCCCATGTGGCGGCCGTTGCAGGACGGGCAGACGCCGCGGCCCTTGCAGGAGAAGGCCACGACAAATCCCGTGCGGCACGTCATGCAGACCGCGCGGGCGAAGCCGAAGCAGAGGATGCCGCACTCGAGATAGCCGCGAAGGTCCTCCTCGACATAGCCCGGCACGGGCCGCTCCGCGGCTTCCCGCCATTCGAGCCAGCTCTCGATGTTCTCCGAGACGACCTTGTGGAGCGGGGTCTTCTCGGGGCGGCGACGCTCGTAACGGCGTGACGGCGCGGGGCCGCCGTGCAGGCGGAGGCGTGGCCGCGCGGGAAACCCTGTGACCGCGGCGACCATGGGCGGACCGGCAGGTAGACGGCGGGAGTAAACGGCCGTACACTAACCGCGGGGCAGAGTGGTTCGCCACCAGCCGATCGCAAGGCTCGGCGGCCGAGCAAACGAATCGGGGGCATGCAGAGGCGGCGGCCAGTCAGGCCGTGCCGCCGGTGTGCGCCGAGCACCTCGGCCACGGGTCAGGCCAGGTCCACGAGCGACCGGATGCTCGCGAGCAGCTTGTTTGGGTCGGCGAGCGTGTCGGCGTGCAGCGGCACGACGGCGGTTTTTTGATCGACGACCCGGACCACGCGGCCCTTCTTGGCGGCCGCCTGGCGGAGCGCATCGATCCGCTGGCGGTCGTGGTGGCCGATCATGATCATCCCCGGATGACGGGTGATCGAGTCGATGCCGAGATCGATCGCCCGGCAGCGGAGCTTGGCAAAGTCCAACAGCCGGCGGGCCTCGTCGGGCAAGGGCCCGAAGCGGTCGGAGAGCTCGGCCGCGAGATCGGCTACCTGCCGCTCCGCTGTGGCCCGCGAGAGCCGCCGGTAGACGTCGATCTTGGCCCGGAAGTCGGCACAATAATCCCGCGGCAGCCAGGCCTCGCCCGGGAGGTCGATAATGACCGGCGGCGGCTCGGCCGGAGGCATTTTTTTCAGGCCCCGCACGGCCGTCTCCAGGAGCCGGCAATACAGCTCGTAGCCCACCGTGGCGATGTGGCCGCTCTGCTGCGTGCCCAGGAGGTTGCCGGCGCCGCGAATCTCGAGATCCCGCATGGCGAGTGAAAACCCGGCCCCCATGCTCGAAAACTCCTGAATCGCCCGGAGCCGCTTGGCCGCGGTGGCCGTGAGGCGGGCCGCCTCGTCGACGAGCAGGTAGCACCAGGCCCGGTGATGGCTGCGGCCCACGCGGCCGCGGAGCTGGTGGAGGTCGGCCAGACCGTAGTGGTCGGCCTCGTCGATGAAGATCGTGTTGGCCCGGGGGATGTCGAGGCCGCTCTCGATGATCGTGGTGGCCAGGAGGATGTCGATCTTGCCCTGCACGAAGCCAACCATCACCTCCTCGAGTTCGGTCTCATTGAGCCGGCCATGGGCGATCCCAATCGAGGCCTCGGGCACAATCTGCTGGACCCGAGCGGCCACTTTGTTGATGTCGTGGATTCGGTTGTGGACAAAAAACACCTGTCCGTCGCGGGCCAGCTCCCGCTCAATCGCGGCCCGGATCAGTGATGTATCCCAGCGGGCCGGCTTGGTCTCGACGGGGATCCGGTTGACCGGCGGCGTGGTGAGGTTCGAGATGTCACGGATCCCGAGCATCGACATGTGGAGCGTGCGCGGGATCGGCGTGGCCGTCATCGTGAGCACATCCACGCTCGCCCGCAGGGCCTTGAGTCGTTCCTTCACGTCCACGCCAAACCGCTGCTCCTCGTCCACGATCACGAGGCCGAGGTTGGCGAAGTGGATGTCGGCCTGGGCCAGCCGGTGGGTGCCGATCACGATGTCGACCCCCTTGCGAGCCAGGCCCTCGAGCGTGTCCCGCTCCTCGGCCGTGCTCGTGAGTCGCGACAGCGCGCGGACCACGAAGGGAAACTCCGCGAACCGGGCGGTGAACGTGCGCCGGTGCTGCTCACAGAGCACGGTCGTGGGCACGAGCACGGCCACCTGCATCCCCGCCTCGGCCGCCTTGAAGGCCGCCCGCATCGCGAGCTCCGTCTTGCCGAAGCCGACGTCGCCGCACAGCAGCCGGTCCATCGACCGCGGCTTCTGCATGTCTTCGCGGATCGCCTCCATCGCGGTCAGTTGGTCGGGCGTTTCGTCGTAGGGAAACGCCTCTTCAAACTGCCGCTGCCAGGGCGTGTCGGCGGGGAAGGCGATCCCAGGCCGGCTCGCGCGGGTGGCCTGAAGACGGAGCATGTCGGCAGCCATGTCGGCCACGGCCCGCTCGACCGCCGCCTTCTGCTTGGCCCAGGCGGCCGCACCGATCTTGGCGAGCTTGGGGCCGAGCTTCGTGCCACCCACGTATTTCTGGACCAGCTCGATCGCCGAGGCCGGCACGTAGATCTTCGTGCTCTCGGCAAACTCGAGTTCCAGAAACTCCTCGGTGCGGCCGTGTTGCTCGAGGAGTTTCAGGCCCGCATAGCGGCCGATCCCGTGGGCCAGGTGGACGACATAGTCGCCCTCGTGGAGATCGAGGAAGGTGTCGATCGCGCGGGAGAGCCGCTGCCGGGCCGGCCGCGCCGACACCTCCTCGCGGTTGAACAGCTCGGCGCTCGAGACGAGCACGAGCTTCTCAGGCACCACCCGAAACCCGCCCGAGAGCCGGCCGCGGGCGAAGTGCAGCCGCTTCGTGCGGGCCGGGGCCGAGTCGGCGAGCAGCTCGCCGAGCCGCTGTTCCTCGGCCTCGCTCGGGCAGACGACCCAGACCTCCTGATCGCGGCCCACGGTCTCGAGCTCCTCGCGGACTCGGTCCAAGGCGCCGGTGAACCGCTCCACGCTTTCGATGGCAAGCGACGCCGTGGCGTCGAGGCTCGACGGTGGGATCGCGGCCAGGGCCAGTGACGGGAATCGGTGGAGCCGGGCGAAGACGTCCTCGGGAGGAAACAGCCCGCCGCTGGTGCCGAGCCGTTGGAAAAACCGCTTGGCCTCTTCGGCACACTCCCCCGGCTCGACCAGAGCCACGCAGGAGCCCGGCGGCAGGAGGTCGGCGAGGTGCGTGTGCCGCACGGCTCCGGCTTCGGTGGCGAGGGCCGTCAGGTCGATCGCTGAAAGCTCCGCGACGCTCCGCTGGGAGACGGTGTCGAAGGTCCGCAGCGCCTCGATCTCGTCGCCGTAGAGTTCCATGCGAATGGGCCGGTCCCAGTCGGCCGCGAACAGGTCCACGATCCCGCCGCGGCGGGCGAATGAGCCGGGGGTGTCGATGGCGTCGGCCGCCTGCCAGCCGCGGGCGGCGAGCCACTCAGCCAACTCCTCCGGGTTGACCGTGCCACCCACGGTGAGCCGCCGGGTGCCCGCTTCAATGGCCCGCGGATCGACCAGCGGCGCGAGGATCGCCTGGATGCTCGTCACGATCAGCGGCGGCGGGGCATCGGGCAGCGTGAGCCGCTTGACGACGGCCAACCGCTCGGCCTCGACGGGATCGTCGGGGCTCGGGGCTCCCGTTCCCAGATCCTCGACCGCCGGCAATAGCAGGGCGGGCACGTCTGAAAACAACGCACAATCATCGACGAAGGCCTCAGCCTCGGCGGCGTGGGGCAGAATCACGAGGAATGTGCCAGGCTGGGCAGGCTTTGCGGCAGTCCGCGCCCGGAGCACGGCTGCTGTGGCGAGCGCGCACGCCGACCCCCAGGTTCCGCCGATCGTCCCGCCATGCCCCTCGCGGAGACTGGCGACGACGTCAGCGAACCCGCTGTGCTGATCGAGCGTGTCGGCCAGCCGGGCCAATCGCCCGCCTGGTCGTGCGGGACCGCGTGTCAAAGGACGCAAAGTATGGCATGTTTTGCCAAAGCCGGGGCGATCACAAGGCCGTGATCGGCAGCACGGCGGCAGCCCCGAAAACCTGGCCGCTGGGGCGAAACTTGCGGCCGCCAGTGGTTTTTTCGCGTTTCCCGGATAATCGTGTATTTTTGAACTGGAGTGGTTCCTCGTTCTATCCCCGCCCGGAGTCCCGCCATGGCCACCGCCTCCCGACCCGCCACCTCTACCGCCTTTGTTTCCGGGGCCGATGTGGTGGTCGAGTCGCTCGTCCGGCAGGGCGTGGAGGTGATTTTCGCCTACCCCGGCGGGGCGAGCATGCCGCTCCACCAGTCGCTCACGCGGTATGGCGACAGGATCCGCACGATCCTCCCCCGCCACGAACAGGGGGGCGGTTTCGCGGCTCAGGGCTATGCCCGCGTCACAGGCAAGCCGGGCGTGTGCATGGCCACGAGCGGCCCGGGCGCCTTGAACCTGGTGACGGCCATCGCGGACGCCAAGATGGACAGCGTGCCGATGATCGCCCTCACCGGGCAGGTGGGTACCAGCGTGATCGGCACCGACGCGTTTCAAGAGACCCCGATCGTCGAGGTCTGCCGCGGAATCACCAAGCACCACTACCTCGTCACCGACGCCAACGACATCGCCCGCGTGATGCGGGAGGCCTTTTACATCGCCACCACCGGCCGTCCGGGCCCCGTCCTCATCGACCTGCCCAAGAACATCCAGCTCACGAACATCGTTCCCGATTACGACGCACCGCTCCATCTGCCCGGCTATCGCCCCGATCCCCCGGCCCCCCGGGCGGAGCAGATCGCTCAGGTGGCTGCGGCTATCAAGCGGGCCAAGCGACCCGTGATCTACGCCGGCGGCGGAGTCATCACGGGCGACGCATCTGACGAGCTCCGGGAGCTGGTCCGCAAGACCGGCATCCCGGTCACGATGACGCTCATGGGCCTGGGCGCCTTTCCGGCCGACGACCCGCGCTGCCTCGACATGCTCGGCATGCACGGCAGCGTCTACGCCAACCTGGCCGTGGATCAGGCCGACCTGCTGATCGCGATCGGCGTGCGGTTCGACGACCGAGTCACTGGCAAGGTGGCCGAGTTCGCCCAGCACGGGTTTATCGTCCACATCGACATCGACCCCTCCGAGATCAACAAAAACAAGCTCGTGCACGTGCCGATCGTGGCCGACGTGGAGGACGCGCTTCACGCCCTCAACAAGATCGTGGAGAAGCCCGCCGCCCCGCTTGACGACTGGTATGCCCAGATCGCCGAGTGGAAGCGGGAGGATCCCTTCTCCTTCGACACCAGCTATCCAGGCATCCTGGCCCAGGAGGCGATCGACCGCCTCTCGAAGCTGACGGCCGACCGCGACACGATCGTGACTGTGGGTGTGGGTCAGCACCAGATGTGGGCGGCCCAGTTTTACAAGTTTCGCCAGCCGCGAACCTGGCTCTCCTCGAGTGGCCTCGGCACGATGGGGTTCGGTCTACCGGCCGCGATGGGGGCCAAGGTGGCCCGCCCCGAGGCGATCGTGGTCGACATCGACGGCGACGGCAGCATCCTGATGAACATCCAGGAGTTTGCCACCTGCAAGACCGAAAACATCCCGGTGAAGGTGCTGCTGCTCAACAACCAGCACCTCGGCATGGTGGTGCAGTGGGAGGACCGGTTCTTCAAGGGCAATCGGGCCCACACCTACCTCGGGCCGATCGACAACCCGGAGGCCTGCGGCCAGGGCGACGGCATCTCCCCGCAGTGCCGCTACCCCGACTTCGTGGAGATTGCGAAGGGCTTTGGCTGGCAGGCCGAGACGATTCACGCCAAGACCGACCTGGACGCAGCGCTTCGCCGACTGATCGATGCCCCCGGCCCGGCCCTGCTCGACGTGCAGGTGCCCTACCAGGAGCAGGTGCTGCCGATGATTCCCTCGGGCATGACCGTGCGCGAGTTGATCAAGCGGTAGGCGGTCGCCGAAGGTAGCGGCCGGAGCACGGAGACTTTTGCCGCCCCCCGAGCCGGTGATCCACCTCAAGCGGATGCGGGCTAGCCGGCCGGCTGATCGAATGGTGAGGCGGCCTCGACCGGAGCTGAAGCTGGCTTGTTTTCAGGCGTGCCCGTGCCCGCGGCTGCTTTCGCGGGGCCCGCGAGTTGCTGGAGTTCGGCCAACGCGGTCTTGAGTGTCGTCTCGTCGGGCTGCTTGTCGAGATCGATCGCCAGCTCGCGCAGCCTCGTCGCCAAGTCTGCCGCGGCATTGGCCGCCTCGCCCGACAGGAGGCCCGCCAGCCCCGCCCCGGTCCGCGCGGGCTTGGTGGCCTCGGCCAGCGTGAACAGCCGCCAGGCGTTGCGTCGGCAGGCGAGCGTCGGGACGGCATCCTCATCGAGGATGGGTGGAGCGCCACCGGCACCGAGTTCCCCTCCGAACTGACCCCCGAAGATTCCGCCCCCGCCCTGCTCTGCGGCGGCGGGAGGAGGTGGCGTAAATCCGCCGCGCTCGCCGCTCAGCCCCCCGGCCTGCAGGCTGGAGCCGGACAGCTTGCGGATGAATCGACGTTCGGTGGCGGCGTCGAGATCACCCGCAAGCGCGGCGCGGGCCAGCGATGTGATCTGGGCGACGGCCGCGGCGGCATCGATCCCTGAATCGGCCGTGGCGAGGCCGCCGACGGCCGCGGCCGCCCTGACTCGCAAGTCGAGATCAGCCTTGTCGTCGGCCAGGATCTTGGCTGCGGCGGCCACGGCCTCTGGCTGGGCCGGCACACGCAGCAAGAGATCGAGCGCCCGGGAAAGGAGCCAGCGGGTCGCCGCGGCGTCGCCTGCAGGAGGCGATGTCACCAGGCCTGCCACCACCGGCGCGGCCGCTGTCGCCGCCGGACCACCCGCCGCGGCGGCGGTCACGTGGCGAGTCAGACCGTGCACCGCTGCCACCCGGATCGCCAGCGGCAACGCCGCGTCTCCGGCCGCCTTGGCCAGGGGGTTGAGGCTGCCCACCCACGGAGCACGATCGATGGTCTGAAGTTCTCCGACGAGGAGCATGGCGTTGACTTGCACCAGCAGTTCGGTGTTTTTGTCGGCAACGAGTTGCAGCATTCCGTCGCGGATGGCCGCGTTGCCCTGGTCGACCACCTCCGGCTTGGTAACGCCCTGCAACGCAACGCCACGAATCCGCTGGCGGACGGCTGCGATCGAGGCCCGGTTGGCCTCGAGGCCGAGTTGGGGCAGCAGCGTGTCGGCGATAAAGGCTTTTTGTGCGGCGTCGAATTTTCCCTCCCGGATCTGAAGGACGTAATCACGGGTCTCTTGTGCCTGCTCGACTTTGCTCCACGAGTCGTAGCCGGCGCTGTGGCCGGCCGCCGGCGCCAGAATGCCGCCAGCCGTGGCCAGGAGCACTGCGGTGAAGAACCGCCCCAGGTCGCATCGCATTCGCGTGGGATTTTTCATCAAAGAGTCCAGAGAGGAGCGGGGGCGGCGGCCGGGTTAGCGAAGACCTTCCGCCGGCAATCCGCCCGGCGGCAGATCGCGATCCTTGTCTCGCCGCCCGTCGTCCGGTAGTTGCGTGCCGGGCTTGAAGAGCGTGCTGCCGTAGCGGCCAATCTGCCGCTCGCCGTCGGCCGCTGAGATCACTTCGAAACTGCCGTCGGGCCTCAGAAACAGCAACTCGAGCGGGGGCGGCGGGTCGGTGGCACGAATCTCAACGCGGTCATCCTGAGATCCGTGGGCGTCGACGAGCACATGGTCCGTGGTCAGCGGTTCTCCAAAGAACCGGACGTCGCCCGGCCGGTTGAGATCCGGCGAGACGTTGGCCAGGCCGCCGAGGTCGGTCACCGTCGACCGGAGGGCGTAGTTGCCGGTTTTCTCCGACGGCGCCAGGATCATTACCTCGAGGGCCTCCGCCTTGACCTTCAGCTTCCGTCGGGTGTCTTTGTCGATCGTCCGCGTCAGCAGCACAACGGGCTCCGGCACGCGCACCGGCGGCGTCTCGTTACTGAACGCCGAGACGAGAAACTCCCCCTTGGCGGCCGTGACATCCGCCAGGTGGCGGCTGGCGAGTCCCACGTTAGGGTTACGAATCGCGAACTTGACCCGGTAGCGGTAGCTCTCGCCGGGCTTGACGGTGGTGTCGACGAAGCGAAACAGTCGGCTCTCGGTTCCCGCGACTGACCGGCCGAACTCGCCGCCTGCCGGCAAACCCCCGCCCGGCACCCCGCCCTCACCGGCTGCGACGGGCTGCGGCGCCGGTTCCACGCGGGTTTCAGCCGCGTCGCCCTGTGGGTCGAGCAACTCGATCGTCAGGATCCGGACCACGGGTGTCTTGCCGACGAGGTCGACGCGGCAGCGGAGATTGGCGGCCCGCGGTTCGGAGGTTGTGCCGTCGAGTGACAGTTGGCGTGCCCACTGCTCCGAGACCGCAAACACCGGTTCGGCGACCATGCCGATGGTGCCGATCACGGTCTCCGCTGCCGGCTGCTCCGCCCGGACTCCAAACTTGTAGAGCCCGACATCCCGCTGCCGTTCGGGATCCGGATCGAGCACGACTGCCTTCAGGAGCAGTTCCGTCCCGACTCGTTTTTTGGGATCGGCGAGCAGGTCCGCGAGCGTTACGTCGGCGTCCTTCTCCTCCGGGGCGGTTTGTGGGGGGCCGGCTTGCAGGAACTCCTCGATCTTTGGCAAGAACCACGGGTGCACGCCGGCCCCGCCCCACGGCTCGTCGATCCGTTGCGGCAGCGGGGCCGCATAGCCGACGCTGGATTCCTCCGGCTGGAGAAAGAAAGCCGGCGGCAACGTCTCCGGCTCCAGCGGCTGCTGGCCGGCGGCTCCCGGACCGACTGGCATCTCGCCGGCCCGGCCTTGGCCGCCGGCATCGGCGCGGGCAGCATCCTTCACCTCGAGCCTTACCCAGCGGGGCGTTCCGCCCGGCACCAGTTGGGCCCGCTCGACGAGATAGACGGCCCACTGCGGCTGGTCACGCCGCGGATCACGGAAGCTCGCTGAACCAAACCGCCGCTCAAACTCCTGCTGCTGCTTCAAGGTCGGTATGAGTCCCGTGACAACCACATAGGGCGTGATCTTGCCCGCCTGCATGGCAGCGGCCGGAGTCAGTTCCGGCGTCAAACCACCCTCGAGGCCGAAGGGTGAACCCTCGCCGGCCATCTCCCGGCCACGCGGCGTCCGGCCACGCGGCGGCCGCCGCCGTGGATCCTCTTCCGGCGGCGGTGCCAGGTCGGGCTGCCGCGGTGCGAACTCGGGACCGCCCGCCTGGGCCGCCGGGTCGGGCAGTACGGCAACGCCCGCGACGGCACGCAGCGAATCGATCGGAAACACATCGGGCTTGGTTCGCTTGGAGAGTTCAGCGAACAGCGGCCGGTCGAGCAGCAACCCCGCCGATGGGGCCGGGGCGATCTTCACCTGCTGGGGACGCCAGGGATCGATCGCCGGCGGCAACGGCGCGCGGCTGGGCAGCCGCTCCGCCGGCACCTTGCGATTGCTGTCGATGTTTTCGCTGGCCCGCGCAGCGAGGCTGGTGACGGCATCGGGCTTGCGATCCAGCTTGACCGCCTGGGTCCGAATGGCGTCGATGCCCCACCAGGCCAGCAGCAGGGCAAAAGCCCCCACGGCTGCACACGCCACCTTCTCGCCGTGGGCCACGAAAAAGTCTCTGATTGCCGCCGGGCTCAACTTGAACTTCGGTTTCTTCATCCCCCGTCTCCTGCGCCAGCAGCACCCGCATCCGGGGCGGCGGCACCAAAGGCGGCCGGATTCGGCGGCGTGGCGAGACCGACCGTGCCCCTGACCTCGAGCGTGATGTCAAACGCACGCCGGCGTCGATCCCCGGGGGAGCCCAGCCCACCCCCCTCTCCACCGCCCGGTTGCGTCAAGCCGCCGGAGACCCGGCTGAAAACACCCTCGCCTCCGGCCTGGCTGGGCGGATTGATCCTGACCTGCCGGACGTCGATCGGGATCGGACTGCCGGCCAAGTCTGCGAGCAAGCGATCGACCTGCCGCTGGTCGATGATCACCCGCAGCAGGAACGGCATCAAGTGAATCATCTGGGCGTCGGGGCTCGTCGTGAGTTCGGTGACAGTGAGTGGCCGGCCGCTGAAGTCGACGTAGATCCACTGCTTGAGCATGTCGTCGGCGGAGAGGGCGGGTGTCCCGGCTCCATCCTCGCCGGCTCCTTCAACTCCCGGTGCCGCAGGGCTCTGGCCCCCGAATCCGCCCGGTTCCCCGAATCCCTCTGCGGCCGCTCCGGCGTTGGAAAACCGCGGATGCGCCGGCCGGCCTTCAAGGCCCAGCGCTCCCGCGCGGCCCAGCTCCATCGTCGGATCCGGCGGCAGGCCATCGTCGCGGACCGGGTCGAGGGCCGCGTCGCGCAGGCCAAGGATCCGCCCCGAGCCGCGGCCACCGGGCTTCTCCTCGGCTGCGGGGTAGCCCACCGCCAACTCTTCGACCAGCGTGATCGACGCGTCGTATGCCCCCTTCGCGCCTTTGTTCATCCGATTGATGGTGTCGCAGAACACGCCATAGATCCAGAGTTCCTCCTGGGCTAGCAAGACCTGCGTCGTGGTGGGGGCCTTATTCCAGGCAAACGTCAGAAACAGTCGCTTTTGATCCTCGACCCGCCATTCCAGCGGAGCGAGTTGCTGCGCCGCCTCGGCGCTGTCTTCCTCGCCGCCGACGTCGCGGCCCGGCATCAGACTGCTGCGACGCCCCGGCCCCTCGGGGCCGTCTTGAGCGTCGTTGGCAGCCATCATCTCGCTACAACCCATCCGCGTTGGAAGCTGCCGCACGATGTCGGGAACCGTGTTTTGGTAGCGCTGCAGGTCGCGAAACTGAAGGTCGCGGCGGCTGCCCGATTCCAGTGCGGCAATCGAGGCGAGAAAGTCGGGGCCTAACTCTCCGGGCCATTTTCGCAGCGGCTCCTGCCCCTCCCAAAGCGATTGCCACTCCTGCAGGAGTTCGGTGCGGACCACGCCGGAGCGGCCGTCGAATGTCTCCACCCAGGCGTCGTTGGGATGATCTTGCTCGGCCCGCACCGCATTGAGCGCCGACACATGGCTGTCGATCGTGGCCTTCTCGCGGTCGATGGTTCCCTGCAACTGCCCGGCTGCCAGAAACAGCGCCGGCACCAGCAGCAGGGGCATGAGCACCGCCAGAATCCAGAAGTGGTGCTTGATGACCGGGGCAAGTTGCTGGCGGAGCGAGTCGGGAAGCAGGGGCACGGCAGGCCGGCCTTTCGAAATCAGGGTGTGTCGCCGGCGTCGGGGGGCAGTTGCTCCGTAGGCGGCCGCAGGCTACCGGGGGAGCGTGGCTGCCAGGCAAACTGGAGCACGAAAGAATATTGCTTGAGCTGCAGGAACTGCTCCTCCTCCGGCTGGCCGTCGGCGGCCAGCCGCCCGGGAGCGTCGCCCAGCCCAGCGACCGCCTGCGCCGTGCTCACTTTGACCTTGGTCACGGGCGTGCGTTGCACGATCACCGGGTAGCCGATCCCGAGTTCCGCCACCGGAACCTGCTCGCCCGCCTTGGCGCCTGCCGACACCAGCACGGGATCTGCGTCGCCGAGCAGGCCGCGCACGAGCGTCTCGCGGACAAACTGCTCCCCCTCGAGCGGCTTGTGGCGATCTTCGTTGTGGAAGTGGTGGCCGACGATCTGCACCACCCATCCCGGCCCGGACGGGCCGGCGGGCTTGGCCGCGGCTGGATCGTCCGCTGCCGGCGCGGCCTGGTCTCCGCCGGCTGCGGCATCGATCGGTGGCTGACCGTCGGCTGGCGGGGCCGCGCCAGCAGGGGTCTTGCCGGCAGCTACGAGCGTCCGATCCCAGTCGCGCTCGATCCCCTGAAACCAGACCGCCAGGTCCGGCACAAACTCCATGTCGAGCGCATCGACGTGGATCTCCCTGCGGTCGGCAGGGCCTTCGGTCACGGCGTCGGCCTCGTCCCGGGGCAGCAGCGAGGCCACGGCCCGCACCAGATCCAGCGACTGGAATCGGCGGTCGTGCACTTCGACGAGGTACCGTTCCCAGGCCACCGTGTCGCGGAACCGCTGTTCAGCCTCCTCCACCGCGGCCTTTGCTGCCGCTGACCGTGACTTCGCATTCTCAGACGCCGCGTAGGCGTTGCGATAGGAGGCCGGGTCGTAACTGGCGGCCGAGGCAAACCAGCCGGTGAAGTTGGCCAGCCCGGCCGCCAGCAGGGCCAGCATGGCCGCCACGGCCCAGGGCCGCTTGGCGGCAATCATCCGGTCGAGGGCGATCTGCTTCGGCAGCAGGCTGGTCTCGATCGAAGCCACGTTGGCCGCCTGGAGAGCGAGCCCGTAGGCCGTGCCGAAACTCATCCGGTTTTCGCGGAACACCGGCGACGAAACGGCCGGTCCCTCGAGGGCCGTGAAGGAGTCGAGCCGCTGGACATCAAGTTGCAGCTGCTTGGCCACGAAGTCGCTCAGGCCACGTAGTTTGGCCGCGTTGCCGAGCAGGAAGACCTTACCGATCTTGGCCGAGCGGTCGGTGCCCGTGAAGTAGTTGAGCGACCGCTGGAGCTCCGAGGCGAACTGGTTGAAGACGGGCTTCATGGCCTTGAAGACGGCCCGCGGATCGGCGGCTCGGACGGCGTTTCGCTTCTCTTTCTCCGCCTTGGCAAAGGTGTATTTGAGATCCTGCACCAGGGCCTTGGTGAAACTCGATCCGCCAATCGGCATGCTGCGCTGCCAGATCCGCAGGCCATTGGTCACGACCAAATCCGATGAGTCGACGCCGATCGAGACGAGCACCAGCGAGGCCGGCGGGTTTTCGGGGTCGATCGTGGCCGGGTCGGGCAACTGGTCGAACATCGCCATGTTGGCCAGCGCGATCGGCGCCATCTGCAGAATCTCGACCTCGATGCCGGCTGCGGCGAAGGGGGCGAGCGCCTTGGCCACCTGCTCCCGCTTCATGGCGAAGAGGGCGACCTCCGCGTCCATCACGAAGCCCGACTCCTCCACGCCGCTGGCCATGCGCTGCCAGTCCCAGACCACCTGATCCAGAGGAAAGGGAATCTGCTGCCCGGCCTCGTACTTGACGATGTCGGGAATCTTCTTGGCCTCGACTGGCGGCAGCTTGATGAACTTCGACAGGCCCGCCTGGCCGGGTGCCGAGACCGCCACCCGGTCGCCGATCACCGGGTTGCGGGCCAGGAACTCGGCCAACGCCGCCCGCACGAGTTCCCCCGCATCGGCCTCCGGCTGCGAGAGCATCGTGGGATACTCGACCACGTCGAACGCCTCGGCAAACAGCCGGCGCGGGTTGGTGGGCGACACGCGGCAGCGCAGCGCCTTGAGGCTGCACTTGCCGATGTCGATTCCCCAGACGTACGGACTGGCGGCCATGGGCCCGGAGATCCCGATCGAGAAAGAGGCGGGACGCGGCCGGTCGAACGGCCGAGGAAGGGTCGTGTCGGCCGCGTCATATCCATAATCCTAGGAACGGCGGCGCGGGGGTGTCAAACCGCCTGCGTCGTGCGGCGGGACGGCATTTCAGCGCGTCACTACACTCGTTGGCATGCATTCCGGCCGCGTCATCATCCTGCTGCCCTGCCACACGCTCGACGACTTCCCGACTTGGTTGGAGGAGCCGGACGCGGAGGGCCTGCTGGCTGCGTGGACCGCGGCCTGGCATCCGGCGATCATCGCTGCGGCCGCCCGCCCGCCCGCCTGGGCGAGTGTCGATCTCCCACCGCCCGCAGACACGGCGGCGGGCGTTGTGCCGGCCTTTTGTGACGAGCGATTCAGCCTTCAAAGCGCGGCGGACGACGCGGACCGGTGGGTGAGGCACACAGCCGTCGGCGGTGAAATCACCGCGGCGCTTGCGGCCCGGCTCGGGATCGTGCCCGACAACGCGGCGGGCCTGCCGGCGGCCGGCTGGGCCGATGACTTCCAGGCCCTGGGCCTGGCGATGCTGCTCGCGGAGTTGCTCGCCCGCCGCATGCGGACCGAGGCTGACCTGGCGGCGACCGGATTCGATGCCGCGGTAGTGGCGGCGGCCAACGCGGCGGTGGCCGGGGATGACGAGGCCGCGCGCGCCGCGCTCACCGAGGCCTTCGCCTGCCTCGACGCGACCCGGGCC
>Ga0247836_1003447_pt1 | contig 21210 bp, 16 predicted proteins | sample LaCruzMarch2015__4_FD_187116 | JGI IMG/M metagenome (GOLD analysis project Ga0247836, IMG submission 187116) | Freshwater microbial communities from meromictic Lake La Cruz, Castile-La Mancha, Spain - LaCruzMarch2015_14m | ecosystem: Environmental > Aquatic > Freshwater > Lake | place: Spain... | reverse complement strand
GGGATCGGGCCTGTTCCCATGATCGAGGGATCGACACCGGCGTGCGCCCACGACGCGATGCGGGCGAGCGGCTTAATCCCACGCTTCTTGGCTTCGGCAAGGGTCATCAAAACAACAACTGCAGCGCCGTCGTTGATGCCAGATGCGTTGGCTGCCGTGACAGAGCCTTCCTTGGGATCGAACGCGGGACGCAATTTAGAGACACCTTCGAGCGTCGTGCCGTCCTTGATGTATTCGTCGGTGTCGACGACGGTATCGCCCTTGCGGCCTTTGATCGTGACGGGCGCGATTTCAGACTTGAACTTACCGGCCTTGCGAGCGGCTTCGGCTTTGTTCTGCGAGGCAACGGCAAACTTGTCCTGCTCATCGCGCGTGATCTGCCACTGGCGGGCCACGTTCTCGGCGGTGGTGCCCATGTGATAATTGTTGAAGGCATCCCACAGGCCGTCCTTGACCATGGTGTCGACGAACTTCACATCGCCCATCTTGGTTCCCTCGCGCATGTGCGCGGCGTGCATCGACTGGCTCATGCTCTCCTGACCGCCAGCGACGACGATGGAAGCCGAGCCCGTTTGGATCTGTTGCATACCGAGCGCAACGGCGCGCAGACCCGATCCACAGATCTGGTTCATGCCCCAGGCCGGCGTATCTACCGGGATGCCAGCGGCGAGCGACGCTTGACGGGCCGGGTTCTGACCGTGACCGGCCGTGAGGATCTGACCGAGAATGACTTCCGAAACGTCGCCAGCGGCCACACCGGCCCGCGCAAGTGCGGCCTGGATCGCAACCTTACCAAGTTCATGGGCCGGGACGCTGCCGAGTGTCCCGTTAAAAGAGCCAACAGGTGTCCGCGCAGCGCTTGCAATGACAATCGTCGTGTCGTCACTCATTCGAATTTCCTCCAGATGGTAGTGGGGCGGGTTCTTTGCCCGGGACCCGGGGCCAGTGCGGTGTTGAAATCAGCACGGTCCTTGATGCCAGTTAGATAGCAGTAGCGTGTTTCTGGCGGCAATTGTAGATCGCGGCGGCAAAACCGCCCATTTTCTCAACCGAGCGGGCTCAAATCGAACTGGTAACGCCTAGTTGGCCTGTGATACGCTTGCGCAATGCAACATCAAACTCCAGAGAAGCGTGCCGCCGAAATGCAGACAAAGCCCGAAGCTACGGCCGAAAAACGCGAAGCGGTCGTTATTAAGAAATACGCCAACCGGCGGCTCTATAATACCGAAACGAGCACATACGTAACGCTGGAAGATCTAGCGCAGATGGTGCGCTCGGATCGCGACTTCGTCGTTTACGATGCCAAGTCTGGCGACGATCTCACCCACGCGGTCTTGACACAGATCATTGTCGAGCAAGAAAGCCGCGAAGGCGGGCAGACGCTGTTGCCCATTCCATTCTTGCGACAGCTCATTCGTTTTTACGATGATCAAATGGGCCGCATGGTGCCAAGCTACCTTCAGTTCAGCTTGGAAAGCCTCGTAAAAGAACAGGAAAAGTTTCGCAGTCAACTGACGACGGCATTTACAAATCCATCCAGCGCCTTTGAATTGTATCAAGATCAGGCGCGCCGCAATATCGAGCTGTTCGAACAAGCGATGACGATGTGGACGTCGCTGGCCGCAACCGGCCCCAAGCCCGGCATGCCGGGCGTCCCCGGAATGCCGTTCCCCAATCCATTTGCTCCAAATGCGATAGGTGCAGCAGGAACTGCTTCGGCAGCACACGCTGCGGGGGGGGAGCCGAAAGCTTCTAAGCCCGGCAGCGAGATCGACGAGTTGAAAGATCAGCTCACGGCGATGCAGCAACGCATCGAGCGGCTTTCTCGCGACCGCACCTGAAACTGATCGAGATCAGAAAAAGTTAAGCGCTGTGCCGCAGCCCCTTGTAGGGGGAGCCTCGGGCTGGGCCTTTGCGGCTTCAGTTCGATTTTTCCGCCGCTGCCAGCTTTTCATAGTCTTCGATGCGAAGCGGCATGCCGAAGTAGAAGCCCTGCAAGTATGTGATGCCCGAAGCTTTCAAGAAGTCGGCCGTCTCCGCATTGCCGACCCACTCAGCAACCGTCTCCATGCCAAACGTGTTGGCAATTTCAATCATCGTCCGAATGAAAACTTCACCGGTGCTGTCGGAGGCGAGGTCTTTGACGAACGACCCGTCGATTTTCACCATGTCGACGTTCAGCACCTTCAAGTTCTTGAACGAAGTGTAGCCCGCTCCGAAGTCGTCAATGGCAACTTTGCAGCCCAGTTCGCGAAGCGTATCGACGAAGACGATGATCTGATCGAGATCATGGATCACCGCCGTTTCGGTGATCTCAATCGTCAGCCGCTTTGTGAGGCTGGTCTTTCCGCCGGTTAAGCGCTGAAGGCACGCAATCCATTCCGGATCGGCGACCGTTAGCCCCGAGACGTTCACTGCGAGTTTCAATTCGGGGTGCTTGCGCAGCAGCACCATCGAGAGTTCCAGCGTGCGCTTATCGATGTGGCGCGACAGGCCGAGTTGTTCGGCGATCGACATAAACTCGCCGGCCGAAACAAGACTGCCGTCCAGCTTCTGCATACGCAGCAAGCATTCATAGTGTTCGGGCTTGCCGGTCGCCGCTGACACGATCGGCTGCAGCACCAGCAGCATGCGATCTTGGTCGAGTGCCGAGATAACGTCGTCGGCGATGGCAATGCTACGGCGGCGCTTAGTTTCCCGGGCTTGTATGGGCTCGTACGGCATGAAGCAATCGAAGCGCTTCATCTTAGCCCTGTCGAGCGCATGGATGGCGTTGCCGAGGACATCAGCAACATTTGAGGCTTGGCTCGGAGCAATAAGTCCGCCGATCGAAACAGAAGCCGTGAGTTGGCAGACCGATGTTTGAATGGTGGCATCTCGCACGCACTTCAGGAACCGTTCGGCGGCGATTTGCATGGCACCCGCGCCGCAGTCGTTGAGAATGATCCCGAATTTGTTGGACGAATAACGGCCGAGCGTGTCCCCGCCGCGCAGCTTGGCTTTGACCAGGCGCGCAATGGCGGCAATAACTTCATCGCCGACATCAAAGCCAAACGATTCATTGATGACGTCGAGATTGTTGACCGACGCCATTAGAAACGCAAACGGCTTGCCTGAGCGTTCCGCGCGTCCAAGCGTCGTGTTCAGGGCTTCGGTGAGCCGCATTCTGTTGAGCTGGCCGGTCAACTCGTCATGGTCGCCCCGGTGCAGCAACCGCTGCTCTTCCATGTAGCGATCGTTGATGACACGAACCACACCGCGAGCCTGTACCGGGCGGCCTTCCGCATCGGGCCACCAGCGGCCATGGTCTTCAATCCAAATGTTCATGCTGCTGCGCCGCCCAAGGGGCTGCAGTTGGTATTGGAGCCTGTAGCCAACGCCGCGCGCGCCGCCGCTGACCTTGGCACCTGCGATCAGACCGTGGTGCTGGCCGATGTATTCCGGTGCCACCAGCATGTGGTAGCTGGCACCGGTAGAAATGCTGGCAATATCGGTGACGCCGAGGACGTTGACGGCGTTGCTCTCCCAGTCGATGCGATCCGTCGTCAAATCCCAGCTATAGGCCGTCTCTTGGATGGCGGACAAAATTCCAACGAGGTCGAGTCCCTCGGCAACCGTCAGCATATCGGCGCTCTGGTCACCGCCGCCGGGGCCAAGCAGCCCCTCACCGGGTCCGGGCAGAACGGGCTGTTCAGAAAAACTCACCTGCAACCTACCCCTTGAAAACCAGCCTCTGATGGCTGGCACTCTATCGGCTCTGACCGGCAGATCGCCGCCTGATCGAGCATGGCCCACGGCCAAAAGCCGCAACCACGCGCCAGAATAGCTCTGAACTCTTAATACATTTCAAATACCGGCCATGCCGTTAACAAAGCTTAAGGAAAATCTCAAAAGGTTAGGGCGCAAGACGTCGCCAACAAAAAAACGGCCAGAACCTTGAGGGTCCGGCCGTTTGATCAGCGATCTATTTCGTTGATAGCTTAAACCGGCGCTTCGCGGGACGTGCCCTGCAGCACAAAGGCGATCTTACTGATCGCCAGATCCAAAGCCGATGTCGCGCTTGGCGACCCGAATGCCGATTGTGAAGCCAGCGACCACGTCGATCACCAGGGCCACAAGAAGAAGGAAGAACACCGAAGTGGCAGCCTGCGGCACCATCAGGAAGGCGATGAGACCGGCGATGAACAGAACCATCGACAGGCCATGGTCAACCAGAGATGCCGTTGTCGTGTAGGTGGCCTTCAGGATTTCCACAAACAGGCAAATCAAAGTGACCATCAACAGCACGTCGCCCCATGTAAGCTTCCAAGTGCCTCCACTCATCATGGTCCAGCCCTTTTCCCCGGACAAAGACGCCCAGCCGTCGCCGACGGCCGCCGCACCATCGTGCAGACCGATCATGACGAACACAAAGTACAGGAAGAACGGAATAACCGTTACGGGAAGGGCTCTTAGCGACATCGGAGGTTCCTTTGTTTAAGTGCTTCGTGACGCAGGGCTCACGATCGAGGGGTATGGCCTCAACCAGTCAGCCTGTGATTCACGTTCGATCCATACTTAATCATGCGCGCAGCATAACCTCAGACTAAGACGCCACTTTGACCCGTCAGCCGGTTTTAGAGGTCGTTCTTCGGCTCGAGAATTTGGCGGCCGCGATACTTGCCCGACTTCAAATCGATGTGGTGCGGACGGCGGCGCTCGCCGCTTTCCTTATCTTCGATATGCGTCGGAGCGGTGAGAGCATCATGCGACTGGCGCTGGCCCTTCTTCATTGGGGTCGTCTTTTTCCGAGGCACTGCCATGAGTTAGCTCCAAATAAAATCTCCCAGCGCGCGCACGAACGAAACGTGCGCGAAGCCGGTACCGGGTTCGCGTTGGCGGGCGTTATACTCACAAACCTGAGCGGGCGCCAGCCCCTGAAACACTCAATTCCCTTCGTCAGTCCCCCCCCGCGCCCGCCGCGATGCCGCAGTTGCCGCTATCGGGACTTGGGGGCCCCGATGGCGCAATCGGCAACATTACCGGCGCTGCGCATTCTGACCTGAATAATAGAGGCCTTTCTTGCCGTTTGCGGCCCAGGGTCGCCGGCGTCGCGGCGGAAAGGATTTGGTAAAGAAGCCGCCAACTGGGCAGCCTCGCGGATCGACAGCGAAGCGGCGGATTTCTGGAAATGGTGTTGAGCTGCCGCCTCAGCCCCAAACACACCCGGCCCCCACTCGGCGACATTCAGATAAACTTCGAGGATGCGCTTCTTGGGCCACATGAGTTCCATGGCAAGTGTGAGGGGCACTTCGATCGCCTTGCGAACATAACTCTTGGCGGGCCACAGAAACATGTTCTTGGCCACTTGCATGGAGATCGTGCTGGCGCCGCGGGGAATGCCATCGCCCGCTTTTTCGATCGCTTGTTCGATGGCATCGAGGTCGATGCCGCTATGGCCGCAGAAGCCCCAGTCCTCTGACACCACGACAGCACGAACGAGATGGGGCGATATGCGCTCGATGGGAGCCCAGCGTTGGCTGATATCCGTCCCGCCGGCCCAACGCAGTGCCATAAGAGCCGAACCCGGCGGATCAACAAACCGGAACAGTGCGACCAGCGCCAGCAGCACCCCAGCATAAGCGGCGGCAGCTTTGATCGCAAAGCCCGCAACGCGGCGCAACCAAATCCTGCGAGAGTTGGCGGGAACTGGATCAAAGGTGGACTGGGCAGTGGCATCTGGTATTTCGGAGGGCAGAGCGGCTTGGGTCAAAGCCGCCGGATGTGCGGCGGCTGCTTCTGCGATGGCCTCGGGCACGGCTGGCATCGGCCCCGGTTCGTATTCTATTGAGGCCGAGCCCGCAGACGCGGCCGGTGTATCCACATCCAGCTCGGCTGAGAATTCAGGTGGACTGAGCGGAAGCATGGCATCACGCGCGGCAATCGTGCGATCCATGCGCTCGATCAGCGGCAATTGCGCTTCGACAGCAAGCTCTCGCCGATCCGGGACTGCATCCGAATCGGGTTCTTGAACGGGGGTTGGACCGATCGCGATTTCAGCAGCGACTTCCGGCCCAGCGGCGGGGATGTCAGGCAAGCCCGCAGCCAAATCCCGGTTTTGCGGCGGCCAGGATGAAAACGCGTCGGCCGTTCGTTCGAGAGCAAAGGACTTTGGCCAGTCTTCTGGCACAACCAACGGCCGCGCTTTGACAGCGCCCGGCGTCTGGCCCTTCTTGAATGGAGGTTCGCCGGCGGTCGCCGCCTCGTCGCTCTGCCGGGTTGTTTCGAGACTGTCCTTGTCAGACACCGCTGCTATACCTTACCCACCGATCACATATGCTGGCGGGTGAAACTTGCCGGCGGGGGCCGCCAGGGTCCTGCCTTCAGCACGCGCGCGCCTTGCCAGCGCCAAAGGTACGCTGTCCATGACTTTCACGCAAAGACTGAAGAAATGCGCCGAACAGGTTGACGCACGGCTCCTTGTCAACCTGGAGGCGATGGCTGGCCTTGAAGACCAGGTTTGCCCGGCCCGCCTAGCTGGTGCCATGCGCCATGCCGTGCTTGGCGGGGGCAAGCGCATCCGGCCGTTTCTGGTGCTCGAATCCGCAGCGCTGTTCGATGTTCCGGTGAACGATGCGCTCGAGACTGCGGCTGCCCTGGAACTGGTGCACTGCTATTCACTTGTTCACGATGATTTGCCAGCCATGGACAACGACGAATTGCGCCGCGGCCAGCCGACTGTTTGGAAGGCGACCGACGAATGGACCGCCATTTTGGCTGGCGATGGCCTTTTAACCCTCGCTTTCGAGGTGCTCGCGAGGCCATCGACCCACCCGGACGCTGCGGTGAGAACGACGCTCATCAGCAGCCTTGCGCGCGCCAGTGGCGGTGGCGGCATGGTTGGCGGGCAAGCGCTCGACCTTGAAGCTGATAAACTGGGGGTTCCCGCGATCCCGACCCTCGATCACATCCGCCATTTGCAAGGTATGAAGACGGGGGCCCTGTTGGTGTTTGCCTGCGAAGCCGGAGCGATCCTTGGCGCGGCCAGCCTGGCCCAGCGCCACGCTTTGCGCCGCTTTGGAACCGCGTTTGGGCTGGCCTTCCAAATCGCCGACGACCTTTTGGATGCGGAAGGCGATGCAGCTACCGTTGGCAAAGCGGTCGCCAAAGATGCCGCCGCCAACAAGGCAACCCTCGTTTCGCTGATGGGGCTTGACGCCGCGCGCGCCAAGCTTGCGAGCACCGAGCAAGAGGCCATTGCCGCGCTCGGCCTTTTCGGCGCTAAAGCTGATGTCTTGCGCGAAGCCGCAGCGTTTGTCGTTCAGAGAAAAGCGTAAGGCGTTTACTGGGCAACTGCCGTCTTCATGGCAGCGCGCACGCGCTCGCCAGCAGGCAGGCCCTTGGCGTACCGGCTTTCAATATATTCCTCGACGATGTCTTTGAAGGCATCCGAAATGCCAGCCCCGCGCAAGGTCATGGCTTTCTGGCCGTCGATGAAAATCGGAGCGGCGGGTGTTTCACCCGTGCCCGGCAACGAGATACCGATATCTGCGTGCTTGCTCTCACCCGGGCCATTCACAATGCAGCCCATGACCGCAAGATTGAGCGTTTCAACGCCGGGATATCGAGTCTTCCACTCCGGCATGCGATCACGGATCATGTTTTGAACATCGCGCGCCAATTCCTGGAACACGGTCGATGTTGTGCGCCCGCAGCCTGGGCACGCTGCGACCACAGGCACGAAGGCACGCAAGCCCATGGTTTGCAGCAATTCTTGCGCCGCGCGCACTTCGATGGTGCGGTCGCCACCCGGCTCGGGCGTGAGTGAGAAGCGGATAGTATCGCCGATGCCGCGCTGAAGCAGGATCCCCATAGCCGCCGACGAGGCGACAATTCCCTTCGACCCCATTCCGGCTTCCGTTAATCCGAGGTGCAGGGCATAGTGGCAGCGCCCGGCCAGCATGGTGTAGCAGGCAATCAGATCCTGCACCGACGACACTTTCGCCGAAATGATGATCTTGTCTGCGCCAAGCCCCAGTTCTTCGGCCCTGGCCGCCGACAACAAGCCGGACTGAACCATGGCCTCATGCATCACCGCGCGCGCCGGCTTTGGCTGCGCTGCGGCGGCGTTTTCGTCCATCAAATGCGTCAGCAGTTCTTGATCGAGCGAGCCCCAGTTGACGCCAATGCGCACGGGCTTGTTGTAGCGCATCGCCATTTCGATGATCGACGAGAACTGCTTGTCTCGCTTATCTCGAAAGCCGACATTTCCGGGATTGATGCGATACTTATCGAGCGCTTCGGCACAGGCTGGATTGTCGCCGAGCAGTGTGTGGCCGATGTAATGGAAATCGCCAACCAAAGGAACTTTGACGCCGCGCTTCACCAGCCCGTCGCGAATGTGCGGCACGGCTTTGGCCGCCTCATCGCGGTCCACCGTGATGCGAACCAGTTCCGAGCCGGCGTGGGCAAGCGCTGCGACCTGCGCGATGGTACCATCGATATCAGCAGTGTCGGTATTGGTCATCGACTGCACGACGACAGGATGGCCGCCGCCGACGATCACACTACCAACCGGGACCGCCACCGACACGCGCCGGGCCTGCAGACTGTTCACCATCACATTGGTTTGGGGACTGCTAGACATGTTTCTCTAACGATTCCTGTGGCCTGCCACCTCAGCCCGCCTTCTTGGGGGTGCAGCGCGAACAGGTGCCTGAAACTTCAACGAACTTGACCTTGGGCGTAAACCCGCCGCTGCGCGCGCGCTCGCCGACGAGATCGAAGATGTCCTGACCGTCGACCTCGGCAACCGCACCGCACGCCTCGCACGACAAGAAGATTGGGCGGCGCCCCGTGGCCGTATGATCGGCGCGACGGCAGGCAAAAAATGCGTTTTTGCTTTCAAGGCGATGGATGACACCAGCGCCAAGCAGCGCGTCGATGGCGCGGTAGATCGATATGGGGGCAACCCGCGTGCCCTTGTCGGCCATGCGTGCCAGAATTTCATAAGCCCCAATGGACGACTGCGTGCTGGCAATCTCGCTGTAGACTTGCTGACGCAGTTTGGTAAATCGCAAGTCTTTCTGCCCAAAAGCCACTTCCGCCCGCTCCATCATCTGGGTGAGCTTCTTGCCGTCCTGCTTTTCAGGCGCCGGGAGTTGTGTTTTGCCTGAGGCGGTCGCCATGCGGGACGCTCTTTTTGTGATTGGCTTTGAATTGCAACATAGCATGACCAACTGGCTTGACCAGCCCGGCGGAACCTCAAGTGACACATTTCAGGTGTTAAGCACCTAGCCGATGCGGCTGGGCTAAGGTTGTGCTTACCTCTCTAAGTCGAGCGCACGAGCTAACTTCGCGGCTTGGTCCACTGCGGAGATATTAAATCCTCTTCATTGTCAGCCACCCGCCGTATTGTTGCCTCACAGGCAACATGGCATGGTCCAGGAGTTGTGATGAGTTTGAGACATAGTGTTCCGCCGGTCACTGACGATCCGCACCGGCGGCACTGCCGCTATTCGTACGATCCGCGGATTGGCAGGCTGCAATTTTGAGTGGCATGTGGAGGTGACGAGGTCCAACGCGATTAACCCGCTACGGCCGCACCTTTTAGAGGGACTTCGACATGGGTTGGGATGTGAAGGCAACCGCGGATGCCATCGGGCAGCAAATCCCCGATGCGTCGTCTCTGCCAGAGTTGCCGGCGGCCTCGGCCTTCGTCGAGCAATTGACACAACTGGTAGGGCTGGTTCCGCCCAACACGGCCGGCGTCATCGCGCTCGCTTCAATCGTCGCCGCTTTTATTTTCTACACCGACATGGGCAAGGCTCTGCGCACCAACATGCGCGAAACCGTGCTTGGCAATTGGCGGCTTGCCCTTCTCGGCGCCACGGGTCTCGCCCTGTCACTCGCCTCTGGGTACACCACCTGGGACGGCATGCGGAACTTTACCGGCGAAGCAACCCTGTCGCTGCTCATCACCTTCGGCATCCAGGGTGTGATGCTAATCATCGCCTGGCTGATTGGTGAAAGCTTTGCGACCGGCATGAGCCAGACCGTGAGCGGCCAAAGCGGATTGAGCGGCAAAGCCCAAGCCATCGCTGGCATGCTCGGCGGGCTCATCTTGTCGGTGGTGCTGTTCTCGATTGCCTTCGTCTCGCCCACAGTTTTCGCTGCCAACGGCGATACCCTGCTGTACGTGGCCGCCGCCGCGGGGCTGTTTTTCCTGGTGATGGCATTCCAGTGGGACATTTTGCATCCCTATCTGCAATCCTCGCGCGTGATTTTGAAGAACTCCATACTGTGGGTGATGTTTGTCGCGTGCATGGCGACGTCGGTGTTCTTCTCCTTCGATAGCCTGTTCTCGGCCATCTTCCCGCAAAAGGAACGCGCGCGCGCCGCCGAATTGCGCGCACAGAATCAAGTTGCTGGCATCGTCTCCGATATCGGCCAGACAATTTCGGCGCGCCAGCTCACCGCCGCGCAAGAACTATTCGTAACCGAAGGCTGGACCGCCTACGACACCCAGCTTGCAACGCTTGCCAAAGCCGCCAAGGAAAGCGAAGGCGAAGTCGAGCGCTATCTTCAGGCCCAGACCGAAGCCCGCAACAACGCGATCGCATCGCAACACGAGCGCATTGTCACCGCGCAAAGCGGACAGGCCGGGCTTGCCATCAAGAAGGTCGCGCTCACCGACGAGCTATCGCGCCTCAAGGCCGAGCGGCCGGCCCTTGCCGCCGAATTTGGAGAAAAGAAAGCCGATCTCGATGCGCGCGCCAAGGAGATCGACGCCAAGCGCGTTGAAGCCATGGCCGAGGACAAAGGCGTCGAAGGCACGCTGAAAGAAGGCCGGGGGCCGATCTGGCGTCAGCGCATGGCCGAAATGGCCAAGTTGCAGGATTATTTCAAAATCGGCGAAGAGCGCGTGAAGGACGCCAAGAAGCGGCTCGATGGCGTCGAAACCCGTTTGGCGCAGATCGAGCGCGAATTGGCGTCCGTCGATGGCGATCTCGCAAAGCTAAAGGGCGAGGAACAAACCGCCGGGCAGCGCATTAAGATGACGGAATCGGCAACCACGGTCGATAGCGGCGCGCCGCTCGACCCGTCACGCATGTTGCCTCAGTTCGAGCAAGCCCGCGTTGACTTCCGCCAGCAGCCAACGCAAGAGCGCCTCGGCGACGTACAAAAGGTGTGCTCGCAGATCCTCGGCGCCATGCTGACGGCCACGGCTGACACCAAGAAGAAGGTGCAAGGCCTCGACTGCGACCCGAAAAAGGCTGTCGAAGCCGCCAGCGTGCTGTTCGCCCTTAATAGCGGCGCAGTTGCCTTCACCGGCAATTGCTCGGGCGGCGACAAGCTCGCCCAGAACGGCTCGACCGATCAACTTTTTGGCTTTGCCCGCAAGTGCCTGTCGGACAGCGGCTTGCCGTCGGAAGAAACCAACACCCTGCGCTCGCAGATCAACCTGATGGAGCTTAATCGCGACGACAAAGCCCATCGCTTCGTCGTCACCGTCAATGCCTTTCAGGATGGCAACCGGCTGGCCTATTTGGCACTGACGATCGCCATTGCCATCGACATGCTGGTGTTCATGTCGGGCCTGTTCGGCGCCAACGCCGTGCGCTCGCCGCTGTCGGATATGCCGAGCAACAAGGCGCGCACCGCACGGCAACTCGAAGACATCATCGAGAATGCGCTGCTGCCCGAAACCTTCACGGCGGCCAGCGCCACACTTGAGGCCATGCATCCGATCACGCCGTTCAACGGCTACACGCAAGAAGTGATCGTTCCCTTCGAAGAGGCTCCGAACCGCGCGCGCATTTTGAAAGTGCTGAACGCGGCCTCGACCATTGGCGCCATCATCCGCGATCCAAATCGCCCGGAACGCTATCTGGTGCGGCCGGAACTGTTCGAGTTTTTGTCGGTTGTTTCAAAGAAGGCGTTCGCTGCCGAACCCGGCAACCAGCGTCTCGCCGAGTTGAAATCAACCCTCACCGTCGCCCTGCAGCCGCACGTGGCGGACGCGGCCGACGTGGTTCTCGAACATCTGACGCCGATCTCGGAGCGTGCCGGTGGCTACTCTGCGATCATCATGATTTCGAATGTGCCCGCCCTGCACTTACCCATCGTGCGCCGCGCGATCAATGCCGGCACCGCTGTCGGTTATGCCCGCCAAGGCTCTGACAAAACACACACCGACGACTACGAAGTCCACAAGGATTTCTATCGCACGCTGGCGTGGCTGTCGGCGGCGTTTCCTCATACGGGGTGGCGTCCAGGCGCGCCAGCGATCGAGCCGCCCATGCGCCGGCAACAGCCGGGTTTGCCGCTGAAAGAAGCCCGCGATGCATTGGGCGGGCCCAACGACCCCATGCGGCTGACGTCTCCGGCGGCCAATGCCAACAACGCCAGCGCCGCACGCCAGCCATCGTCCGTTCCCAACGTGCCACTTGATACCCCGGCACGGGAACGCGAGCGCATGGTGGGCGTGTACTTTGAAGAGTTCATGGGCGCCATGGGCCTCAACCCCGAAGCCAAGCAGTACATCCTTGGCCTTGAATCCGTTCGCGAAGCCGCTGCCGATTGCTGGAATGCACTCATTTCGCACGGCCAGCGCAATTCTAAACTGGCAGCCGTGCTTCGCGACATGCAGCGCCAAATGGCCTTGCAGTTCGACGAGACCTACTCGGCGCTGCGCTCGGCTGCTGGCCCGGATGGGCGCAAGATCGACGTGCTCGACGACGTGCGCCAAACCATCCACAGCGCGGAACCGTTGCTGCTGTTACTGCCCGAAGTCGGTTTGATCGGCCGCTTAATCATCGAATTGGAATCGGCTGCCGCCTCCGACGACGGCCAGGGCATCGACGAGCAACCGCTGCTTGATCGTCTGCGCGCCATCGAAGATGAATTGCATGCACTCGATCCGGCCGACGCCAATTCGTGGCGCCGCATCATCGAAGACGTTTTGCTGCAATCGGCGGACGGCGATATTCCGCAGGTGCTCCGTGGCAGCGGCAAGAATGATGGTAAGTTCAAACTGAACTGAGTTTTGGCCCAACACCCGGGCCGGTAGTTATTTGGAGCAATCTCATGACAAGCCTACCCTTCGTATCGCGTTTTTCTGTCCTGCTTGCTGCGATTGCAACATTGGCGCTGGTGCCGGGTTTTGCCGCGCATGCCCAGAGCGCCAAACTGAAGGCCGGAACATTGACATGCAACGGTCAAGGCGGCGTTGGGCTCATCCTCGGCTCGACCGAGCGCCTCGACTGCAGCTATGCGCCGGTCAGCGGCGGCCCCGATCTGTTGTTCGATGGCAAAATCACGCGCATCGGCCTCGACGTCGGCATTAAGGGCAAGAGCGTCATCATTTGGGGTGTGCTCGGCTCCACGACACAGCTTCCGGGCGAGGCTCTGAAGGGCGAATTCGCGGGCGTCGCCGCTGATGCCTCACTTGGCCTTGGCGCAGGCGCGCAGGTTCTCGTTGGCGGCAACAACAAATCGATCGTACTGCAGCCGTTGAGCGTCAAGGGCGAAACCGGCATCAACATCGCCGTCGGCGTTGCCGGGTTGACGCTCACACCGCGCTAAACTCGCTTTTTGAAGCGCTGCACCCAGCCGGGCAGAAGCAGCGAACACTAAGAGCGGCGCGCAAAACTGCAAATGCCGCCGCTCTGCCATCAATCTATCGCCATTCCGCCGCGGGCGGCGCGTAACACCCTCTCTCTGAATGAGAGAGGAGTTTCTCCGCCATGAAGATCCCACATCTGATTTCCGCCTTGATTGCGCTTGCACCCGCCTTCGCCGTGCTCTCGCCGGCCGTTGAAGCCGCTCAAGTCAAACTCGAGGCTGATCTTGGGCAGGCAGCGGTTGCTGCCAAATCATCGAGCAGCGTCTACCTGCGCCTATCTTTGAAATCACTCGCCGCCAGCAAACGGGAAACCCGCACACCGCTTAACGTGGCGCTTGTCATCGACCGCTCGGGCAGCATGTCCGGCGACCGGATCGTAGCGGCGCGCGAAGCGGCCAACGTGGCGCTGGAGCGCCTTTCGGCCGACGACGTGGTGTCGCTGGTCTCATACAATCACAAGGTCGACGTGCTGCATCCCGCCGCCCGGCTCGGCTCGTCGCACGAGAGTTTGAAACGCGCCATCGAGCGGCTGACGCCCGACGGCACCACCGCGCTCTATGCCGGCGTCAAAGAGGGCGGGCAGCAGGTGCGCGAATTCCTGTCGGATACCAAGGTCAATCGCGTCATTCTGGTATCGGATGGGCTCGCCAATGTCGGCCCCTCGTCACCCTCCGAAGTTGCAAGCCTCGGCCGCGACCTTGCCAGCAAGGGCATCTCCGTCACCACCATTGGCCTTGGCCTCGACTACAACGAAGACCTGATGCAGCGCTTGGCGGCTGCCAGCGACGGCAACCATGCCTTCGTCGAAAGCCCGCGCCAGCTCGCATCCATCTTCGACAAAGAGTTCGGCGATGCCCTGTCTGTCTCGGCGCGCGACATCATCATCCACATTGAATTCAAGGATGGCTTCAAGCCAAAGCGCGTGCTCGGCCGTGAAGCGGACATCTCGGGCAATCGTGTGACCTTGAAGATGACGCAGATGCAGTCGGACAACGAGCGCTATGTGGTGCTCGAAGCCGAAGTGCCTGCAGGCCTTTCACCCGGTGACGCCAGCGTCGCCGAGGTCGAGATGGAGTATTTCGATCTCGACACCAACGCCAAGGCAAAATCGCAGGCGAGCGTGCGCGCGAAGATCACGGCCGACGAAAAGGAAGCCGAGGCAAGTCTCAACAAATCTGTCATGAGCCAAGTCACCGAGCAGGTCGCTACTGAGACCTCGGAACGGTCGGTCGAATTGCGCGATAAAGGTGACATCGCCGGTGCCAAAAAGATGCTGCAAGACAACGCCGCTTATCTCAACCGCTTGAAAGGCGCGCTGTCGTCAGGAGAAGCGGCCGCACCTTCCGCGTCGATCCAGAAACTGGACGAGTTGGAAAAGCGCTCGAACGAAGCCGCCAACAGTCTCGATGATGGTGACTGGGACCGCACCCGCAAGGCCATGCGCTACGACCAGCACAAATCGAAGTCGCAGCAGAAGTATTGAGAACGGCGCGGGGCAGGCCGGAGTGGGTTGCTCCACTCTCTTCACCCCTTAAACGGCACCACCGTTTGCCGCTGCGTGCCGAGGTGTTCGATGGTCAGTTCCATCACGTCGCCCGCCACGAGATACTGCGGTGGCTTCATGCCTGAACCAACGCCATTGGGCGTGCCGGTGGTCACCACGTCGCCCGCTTCAAGCACGCAGAACTGGGTGATATAGGCGACGAGATAGGGAACCGAGAAAATCATATTCGACGTTGAGCCCTTCTGCCGCGTCTCGCCATTGACCGTCAGATGCATCGACAGATTGTGCGGATCGGGAACTTCGTCGGTTGTCACCAGCCATGGACCGAGCGGGCCGAACGTCTCGCACGCCTTGCCCTTCAACCACTGGCCGTTGCGCTTCATCTGGAAGCGGCGCTCAGACACATCATTGCAAATGCAATAGCCAGCCACGTAGCTCATGGCGTCGGCTTCATTGACATAGCGGGCGCGCTTGCCCATCACGAACGCGATCTCGAGTTCCCAATCCATGCGGTTGGCATCTTTGGGATAGATCACGTCGTCGAATGGGCCCGACACCGTGTTGCCGAGCTTATTGAACAAAATGGGTTCGGAAGGAATTTCCTGACCGGTCTCCTTGGCATGGTCGGCATAGTTGAGGCCGACCGCGATGAAACTCCACGGACGCGAGACCGGCGCACCCAAGCGCACACCGGCGGGCGCGAGCGGCAGCGTATTGGGGTCTAGGGCGCGCAGCTTGGCGAGGCTCTCGGGCGCGAGCGTTGCCCCATTGATGTCGGCCACGTGCGCCGACAGATCGCGGATGTTGCCCGCGCCATCAATCAGCCCCGGCTTTTCCGAGCCTGCTACCCCAAATCTTACGAGCTTCATGCGCCCCGTCTCCCTTGCCCCAAATCCGTTTCAGCAGGTTTGGTACAAAGGGACGGCCGCGCTGTGAAGGGGACAGATTGGACCTATAGCTGGCAAAAGCGGTGCGCGAGCGGGTTGACGAGCGCTCGGCGGTTCGCGAACAGTGCTTAAACCAAGCCGCACCATCGAACAGAGCCGCGCACCCGGACCATGCCAAATACTCGACCTGAAACTTTGCCACCCCGCGCCTGGCAGCGTATGCTGTCTGGCCGCCGCCTCGATCTGCTCGACCCCTCACCAGCTGATATCGAGATCGAAGATATCGCCCACGGCCTTGCCCGCGTGGCGCGCTGGAATGGGCAAACAGTGGGCGCTCACGCATTGTCTGTTGCGCAGCATGTTTTGATTGTCGAAGACATCGCGGCCGCTCTTGGCGCGGACGATTGGCCCAATGAATGGCGTTTAGCGGCGCTTTTGCACGATGCTCCCGAATATGTGATCGGCGATTTAATCAGTCCATTCAAGGCAGCGGTCGGCTTTAACTACAAGGCCTTCGAGCTGAAACTTCTCGCCGCCATTCACGAGCGCTTCGGCGTGCGCTTTCCCATACCAGAGAGCGCCACAGCCATCATAAAGGCCGCCGATCGCGTCGCGGCGTTCTATGAGGCGACCGTGCTTGCAGGCTTCACAAAGCCCGAAGCATTGATGTTTTTTGGCGAACCGCCCGTGCTTCCACACGCGCTGACCGTCAGTCTCAGTGAGCTGTCGCCGTGGCCTTCAGAACACGCACAATCTGTCTTCAAAGCGCGGTTTTCCATGCTCGCAAACGCATAAGTCCGCCGACGCCATATGCCGTAGCGGAGCCGGTGGGCCGCGAAATCATGGCGAAATTGCGCCCATTTTCAGCGCGTTAGGACAACAGTTGTTACCGAAAATCGCCATGATCCGCGCCTAGCTCGGATTATCCGAGGGAGGGATACAACCATGTCGGAAGCAAACCTGAGACGCCGTACCTATGAACGGGTTGAGCCCATCAGTGACACTGAGGACAGGCCAATCGCCAAAAGAGCTGCAGCCGTAGAAATTGGCCTGAACGCCGCGATCGTTGCCGTCATCGACAACGAACCCGTCGTTCTGGCAGTAAGCGACCCGGCTGATGCCAACACCGCGTTGGAGGGCCTACCATTCGGGCCCTTTTCACCCGTTGATCACCGCACACTTGAGGGGGGCCTCAGGTCATGGGTAACACGTCAAACCGGTTTAGAACTCGGCTACACAGAACAGCTCTATTCGTTCGGTGACCGGGGGCGCCATGCCGAGCCAGTCGACGCCAATCCGCATATCGTATCGATTGGCTACCTGGCCCTCACGCATCCAACCAATGCTAGCGAAATTACCGGAAGCACTTGGCGTTCCTGGTACCAATTCTTCCCATGGGAAGATTGGCGCAAGGGCCGCCCAGCGGTTTTGACGGCACACATTGAACCGCGCCTGAAAGAATGGGCCGAGCGCCCGCATATTGCAACGTCGCCTGCCCGTCCTTTGCAGCGCGCTGACCGGGTGCGGATTTGTTTCGGCCTCGATGGTGCAACGTGGGATGAAGAGAAGGTACTCGAGCGGTTCGAACTTCTCTACGAAGCCGGCCTGATGGAAGAAGCCCAACGCGACGGACGGGAAGCCGCGCTGTCGTGGGGTCCATTACCCAAACTGGGCACGCCGATGCGCTTCGACCACCGGCGCATTTTGGCAACCGCCATGAGCCGCGTGCGCGCCAAGATCAAGTACCGGCCGGTGATCTTTGAATTGATGCCGCCTGACTTCACGCTGTTTGAGCTGCAAAAGACGGTCGAGGCGATCCTTGGACCGCATCTGCATAAACAGAACTTCCGGCGCCTCGTTGAAAGTGCTGGCCTCGTTGAAACGACCGGCGAGGTCAAATCACAGACCGGCGGCCGGCCCGCAAAGCTGTTCCGGTTCCGCAGGGAAGTGCTATTAGAGCGGCCCGCACCGGGCGTCCGGGTGAAACCTGGCCGCGGTTAAGACGCCAAGGTGACTTAGGCGTTGAACTGGTAGTGCCAACTTTTCTTAAGGCCACGCTCGCGCGTGGCCTTTCTCATTTCGAAAGCACATCTCGTAAGCTTTGATAAGCCACAGTTCGAGTTGTTCGGTGGCCGGAAGCAATTCGTTACCGATTTAGGATTAAGCCGTTCAATAAGTGGGAGCAGCGGCGCTAGGTGAAGTACTTATCTAGCAACCGCCCATTCAGATCCGTTTACTTCACACGTTCCCTAGATTTTTCGCGCCCTTTACGAAAGCCCGCAACGAAATCCATGGCAATCGCTCCATCAACCGCAATCGAGAAGCTGGCCAGCGTTGCCATGGCCAGTAGCACCGCTGATGAAGCTGGTAAGAGAATTTTATGGCTGGAGTATCTGGCCCTTGTTGGCGAACACCTTCTTGATCACGGGTGCAGCCCCGCTGTACTGGGCCCCCTTCTCGATATTCATGAAGATCTGCAAACACAGTATAGCAATATTACCAAGCGCGACGGCGACGAGCGCCGCCGCAATATGCAAGTTGCCAGCCCCATGGTCATGGGTCGCATTACCGCCGTGATCGATATTCTCATAGCCGCTGGCTTTTCAGCAGATAATGCGGCGCAAATCGTCAGCCGGCAAATGCTGGCACGCAATCTTGGGCTGCCCGAAGAAGGTGGCGACAGCCGCGGCTGGAAGCGTGTGCAGATTTGGCATCACCGCATAACGACGTTGGGCAAGGCGCATCCGCAGTTCGAGACGTATCAAGCTTTCAAGAACGAATTGCTCGCTCTTCATGGACAGCAAACAGCGTCGCTCGCTGTCGGTCAGGCGATGTGGGACCGGCGTACGCGTTAGATTTAAAAGCCCGCGAGCAGAACCATCGTTCGTCTGTGAAGCGCTGACACCGTCGTGCGGCGGGTCGACATATGACAATAATTTTGCAGCCGCACTGGAACTTCCCGGTTCGATCCATTAGATTAAACACACAGAAAATATGCTCAACACAAGCATATGGCGTAGGTCACGAACGGACAGCCCATTGCTCACGTCCTGGTTATGCTCGATTTGAGTAAAACGAGCATGCGATTTTGGAGGAAGATATGCCCCATAGCTCTTCGCCAAAGCAGCACTCCGTGCCTGCTAAAAGCAACAAGGCAGTATCTAAACCTGCCAAATCGGAGGCACGCGCCAAAATGGAGTTCACACCGGACCTCCAGCGCGAGATGGCGCCGCTCTATGAGCGCGTCAAACATATCGTGACGCCGATGGAATGGGTGCACTACGCCCCGCTCGTCAAGGCCATCAATGAACTCAAGGTGAAGCGCAACGCCGTCATCCTGGCGCACAACTACATGACGCCGGAGATTTTCCATTGCGTCAGCGACTTCAAAGGCGACAGCTTGCAACTCGCCAAAGAAGCGGCACGCTCTACGGCAAAAGTTATTGTGCAGGCCGGCGTGCACTTCATGGCCGAGACCTCGAAACTTTTATCGCCGGACAAGACGGTTCTCATTCCTGATCTGCGCGCGGGCTGTTCGCTCGCCGCATCGATCACGGCAGCCGACGTGCGCCTGCTGCGTGAAGCCTATCCGGGCGTGCCCATCGTCACCTATGTCAACACTAGTGCGGCTGTGAAGGCCGAGTGCGATATCACCTGCACGTCGTCGAATGCCGTGAAAGTAGTCGAAAGCCTGAATGCGCCACGCGTTCTGCTCATCCCAGACGAGTATCTGTCGAAATACGTGCAGACAAAAACCAAAGTCGAGATCATCGCCTGGCGCGGCCATTGCGAAGTGCACGAACGCTTTACCGCTGAGGAACTCAGCGCCTATCGCCTGTCTGAGCCGGGCGTCAAAATCATCGCGCACCCCGAGTGCCCGCCTGATGTGATCGCCATGGCCGACTTCACTGGCTCGACCTCGGGCATGATCAATTGGGTCAAAGACAACAAGCCAAAGAAGGCGCTGCTCGTCACCGAATGCTCTATGGCGTCGAACGTGGCGGCCGACGTTCCCGATGTCGAGTTTGTGCGCCCGTGCAATCTGTGCCCGCACATGAAGCGCATCAGCTTGGAGACCATCTACGACAGCCTGCTTTACATGCAGCACGAGGTGACGGTTGATCCCACTGTCGCGGAAAAAGCCCGCCGTGCCGTCGAGCGTATGGTGAACCTGAACAACTGACGTGGCCAATGGCGGCGGCTCCTTCGAACAGCCCGCGCGGCCGAGTGACAGAGTGGAATATGGGCATGGCGAAAACCGCAACAGCGAAAGTCATCGGCACCGGCGGCTTCAAAGGCTTCAAAAAGCCGAAACCTCAGCTTGGGCCGGGTGACGTCGTCATCGTCGGCGCAGGATTGGCAGGCCTGTTCACGGCACTGAAACTCGCGCCTTTGCCCGTCACAGTGGTGGCCGCAGCGCCTCTCGGCCAAGGCGCTTCCAGCATGTGGGCGCAAGGCGGCATTGCAGCGGCAATCGGCGAAGGCGATACGCCCGAAGCCCATGCCCACGATACGATTGCGGCAGGCGCCGGCATCGTCGATAAGCGCGTTGCCAATCTTATCGCCAGCGAAGCCTCGGAGCGCATTGCCGATCTGCTGCGCTATGGCGTTCCGTTCGACCGCGATCTCGAAGGCCATCTGGTGTTGTCGCGCGAAGCAGCACATTCCGAAAAGCGCATCGTGCGCGTCTCGGGTGACCGGGCCGGTGCCGCGATTATGCAATCGCTGTTTGCAGCGGTGCGCGCCACGCCATCGATCCGGGTGCTCGAACATCACGAGGCCGAGGAATTGCTGATCGAGAACGGCCGCGTCAAAGGCGTGCGCCTCATCCGCGGTGAGGAACAAGGCAACGGCACCTTCGACTTCCTGCCCGCGAGCGCGGTGGTGCTTGCCACCGGGGGCACCGGCGCGTTGTTTGCCGTCACCACCAACCCCGGCTATGCGCGGGGCGAAGCACTGGCGTTTGCGGCACGCGCGGGCGCTGCCATTGCCGATGCCGAATTCGTGCAGTTCCATCCAACCGCGATCGATTGCGGCATCGACCCAGCCCCACTCGCCACTGAAGCCTTGCGCGGTGAAGGCGCAATTCTCGTCAATACAGCGGGCGAGCGGTTCATGACGGCCCTGCACCCAGATGCCGAACTCGCCCCTCGCGATATCGTGGCCCGCGGTGTGTTTGCCGAAATTGCCTCGGGACGTGGCGCATTCCTCGA
>Ga0247836_1003440_pt1 | contig 21238 bp, 15 predicted proteins | sample LaCruzMarch2015__4_FD_187116 | JGI IMG/M metagenome (GOLD analysis project Ga0247836, IMG submission 187116) | Freshwater microbial communities from meromictic Lake La Cruz, Castile-La Mancha, Spain - LaCruzMarch2015_14m | ecosystem: Environmental > Aquatic > Freshwater > Lake | place: Spain... | reverse complement strand
GTATTCCTAAGCTTTCGTAGAATGCCAAATTTGGTTTGTAGGCCACACAAAGATCGGCAGTAGCATCAATAATGGCTTTATTAAATGTAAAGATTGGATCATCCGATGTATCAAATAAAAATTCAGGAATTTTAGTTGCATCTGTATCCAACCCTACGCAAAGAAACGATTTCTTGCGTTGTATATTTTCAAATAGTTCTTGTTTTGTCATATTCTTATTAAAGTTTGAAATTCTTGTGTTAAAGCTCGCTTTCTTTCATTCGTTCTGTATTTTCGGCAACAATTAACTGATCAATAACTCCCTGAATATCACCATTCATAAAGGCATTTAAATTGTATATTGTGAAATTTATACGATGGTCGGTTATACGGCCTTGTGGATAATTATAAGTCCTAATTTTTGCTGAACGGTCGCCCGTCGAAACCATAGTTTTGCGCTTGGAGCCAATTTCATCTAAGTATTTCTGGTGTTCAATGGCATAAATTCGCGAGCGTAGTTCAATCATTGCCTTCGCTTTGTTTTTGTGCTGTGATTTTTCATCCTGACATTGGACAGTTATTCCTGTAGGTATATGCACTAACCGTATAGCTGAATAAGTGGTGTTAACAGACTGCCCTCCTGCGCCCGACGAACAAAAAGTATCCACACGCACATCCGATTCTTTCAATTCAATATCAAACTCCTCAGCCTCAGGCAATACTGCCACAGTAGCTGCCGAAGTATGTACACGACCTTGAGTTTCGGTTTGAGGTACACGTTGCACTCGATGCACTCCAGATTCGTACTTTAGAGTTCCATATACATTTTCGCCCGAAACAGTAAAAATAATCTCCTTGTAACCGCCAGAAGTTCCTTCGCTAATATTAGTTATCTCCAATTTCCAGCGTTTAGTTTCGCAGTATTTAACAAACATTTTAAACAAGTCGCCAGCAAAAATTGCAGCCTCATCACCTCCTGTACCACCTCTAATTTCCACAATAGCATTTTTATTATCCTCAGGATCAGCAGGAATAAGCAATAGCTTGATATTTTCTTCCATTTCAGGAATACGAGGTTCAATATCGTCCACTTCTGCCTTAGCCATCTCACGCATTTCAGGGTCATTTTCAGTATCCAATATTTCTTTTGCTTCTGATAAATGTGCCAATGCCAATTCATATTCGTTTTTGGCAACGAGTATTCGTTCTAAATCGTGGTATTCTTTGTTTAATTTAACAAAGCGTTTCTGATCCGTAATTACCGAAGGGTCAGTTATAAGAGTCGATATCTCATCGAATTTATGTTGTAATCCTTCTAGTTTTTCCAGAAGTGTTCTTTCAGCCATTTATTTATATAAGTTAGAAATTAGAAGTTAGAAAATAAGAAAATAAGAAATTCATCTTTTCATTTGTATATCATCATATTATCACATTGGCACATTATCACATTAGCACATCATCTCCCTCTCTTTTCGGACTCTTCTTTTATGTTTTTTAGAATCTGACGTAACCTCCATTCCATTATTTTTTTATACCTCGCTTGGGTTATAAACAAATCGAAAAACCACGCAAAGCGTATATTAGTAACTATTTGTAAATAACCAGTTTGTTGTTTCCCTTTAGGTATAAAATAAAAAGAGCCATGCATATCACGTATAAATAAATTTGGCGAAGCCAATTCCAATCGTACTTCTCGTTTACCACTCGAAAATGTACGTAAAGTAAGTTTACTGTCTACACTAATGTTTCTAATAGTAGTTACACCTGGTGCAATGACATCTCCGATGCCCTTTAATATGTGGGTTTGCTTATCGTAACGCGTTTCTTTAAAATCAAAAACCAGCAATTCATCTTTTTCATTTGCAAGCGACATGCCCTTTAATCCCCATTTAAATAGTCCTTTAATGTCGTAGCACATTTGTTGAACAAAAGTATTGACAACCGAATTAACTACACTATCGCTGGCGTTTATTGCTAATACACAATAGGTTTTAAATTCTCCATTCGTATACAATGTGGAAATTGAGTCCTTTGAAATAGCAAGGTTTTTGGCAGATACTAGAAAAAATAAACATAACAGCAACAAAAGTTTTTTCATCTTTTTAGCATGTTTGAAAATGCGACTACAAAAATACCATTTATTTACCGCATATAAAAATTAGGACAAAAAAAAGCTGCAGTTCAACTACAGCTTTTATAATTTTTGTGATATGAGTTAGATATTTAAAGTGTTATTTACACTCAGTTAATCATTGTATATGGTTACAATTCAGACAATAGCAATTTTACTTTCTCCGAAATTAAACGACCTTCGGTTTTTCCAGCTAGTTGTTTTGAAGCAAATCCCATTACCTTTCCCATATCCTGTGGACCTACAGCACCTACTTGAATGATAATAGCTGCAATAGCACTACTTAGTTCAACATCTGTCATTTGGGTAGGCAAGTAATTTTCAATAACTACTGCCTCTGCAAGTTCATTTTCGGCCAATTCCGGACGGTTTTGTTCTGTATAAATCTGAGCAGATTCCTTACGTTGCTTTATCATTTTCTGCAAAATCTTAACTGCCACATCATCAGCTAAATTACCATCACCGCCTTTAGCAGTTTTAGCTTCGATAAACTCTTTTTTAATTCCTCGTAAGGCTTCAAGAGCCACTTTGTCGCGGGCTAACATTGCTTTTTTAATATCAGCACTTATTGTATCGAATAATTCGTTCATATTTATTTTTTCATAAATTTACGTTTCCAAGCAGGAATATTTTCTATCTTTTTTTGTTTGGAATCATCTTCCAAATCGTCGAGTGTAAACACCTCTAATTCGGGCTCAGATGGTTTAACTGGCTCTGCAGGCTTTACTATCACTTCGTCAGGAATTGGATCAATAGTAATTTCATCGTCAAATGTCAATTCAATTTCTTGAATAGGCTTCTCTGGATTACCATAATACTCATCCATAGCCATTTGAATTGGATCCACTTCATCCTCTTTTTCAGATTTATCACTAGTCAAATTCTGAAAAGCATTTACCACATTTTGTAAAACATTTCCACTTTCTGTTTGTGCGCTTTGCTTCCGTAGATTTTTTATCGCATTCAAAGGCATACCAGGTATATCACCTACGCCATAACCTGTTGCAATAATTGTAATTTTCACGTTATCACCTAGCGAATCATCGAAAGTAGCACCCCAGATAACTTGTACATTTTCGCCCACTTTATTCATGAAATCATGAATCTGCTGTACTTCCTCCATTTTAATTTGGTTGGTAGTAGAACAATATAAGCTTAACAACACTTTAGATGCTCCATTCACATCGTTCGTGTTGAGCAATGGTGAGTTTAACGCATCCTCAATGGCTTTACTAATACGATCTTCGCCCGATGCATAACCTGTATTCATAATAGCTACTTTACCATCCTTCATAATGCTATACACATCGGCAAAGTCAGTATTGATATAACCTGGAACTGTAATAATTTCGGCAATACCACGCGCAGCGTTTGTCAACACATCATCGGCTTTGGCAAATGCGTTCGACAATTCAAGATCAGGATAAATTTCTTTGAGTTTTTCATTGTTAATCACCAAAATACAATCTACGTGTTCACTTAAATTAGCAACACCCTCGAGAGCTTGAATTTTTTTCTGTTTACCTTCAAAGGCAAAAGGAATAGTAACAATAGCTACAGTAAGGATATTTAAATCGTGAGCAGCTTTTGCTACAATTGGCGAAGCACCTGTACCAGTTCCTCCACCCATACCAGCAGTAATAAAAACCATTTTGGTATTATCCTGCAATAAGCCTTGAATTTTTTCGATTGACTCTTCTGCGGCTCGTCGAGCCACTTTAGGATCACCACCGGCACCTAACCCTTCGGTTGTTCCAAGTCCGAGTTGTATTTTATTTGGTACGGGCGATTTTATTAATGCCTGATTATCAGTATTACATACTACAAACGAAACGTCGGTAATTCCCTGACGATACATGTGATTTACAGCATTTCCACCACCACCACCAACACCAATTACCTTAATAATTGAAGAATCAATTACAGGTAAATCCAAAGGTAATCCATCATCTAAATATCCCATATTATATTCTATTTATAAGTTACAATTTATTATCATCCCCAAAAAACTCCTTAAAAAGTTCAGTGGTTTTATTTTTTATATTTCTACTTTGAATTTTAGGTTCTTTCTTCTTCTTTGCCACATCTTTTACTTCAAGTGGATGATGCTGACGATATTCATGATTGAGCAATACAGTTCCAACTAATTGTGCATATATTGGATCTATATATTTCTCGTCGGTTTTATCGGCTAACCAGTCGTTATAACTACCAAAACGAACTTTAAAACCAGTACGTTCCGAAATATAATCATCAACTCCTTCCAAAAGTGCAGCTCCTCCTGTGAGGATTACACCCTTACCCAAATTTCCATCATAAGCTTCGATAGCATCAAAAATTGGATTCATTATTTCGTCCAAACGTGCTTCAATGGCCATTGCCAATATTTTGGTGGATATTTTTTCTGGCGGACTCTCTATATCAGTTGATGCTACTTGAATATAAATAGGTTTATCAACCAAACTTTCGAGGGCTGTTCCTTTCATACATTTAAGTCGTTCAGCATCTTTTTCGCTGATACCAAATTCCTGAATATCTTTGGTGATTGTTTTACCACCCAAAGGCACAACTACCATTTGCTGCATAGCACCATGTTCAAAAATTGATAAAGTAGTTGTTAATCCACCCATATTAATAAGTACACAACCACTTTCGCGTTCATGTTCATCAAGCACAGCAGTTGCCAATGCATCAACAGCTAAACAGCGGTATTCAATCACTTTACCAGTTCTTTCAATACAGCCTTCGAGCTTTTCTGCTATCAATGTATTGCCATAAACAACATTATATCGCCCAACGATTTGAGTTCCTTGTTTGCCTACTGGATCATCCATTCTACGACCATCCAGTTCGTAATACAATGGAATAACATCGTAAACCGCAACACTTTGACCTCTAATTTTCCCTTCGGCTTCGAGGTTCATTTCATCTATTAATGCATCCGAAACAGTTTTGGATGCTCCTACAAAATGACTTATCGAAACGGTTACGTTTTTCATGCTTTTAGCACCTACACTTACCGATACATATTCAACATCACGTAAGCGAGCACTATTCTCAAGTAAATGAATAAGTTCGTTTAATTTGTATGCTGCTCCTGACCCTTGCTCCACAATTCCATATTTCACATCATCCGCACTTTTCGATTCAATTCCAGAAATACGCAAAAAGCCATCCTCCTGTATTTCGCCTGCCATGACTGAAATACGGGTACTCCCTAAATCTATTGCTACAAATTTTTCCGACATCATATCTTCTTTATCGATAAACTATCATTTACAACCACTGTATCGCGTTTAATAATCATGGGTTTTGTTCCTGTTTTGGTACAAACAATCTGTCCTTGAAATTGCAAATCAATTTTATCGTACCTATTCCATCCAATAACATTAAAAGCTTGTGTATATAATTGGTGCAAGTTACGCAATTTTTTTTCAAAATTATCGAATCGACCAAGAATAATTACGGCATTACCAACGCGAGGAATTAATTCAACTATCAGATCTTCACGTATATATATCTGTTCAATCTGTGCATTCCAAAAGGTATCTTTTTCAAGATAATTAACAAAATCAAAAATCTGACGAGTTGCCATCGATTTAATTACCCTTCCTGATACAACTGGTACATAGGCTGCATAATTAAGCGAAACAGGCATCAATTTCCGATCAGAATCCACATAATAGCTCTCGTTTCCAACAATTAAAAATTTAGGTATGCGCTGCGTAACCTCAACAATTACTTTTCCAGAAGTAGTTTTATAACACTGCACCGTACGAATCATTTTGTTCTTAAGCAATTCATTTTCAATATTTTCGGTAGAAATAGCGCTGTATTTTTGGCTAACAGGATTTATCCCTTTTGCTTCTAAAATTTTTGCAATTTCACTTTCCGAAATCAACCTAATTTGTGCATCGTCTTTCATATCAACATCCAGAGCAGTACAAATGATCGTTCTATCGGAATCAGAAGATTGCCAAGCCATATACACTGTATAACCCAAAATGGATACAGCGCATAATGCAATAAGTACTTTGGTTACAATTGACAACTTCATTTAAATAGTACGAAATAGTTTAATTATCGAATAAAATAATGACATTTTTAAGGATGTATCTTTTCAGCAAAGATAACAGATTTAATTTGCTCTACAAAGTTTTTAAAGACTAGATTACTATAGATTTAAAAAAAAATCTGATGTAAGATATTTCGACAAAAAAAGCCCCACATAAATTAATATGCAGGGCTTTTAAAAAACGGCGGCTATCTACTCTCCCACTTTGCAGCAGTACCATCGACGTAATTGGGCTTAACTTCTCTGTTCGGAATGGGAAGAGGTGGAACCCCAATGCTATAACCACCTAAATTTCATTTCAGTAAGTAAGGAATAAGTAAGTCAGTTGGTAAGTATTTCTACTTGCCTCTTACATTCTTGCCTCTTACCTCTGTTTAGGATTGACATTGAAAAGAAAGAAAAGTTCATAAAACTATGTAATACCATAAGGTTGTAAAAAAAGCTATCGGGCAATTAGTATTACTCGGCTCTACATTTCTGTTATACACCTGTAACCTATCAACGTCGTAGTCTTCGACGACCCTCAATGGAAATCTAATCTTGAAGATGGCTTCGTGCTTAGATGCTTTCAGCACTTATCCTAACCGAACGTGGCTACTCAGCAATGCTCCTGGCGGAACAACTGATCGACCAGAGGTTCGTCCAACACGGTCCTCTCGTACTAGTGTCAGACCTTCTCAAATTTCCTGCGCCCACAACAGATAGGGACCGAACTGTCTCACGACGTTCTGAACCCAGCTCGCGTGCCACTTTAATGGGCGAACAGCCCAACCCTTGGGACCTTCTCCAGCCCCAGGATGTGACGAGCCGACATCGAGGTGCCAAACCATTCCGTCGATATGAGCTCTTGGGAATGATCAGCCTGTTATCCCCGGAGTACCTTTTATCCTTTGAGCGATGGCCCTTCCATACGGAACCACCGGATCACTATGCCCTAGTTTCCTACCTGATCGACTTGTCGGTCTCTCAGTCAAGCGCGCTTATACCATTATACTCTACGCATGGTTACCAATCATGCTGAGCGCACCTTTGGAAGCCTCCGTTACTCTTTTGGAGGCGACCACCCCAGTCAAACTACCCACCATACAGTGTCTTCCCTACAAGGGAATTAGAACTCAAATAATTAAAGGGCCGTATTTCAAGGATGACTCCACAAATACTAGCGTACCTGCTTCACAGTCTCCGGCCTATCCTACACATCAATTACCCAAATTCAATGTAAAGTTGCAGTAAAGGTTCACGGGGTCTTTCCGTCCCGTTGCGGGTAATCGGCATCTTCACCGATACTACAATTTCACCGAGCTCACAGCTGAGACAGTGCCCAGATCGTTACACCATTCGTGCAGGTCGGAACTTACCCGACAAGGAATTTCGCTACCTTAGGACCGTTATAGTTACGGCCGCCGTTTACTGGGGCTTCAATTCAATGCTTCGTTGCCTAACATCTCCTCTTAACCTTCCAGCACCGGGCAGGTGTCAGGCCATATACGTCATCTTTCGATTTTGCATAGCCCTATGTTTTTGTTAAACAGTCGCCTGGGCCATTTCTCTGCGGCTTCTCCATCAACTGGAGGAAGCGCCCCTTCTCCCGAAGTTACGGGGCTATTTTGCCTAGTTCCTTAGCTGTGAATCACTCGAGCGCCTTAGTACGCTATACTTGACCACGTGTGTCCGTTTATGGTACGAGTACTATATAGATTAACGTTTAGCGGATTTTCTTGGCAGTCTGATTACATCCATATCCATTTGCACAAGTGCTCATGGTACTATCAGGTTCGACTCAGAATGCGGATTTGCCTACACTCCTCAATATCTACACCCTTTAACCTGGTATTCCGTCACCAGGCAGGACTTTCACTTCTGCGTCCCCACTTCACTCTATATAGTAGTACTGGAATATTAACCAGTTCTTCCATCGGCTTCGCCTATCGGCTATACCTTAGGCCCCGACTAACCCTGATCCGATTAGCGTTGATCAGGAAACCTTAGTCTTCCGGCGGGGGGGTTTCTCGCCCCCCTTATCGTTACTTATACCTACATTTGCTTTTCTATCCGCTCCAGAGTAAGTTGTCCTTACGCCTTCAACGCTGAATAGAATGCTCCCCTACCACTCCAATAAGGAGTCCATAGCTTCGGTAATATACTTATGCCCGATTATTATCCACGCCAAACCGCTCGACTAGTGAGCTGTTACGCACTCTTTAAATGAATGGCTGCTTCCAAGCCAACATCCTAGCTGTCGCTGCAGTTCGACTTCGTTAATTCAACTTAGTATATATTTGGGGACCTTAGCTGATGGTCTGGATTCTTTTCCTCTCGGACGCGGACCTTAGCACCCGCGCCCTCACTCCTGTGAAACATTTATAAGCATTCGGAGTTTATCAGGACTTGATAGGCGGTGAAGCCCTCGCATCCAATCAGTCGCTCTACCTCTTATAAACTATCACAAGGCTGCACCTAAATGCATTTCGGGGAGTACGAGCTATCTCCAAGTTTGATTAGCCTTTCACCCCTACCCTCAAGTCATCCGAAAACTTTTCAACGTTTACCGGTTCGGTCCTCCAGTTGGTGTTACCCAACCTTCAACCTGCTCAAGGGTAGATCACTTGGTTTCGCGTCTACTCCCACTGACTATGGCGCCCTGTTAAGACTCGCTTTCGCTTCGGCTGCGCACCTGAAGTGCTTAACCTTGCCAGTGAAAGTAACTCGTAGGTTCATTATGCAAAAGGCACGCTGTCACAGCACGAAGCTGCTCCAACCGCTTGTAAGCGAACGGGTTCAGGGTCTATTTCACTCTTCTATTCGAAGTACTTTTCACCTTTCCCTCACGGTACTGGTTCACTATCGGTCTCTGGGGAGTATTTAGCCTTACCGGATGGTCCCGGCGAATTCAAACAGGATTTCTCGTGTCCCGCTCTACTCAGGATACTGCTATCGAATTAAATTGTTACTTGTACGGGACTTTCACCCTCTATGGTTCAAATTTCCATTACGATTCCAATTCTTCTTTAATCCAAATATCGCAGTCCTATAACCCCGCTTATGCATTACTACATTAACGGTTTGGGCTTCTCCGCGTTCGCTCGCCACTACTTGCGGAATCATTCTTATTTTCTTCTCCTAAGGGTAATTAGATGTTTCAGTTCCCCTCGTTTGCCTCCAGATTAATCTGGATAACATAGCTTCACTATGCTGGGTTGCCCCATTCGGAAATCTTGGGATCAATGGCTATTTGCACCTACCCCAAGCTTATCGCAGCTTATCACGTCCTTCATCGCCTCCCAGAGCCTAGGCATCCACCGTTCGCTCTTATTTGCTTTTTTTATTTCTTTTTGCTCGTTGTATTTCCAATAGTTATTGCTAACTACCTTCTTTACAAGTCAATGCTAAACTAGATTACTCTATCGTATCGCATTGCTTTACTACTTTTTTCTTTCTTTCAATATGTCAAAGATCGTCTTATTTACCATTTATTCATTTACTATTTAACATTTCATTTTCACAAATAAAATGATAGAAATTTATAAACTTCAATAATGTGTTATTTAATAACGTTTAAGTGTTATTAAACTATTGTTTACTATTTACTTCTCAAAAAAATATCAACACTGCTGTTGATTAATTGTTTTGGTTCAGAATATAAGATTTTGCTTTTGACCCTGCCGATTGTTATCGGGATGTTCTAAACCAACTGAGCTAATCCGCATTTCCTTTTAAAGTAATACTCTTATTACTTTAGTGGAGAATATCGGGCTCGAACCGATGACCCTCCCGATTGTTATCGGGATGTTCTAAGCCAATTGAGCTAATCCGCATTTCCTTTTAAAGTAATACTCTTATTACTTTAGTGGAGAATATCGGGCTCGAACCGATGACCCCCTGCGTGCAAGGCAGGTGCTCTAAGCCAACTGAGCTAATCCCCCATGTTTTGTTTTGTAGTCCCAGGCAGAGTTGAACTGCCGACCTCTACATTATCAGTGTAGCGCTCTAACCAACTGAGCTATAGGACTGAATTTCAGTTATCAGTCTTCAGTTATCAGTTTCTAAGTTTGCACTTCTCTGCTTCGTAACTGTTTACTGTTAACTCGTTAGTGTTAACCGTTAACTGGTTACTGTAATTTTATAAAAACAACTATAATGTAGTACTCGAAAGTTTTCACTCCCTTGTATCATACCACGCTTGACAAACTTTGACGAATCATAACTTTGCTCCAGAAAGGAGGTGTTCCAGCCGCACCTTCCGGTACGGCTACCTTGTTACGACTTAGCCCCAGTTACTAGTTTTACCCTAGGACGCTCCTTGCGGTTACGTACTTCAGGTCCCCCCAGCTTCCATGGCTTGACGGGCGGTGTGTACAAGGCCCGGGAACGTATTCACCGCGCCATGGCTGATGCGCGATTACTAGCGAATCCAGCTTCACGGAGTCGAGTTGCAGACTCCGATCCGAACTGAGAGAGGCTTTATGAGATTAGCATCCACTCGCGTGGTAGCGACCCTCTGTACCCCCCATTGTAACACGTGTGTCGCCCCGGACGTAAGGGCCGTGCTGATTTGACGTCATCCCCACCTTCCTCACACCTTACGGTGGCAGTCTCATTAGAGTCCTCAGCTTAACCTGTTAGTAACTAATGATAAGGGTTGCGCTCGTTATGGCACTTAAGCCGACACCTCACGGCACGAGCTGACGACAACCATGCAGCACCTACACAGACGCCATTGCTGGAAGACAAGTTTCCCTGTCGGTCGTCTGCATTTCAAGCCCGGGTAAGGTTCCTCGCGTATCATCGAATTAAACCACATGTTCCTCCGCTTGTGCGGGCCCCCGTCAATTCCTTTGAGTTTCATTCTTGCGAACGTACTCCCCAGGTGGAATACTTAACGCTTTCGCTGTACCGCATACAGTATATCGCATACAGTTAGTATTCATCGTTTACTGCGTGGACTACCAGGGTATCTAATCCTGTTTGATCCCCACGCTTTCGTGCCTCAGCGTCAGTTGTATCCCAGTAAGCTGCCTTCGCAATTGGTGTTCTGTGTTATATCTAAGCATTTCACCGCTACACAACACATTCCGCCTACCTCATTTACACTCAAGATCTTCAGTTTCAATGGCAATTTTACGGTTGAGCCGCAAACTTTCACCACTGACTTAAAAATCCGCCTACGCACCCTTTAAACCCAATAAATCCGGATAACGCTTGGATCCTCCGTATTACCGCGGCTGCTGGCACGGAGTTAGCCGATCCTTATTCGTAAAGTACATACAATATGGTACACGTACCACTTTTTATTCCCTTACAAAAGAAGTTTACAATCCATAGAACCTTCTTCCTTCACGCGACTTGGCTGGTTCAGGCTCTCGCCCATTGACCAATATTCCTCACTGCTGCCTCCCGTAGGAGTCTGGTCCGTGTCTCAGTACCAGTGTGGGGGACCTTCCTCTCAGAACCCCTAATGATCGTTGACTTGGTAGGCCGTTACCCTACCAACTATCTAATCATACGCATGCCCATCTGTAAGCCATAAATGTTTAAATGCAATACCATGCAGTATTGCAGTATTATGCGGTATTAGTCCGAATTTCTCCGGGTTATTCCCCTCTTACAGGTAGGTTGCATACGTGTTACTCACCCGTGCGCCGGTCGCCACCATTTGTATTGCTACGCATTGTGCTGCCCCTCGACTTGCATGTGTTAGGCCTGTCGCTAGCGTTCATCCTGAGCCAGGATCAAACTCTTCGTTGTATCTTGTTTTTTTATTTTTTTGCTCAGTTATGAATCATCTTTTTTTATTGTTTGTTATTGACGTGGTATAAAAATTATATATCGCCACTCCAAAGAGTTTTGATATATGTAAGAAATGTTCCCTTTCTTATACTACATTATATCTAGTTGTTTTCAATTTGTTCAAAGAGCGTTGCTTGATAATGAATAATTAACAATTAATAATTGATAATTAATTTTCACTTCACAGTGATTGTTTTTCAAGACTTCTTTTGTGTTATCACTAAACAGCTCCCTGTTTATTGATTGTTTCGAATTTATTGTTGACTGCTCAATTTTTTAAGCGAAACGGACTGCAAAGGTAATGCATTTTTTTGATCTACCAAAACTTTTCAAAAAAAAATAATTTCTTTTTTCTTCTTCGAACTAAACACCTTTAAGCGTTCTCTCGTTTTGTTTCTATCTGTACACTTCCCTCTGAAAGCGGGTGCAAAAGTAGATACTTTTTTTTAATCTACCAAACGTTTTTGAAATTATTTCTATTTTATTTCAAACTTTAATTCAATAGACACATTCTCTCTCGAAAGCGGGTGCAAAAGTAGACCTTTTTTTTCAATCTACCAAAACTTTAAACCCATTTTTTATGCTAAAAAACATGTTTTTGATGTAATTAAGCTGATTAAACGGATGTTGCAAGTGAAAATAAAATTAATAATAAAGTTTTGGGAGGGTTTCTTGGCGATAAATAATACCTGATTTATGAATAATTTGGCCATCATTAGTTATTCCTTCTAGCACAAAATTGTAATTATTGGGAGGGTCTGCTGTGAAAAACTGAACATTAATATTTCCATTATTGTCAATTTTTAGCTTATCGCCCCAAAATATTGTTGTTCTGAGGTCAGGTTTTGTTGCATTTCGTACCTCCTCTACTTCATATTTTGGCATATAAAACGATTTTGGTTTCTGAAATCCGAGCGGATTTATGACTGAAAGGCTAATTGGAGTGGCCTGTTTTACAGTAATACCTTTTTTTAATGTAATTGCAATTGCTCCGTTTCCACCTCTTACACCGAAAATTGCCGCACTTGCTCCTTTAAAAACAGAGATATCTTCCACTTCATTAGTAGTTAAATAAGAAATATCTTCAATATTTTCGGTTTCAAAACCATCGATTAAAAGCAAAGGGTTACCACTGCTTCCACGAATAGATACTGTTTCGCCCATAACGGACACTCCTGGTATCATCTGCAAGTAGTTCAAAATACTCATTCCTGAAAACTTATCGAGTGTTTCGGATGATATTTTTGTGTCTGCTCCTGAATACAAGAGGTTCTCATCTGTTGTAGGTTTAGCATTTGCAGTTACGGTTAATTCATTCAAATTAATCACACGCATTCCACCTTCGGTATAATATTTCTCCTTTGATAGTTGCCAATAATCTATCATTTTAGTATTGGCTACACTAGGTTTGTAAGGTATAAAAACGTTTGACTTAGGAAAAAAATCTCTATCAGGAACAATCTCAACATCTGAAATACTTTTCTTTTTACGTGCTTTGAGCATAATGGATGTGCTATCTGGAAATTCAACTCCCTCGATAAGAAATTGTCCTAGCGAATCGGTTGACGCCATCCGGAATGATTTATTATAAGACGACAACATAATTATATCGCAATTTTTTGAAGGTTTATTGACCAAATTCAAAACTTTGCCAGATACAGCCTGACCCATTTCGAGATAAAAATTAGGATGTTTAATTTTGTGCTTTAAATATTCACTTAAATCAAATCGGCGCCATGCTTGAGTGAGCATAAGTAAGTCAAGCTTTTCATTTGAACTTATTCCATTGTCAGTAAAAAAATCGGCAGGACTTTCAACATAACCCTTTATATCTGAAGTAAGCAAAAAATGACTTACAATATCTGTTGACGTAGAATCTTGAACTACAAATTTATTATCGGTAATACTTATGGCAAAATCTCCTTTAATAGGCTTTTGTTGCTCAGTAGCAATATTGATATTTAAGCTTACTTCTTCTCGCTTTTTATAAGAATTTTTGTCACTACTAATATTAATATTGTATAAACGCTTATTTTTTACAAAATATAAACGTTCGCAAAACACATTTCCAAGAGAATCGACCACCGAAAATGAAGTAATTCCGGCAGGTAAATTTTCTTGACTAAGCAGTCCATTAAAAAACTTAATTGACTGCATGGCATAAATAACTCCCCGCGAATGAACAAGCATGTATAAAGGACCATGCAAATTAGTCAATAGATTTTTAATATCATAATATATTTTTGATTTATTATTGACCAGTTGCAACGAAATTCCTTGTTCCTGAACTTTTGGCAAATCAAAACGCTTTTCAACTCCTTTTTCATTTTTTACCAATGCATAATAACTATTTTCAGTTTGTACAAAAACTGAAAATTTGCCCATACCTTTGTATACAGTACTTAATTCGGCAACTTCGCTATTTTGAAAATCATAAACTTTTCCAGTAACATTTACAGAAAGGCCGTTAGTCCCAATTGCTTTAAATGCAATTGTCTGCACATTGTCTTTTATCAACGAACCACTTTCAGGAAAAAACTGCACATCAAAATCGTCGGCAATAGGAGGAACAACAAACTGTTTTGTGAATTTTAAGGAAGGTTCATCGGTTGATAAAGTAATGAATTTTTTATCTACAAATACAGAATCGACAGGTATACGCCACAAAAGCTCGCCTTGTGGGTTAGATTTTAAAAGAGTAGACTTATATGGATTTTTAGCACCCGAATAAGTAAGTTTAACCAACTTACCAACGATAGGTTTCGAGTTTACATCGCTTAGTTGAATGGTAACAGCTTGATATCCATTCGAGATTTTGCCAAACTTAATTGCGCTAAAGAGTCTATCGTCAATACTATTCCCAATTTTAATTTGCTTATTGAAAAAGAAATCAGAATCTGCATTTTGCATCCAAAAGGTGTATGCTCTTAAAACATAATCACCAGCAGCTGTTTCTGCGCTTAATTTCAAGTTTCCAGAAAAGCCTAAACTATCTTTTCGTATCTTAACCCGTTGAATAACAGAATCGAAAGAATTAATTAATTCGACATAAACAAATCGACTTTTAGTATCGGGTAAATGCGTAGATGCATTTATAAGGTATGCTTTAAACCAAATATCTTCGCCTGCACTATAATAAGGTTTGTCGGTTTGGAGATATACTTTTTCCTGTGGCAAGTTTTGCCAGACAGAAGTAAAAAAACGAACTGTTTTATCCTGAAAAGTGAGCTGTGAATAAGTATAAAATGTAAAAGCAAGTACAATTAAAAGAACTATTAATTTAAAACTTACAGGTATGAATCGAGTCATTTAAATTATTTATTTTATTATTTTATGTTGTGCTTTCAATACATCAATAAAGCGTTTCCATTTAGCAGCACGTTTTGCTCTATTTTCAATTCTCAAATCTCCAATCCCAACATTAATCGACATGGGGTAACCATCGTGCAAAAACAATTTTCGGTCATAGATACTGTAATACAAAACAAGATCGTCGACTATTGATGACATATAATCAGTAGCATATCGAGCTGTAAAAAGAGAATCGGCACCTATGTAAAAATGAAATTTTCCAAACTGTGCTAACTGCCTTTCGCTTAAACTTTGTTTTAATTGTAATTCGCCAGTAGACTCACTAAACGAAACAATATTTGTAGAACTAAAAAGAATAGAATCAAAAGCAATTTGATTTGATTTCGGACGAATTTTACAATAAATTGTATCGGATGTTGTAGTTGTATTATCGCACGATAACAAGATAAAAACAGCGAATATTGCAATGAACAGTCTCATATTCATATTTTAAATAAGGATTACTTTTGAACCACAAAGATATAAAAACAGTTTAAATACCAAGTTATTAAAGAAAGATTTCTAAATAATTTTATTCAACCATTGAGTTTTAGTACTTTTGCAATCTACAAACAGAAACAGAAAAATAGTGTCAATCAGGATATCCAATCTTTCGAAAAACTACGGCGAACAAACGGTACTGAACAATATCGGATTCGAAATTGGCGAAGGTGAAGTGGTGGGTTTTCTTGGTCCAAATGGTGCCGGAAAAACGACCACAATGAAAATTATTGCCGGAGCATTGTCGTATAGTACAGGCTCTGTGCAGGTTTGTGGCATGGAAGTAAAAGATAACTCCTTGCAAACAAATGCATTGATAGGTTATTTACCGGAACAAAATCCGCTTTACCTTGATATGTATGTGAAAGAATATTTGCTTTTTGTTGCTGAAACACATGGAATTGACAAAGGAAAAGAAAAGTTAGTGGATGAGTTGATTGACAAAGTTGGTTTACGCCCTGAGTTTCAGAAGAAAATCGGACAACTTTCGAAAGGATATCGCCAACGTGTGGGATTGGCTCAGGCATTGATTCCAAATCCGAAAGTACTCATTTTGGATGAGCCAACAACAGGATTGGACCCGAATCAATTGGAAGATATCCGGAGCTTGATTCGCGAATTGGGAAAAGACAGAACAGTGATTTTTAGCACACACATTATGCAGGAAATCAAAGCTATATGCAATCGTGTACTGATTATCAACAAAGGTGAAATTGTGGCAGATTATTCCGATATTTCAAAAATTAGATTATTCGATGAGGATAATTTGCAATTTGAAGTGGAGTTTTTGAATGAAGCAGATATTTCCGGAATTGAAAATATTAATTCAGTAACTGCAAAGGGAAATAAAGTGTATGTTGTTCTTGCTTCAACCGATGTTAGAGCAGAACTTTTTGATTTTGCCGTGAAAACCAAAAACAAAATACTGATGATTAAACCTGTTGAACGAAGCATGGAAGACGTATTCAGAAGTTTGACAAGATAAGATTATGGAAGAAAATTTCGACATACGAAACAATCAAAGAGGTGAAAAAGAGTTCGAGAACGCTTTGCGACCGCTAACATTTTCGGATTTTCAGGGACAAAATAAAATTGTCGAAAATCTGAAAATCTTTGTCATGGCAGCGCGTATGCGTACCGAATCGCTCGATCATGTGTTGCTACACGGACCTCCTGGACTTGGAAAAACAACGCTATCGAATATTATTGCCAACGAATTGAATGTAGGTTTTAAAATTACATCGGGTCCCGTATTGGACAAACCGGGCGACTTGGCTGGTTTGCTAACAAGCCTTGAGCCCAACGATGTGCTTTTTATAGATGAAATTCATCGGTTAAGTCCTATAGTGGAAGAATATTTATATTCGGCCATGGAGGATTATCGCATTGATATAATGATAGATAAAGGGCCAAGTGCACGTTCTATTCAGCTCGATTTAAATCCGTTTACACTTATAGGTGCAACAACTCGCAGTGGTTTGCTTACAGCTCCACTACGTGCGCGTTTTGGCATTAATTGCCATTTCGAATATTATGATATTGAGGTAATTACGGGAATTATTAAACGCTCTGCACAATTACTCAACGTAAAAATTGAACATCAAGCTGCCGTCGAAATAGGTGGTCGCAGTAGAGGAACGCCGCGTGTTGCGAATGCATTATTAAGGCGCGTAAGAGATTTTGCACAAGTAAAAGGAAATGGCAGCATCGACATGGAAATTGCTTGTTATGCCTTAGAAGCCTTGAATATAGACAAATATGGATTGGACGAAATTGATAATAAAATTTTGAATACCATAATTGATAAATTTCGAGGCGGACCGGTTGGCTTAACCACTATAGCCACAGCTCTAGGCGAAGATGCTGGAACTATCGAAGAAGTTTATGAGCCATTCCTTATAAAAGAAGGATTTATGAAGCGTACACCACGTGGTCGCGAAGTAACAGAATTAGCCTATAAACATCTTGGAAAAGTAAAATTAGGAGAAATAGGAACATTATTTTAAATTTATGGAACACAACTTATACATTTACAACACATTAAGTCGCAAGAAAGAAAAATTCATACCAATCCACCAAAACAAAGTTGGTATGTATGTTTGCGGACCAACCGTTTACAGCGATGTACATTTAGGAAACTGCCGAACGTTTATTTCGTTCGATTTAATTTATCGTTACCTCATTTACTTGGGTTATAAAGTACGTTACGTTAGAAACATTACAGATGCTGGACATTTGGAAGGCGACCGCGACGAGGGCGATGATAAATTTGCAAAAAAGGCAAAGCTAGAACAAGTAGAACCAATGGAAATTGTTCAAAAATACACGATTGGTTTCCACGAGATATTGAACATCTTCAATACTTTAGCTCCAAGCATTGAACCTACTGCCACAGGTCATATTTCGGAACAAATTGAAATAGTCAAAAAAATTCTTGAAAGTGGTTATGCTTACGAAAAATCGGGAACAGTATATTTTGATGTAGAAAAATACAGCCAAGCGTTTCAGTATGGAATTTTGACCAACCGCAAATTGGAAGATTTACTTGAAGGTACGCGTGAATTGGGTGGACAAGATGAGAAAAAAGGCAGATTGGATTTTGCTTTGTGGATTAAAGCAAAGCCCGAAACATTGATGCAATGGCCTTCACCTTGGGGTTGGGGTTTTCCGGGATGGCACTTGGAATGTTCGGCAATGAGTTCTAAATACTTAGGTAATACGTTTGATATACACGGTGGTGGCATGGATTTACAAGCCACACATCATACCAACGAAATTGCTCAATCGCAAGCCTGTCATCATGTGGCTCCCGCTAACTATTGGATGCACACCAACATGCTCACTGTAAACGGAGTACGCATGTCGAAGAGTGCAGGAAACGGATTTCTACCAAAAGAATTATTTAATGGGTCGCACCCTTTGTTGGACAAAGGATATTCGCCAATGACAGTTCGGTTTTTTATGGCACAATCGCATTATCGTAGCACACTTGATTTTTCGAACGAAGCTTTACAAGCATCTGAGAAAGGTTATACTCGTTTAATCGAAGGCTATACTCGCTTGCAAAAACTGACTGCTAGCTCAACATCAACCGTTGAAACAGCTGGACTTCGCTCCAAATGCGAAGAGGCTATGAACGATGACTTTAATTCACCCATTGTGATTTCTCATTTGTTCGACTCACTGCGATCTATCAATTTAGTACACGATGGAAAAGAGACAATTAACGCTACTGATTTAGAAGAGTTAAAATCAGTTTTCAAAATATTTATCGAAGATGTTTTTGGCTTAAAATCCGAATCGGAAGCATCGGGTGGAAACGAAGCTTACAAAAAAGCCATTGATTTATTACTCAATATGCGTTTGGAAGCTAAACAGAATAAAGACTGGGCAACCAGCGATAAAATACGCAATGAACTGACAGCACTTGGTTTTGAGATAAAAGATACCAAGGAAGGGTTTGAGTGGAAAATATAAGTTTAAACTAGTTCCAACGACCTGAAATGCGATTAAGAAAAAACAATAGTTGATTGAATGGAATTTACAAAAATCCAAACTCAAGGTATCAAATATGCTGGTTCTAAACTGAAAATTATTCCTCACATTGGGGAGCTAATTACAGAGTTGGGCGACGTAAAAACTGTTTTGGATGGATTTAGTGGGGCGACTCGTGTGGCACAAGCCTTTGCTCAAATGGGTTATGATACTACTGCAAACGATATTTCGGTGTGGTCTGAGGTATTTGCAACATGTTATTTGAAATCGGAAAAGTCGGATACTTTTTACAAAGAGATAATTGATCATTTAAATGGCCTTAGTGGTTACAATGGATGGTTTACAGAACATTATGGTGGCGAGGAGGCGCAACTAAAACGCCCATTTCAGGCAAAAAACACACGTAAATTAGATGCTATACGCGACGAAATAGACCGATTGAATTTAACATGGGAAGATAAATGCGTGTTACTGACTAGTTTAATGTTGGCAATGGATAAAGTAGATAGCACATTAGGACATTTTGTGGCCTACTTATCGGATTGGTCTCCACGCTCATATAAGGATTTACATCTTGAATTGCCAAAACGTTTCGCACAAAAAACTAAAAACAGAGTTATTAAAGGTGATATTTTTGACACAATAGCTACGAATGAATTTGATTTTGTGTATTTTGATCCACCTTATGGGTCGAACAATGAGAAAATGCCTCCCAGCCGCGTGCGCTATAACTCGTATTACCATATTTGGACAACTGTAATTCAAAACGATAAACCAACAATATTTGGTAAAGCAAATCGTCGTGAAGACTCACGTGACTCCGTTCAAAGTTCTGTTTTTGAAGAATTCAGAAAAGATACTGAAGGCCATTTTATAGCCATGAATGCTTTAGGTAGTTTAATCGAAAAAACTAAGTCGCATTATATATTACTTTCGTACAGTTCGGGTGGACGAGCTACAAAAGGTGAACTGAACGATATTATTTCAAAATCAGGTAAATTACTGAAAGCTATTGAAATTAATTATCAGAAAAACGTAATGAGTAATATGCGTTGGACGAACGAATGGATAAATAGCGATGGCAAATACCATGAATATCTATTTTTAATGGAAAAATATTGAAAATAAACCACATAAGGCACATAAGAAGTTATTCAAAGAATTCATTCTGGTGTGAACTAAAAAAAAAACTTAGGTTTTATCTTAAAGTGTTTTCTTTTATTTTCAACTTAAGTGCCTTATGTGGTTTAAATTATTATTATCAAGTTTACTATAGCTAAAATGATTTATTATTCCGAAAACGACACGAAAGATGCCAATCCTGACATATATTTTATGCGTCAGGCATTAATTGAAGCACAAAAAGCAGGTGAGCGCGACGAAGTGCCCATTGGAGCAGTTGTGGTTTGTCAAGGCCGAATAATTGCACGTGGACACAACTTAACGGAAACACTCACGGATGTTACAGCTCATGCCGAAATGCAAGCTATTACAGCTGCTGCTAACTTCCTTGGAGGCAAGTACCTAATTGACTGCACACTATATGTAACTGTAGAGCCTTGTATTATGTGTGCTGGAGCGTTGGGCTGGTCACAAATTAGCCGCATTGTATATGGCGCTGCCGACGAGAAACGAGGTTTTGCCCGCTTTGCCCCTCAAGCATTGCATCCAAAAACAGAAGTTTTATCTGGAGTACTTGAAGAAGAATGTAGTAAATTGGTAAAGGATTTTTTTAAGAAAAAGAGATGATGAGTTAATGTGCCAATATGCTAATTTGCCAATGAGAAAATTGAATAATGAGTCCACTCCGAAAAGTCTGAGCAGACAGTTTTAATTGATTAATACTTTGGTTTAAAAAATGTCATATAACTGGGTAAATTTACCCAAAAAAGTTCTTTGAAATATTGCGTATATCATTA
>Ga0247836_1003438_pt1 | contig 21253 bp, 22 predicted proteins | sample LaCruzMarch2015__4_FD_187116 | JGI IMG/M metagenome (GOLD analysis project Ga0247836, IMG submission 187116) | Freshwater microbial communities from meromictic Lake La Cruz, Castile-La Mancha, Spain - LaCruzMarch2015_14m | ecosystem: Environmental > Aquatic > Freshwater > Lake | place: Spain... | reverse complement strand
AGCAATTTTGTGTGGAGGTAATCGATTCAAATGCCCTAGAACTTGAATTTCAAGCACCCATCTATGCCGTTCTGAAAAATGATCCGAAATTAAAATTGAGTTTAGCCTTCTTACACAACAACTATTGGAAAAATGCGCAATTTGAGTCTGAAATGCTGATTGCAAAAGCATTGGGATTGAAAAAAGTATATGAGACTTATAAGATACAGGTGTTTAAGTAGGGCGTAAACCTACTCTTCGATAGGTAATAAAATTCATAATTTATTGTTGACGCTTGTTAAACATATTCCCGTCGCGTTTTCTTGTCAAGATTCTTCATTTAATAACGCAGTTATGGAAATATCCTCGTCAATAAGTGGCCAATGAATTCCGTATCCTGAAGGAGATATTTTGAAGAAATTACGTTGAGTTATAGTTGCCTCTTGAAGTTTCTTTGAAATCTTTTCAAGTGCAATTTTGAAAAGGCGTCCATCAAACTTCAATAAAAGATAATCGTTTTCAAAATTTATTTCTTGTATTTCGCGTTTTTCTTGCATGTTAATCTTTTTTAAAATAAGAATTCCAAGAGTCAACAATAATGTCAAAATGTTGATAGATTATTTTTTTTATTTCTCTTTTAGCTGATGGATTGAGATTGTATGAAAATGCCTCCATAATTTCCACTTCATCTACCACAAGCCAAAATTTACATTCCATATCTCCTTTCTCGGCATGAACATGAATTGGTTCAGTGCCTTCGTTGGAATAAAAAAATAATCTCCATCCAAAAATGAATAAAATAGTTGGCATGATCAAATTTAAGGAATTTAATTCTTTTTAAACAAAAAATCCTCCACCGTTTTAGAATATAATAAAAAAGGCGTTAAATCATCACTGATTTTTATATATAATTTAACCAAAGAATAATTATGTTATATAACCAACACGTCGTCAATCGTTCAGTGAAAAATATAGGAATGCCGTATTGGCAGAAAAAAAAAGTTGTTGGGAAAACAATCTAAGCTTACAATACGCCTATTTCCAGAAGTGACTTAACGATTTAGTAAAAGGAATCGGAACAAGCGCTAATCTATCTTGTAGTACTTGAATGCGTTTGCTCATATCGCTTAGTGAAGCACTTAGCGCGATGAATTGTTCCTCCACTATCACTTTATTCGATTTATACCAAAATAATTAAGCCCAGTATCACAAAATAATGTTAACCCAATTTTTGGCAAGTGATTATAATTACCTCACTAAGTGAAAATAAGTGATATCCTTTCGAATATCCCAATCAATACCTATCATAGTAAATTGGACATAATACACGCCTTCAACTGCATCAATGCCATCAACTTTGCCATCCCAACTATAGTTCAAATCATTGTAATCTGCTATTTTTACTCCCCATCGATTATAAATTGCCCCTTCGATAGACATTACATTTTTCATTTCAAAAAAATAAGTGTCATTATCGCCATCACCATTGGGCGAAAAAATATTTGGAATATTCGCCTCTATTGAATCCAAATGAATAACCGTAATATTTCCTTGCCATACATCTTCACAATAGCCATTCGTTGCCGTTAAAGTAATTGTAAATGTCCCGGTATCTGTATAAGTGGTATTGACATAAGCGGCAGTATTAATAGTTGTAATGTAATTATTCCCGAAGTCCCAGGTGTAATGATTAGCGTATAAACTCTCATTGTTTACTGCGACGAATAAATTGGCATATCCATAAATCACATCAGGAATTGCCAAAGCGATAGGCTCAGGAATCACATCGATAAAGACCGAACTTGTTGCCGTGCAGCCATATAAATCAACAATCGTAAGATAAAAAGTAGTATCATCATCTCCTACCACGAATACCCCATTTCCATTGATTCCATTGCTCCAAAAATAGGAATAGGGTTTAGTTCCACCATAGCCACTTCCTTGTAGCATTGTTTCATACCCTTGACAAGCGACAATATCAGGCATTTCATTCGCATATAAAATACCTGGCTCAATGACCGTTGTGTCAATCAAATAGGTACACCCATCGCCATCCGTTCCTATGATCGTATAATCGCCTGGTATTAGATTAAAAAAATCATTGGATGCTTGGGGAGCGCCTCCGTTTATCGTATAAGAAAAAGGACCTTCACCGAATCGCCTTTTGATATAAATTCTTCCATCCAGCATCCCAAAACAACTAACACTAAAAACAGAATCAAAGGTCAAGTAGATGGGTGGTTTTGCGTCAATCGACACATTCAATTGTGCAAGACAACCGAGAGTGTCAGTTACATTTACCAAATAATTACCGGCACTTAAATTCATGAATAAACCACTGTTTTGCGGTATAGCCAACGAATCCAAGGCATATGAAAAGCCCCCAGCTCCACCAAATGCGTTCACTTGCAAACCTCCATTTGAGCCATAACATGTGGTGGTAAAAGTCGTGTCTTCTTGTAGAAATAACGTGTTTGGCGCTGCTAAGAAAGTCGACAAAGTAAGAAAACAGCCCATTTGATCTGTAATAGTAACTGAATAAGGCCCAGGACTAAGACTATCGAATTGGCTACTATTTTGTGCCATTCCATTGTTTAATGAATAGGAATAGGGACCTGTGTTACCTAGTACCTGAATATTTATTTCACCATTTGCTAATCCCACACAACTTGGGGCTGTAGGTACTAAATTCGCAGTAAAAGAAAGCGAATCAGTAATGACAGCATTAATCAATCCACTACAGCCACTGGAATCATTAACAAATATCGTATACGAACCCGCTGCTAAATTAGGAAAGGAATTGATCGGAGAATAATTAATCCCATCCATTGAATAGGTATAATTTCCTGATCCGCCAATTCCAAGAACAGTTAAACTACCAGTTGCTTGACCACAAACTGAACTGTTATTGGCAATTTCAATAACGTTTAAAGCATTAGGAGAAGGGGAAATTAGTACCGAATCTACATAATTTAATAACGTTCCATTGCAAAGCGTGTAGTTAATATTCGCAACGTAATTGGTGGGAACATTTGGGCATACTAAAAGAGTGTCGTTCGTTCCGATAACTGCACCATTCACCGACCAATTGAAAGAATATTGCGGTAAGCCCGCTGGTTTAAATCGCCATGCTTCTGGTGATGTTACATTCCATGAAGGCGAAGTATTCCTACCTGGTGCTGAAATGCCGACATTTCCAGTTGGATTTTGAATACCAATGATTGCATTTCCACTATTCCAATTCGAGCAAGTTGGCTTACTTGCCACATAAACTTCGATATTATTGGAAGTTTCGTTTAACACAATCATGTGTCTACTAGTCAAGTTCCCACACGAAAAATGACAAACAAAATCGTACGAGACAATGAATTTACGACAAGGTGCAGCTCCAACAAAATAGTAAGCAATGTTGCCACAAACAGAAGGAGCGATATCATGGTAAACTCCGAAGATGTTTCCTGCTGGAACCAAGGCTGGAGAAGGGCAATTACTTAAAAATTGTCCAGACGAAATCCCACTGGCATTGGATAAATCAAAATTTAAGTTGCCATTTGAACCCACTAAAATTGAATTGTAATTCACTCCATAAAAACAAAAATTAAAAGGTAAGTTGATAGCAGAACTCCAAACATCTCCCGCATTAACCGATAATGCATTTCCTAAGGGTTCATTGTAAAGTATGGGTGGTGTGTGAGGGATTGATTCAACATTGTAACTGGTAGTTTCGCGAAGATCAATAAAGGATGCATCTAATAAAGTACAAGATTGATTGCAAGATAAAGTCTGATTACCACCCGCTTGGAGTGAGGGACATAAAGAACCTGCTTGTCCGTATACTTGAGTATAACAAATCAAAAATAGAATAAAAAGGTAGTTGATTTGTTTCATTTTAAAGATACTTAAACTTTTAAGCCTTTTGCTACGCGTTCCTTTCGTTTAACCCTATCAAGTTTCTTTTTAACAACCTGTAAAATTGCTGCTCGAGGAGACCCCTTCGACATGTCTATTTTATATACATTATCACCATAATTAATTTTTGGGCCACCTTTTTGAGTCCAATCCACATTAAGAGTATAATTTTTTGAAGCAGATGACTTAGTATTAAAGCTGATTACTTTTCCTGCACCCGTTTCAAAACGAACAAATATTTCATCATTAGCACCGAAATGATCAAAAAGACATCGCGTACTCCCTGGAATAATAATAATTTCTTTTTCACTTTTAGAAGTCGAAACAAGTGAGCCATTTTCTGTAGTCCCTTGACTATTAGTATTTAGTTCTTGATTTAATATGATAGTCGCCGAAGTAAAAAACTGAACTTTTGCCATTTTCTCTTCTGAATCTAAACCAAATTCTTCTTTAATTAAGGTAGTATATGGTACCTTCATACCACAAGAAGAAAGAACTAGAATTATGGAACTAATGATAAGAATGAATTTCATAGCAACTATTTTTTTATCAAAATTAGTAAAACTCTTTGAATAATTCATCCTTAGACAAGCAAATGATTAAATTTGTATCTATGAAACAATTAAGTTTTTTTACGATCGCTTTCGCTTTGCATTTATTAATGGCGTGCAAATCTAAAGACACTGAAAAAACAAAAGAATTCGCCCCGTCAAAAAAAAGAAGTAGCGTCAAAAATGTAGACGTGGTTGCCTTGCCAGATTCTTTATTATTTTGGAAAGAGCGCTACCAAAGTGATAGTGTTATGATTAAATTCGATAGTATATCACCATCTTTCACTCACCACTTCATTGATCGATTCAACGCGAAAAGTTTTATTAAGAATAAATTATATCTTGATAACGATAGCATTTTACATTTTCGTTGGAGTTTTAAGGATTCAATCACGAAAAAAAATGCATTATACAATTGGCTAGATTGTTTTGGAAATAATTGTAATTCGATTAAAATGTATGAGTCATTTAAATCTGAAAAACAAAACTCTCTTATCTTTATTAATCAAAAATCAATATCATTTATAAGTAGCAAAAACAGTTTGTCAAAGGACTTATGGATGAATTTTGAGAAATCAACTTTCTCAAAAGATTCAATGCAACTTTTAATTGTGCAACAACCTGGAAAAAATGCACTTTGGTATCGCTTTCAAAAAAATAAATTTAATATAATAGAAAAATGAAAATTGTAAACAGAGGATATATTTCAGTTCTCCCTGGATTGAAATTTTGGGATTGGGCAAAATTAAATTGCGCCGCAGATAACTTATTATTTCAAAACGATGAGCCTTCTATCTACCTAATTGAAGAAGATTTCTGGGAAGAGGAAACCATAATTACAAGCTATTTTTCAAAAATAGTGCAAAGTGAGTTTGAAACTATTAATCCAACAAAAGAAATTTGGCCGATTATTTCAACCGTAGCGGAATTTAACGAGTATTTTACAGTAGTCTCAGGGAATATGGTATTTGATTTATTAAATGAGCCAATTATAAGTGAGGAAGATTAACAACGCTCTATTAAATTCGCATTGAGGTATTGAGGGTCTTCTGTCACTTCCTCTCCTATCCAATAGGGTAATGAAAAAGAAGTGTCTACAGCTGGAAGTTCAATTTCTGCAAGAATTAAGCCATCCAATTTCCCTTCAAAAACATCAATTTCCCAGCATAATTTATCTTGAACAAGGACGTATCTTTTTTTCTTTAGTATTTTTTTGCAAAATAACACCAACATTTCGTCGGCCTCAGCAACTGGAATTTCAAATTCAAATTCATCACGTGAAAGCAGATCGGCGCCACCTTTTATGGTTAAAAAAGCTTTTTCATCCATTCGTCTAACTCGTGTACTCAGGCTTGTTGTACTAAAAATATAACCCTGAACAATGTTTATCGGAATAATCTCTCCAATAAAACCCATTAATGTGACGTTAACTTTAAATTTTCGCTCTATTTCTTTCAATTCATCAATTTTATCAAATTTATTCAATAATTTTATGAAATCAACGCAACAAATAATTAATTTTATCCGTCCTTGTGACCTAATCTTTAAAAAACGTTTTATGTACAAAATCTCAATTCTTAGTTTCTTCGTAATATTTTTTGGATTAACTAACTACGCTCAAAAAATAATTACCACTACTTTATCTGCACCAAAAGTGATTTATAATGAAAGTGGCGTTAAGATTTCTTCGAAAGAAGTTAACTGCTTTGACGCAAAAAGAAACGAAAACACGGTTTATCAATTATTGGTTTTTGAAAATGAAACTGCCACAAAAGTGAATCTAAAGGCTAAACACGAATTATACTACGATAACATCTGTGTTACTTGTCCTAATGAAGAGTATAATTTCAGTTACGAAATAGAAGCCAACGAAAAATTAGAAGGTACTTGTGATGTGGATTCTCATCCATCTGTAAAGATTTGGGATCACCAAGTAAATGGTTTATACAAACAAGTGTTAACCGATTATAAATTACAAGTGGTTCGTTTTTAACTAATTTGAGTTTCCAAACGCTTATTACTCCATTGAACATCTTTTATTTTAATTTTACTATTCGAGCAAAGAATTTATACTTTTGTATATGATTCAATTTAAAGCACGAACACCAAGGTGGATAATTCAGCTAATTGATATACTAATTGCTGGTTTTTCCTTAGCTCTATCGTACTTAATACGTTTTGATTTAAATACTGATTTTACAACTGTTAAAACTGAATTGGAAGTATTATCAAAATCCATACTTTTTTACTTCCTTCTAAAATTTCTCGTTTTCTACCTACTTAAAATTCACAAAGGATTAGTAAGATATACGTCTACACAGGATTTACAACGGATATTAATTGCTAACGTATGTTGCAGTTTAATTTTCTTATTCTCCGGGATTTTTCGCAAGTATTTTTTAGACGGATTTTATCTTTTTCCAACGTCCATTTTAATAATGGAATTTATTTTTAGCCTTTCTTTTGTTGTAGGCAGCAGATTTGTTATAAAACTATTATACATAGAATCTATAAAGTCCAAACAAACGAAAGAAAATGTGTTGATTTATGGCGCTGGAACAATGGGGATGCTTACCAAAAGAACGATCGAAAACGACACTAGGAACAACCAAGAAGTGGTTGGATTTATCGACGGCAACGAAAAGTTGGTGGGAAATAGAATCGACGGGATTACGGTATATTCAAGCAGTCAAATACATGAACTCCATCAAAAATTAGCTATTAATAAGCTAATCATTTCTATTCGAAATCCAAGTCCCATTGCGCTGAAAAAACTAATAGAAAGTTGTATTGAAGTAAACATCGGAGTTCAAAAAGTACCAGACCCAAAAACATGGGTAAATGGTGAGTTAAGTGCCTTACAAATCTCGAAAATTCGCATCGAAGATTTATTAGGACGAACTCCTATTGCCTTAAATCAAAAAGGATTACATGCTGCCCTCCACGACAAAACAGTATTAATAACCGGTGCAGCAGGGTCCATTGGAAGCGGACTTGTCGTCCAATTGTTAAGATTCAACCCAACAAAAATGATTCTTTTAGATCAAGCAGAGTCGCCTCTGTATGATTTGGAAAATCAGCTGAGATTGATAGAAACCAGCACCATTCTTGAATTTGTCATCGGGGACGTTCGTTCACAACATCGAATGAAAAATGTATTTAACTCCTATAAACCTGAAATCGTTTTTCATGCTGCGGCATATAAACACGTCCCATTGATGGAGTCTAATCCATCTGAAGCGATAAATACCAATATTTTAGGAACAAAATGCTTAGTTGATTTATCCCTGATACATAGCGTAGAGAAATTTATACTTATTTCAACAGACAAAGCTGTAAATCCAACGAATGTCATGGGGGCAAGTAAACGAATTGCTGAGATGTACGCGCAGCAAAAAAATGCAATTGGAACTACTAAATTTATTACAACACGTTTTGGAAATGTATTGGGTTCAAATGGATCCGTTATTCCATTGTTTCAAAAACAAATTGAAAATGGAGGACCAATAACAGTAACTGATGAGCGAATAACACGCTTTTTTATGACCATCCCAGAAGCGTGTCAATTAGTATTAGAAGCATTTGTTATTGGTGATGGGGGAGAAATATTTGTGTTTGACATGGGAGAATCGGTTAAAATTATTGATTTAGCAAAAAAAATGATCCAATTAAGTGGCCTTGAATTAAACAAAGACATCACTATAGAAATCACCGGTCTTCGTCCAGGGGAAAAACTTTACGAAGAATTATTAGCCGATGAGGAGAATACAAAACCAACCCACCATCCGAAGATATTAATTGCCAATACACGAGAAAATCCTGTGGACCTGTCAGATAAAATAGAAGAGTTAATTTACTTATTCGATCAACAAAACAACGAAGAAATTGTGCAAAAAATGAAGGATATGGTTCCTGAATTTATTAGCCAAAATTCAACCTTCGAAAAATTAGATGCATGAAAATAGAACCATTGAAAATTCAGGTACGCTTTTCTGATCTCGATATGCTCGGACACGTTAATAATGTAATTTATCTAAGTTATTTTGAGATGGCCAGAATTCATTACTTTACGGCATTGGTTGGTACAAAATGGGATTGGTTTAATGAAGGGGTACTTTTAGTTAAGAATAATGTGGAATATCATATCCCAATTTTATTACACGATCAACCTACCATTCATCTTTTTGTTGAAGAAATTGGTAACAAAAGTTTTTCATTAACTTATTCAATAGAAATTGATGGGAAAAAACATACAAGCGGTGGATCAACACTGGTATGTTTTAATAGTGCCAAACAGCAATCTATTGAAATCCCAAGAATAATGAGAGAAGGCTTAACCAAACTTATGAAAGATGAAAACTAAGATAATTATCCTACTTTGTGTGTTTTATTCAACAGGGACAAATGCACAAAAAAATGCTTGTTTTTCAAAAAAGAGAATGTGTGATCGCAGACAATATGTAGATGCGTATGATAAATTAGCATTTGATGAGGAAACACAAACCTATTTCTTAAAATCAGATTATAGAACGCGCTTTGAAGGAACCTGCGAGTCATGTTACCGAAACAATGTATTGATGGAAAGAATCACGATAAAAAACGGAAAGCGAGATGGATCCGACACCTCTTTTTTTAAATCAGGATGCATACAATCAATTCAAAATCATACATTGGGAGTGAAAAATGGGAAATTTTTAATCTACTATGATAGTACAGGAAGAATTGTCAGTGAAAGTAATTATTTGAATGGCAAAAAGAACGGCCAATTTTTATGGTTTGAAGCAAATGGGGATAGCCTAACCAGCGAAAATTACATCAATGATGTGAAGAGCGGTGAACAAAGAGAATATTATCCTGGAGGAAAATTGGGAAAGGTGGTGCATTATCAAAATGGCTTGCTTCATGGAGCACACAAAACATTTGATAAAGAAGGGAAAATTGAAATCGATCTCAATTACAGAGAAGGAAAAAATCACGGTGTTTGGAAGTATTTCCATTTGAATGGTAAAGAAGCGAAAGTAGAAACGTGGAATAACGGTTTAAAGGATGGGCTTTTTATTCTAAACGACGATAAGGGTGGATTGCTCAAAAAAGAATCCTACAAGAAAAATATTCCCGAGGGTGAATTCATTGAAAATTATCCTAACGGAAAATTAAAACATCAGATTATCTATAAAGCAGGTGAAGTTATTCGCGAACAAAAAATAGATGACTACGGAAAAATAACCTACACCTTTGATAAAGCATTGAATAAAGCAAAAGAAAAGGAAGATAAAAAGAAAGCTAAAGAAGGGACAGAAGATGATGACATTCAAGATGTGATTAACGAAAAAGATAAAAAAGGCAAGAAAAAAAAGCCTTAAATCAAACCAGATAAAATACTGAATCCCAAAAGTAATAATGCAAAACAAACTACCTTTTGAATGGACTTCATAGTAGTTTTAGCAAAGAGTATTTTCCCAATAACAGAACCTAGAAAAGCAGCTAAAATACCTACTACCAATAATAAATAAGGGATTGAAACATCAGAAAGTTGCACCCGATAAAAAATAAGCCGTGTAAGATCAACAAATAATGAAACACAAACGCCCGTAGCAATAAAAACTTCTTTCTTTAGCGAACGGTGTGCTAAAAATACGGTGCGCAATGCACCTTGATGTCCTGATAAGCCTCCGAAAAAGCCGGAAATGAAACCACCCACTGCTAATGGAATTTTGCTGATGCTGATTTTAGGATTAAATTCCAGGATGGCAAAAGAAAGTATCACTATTCCAAGTACAAATTCAACATAATTAACATTGCTTGAACCTCCCCAAAGTGTTGTTTGGTAAAAAGTGCCAAAACCACTAATGATGCTTAAAATATAAGCACCTATTCCTGAGCCCAGAATTGCCCCTACCCCAAAATACAATAGGATTTGTAAATTAATTCCACGAAAAACCAATCCGAACTTTAACAAGTTATTTGCCAAATGAACGATTGCCGTCATAGCAATGGCTATTTCTAGTTCAACAAAAAGGGCAAAAGCTGGAAATAATAAGGTTCCTAAACCAAAACCTGAGAAAAAAGTCAGGATAGCGGCACCAAAAGCAACTAGGGAGATTATAAAGTATGGAATTAAATCAGCCAAATGTTTTTAACTTTGAATCAAAAATACACAAGATGATTGATTTACGCAGCGACACAGTTACAAAACCTTGTCCAGAAATGATAAAAGCAATGGCTTTAGCAGTTGTTGGAGATGATGTTTTTGGCGAAGATCCTACCGTGAATGAATTGGAAGCTTTTGCCGCTCAATACTTTGGAAAAGAAGCGGCCCTTTTTTGTGTATCGGGAACCCAAACAAATCAAATAGCCATTAATGTTCACGTTAAACCAGGTGGTGAAGTAATCTGTCACGAAGAAAGCCATATATATAAATACGAAGGCGGTGGAATTGCCAGAAATTCAGGTGCTTCAGTGCGACTTTTACGCGGAGATCGAGGAAGAATTACCGCCACTGAAATTGAAAAATATATAAATCCGATTCACGACGTGCATTTCCCAATTACTCAATTGGTTTCAATTGAAGATAGCGCAAACAGAGGTGGTGGAGCCATTTATGATTTCGAAGAAATACTAAAAATTAAAGCTGTTTGCCAAGCAAATAATCTCCCTTTGCATTTGGATGGAGCGCGACTAATGAACGCATTGGCTGTTAATGGAGTTGATACACATACCTATTGTGCGCCGTTTGATTCTATTTCAATTTGTTTATCCAAAGGACTAGGTGCACCAATTGGCTCTTTGTTACTTGGTTCAGCAGATTTCATCTTGAAAGCGCGCAGGGTTCGGAAAGTTTTTGGTGGCGGAATGCGACAAGCAGGATTTATCGCGGCTGCAGGACTATTTGCACTTAAGTACAATGTTGACCGACTAATTCACGATCATAGCCATGCTAAACTTTTAGAAATTGGCTTGAAAAAATGTGCTTGGGTGGCGGATATTGTTCCCGTTGAAACCAATATTGTCATCATTCAGTTGACTGAAATGGAAAGAAGAGACGAACTTATTTTACAATTAGCCAAAAATGAAATTAAAGTTATGGCCTTTGGTCCAGGACTAATCAGAATGGTTACCCATTTACAAATTACCAAAGAAGACATCGAAGAGGTATGTTTTAAAGCCTTAACAATTAGTTGAATTGAATCGATAAAGCTGAATATATAAGTAGACGAAAAACATCAATATTTAAATACTTCGATTGGATGAATTCAATTTAAATAATCGAGATGGGTAAAATTTATTTTGATTTATCTAATAAGAATCTTTCATTAACAATCAGTGATCCGCAGCAAAAGAATAAGCAACATCCTTTAAATATAACTTCGAAAAAACAGTAACTATTAGATAAATTAATTTAACTTCGGTTCTTAATTTGAATTGAAAGTTGTCCCTAAATTCAAATGCAATAACTTAAAAAAAACCGAGTATACCGAAAATCGAAAAGAGTAGGTAAAATAAAAAAATACAAATGAAAAAAATATTGATTTTAGTGCCAATTTTATTTTTAAGCAGTTTTGTGAAATCACAAAATTCAATTAATTATTATCAATTCTTGCCTAAAGGTTATCAATTAAAAGATTCCAATGGAGATTTAGGACCAGTATCAAACAATGATTTTGATAAAGACGGAATTAAAGATTTAGCAATTATTCTATTCGACATGGAAGAAAACCTTCCTATTTTCTGCATTTATCTTAGTTCAAATTTTAAAGCTTCTAAAACATATAAATATTGTGATTGGACTTTTATGATGCATTCTTTAAATTATGAAAATGGAACACTTACACTATTTTCAGATAATGGTAGTATGGGACAATATGGAGATTTAGAAATGAAATATGATGCAGTAAAAAAAGATTTCAAAATCATAAAATATGAAGATAATTCAGGTAATAAAACAATTACATTTAAAGTCGGTCGGATATAAATATACAATCAATTAAAACCAAGGCTAATCTTTTATAAAAATAATTGAGAGCCCAAACAATTAAATTTTATTTAGTTAAATTTGAAACAATATATAGTTGTTAATTGTACTATTTACCTATTAAAACCACCTAATTATTACAACATATTTAAAAACTAGTATAAAATTAAGAATAGGGATTCTTGCCTTCTTTTTAATTAATTTCAGCTGCCTTAACGCTCAAACCAATTTCGCAGGAAAGGTTATTGATGGGTTTACTGGGGTAGCATTGGAAAATGTGAAAGTAAAAATAAAAGGTTTGAATACAGGGGCTATTACGGATCAAAAAGGATCTTTTTCGATTAGCGCAGACGTGGTTTTTCCTATCACTTTACAAAGTTCAGTTGTGGGCTACGCTAACGTAGAAACTATTCTTGCATCCAATCAAGATACCTTGGTGATTCGAATGAAACCTGAAAATATCAAGCAATTTAATACGGTTAACATTCGAAGTTTTGCCAGTGAAAAAGAAAAAGAATCAGCCTTGACGGTTGAAACCATGACCTTAAAGGAAATAAAAGCAACGCCAGCCTTAGATTTTTATGATGGTTTAAGCCATATGAAGGGGGTAGATTTAACCTCTGCCAGTATTGGTTTCAAAGTAGTAAATACAAGGGGATTTAATTCTACGTCGCCTGTCCGAACATTACAAATTATTGACGGAGTAGACAATGCTTCTCCCGGACTCAATTTCGCTCTTGGTAATTTTTTAGGCGCTTCTGAATTAGACTTACTCTCAGTTGATATTGTGTCCGGAGCAAGCTCTGCTTTTTATGGCCCCAACGCATTCAATGGGGTTATAAGTATGCAAACAAAAAGCCCCTTTAAATTCCAAGGATTTAGTGCGAGTGTTAAAGGGGGTGAGCGAATGCTAAATGAATACGCAGTTCGATACGCCAAAGCATTCAAAAATAAAGCGGGCGAAGATAAATTTGCCTTCAAAATAAACATAGCCTACCTAAATGCAAATGATTGGGAAGCGAATAACACCAATTCAGTCGAAGGATTAGATACGGATGAAAATAACCCAGGAGGTTATGATGCGGTAAATCGGTATGGGGATGAGAATTTATACCAAAATATTAATAATGCCTTGGATCCAAGTGCAATAATTAATACACCTGGATTATTACGATGGCATCGCACTGGCTATTGGGAGAAAGATATTGCCGATTATAAAACAGAAAACCTAAAAGCTTCGTTTGCCTTGCACTACATGCTAAATCCAAAAGTTGAATTCATTTTAGCCTCTAATTTTGGAACAGGGACTACCGTTTATCAAGGTGACAATCGATTCTGCTTGAAAGACATATTATTTTTTCAAAATCGAATAGAAATTCGCAAAAAAGATGATTTCTTTATTCGTGCATACGCAACAAATGAAGATGCTGGAAAGTCATACGATGCGGTGCTAACTGCTTTTTTACTGCAAGATGCTGCGGCAAAAGATTGGGATTGGAGCGAGCGATACCGACAATATTGGTCGAGTCAGATTGTTGATCGTGTCAGAAACTTAGACCCCAATGTTACCTGGACGCCGCAAATTGGTGTTCCATTTGATCTTGCAGCCATCGGAGCCGTCATTGATGCTAATCAAGATTCGATGTATAGTTGGCATGCTGAAGCGAGTGATTTCGCAAATAGCTCCTATGGAAATTGGGACATGTTGGATTATTTCAAACCAGGCACGTATCGATTTGATTCTTTAATGGCTGATATCACCATGAAGACCTCTTTTTTAGAAGGAGGTTCTAGAATTCAAGATCAATCGGGACTGTATCATTTACACGCTGAGAAAATAATCCCATCGAAATTTGGAACCTTTACCTTTGGTGGCAATGGCCGAATATACAACCCAAGATCACAAGGCTCGCTCTTTAGCGATACAAATGGTGTTCGTATATTGAATAAAGAATTTGGAATCTATGCCGGCATAGAAAAACATTTTGCTGAAGACAAATGGTTAATAAAAGCGAGTATTCGTGTAGATAAAAATCAAAATTTTGATTTTTTGCCATCTCCTGCAGCATCGCTAATTTGGCAACCTAACAAACAACATTCAGTAAAAGGAACCCTAACCTCAGCCATCCGAAATCCGACCTTGCTCAATCAATACATGTATTACAATGTGGGAAGAGCCAAACTTGTTGGAAACATTAGCGGTTACGATTCACTGGTCACCATAGAATCGCTTCGAGATTTCTACTACACGCAAAATCCCGATACCTTAAGTTATTTCAATTTAGATCCCATTGCGCCAGAAAAAGTAAAGTCTTTTGAAATCGGCTATAAAGGTTCTTTTTTCAATAAATTCTATTTAGACGTCAATTACTATTTTAACTATTACACCAATTTTATTGGCTATGTTAACGGGGTAGATATATTTGTCACTCCTTTAAATACACCAATAATCAATGATGTTTATCGAATTGCGACTAATTCTCAGGAATCAATTACAACGCAGGGCATTACCGTTGGCTTAAATTATTATATTGGGAATCACTATGCGTTAAATGGAAATTATTCATGGAATTCATTGCGAAAAAAATCCGACGACCCCATCATTCCTGCCTACAATACTCCTGAACATAAATTCAACCTTGGATTTCAAGGCAGAGACATTTCTATCAAAAAGTGGAATGGCTTTGGCTTTAATATCAATTATAAATGGATTCAAGGTTTCTATTCGGAAGGGTCTCCTCAATTTTCTGGAAGTGTTCCTACCTATGGCTTATTAGATGCTCAAGTAAATAAATTCATTGCTAAAGCCAAATTAACAGTTAAAATTGGCGCATCCAACCTGCTGAATAATAAAGTGCTTCAAGTTTTTGGCGGACCCTTCGTTGGAAGAATCATATATACTACCATTTCCTTTGATTTTAATGATAAGGTAAAATAGAAATCGTATTGTTTAATAATTAATACTAATTTAGGCGAATTAAACCTTAAAAGAATACCTATGAAAAAAATAATTTTACCCTTCATTTTTAGTTTTATGATGATTACCGGTGCATTTTCTCAGGAAAGATACATCGATGAAGTTTTTGCAAATTTTACAGTAGATAGTAGTATTGTTTATTCAACCAATCTTTCTGTTTTAGCAGCATCCCAAGGATTTCCTTATGTTCCAACCGGATCAAATGGAATTCCAGCTTTAGCGTTCGATTTATACGAGCCAGCTGGGGATACGATTACTGAGCGACCATTAATTATCATGCTTCATACAGGAACCTTTGCGCCAATTATTTACAATGGCAATCCAACAGGTATGCGTGATGATTTTGCAACATCTAAAATTTGTCAGAGTTATGCCAAAAGAGGATATGCTGTTGCTAATATGGAATACCGTTTAGGATGGAATCCAGCTTTACCAACACAAGCTGAAAGAGCTGCAAGTTTAATGAAGGCTGTTTACAGAGCGATTCAGGACACTAAAAGTGCCGTTCGTTATTTTAGAAAAGATTATGCAAACGGTAATCAATGGGGCATCGACACATCTCGTATTATCCTTTGTGGACAAGGTTCAGGTGGTTGGGTGGCATTAGGTTACGCTACCGTAGACAAATTAGCAGAAATACAATTACCAAAATTCTTGGATTTAACTATCCCTGCAAATCCAGTTGCCCTTATCGATACAACTGTTATTGGTGACTGGGATGGAATTGGTGGTTTGTATAATATGGAAAGTAATTTAGGTTACTCAAATGACATTCACATGGTTTGTAGTATGGGAGGTGGAATTGGTGATTTAAGTTGGTTAGAAGCGGGTGATGTTCCGATGTGTGCCGTTCATTGTCCTACCGATCCTGTAGCTGTTTATACAACTGGTGATGTTGCAATTGCATCTATTGGTGTGGTAACTACAGATATTAGTGGTAGCTATGATGTCATTGAAAAAGCAAATATCCTAGGAAATAATACCGTTTTTGATCCAGTTAACGCCGGAAGTGATACCTACACATTAGCAGCACAGGCTGCCTCTGCAGTAGCACAAGGAATGATGGATTTTGGTGGAACAACTATTGGAGCCCCAGTTGATAACGTATTCCCTTATATTACAGGAAATCCATTTGAAGCTTCTCCATGGGATTTCTGGGATTCAACAACAACATGTTTTATTGCTGTTTCACTTGGTTTACCTGCTTCTCAAGGAACACAGGCACACGTTTCAAATATTGCTCAAAATCCAGATATGTCAATACCTAAGTCAATGGCTTTTATGGATTCAACTTTAGGTTATTTCTGTAGAAGAATTGTTCGCGCTACTAACTTGGATGGTCAATCAGGAATTGATGAATTATCAGTTATTGAAGCAGGTCTTAAAATTTATCCTAATCCTGCTAATCAGAACGTTACCATTCTTTCTGAAAATGGAACAATAAATTCAATTAAGATGTACTCAACTGCAGGAAAACTAGTGAAAGAAGAAACAAATCTTTCTTCCAATCAAGTGAACTTAAATAATTTGAATTTATTAGAAGGTTTTTACCTTTGTTCAATTGAAGTTAATGGTCAAATGTTTACAAAGCGATTAGTGATTAGATAATCACAATTTGCTATACGAATTTAAAGAGCGCTCCTAGAGCGCTTTTTTTTTCCCTAAAATCATACAAGAAGCGCAAATGAACAGTTATATTTATATTTCTTAACATATAACAAGCAATAATATGATTTATCATTTTACCTTTGTATTGTTCCTTCGGGATAGTTATTTCAATCGTACTTTTAGCAATAAACAGTTGGATTATGATTGATAATATCGCAAAACATGACCCAATTTTATATTATACAATAATTATTCATTTAACTTAAAAAAAAACATCATGGCAACAACATGGCAATTAGATCCAACACACAGTGAACTTGGATTCAAGGTTAAACACCTTATGATTACGAATATCAAAGGTGAGTTCAGAAATTTTAGTGCTGAAATAGATGGAGAAGACTTTAGTAAGGCAACGATTTCTGCAACGATTGACACTTCCTCTATCTTCACAAACGAAGATAATCGCGACGCACATTTAAAAAATGCTGATTTCTTTGACGTAGATAGTTTTAAAGAAATGACGTTTAAAGGAAGTTCTTTAAATAAAATTGATGACGAAAATTATCAATTATCAGGTATGCTAACTATTAAAGACATCAGTAAAGAAATTATTCTTGGAGTAGAATATGGCGGAACTAGCACAGATCCTTGGGGAAATGAGAAAATGGGTTTTTCTATAAACGGAAAAATTAACCGCAGTGACTATGGCTTGAATTTTAATGCTCCATTAGAAACGGGTGGTTTTCTTTTGGGTGAAGAGGTGAAAATAAGTGCCGATTTGCAATTTGTAAAAAAATAAGTCAAAATTTTAGGGCTATACTTAACAATACTAGGTATCAATAACAATAAAGAAAGCCAGCGGCAACGCTGGCTTTTTTATGACTAAATAATATGAAATGACAAATACCCCTATCGCAGAAGGCGTTGTTCATGAAGTACCCGATGATTTAAGAGCTGCTTTGATTTCAAATCAAGGTGCTATAGAGAAATGGAACAAGCTAACAGCACTCGCACGAAATGAGTGGATCTGTTGGACAACCATTGTCAAGAAGCCAGAAACAAGATTAGAGCATATTAATCGATTATGTGCAGAAATATTGGAAGGAAAAAAGAGACCATGTTGTTGGCCTGGCTGCCCGCATCGCAATCCAACTGCTCAAAAATGGTTTAAATAACCAATACCTTACCTGTTTAATTCCGATTAACAACAAATAACTTGATTTTATGATTTCCGTCATTTTATTATCAAAGCGACATAACTATATTTGATAAATACTTAAAACCAAAAAAATGACACTAGTAAAAAAAATCGGTATTTGGATGGATCATTCAAGTGCTAACCTTATGGAATTCTCGAAAGAAGCCATAGAAACAAAAATCATTCATTCCAAATTTACATTTGAGGAAAAACAAGAAAGCACTAAAAAAGGGGAGCATCTAATGCACAATAAGGAGCAACATGAACAACACGATTATTACAAGAAGTTAGGAGAAGAAATTAAAAATATGAATAAACGGTAAGTGTAAGTATACAATTTACTGGTGTAAGATATTATGTAAACATTCCAAGCATGTCAATTATCATTTGACCTTAAATATATAATCAAAAAAAAAGCACAGATTTCTCTGTGCTTTTAAAAATAAAATTACTTCGTGTTATTTTAAATGCTTTAGGTTAACGGCATACATAACTACAAACGCAATAGGAAAGATAGCGGCAATTGCTCCTGCTGCTGCTGCAATTCCACCCATAGCACCACCTGCTGAGGTTAAACTTCCAAGAACAATAAATGAGAGTGCTAAAGGAGCCAGCTCACCTACTAAGTATATGAAAAATCCTACTTTTTTCATTTGCCACATCATTACTGAACCAATAATGCACAAGACAATGCACACTAAACTGGCATACTGTATCATTTTTGCACTTTCCATTGAAGCATTAAGAGCACTATTACCGAAATCAGTGCCTTCTAATACTGATGTAGACATTAATCCAAATAAACCACCAATTAATCCAAGACCTGAGCCTACCCAAGTTAAAATACAAAGTACCGTTAAAAAAGCAGGTCTTGTTGTTACGTTTGTTTCTTCCATAATTAAAGTTTTAAGTTTAATAAGTTTAATAAGTTAATAAGTTAATAAGTTAAGTTTAAATATAAGTAGAAAAATAACGAATGTTAAGATATGTGAACATTAGTTATGAACAATTCAAAGGACACTCTATACAAAAACACTCTGTTAGTAAAGGTGTTAGCTAGATTCGAAATGTATTTTTAACACTTAAAACGATAGAAAACCCTGAGATTCATCGTCACGGTTTTATCTCGTTTTATCTCGTTACTAATTTTTCATGATCATATATAATAATGAACAAACCATAAATGAAAGTAAATAGACTGGAAAAAACCTGTTGCGCTCTCTCCTATCGCTTTCGCTTGGGCTTACCATACTTTTCCAACATGGCTTTTTTATGGTTGTAACGCACGTTTATCTTTTTGTTTTTTGCTATTTTATCATGAAAAGAAGGCCCTCTATTTTCGCTTGAAGGTAACTTGCTATTTTTTCCTGGAATGATGATTTTGGGTTTCTCAAATTCCAACAATTCGTCTGTAAATTCAATGTCCTCAGTAACTTTCGTAAATAAAAGCTGCTGCTGCATAAGTTCTTCAATCGCAAGGAGTGCTGATTCGTCTTTATCGGAAACAAAGGTAATCGCGATGCCATTTTTATCTGCCCTACCCGTTCTACCGATACGGTGAATGTAATTTTCAGGACTTTCTGGAATATCAAAATTGATCACATGTGTTACGTCTATAACATCAATTCCGCGGGCTATTAAGTCGGTGGCAATCAATACACGAATGGCTCCTTTCTGAAATTTTTGAACGGTATCGAAGCGGAAATTCTGTGCTTTATTAGAGTGAATAATACCCAAAGAATCCGATAAAATTGGTTCTAACGCTTCAAACAATAAATCGGCTAAAGTGCGGGAAGATACAAAGACTAGTATTTTCGAGTTAGCTTCTGTCTCTTGAATGAGGTGCTGTAATAATGTTACTTTGGAAAGGAAATTCGGTACGCGATACCCTGTTTGGTCAATTTTATCGATAGGCAAGCCAGCACGAGCAGCTTCAACACGAAGAGGTGTTATCAGATATTCATCTAAAAACAACGAGACTTCTTCCGGTAAGGTGGCCGAGAAAACCATGTGCTGTCTTTTGGTAGGTAAATAGTCAAATATATGCAATAGCTGTGGTCTAAATCCCAAGCTAAGGGTTTCGTCCACTTCATCAATCACCACTTTTTTTATTTGTTTCAATTGCAAAGAACCACATGCAGCTAAATCGAGAATACGCCCAGGGGTTCCCACTAAAATATCCAATCCTAGCATTACCATTTTTGCTTGCGTATTCATATTGGTGCCACCATATACACCGCAAGTAGTCACGTTCATGTGCGTCGTTAACTTCTCCACTTCACTCACCACCTGTGTGACCAATTCCCTTGTAGGTACAATTATCAAAATCTGAGGATGGGGTTCTTTCGAAAATTCCCACATACAAAGGCACGGCAGCAAATACGCCAATGTCTTCCCCGTTCCAGTTTGAGCAATTCCAATCGTGTCTTTTCCCGACATCATCACGTTGAAACCGGAAGATTGAATGTTTGTAGGGAATTGATAACCCAACTCATCCAAGGCTTTCCATAGTGGTTTCTTTAAATTTAAATCGCGAAATGTCATGTAAACAATTTACGCAAAGCTAAGAAGAGATTGTTGATTGTCTTGCATTTATTTTGAATGATGATAAAAACTAATATTTAATTATCTAAATTCTACTCCCCTTTTGAAATGGCAGGCCTTACACGTAACCGTGATCGATGAATATACCCCTCAGTACCATTTCTTCTTCTAACATAAAACCATTTTCCTTTTTCTCGTAATAAGGTAACCTTTTCATTCAAGATGTTACATTTTTCAATAATCGAAGCTTTAACATTGGCATTTGAGCGAAGATTAGATGGAGTTGAAAATAATTCGCCTATTAATTTTTTTGACTCTATATTTATTCCCCCTTCCTCTCGAACGGAATCTATTACTGGTTTATTCATTGTTTCACCAGTTGTCACTTCTATAATACTCCCCAAATCCAGACCAGGGATGTTACAAAGCTAAGTTAATATTTTTGTTTTAACTGGCAAGAGATTGATTAAAAAAAAGTTGGTAAGCGTCATTTGGTTTTTGTCCTAGTGTTTGAT
>Ga0247836_1003432_pt1 | contig 21267 bp, 21 predicted proteins | sample LaCruzMarch2015__4_FD_187116 | JGI IMG/M metagenome (GOLD analysis project Ga0247836, IMG submission 187116) | Freshwater microbial communities from meromictic Lake La Cruz, Castile-La Mancha, Spain - LaCruzMarch2015_14m | ecosystem: Environmental > Aquatic > Freshwater > Lake | place: Spain... | reverse complement strand
AAAGATCCCCGCACCCGTGCGAATGGCTCCCGACCGTTTTTCCCTAAAATCCCCTGCTGCCCTCCGCCAAGCCATCGTCCTGCGCGAAATCCTCGGGCCGCCGAGATCCTTGCAGCCTTTTTAAATTCCCGGCTCGGCGTCGGTTCGTGAGAAAATACCCCCCCGCTGCCTTTGCTCAACGGCCGCAGCCTTCAGGCGAGGGCCACATCAAGATGGTATCTTGCGCCAACTTGGCCATTTCCCTTTGCGCCTCCGGTCGAGAATGCATAGAAATGGGAAAATGCACCTTAATCCAACACTGAGACTTGGCGCCTGCTTGCTGTTTTTGGCCGTGAATGCCGCAGCGCAGACGCTGCCCCCGCCAAACCCCTTCATGGGCCCCCCCGGAACTGCCACGATGCATGCGAATGCGGCATCCTCAGGTGCCGTTACGAATCCCGGACCTGGAGCCGGGTCGGTATCGTGGACTCTGAATGACAGTTTCGACGCCGTTTTCCCAACCATCATGATGGGGTCCGACGGGCTGATCGTATCGGTTGGAGTCAAATTGTCCAATAGAACGCCCTATGCCTACTTGCTCGACCCAGCCACGCTCGGTCAGTTGGCGACGATGGAGCTCGTCAGGTCCACAACGAGCGACCTTGCGGGCGGGATTTATTCCTATCTGGACACCAATAACAGCCTGGTGCTCGTGAACGCGTCAGGCAACCTTCAGCGGATTTCCCACAGTCAAGATAACTCCGGAGCCTGGCAGTTGACTGTCGATTCATCGGTGCAGATCGGTTATCCGGATGTGGTGGGGCTTGTCCCTGATTACGAAGGGAGGGTTTGGTTCGCCACCGCCCAGGGAACCACCGGCACCACAGGGGCGGTGGTCGGTTACCACGATCCCTCCACCTCGCGCACTGCGCACTTCACGCTGCCAGACGGCGAGCAGGTCGCAAACAGCATCTCGTCTTCGCCCAGCGGGGTGGCTGTGGCCTCCACTCAGGCGCTCTATTTGTTCAAAGCTGGTGACGGGGAATCACCCGAGCAACTCTGGCGTCAACCCTACGACGCCGGTCCGGCTCGTAAGCCCGGGCAATTGAGCTGGGGCACGGGTGCCACACCTGCTTTTTTTGGACCGGATAGCGGTTTCGAATACCTGACAATCACCGACAATGCCGCTCCGCAGGAGAACATCTTGGTTTACGAAACACTAACCGGCGATTTGCTGGGATCAGTGCCATTTCTCACCGCCGGTCTGAACAGCGGCAATGAGGATGCCGCAATTGCCGTGGGCGGCAGCATCTTTTACCCGAGCACCTATGGATATGAATATCCCTCCTCCGCCGAGACCGGAGCGAGTGTTCCAGAGTCCGCGCTGTTCGTCGGCGGCATGCAGCGGGTGGATGTGCTTGCCGACGGCAGCGGAATCCAAACCATGTGGGCCAACAATTCGACTGCCTCGGCTGCGGAGCCCCGTTTGTCCCTCTCCGACAACCTTATCTACACCGTCACATTCGATGCGGCCACCCAGATCTACAGCTTTGTCTCGATCGACCCCGGAACCGGTGCCATACTGTCGAGCACTCCTTATGGTTCCGGGTTCGGCGCCAACCCGCTTCAAATGGTGAGCCTGATCAGCCCCGATGGGGTTCTCTATCAGGGCACAGAGCGGGGCATTCTACGTGTGCAAGCCGTGCCGGAACCTTCGGTCTGCGTGTTGCTCGCCCTCGGCGGGGCGGTCCTGGCCTGGGTCTCGTGCCGCAAGCGCCACCTGCGGAGGAAACTCCCTCGGGAGTGGGATGAGGTTACAGCCCAATTCTGAAGGCGACCGGCCTCGCCGGTTGCCGCGTGGACGAGATCGAGTGGGGGTGCCTTCCCGGTGGTTGTGCGGGGCCTACAAAAGTTTTCCCCCGAGCGCTCGAAACGCGCCTCTCAAGACCCGACGGAAGTTTTGAGATGGAGACTCAAAATGCGTCGGATTTCCTCGATGCCATGCGGGTCTTCATTCGCTCCATGCCCAGAGGGAACGATTTTTTCGGATTTCGCGGCGGGCATATGTGAGCTCCAGTAGGGAACAACGCCGTCGGAGCTATCCGGCGTGTCACCCTTGCCCCTGTCACCGATCACGGAGTGGTAGCTAACGCTTTTTGACATCGGCAGCTTCAGGATGGAAAGCAGGAGAGGAGATTTCGCTCTCAAGAAGCGGATACTATTTGCGGGAGCTACAAAGAGGTCGCGCATGTTGTTTCGGATGGCGGTGAGCATGATAAATCGGTCGCTGTTTGGAAATATGTTCGGCAGTCGAACTAAGTTGGAAAAAAAATCCGCGAACGGGTTTAAGGCCAGTTGGCTACCCTGGTGAGGTGTGGCGACGAAAATCACGCGGCTGATATCTTCTCTGGGCTCAAAGTTTACAATTTTCAAGAGGTGTTCTTTGGCGGGGCGGCTGATTTTCAACTTCTCTGGTGGGGTCACCAGGAATTGCCTCCAAAGGTCTTCGCCTCCTTTGCGAACCATCAGACTGGAAATCAGCCCGCCCATGCTGTGGCCGACGATCACCATCTTGTTGAGATTCGGGTTTGTGTGGCTCGGGTCGAGTGTTGTGCGAAATCTGTCGAGTTCCGAGCGGAGGTTTGCTGCCGACCACCACACGGGCAGTCCCGTGGGATAAAGATAGAACCAGAACTGGTAGCGGGAGCGGATTTGCGGATCGGCGAGCAGTTGGTTCACCGCCTGCGTCCAAGCCTCGGGACGCGATAGCAGCCCATGCACGAAGACCACGGGGATTTTTGCAGGATCATATTCTTCGATTTGCAGCAGGCCGGCATGTTTGAGGTTCGTATCGGAAAAAATGAGAGCCTGAATATCGATGGAACGATTCTTCCCTTGGCTCAAAAGGTAGGCGAGCGGTGCCGAAAAATCCGCAGCCAAGGCCTCTTTCCTTCCGCTCAGAAAAACGCTCTCCATCTTGAGGCGTCGGAAAAAAACAAGCTCCGGCCCCTTTTTATCAAAACGAACGAGCGCCGTGGCGGGTATGCTCATGCCCATGCGCTGCGAACCGGGTTGGTCGGCAAGGGCGGACGAGCCTTTTGCAAACCAGGCCACATAGGGAACTCCCGCTCCATCCACGGTGACGCGCTCACGAAGACCTTTGATCTGAATGGTGGATGAGGGAATGAGCTTTGAGGCCTGCCGTGGATCCAAGGTGCTTGCCGATTCTGGAGCGATGCGAACCTGATTGTTTGGGAAGTTATCAGCGGCCAGAATTTCAACCAGACGCGTGGTCGCGATTTGATTCAGCTTTTGGAATTCTGTTCCCGATCGAGCCTTGGAGGTTTCTCGCAGGGCCTCCAGGAGAATGTCGAGGCGACGCGTCTCCGGCAGGGACTTTTTTTCCGCCTGCTGAAGAAGGGTCGCTGGATGGCTCGTCGAGGCCATAGAGACTACGGTGCGCGTGGCTTCAAGGTCACCTGTGCGTGTGAGCTTCACATTCACAAGAGCACAACTGCTCAAAAGCGTGGATACAGCCACACAGGCCAGCGTTTTTAAAAAAAAGTGCATCATAGAAAGAAAGTCGGGAGTCCTAAATCGGTGAAGCTATTTTCCAATACAAAATCGGCCAAAGATTTCACCGAGGATGTCTTCTGTGTCCGTCGCTCCGACGATGCGCCCGAGTGCGTCGAGGGAGGTGCGGAGTTCCACGGCTGCCAGCTCTGGCGGGGCGCTGGTCTGAACGAGTTCGGCGGCGGCGCGCAGCGCCGTGGCTGCGGACTCCAGAAGCGCTTTGTGGCGCGCGTTAATGGCGGCAAGAGACTCCCCTTCGACAATGTGTTTGGCCCCAGTGGAGTTGGTCATGGCGTCGAGGAGTGTATCGAAGCCTTCGCCTGTGAGGGATGACACGGCGATCGCGCCGGGGTGGTTTGTCGATGCTGGTGACAGAAGATCAGATTTGTTAGCGACAAGGATTTCGCGGTCATTCAAAGGCGCTGGAGGGGCCTCAACACTGGCGTCGAAAATGTGCAGCACGAGATCGGCGTTTTCCATAGCGCGCCCGCTCCTGGCCACGCCCTCGCGCTCGACCGGATCGCTCGTCTCCCGCAGACCGGCGGTGTCTGTGAGCCGAAAAAGAATGCCGCGCAGGCAGGCGGATTCCTCGATCGTATCGCGTGTGGTTCCAGGCACCTCACTCACTATCGCCCGATCCATGCCGAGCAGTCGGTTCAGGAGGCTGGATTTTCCGGCATTGGGGAGTCCCACGATAGCCACGCGAATGCCTTCCCGCAGCACGCGGCCCTCATCGGCTGTTGAGAGCAGGCGTTCTGTCCGCTCGAGGACAGCATGGATTTTTGTGAGCAACTGGCGCCCCGTTGCTGGATCGATGCCCTCCTCGGGAAAGTCGATCCAAGCCTCGATGTGTGCCACGACCTCGAGAACGGCATCCCGCAGTATTAAGATTTCTTGTCCCAGCCGGCCTTCCAATTGAAGCGCCGCCGCGCGGAGCGCGGGTGCCGTGCGGGCCCGAATGATGTCCATGATCGCTTCGGCTCGCGTGAGGTCGATTTTGCCATTGAAAAACGCCCGCTGGGAGAACTCGCCCGCCTCGGCCGCCCGTGCGCCGGAGCGAAGAACGGTTTCGAGAATGCGCGCTGTCAGGAGGATGCCGCCGTGGCAGGTGATCTCCGCCATATCCTCGCCTGTGAAACTCGCCGGTCCCCGATAGGTGGTGAGCAAGACCTGGTCGAGAATCTCTTCGCCATCGTGGATTTTTCCAAACACCGCTTGGCGCGGCATGGGAACCTTGCCGCCCGACTTGAAAATGCGGGCGATGATCGGCATCGCATCCGGCCCGGAAATGCGAACCATCGCAATCGCTCCTTCCCCGGGAGGCGTGGCAATGGCCGCGATTGTATCTGATGAGAGACTCATCAGGCGGCGGGGTTTGCTTTCAAGAGGCCTTCTTCGTTGAGAAGCGCGAGTTCCGCAATGAACCGTCGGTTTTGGTCCATGGTTCCCACGGAGACGCGAATCCACTCCGGAAGTTTGTAGCTCCGCATGGCTCGAACGATCACTCCCCGCTTGAGGAGGGCTTTGAAGACGGCATCCCCATCGCCGACATGAACCAAAACAAAATTCGCCACGCTTGGCACAAATTTGAGCCCCATCCTGGAGAGTTCCATTTCGTAGTAATGCCTGCCCTCATTCGTGAGTTCTCGCGTGCGGCGCATGTGCTCTTCGTCCTGCAGGCCCGCGAGCGCGCCTGCTTGGGCAATACCGTTCGCATTGAAGGGCTGGCGCGTTTTTTGCAGCACCTCGGCGATTCGCGCCGGAGCCAGTCCATATCCGATGCGCAGATTTGCCAGGCCCTGGATTTTTGAAAAGGTGCGCATGACCACCACATTGCGCCCCTCCCGCACATAGCGCAGCACATCCGGTGCGTCATCGAGAAACTCGAAATACGCCTCGTCGAAGATGACCAGCACATGCTCGGGCACCTTCTCCATAAATCGATCGATGGCCTCCTGCCCGACCATCGTGCCGGTGGGGTTGTTCGGATTGGCGATGAAGACTTGGCGGGTCTTGGGAGTGATGGCCGCACACATCGCTTCGAGATCATGGGTGAATCCAGGATCCGGCACCTCCACGGTCCGCGCACCGAAGAGTTGAGCCATGAGGCTGTAGACCGCAAAGGCGTGTCCCGCTGTCACCACCTCGTCGCCCGGCCTCAGGAAGGCGTGGCCGATGAACTCGATGATCTCATTCGAACCGTTTCCGAGAATTACATTCTCTCTCCGCAGGTCCAGTCTCTCGGCAATGGCGTTGCGCAGCGCCCATGCTCCGCCATCGGGATAAAAATGGGACCTCTCGAGCGTCTCCCGCATGGCCTGAAGTGCCACAGGCGAGGGGCCGAGCGGATTTTCATTTGAAGCGAGCTTGATGATTTCGGACGGCTCCAAACCCATTTCCCGTGCGAGTTCCTCCACCGGCTTGCCTGGTTCGTAGGCTACGAGATCGAGTATGTGTTTATGGACGTAGGGCAGGATGGATGACATGGCAATGGGACGGGTGTGTTTTGGTTTCTGGTCAGAATTGCCTTTCCGCGCCTTACTTTCAAGGCGAGGCATGCGAACTACGCTTTTAAAATTCCTCTCGCTGTGTCCATGAGGGCCGACACACCGGCATGGTTGTATTGCCGCTCGCCGGTGACCACAAAGAGTTCGTCCTCGATTTCGCAGCGGAAGGGCAGGGCCGTGAGCCCATACCGTTTGCACACATCCTTGAGCACGGGTTCGTGCACAGGCGCCGCGCCAAGGCCCCTTGCGGCAAGCTCCAGCATCGCGGCTCCATCGTCAAACTCGGCTTTGATGAGTGGCGTTATACCCTTCTCGGCCCACCACTGCTCAAGCTCGCGGCGAAGGACGGATTCTCGCGCCGGCGCAAGGATCGGCAGCTCCGAGGGATTTCCTTTTTTTCGGAATGCGGCAGCGATTTTCGGTGCGGCGACAAATACGACACTCATTCTGCCGATACGGACGCCCGGCGGAAGATTCATGCGCGTGGGCGGTGGGGCCTCGTTGGCCAGGACCAGATCGACCTGATGCGTGGACAGCGCGCCCCATAGTTCCTGGGGTTGGCCCTCCCGCACGACCACTCTCAACCCTGGAGCCCTCTCGCAGGCCCGCTCCAGCAGGCGCGCGGCCAGAAGTTTTGGGACTGCATCGGCCACTCCGAGGAAGACCGTGCCGGGGCCGGTAAAGCCTCCGCGCTTCACGGAGTCCACCATCTCATCACCCATGGAAAAAATCCTCTCTGCATAGCCGAGGAGGTGCCTGCCGGTCTCGGTAGGCGTCATGCGGCGTCCCTCGCGCCTGAAGAGCGGGGTTCCAAAGAAGCTCTCCAGTTCCCGCACCTGCGCGCTCAGTGTCGGGGCCGAGACATGCAGCGCTTCCGAGGCGGAGGTGATGCCTCCGCATGTCGCCACAGCCAAAAAATAGCGCAGATGGTGGTAGTTGAGTTGTGTGTTCATGTTTTTAAAAAACCTAAAGCTAAATTCTAAAATTCGTAATTCCCAAATCGAAGGTCGAGTGTCAATTTGTTTCCATGTTACTTCCAATCCTTCTCTTCCTCGGCACGATGGGTCTTTCATTTTGGGCGTCCATGCGCGTTAAAAGCGTTTACCGCAAATATGCAGCTGAGCCCTCTCTCACCGGACTCACCGGCGCACAGGCGGCTGCACGAGTCATGCAAGATGCCGGTGTGGAAGGTGTCACCATCACATCTTGCCCCGGCGAACTCACCGACCACTACGACCCCTCGCACCGACGGCTTGTCCTGAGCGAGGGTAACTACAGCGGCACATCCATTGCCGCCCTGGCTGTGGCAGCCCACGAGGCGGGTCACGCTATCCAGCACGCTCAAGCCTACGCGCCACTTCATCTCCGCATGGCAGCCGTCGGGGCGACTCAAATCGCCAGCCAACTCGTCATGTGGCTTCCCCTCATCGGTATGTTCACCGGGTTTGTCAACACCCACACGGGCATCATCCTCATGGCGGCAGGCTGGGGTATTATTATGCTCTTCAATTTGGTGACTTTGCCTGTGGAGTTTGATGCCTCCGCCCGTGCCAAGGCCGCCCTCCGCCACTCGGGCATCCTCGGGGCTATGCGCGAGGAGGACGGCGTGAACCGCGTTCTCAACGCCGCCGCTTGGACCTATGTCGCCGCCTTCATCACTTCGCTTGCCTACTTCATCTGGCATCTCCTTCCTTTGTTGATGGGCCGCAGAGACGAGGAATGAAGCCACTCACCCACAGAGCCTCCATCATTGTTTCACCTTTCAATCCTCAAAAAGCCGTATCCATTGATGAATTCATCGACACGGAAAGTGTGTCCGTGACCTCGAAGAGCCTGCTCAAGCTCGTCGATTTGATTCCCAACCTGCGGGCTAAAATGGAAACCGAGCAGGCCAAGGCCCACTATGATTTGATCCAAGGGGTTGAAACACTCATTGGTATCCTCCAATCTGCCGAGGTGACTTCTTGTGCTGATCCTCTCCCCCCTCATCTCGCGGAGGCAGGCGTTGCTGCATACTATATTCTCAAGGGAGTGGATATCATCCCCGACTCGATTCCTGAAATCGGCCTCACCGATGATGCCCGCATCTTGGCCCGTGTCTTTGAAAGAAACTCCAGCCTCCGGGAATACCGGATTGCTGAGGCCCTCAAGGCATGAAGCCGGTCCGTGAAATCAACGGTCACATCGACCTTGCACTCGACCACTGCACGGAACATGCCCGTGAGGAGGGGATAGCGCTCTCAGAGGCCATAACCTGCATCGGTTCAAATTCCTTCTGCTTCGCCGCTTTTCTCCTTGCCGTTCCCTTTGTGCAACCCGTGCCACTTGGCCCGCTCACGGTAATTTGCGGCGCCTCCTTTATGGCACTTGGGTGGCAGATGGTGAAGGGGCGCACGAGCCCGGTGCTGCCAAAATCAGCCAGAGACATACGCATCCAAGGCAAGTTCTGGCTCGCCGTGCTGGGATTCGCCAAAAAACTTCTCAAATTCTGTCGGATCTTCACCAAGGAACGCCTGGAATCCTGGATCAGCGGTGACCGGGGCCAACGCCTTGTGGGGTGGCTTATTCTCATAGGTGGCGGGTTACTGGCCATTCCCGTCGCAAACCTGCCGCTGAATAATTTCTTTCCGGCTCTGATGATTATTTTTGCCTGCTTGGGCTGGCTGGAGCGCGATGGACTGATGATTTTGGTATCCATAGCGTGGGGAGTCGTGACGATTATTTACTTCGCGCTTGTGACGCTTGCTCTTGTCTTTTTTGGCAAGCAAGTCCTGCAGTGGTTGAACTTTTTTCCAATTTAAAACGATGACTATTCCTGAACACCTTGACCCAATTACTCTTGAGGCCCTGCTTTCGATTTGTCTCTTCTCGACTCTTGCTTCGAATGAGAAACAAGTCTAATGCGTCAACCGCCGGAAGTTAACGCCCTCCCTGCGGATCTTCACCAACCAAACCTACAGGCCTTTTACTACATGCTCCGAATCCATCACTTGGCCTGCGCCATCCTGTTTATTTTCCTCTCGCCCGTTCAAATATGGGCGTTCTCTATTGTGGCCTACAATGTGGAGAACCTTTTTGATCTCGACGGCGTCGCCAGCTACGAGGACTACAAGTCTGAAAAATACACCCCTCGCCATTTGTTGGTGAAGTTGAGCAACGCCACAAAGGTTCTTTCCAAGGTCGACGAAGGTCGGGGGCCTGATGTCGTGGTTCTCAACGAAATAGAAATCGATCAAACCCCTGAGGACAGTAGGGTGAAGGCCTCTGAGTGGTTGGACTCCGTTAAAAATCGCACGCTCAAGGAAATTCTCTCCGAGTCGCCCTTGCTGCCGGAGATTGCCTCTCTTCCCGCTGAGTTCTGGCTCGTCAAGGCTCTGGAGGATGCGGGATTGGGGCGATATTTTGTGGTTACTCCCGACGAGTCGCCTGGCACCCATGAGGACGGTCGTCCGCGCTCGGTCAAAAATGTGATCCTCTCCCGCTTCCCCGTTAAAACCGCAAAGACCCACCACACGCTCAATGCCAGAGCCATTCTCGAAGCACAACTCGATGTCGATGGGCACCGGCTCACCGTTTTTGCTAACCATTGGAAGTCCGGCGCAGGTTCGCCTGACAACGAGCGCGTCCGCATGGCCAATGCCCGAACAGTCCGCGAGCGGTTAAACGAGATTTTCAAGCAGGATCCGTTGGCGGATGTCATCATCGCCGGCGATCTCAACTCCCACTACAACCAGACACGCCGCTATCCCGACTTCAAAAAATCCGGCATCAACGAGGTTCTTGGTTCGCAGGGTAACGAAACCGCCCTCGAGAGCGGCAAGGCAGATCTCTACAATTTGTGGTTTGAACTCCCTGCTGAAAAGCGCGGCAGCGATGTGTATCAAGACCAATGGGGAACGCTCATGCACCTGATCGTTTCGAGGGGACTCTACGATACCGAGGGGCTGCAATATCAGGACAACAGCTTTGAGGTGCTCGAGTTTCCGGGCCTCAATGCCGATGCACTGGGTCGTCCACTCCGCTGGTCCCGTGGCAGCAAACCCGCTGGATTCTCCGACCACTTTCCCATTCTCGCCCGCTTCCGAGTCGCCGATGCCAAGCCCAAGAGCCCATGGATGCCGCTCATGAAGCCATCTACCTCCGATTCCGGTGATCTGGTGCCTGTGCGCGAGGTTTCGAGGGACGAAGTTTTCTCCACGGCCATCAATCCCTCAACAGAGCCGCCCGGCACCGATTTCCGCAAACCGGAATGGATGGGCAAAGTTTTTCTCATCAACGCCCCCGGCAAAGTTGGCAAGCGAGGGATGGTGACAGTTGATGTCAACGGCATCTCTTACAATACTTACAGCCCCGATAGCAAAGCCCGCGACCAGCTGCGCAAAAAAGCGACCTCTGGGCTCCCGCTCAAGTTCTACGGCCAGCTCAATGTTTTCAATGAGGAATGGCAATTTTTCCTGCCCAAGGGCGACTGGATCCAGGGAAAGCCCATCGATAAAAATTAGCCGGCTATCGAGCTCCTATGAACGGCTTTGACAAAATAAAAATTTCTGGTGCGCCGGAACAAGGCGCTTTCGAAATTTTATGGCGAGCAATGAAGCTAATTGCTTCAGGCATGTCTCACGCTACCACGGATACGATCCACTCCTGCAGGCTGCCGTAGATGTTCATGCTCATGAGAGCAAATTCCCTCGGGTCGTCGAGGTCGCCGGGGGCGCGGTTCATGTCGTCGTCCGTGAATTGGTGGATTTCGGCCAAGGCAAGCCGAGCTTGGCTCAGGGTGCTGAGCCAGAGGTCCAGGTGTCTGCGTGGGATGGTGAAGTGCACTGACCCGTCCGGATTCCGCTTCGCGCCGCGCAGATCGGCGGAGACGGTCTCGCGCGCGGCCAGGAAATTGTCGTGCAGATCGGGCTCGACGAGGGACTTCCAATCATCCCATAGATCGCTCTCGTCGGTATCCTGCGTGGGCATCGGAAAAAGGCGAGATTCCACGAGCGGGTCGCCCGACTCCACCGGCTCTCGAATCGAACAAAGGATTTGGTAAAACGGATTCTCCACATGATCGAATGAAACCGAGCCGTCCGGGAGTATTTGAATTTTGATCATTTTGAGATTTGAGACAAAAGAAACAGGATTTCAAAAAATAGTTAAGAAATTTTCGTCTATGCCGTTATTTTCTATGCAGTTGCAACTTTCAAGTTCCCTCACCGCCCCCCTCCAATTCTGTTAATTCTGTCTAAAAAAACTCGTTTTCAAGGCGTTGGCGCCTTTTCCAAGGTGGCGAGGAGGAGGTGGGCGTGGAGTTGTTGGACATAGAGTTCAGCTTGCTCTCGGCAGCCGGACCACACGAGAGAGCGGCCTTTGTTGTGGACTTCGAGCATGTGGCGCTCGGCCTTTTGTTTGGAAAACCCGAGCACGCGGCGGAAAATGAGCGCGACATAGCTCATCAGATTTACCGGGTCGTTGTGAACGATGACTGACCAGACGGCCTCGAGGTCTGCATGGTCCTTGGTTACAATCTCGGGTGTTTCAAGTGTGGCCATGGGGTTTTTAGGCGGCTCGGAAAATGGAAGGCTCGCAGGCGGGAATGGCCTCCAGACAATCGTCGATGAGACTCCAGAGTTTCTCGACGCGTGCGGTGCGCATTTCTGCAAAGACGAGACCGGCGAGGATGATATCTTTGGGAAAGTGAAAGATGGAGGCCCGCGCTGCAAAGACTGCAGCCATGTGCCCTGGCGACTCCCCGCGGCCGATGGCTCGGAGAAATTTTTCCAGTCCCTGCTCTCCAGCGGGGGCATGCATGGATGCCGCGATGAGGCGACCAGCGGCACGGCTATTTTTGGCGATCGGCCCTGCGAGCTTGGCGTCGAGGGCGGCATCTGCTGCTGCCATTTCGCGGAATCCCTGCTTGCCGGCCAGCCAAGCGGCACCCACAGCGTGAAAGAGCACAGGAACAAAAACCGCATCCCTCCACTGTCTGCGTTGGTATTCGTTCTCGGCCTCCCCGTCAAAAGTGATCACCCCCAGAGTCGCCAAATCGGGGGCGCAAAGTCGCACGAGACGGAAAATTTCCGCCCTCATCTCAAGAAGTGCTTGGTCGCCCGCTGGCTTCATTCTTCAATTTTATCACTTTGTTTCACGCGTGCAGAAAGAAAAAAACAGAGGTCTCTCGCGTTTTTCAGGTGCCTCAGAGCAAAGCCCACACGGATGCCGATGGGGGAGTGCCGAGAAAATCCGGAGGCGCTGGGATGCTATGGAACTTCGTTTTTGAGGGGAGAATACCTCTGGCACAATCGATGAGTGTCTGCCCATCCCAGTCGGAGAAATTTGTCGAGAGCAGAATCGCGCCATCCGGCTTGCTGAGGCGGTGAGCCGCTTCCAGTAGGGCTGGGAAGTCGCGTTCGAAGCGGAAGGTCTTGCCCGCACCGCTGCGGCCGAAGGTGGGTGGGTCCAAGAGGATTGCATCAAATGTCTCTCCTCGTTTGTGCAGGCGGCGGAGAAAGGTCGGCACATCTTCGGAAATGAAGCGGTGGCCTTCCGGCGGAATCCTGTTCAGCTCGAAATTGCGGCGCCCGCGCTGGAGCGAGGATTTGGAGGCGTCGACGCTGAGCGTTTTTGCACCGACGCTTGCCGCTGCGAGGGAGAATGCGCAGGTATAGGCGAAGGTGTTCAACACGCGATGGGGCTTTCTCTCTCGAAGATAAAGACGATTCGAGCGCTGGTCGGGAAAGAGCCCCGGCGAGTAGCTGGCTCTGAAGTCGACCTCGTAGAGGAGCCCGCTCTCACTCACCGTCTCGAGTGGCGAGGAATGGGCGTCGCCGCCGAGGAGGGTTGGAGTGTCCTTCTCGCCGGGATTTCTCACCAGATGCCGCACAAAAATCCGCTTGGGATTCCAGCCTGTTTGGAAAATCCCCGCTGCAAGCGCTCCTGCATCCGGGCCGGATCGCAGCGAGATGAGCGCCGTGTCGCCAAAGCGTTCGATCCAAAAATCCGGACCAGTGGCCACGCGAAAGGCATTAGTGCCACCGGCGAGCAACTCCCCAGCGAGCTGCGGTGATGTCCAATTCCCACCGCCACTCATGCGGTGGGAACGAAAGGAGGTATGGGGCAGTCCGCCGTATCGGCGACGGCACGGAGAAGCTCAAACTGGCTGTCGTTGACGACGCCATCGTGGATGACGGCCGCCGAGCAGGCGGTGAGGATTGTTTTTTTGACGGCCAAGGAAGCCGTGGCGAGCTCCTCCAGGGCGCGGTCGAAATCCTTCAGATTCACACTCGCCTGGCGATTCAATGGGAATGCTGTGGCGCTTTTCCCAAGAAGGGCTACACCGGCTTGAAAAGCCCCATCCAGCGCGGTGGGGTCGCCCTCGTCGGCATTCGCAATCGCCGAGAGCAGCACTCCGGTGCTTGGTAGTAGGGGAACCAACGAGCGATGCTGCACACGCGCGGGGCTGGCCTTTGTGAAGGCGGTGTTCAGATGGCGCAGAAGGAGCTTTTGCAGTGTGTATTCGAAGAGGTGGATCTGACCATCCGCTTCGATGAGTTGCTTCACCTGCCCGCTGAAGACTCCGTATTGCTGGGGCGATAGACCACGCAGCACCGGAATCGCAAGATCGACAAGGCTGATGCGCTGCGCAGAGCTGAGTTGACTGCGGCGGGCGAACATCTCGCCGATCTCCTTTTGCAAGGTCGAGTCGCCTTGCAGGAGCTTCATCTGAGAGTCGCGAACCCGTTCCTCATCGGAAAGCAGAAGGGCGAAAACCAGGGCGCAAGCACTGTGGATTTCCCGCATCGCCGGTCTCGAAAAGTCGGGCAGCCCGGCGAGCATCGAGGTGGCCGCCGCGAGTTGCGCATCACCAGTGAAACTCGGTTCCGAGGGCATCTCCGGCGGCAGGGTGGGGGAGGCCTGGTGGGAATCAAAATTCGGAGCGATCTCGGCGATACGCTGCTGGATCGGTGGGTGCGTTGCGAAGAGCCCCAGCCAAGCCTCAGCCATCCCATTTCCAAAAAACATGTGGCTGGCCTCCTGCGCCTTCGGATGTGCCAGTTGGGACGAGTGCGAGGCGATCTTGGAAAGCGCGCCGGCAAGGCCGTCTGGATTGCGCGTGAATTGCACGGCGGCCGCATCGGCCAGAAACTCCCGCTGGCGGCTCACCGCGGCCTTGATGAGCTTGCCGAAGAAAACGCCGATCCACCCCACGATGTAGAGCACCAACCCGCCTGCCACGAGCGCGGCTATGATAGATCCACCATTTTTTTCGTTGCTCGAGCGGGGACGGCTCATTGCCGCGAGGCGCATCAGGACTCCACCAAGGAGTGCCAGAAAGAGGATACCGTTCAGAAGCCCCATGAGGCGAATATTGAGCCGCATGTCACCATTGAGGATGTGGCTGAACTCATGCCCGATGACCCCTTGGAGTTCGTCGCGCGAGAGGCGCTCGATACAACCGCGCGTGACCCCCACAGCGGCATCCCCTGTGCTGTAGCCTGCGGCAAAGGCATTGATGCCCTCCTCGTCGAGCACATACACTTGAGGCACCGGCACGCCCGAGGCCAGCGACATCTCCTCCACCACATTCAAAAGCCGGCGTTCGTTGGTGTCGGTGGTGGAGGGATTCACAGGAGTGCCGCCAAGCATTTCGGCGACGGCCTTTCCACCTTTCGAAAGCTCGGCAATTTTCACCAAGCTACCGATCACGACTGCAATCAGGACGCCCCCTGCTGTGAATGCCAACAACTCCCAGTCGTCGAGTGGTTGGCCCAGAAGCAGGCTGAATCCGATGTGTAGCACCGCAATGATGCCTACGACAGCAAACGCAAAGTAAAAAACCAGCCACTTCGTCTGAAGCCGAGCCCTTTCCTGTTTTTCAAAAAAATCCATCGGCTGCGATCTGGTGCGCGCTTGTGTTGCGCGTTGGAGTGGTTTCCCTAAGTGGCGATCAGCGCGACCAGTCGAGAGCGCCTTTCTTGATGGCGTAAACGTAGCCGAAGAGAAGGATCAAAACAAAGCTCAACATGCTCCAAAGAATTGTCGGGCCAAATTGTTGCACGTAATCACGGAAAACCACTGCCCATGGATACATGAAAACAATCTCGATATCGAACAGGATAAAGAGCATTGCCACGAGATAGAATTTTACGCTGAATCGAGGCTGTCCGCTCTGCTCCGGCACCATGCCGCATTCGTAAACCGTGTCCTTCGTGGGGTTGCGCTTGCCGTGGCGACCCAGAACCAAGTTGGCAACCATGGCCACACTGGCGAACCCCACAGCAACAATGACGTGTAGTAGCACAGGAAGATAAGATTCTAACATGCCACTCCGTTTAGTCGCTCGGCATTCGGGGAGCAACTTCTAAAAAACAATTCGCGTTTGCGTGTTTTTCCGGGATCGGCGCGGATGGGGCTTGCGTGGGATGGCTGCAACCTTTCCAATTCCGCCTCGCCGCAAACATCGCATGGGCATTTTTAATATTCTTTCGCCGGTTCTCCTGTTGGTCGTCCTCGGCATCATTCTCGCTCGTTTGCGATTTTGCGGGTCGGCGTTCATGGCCGACTTGAACAAGTTCACCTTCTATGTGGCGCTGCCTGCATCGCTTTTCCGCACGGCGTCGATCTCGGGGGACTCGGGGCCCGAGGTGGCTGGCATTCTTGGAACAGTTCTCAGTGTCACATTTTTCGCGGCCGTTGTGGGTTGGCTGTCGTCGGTTGCGCTCAATCTCCCCGCCTCGTCGCATGCAGCAGTCTCGCAGTCCTCATTCCGAGCGAATCTTGCCTACATCGGCCTGCCTGTTCTTGCCTATGCGTTTGAGGGATTACCCGAGGGGAAAAGCCACTTCGCTACGGCCGTCGTCTGCCTCGCCGTTCTCACATCCACCTACAATGTCCTCGCCGTTATTGTGCTCCAAGCCGGTCGGCACAGCCTCTCATGGCATTCTGTCACCACCGGCCTGCGCGCGTTGGTGACGAATCCTCTTCTCCTCGCGTGCGCGGCGGGGTTGCTCTTCAACACGCTCGACTGGTCGTTGCCGCTCTTTCTGGACAGGACGCTGGAAACAATAGGCGCCGCAGCTGTGCCGATGGCGCTCACCTGCATCGGTGGATCCATTGCGTTTATCAAACTGGGAAAAAACATCGCCGGCATGGCAGCGGCGGTTTGCATCAAGCTGGTCCTCGTTCCCGCGTTCGTTTTCGCTCTGGGAACAATACTGGGACTCGCCACAGTGGATTTGCGAATCGCCATGGTTTTTGCCGCCTGCCCGACAGCCGCCGCCGCTTTTGTGATGGCCCGCCAGATGGATGCCGATGAGGCTGTGGCAAGCGGATCGATTGTTCTAAGCACGATCTTTTCTGCGTTGGCCCTCCCGGTTGCGCTCTGGCTCACACGATGACACACAAACCTTTCGTTTTATTGCCGACCTTCAACAGCGGCGCCCGCCTCGCTCAAACCCTTCTGGAGGCGCATACCGAGTGGAGGGATGTATGGGTCGTGGTGGATGCCAGCACGGATGGCAGCGACACCGAGGCCGAGGCTCTTGCTCTGGAGGGCGTGAGGTTTCTACGCCTGGCGCAAAACTCCGGAAAAGGCGCCGCCGTGCTGGCGGCACTGCGGGCCGCTCAAGCCGAGGGCTTCACCCATGCTTTGGTCATGGATGCCGACGGGCAGCATTCTGCGGCGATGATTCGTCCGTTTTTCGAAATCTCAAAAAACAACCTCGCTGCTTTTGTTTGTGGGGTTCCGATCTTCGGCCCCGATGCTCCCCTCGAGCGCGTGCTCGGGCGCATGGCGGGGAATTTCTTCGCGACCCTGGAGACGCTTGGCGTTGGCGCCGAGGATTCGCTATTCGGCTTCCGCCTTTATCCGGTCGAGCCCGCCTTGGAAGTTCTGGAGAAGACAAAATGGGCGCGTCGGTTCGATTTCGACACCGTTCTCTCCGTGCGGCTCACATGGGCCGGCGTGCCGTGTATCAATGTCGCCGTGCCCGTTTTCTATCCGCCCCGAAGCCAGGGCGGCGTGAGCCATTTTTGCTATTTGAGGGATAATCTCCTGCTCGCCGCCGCCCACACGCGGCTCCTTGTGGAGTGGCCGCTCCAAGTCCTCCGCTCGCTGCGTGGGCAGAAACCAAGCCTGTAACTCCGCCCATTATGCCATGGAAAAAGCTGTAAAGAAAGTCACTGTTTTCACCGATGGGGGATGCCTCGGAAATCCCGGCCCGGGCGGTTGGGCGGCGTTTTTGCGCTATGGCTCGCACGAGCGCGCCATCTCAGGAGGCGAAGCCGCCACCACCAACAACCGCATGGAATTGAGCGCCGCTATTTTCGCCCTCCGCACGCTCAAGGAGCCCTGCGAAGTCGTCATTTTCACCGACTCGCAATACCTGCGCAAGGGTATCACCGAATGGATTCACGCTTGGCGCAAGCGCGGGTGGGTGACCGCCAACCGCCAGCCTGTGAAAAATGCCGACCTCTGGCGCGATCTCGACGCCGCTTGCAAGCTCCACTGCATGGAGTGGAAGTGGCTCAAAGGGCACGCCGGTCATCCGGAAAACGAGCGCTGCGACGCTCTGGCCGGGGCCGAAATCGAAAAAATCCAGAAGTCCCACACACGCGAAGAATTGGCCGCGCTCCTCAAAGAATTCCGCAAAGTCGATGAGGAGCTCTTTCCTCTCTGATACCGAAAGTAGCTGCCTCCAGCTTCTTGAGTTGCTCATGTCGGGCAGGCGACTCATCCGCCGTCGCTTGCCTTCCTACCCATAATTCAGGGATTTCAAGCTGGCGGTCGCCAGCGAACCAAAAATACTACCAAAGAGCTTGGCAACCCCGTGCCTGTTTCGCAGTGGCTATTTTCATTGTCTGACTTCGGCGAGGCAGGACACCGATACCAAGTTCAGCCCTCTCCGCTGTCCGACGGTTCTGCGCGTTGCTGTAACTTTTTCTTTGCACTCTTACGAAATGTCCACCCATCTGAGACGGCATAGCTCAATGCTACGCAGAACATTAATGTGATAAAAACTGTGAAGTATGGTATGAAATCAATCATTTTTACTTGTTTGAATCAATTTGAGATAAATCCCAAAAGCCAGAATAGAGGGAACCCAGAGACCGATAAAAATCGCCTGAGAGTAGTCTTTGTTGAAGAACAATATCTCCGAATATATCAAGGAAAGAAATGCAGAGATAAACAGAATAATATCAGTGAGAGTAAATTTTTTTAACATGTTGGTTAGGAGCTTTTTTTATTTGTTTTGCTTGTGAGAAGTTGCTTTTAGTTCAGAGTTTTTTAGGCTTCGAAATTGGAAAGTAGAAACAGATTTGTGTTTTGAGGTTATCTTCAACAGCGCTTATAGTTTTAGTTTCTATTAAGACTGATACGCCCCATCCGTCGAGTCAGGTGCTTAAGATTTCAAACAGGAATGTTCACAAAGTTTTTTAGTGGCATTGCAACATGAGGTGTGTGGGCTTCAAAGATCCCAATGCGCTTGTCAACAGGAAGTATCGTTCCATTTTGTGCGTCAAGCTGCTTTCACAATGCGTAAGAGCGCTATGGATACAAATGTCTCCGAGGTTGTGGATTTGAGAAGGCACTTGCATAGGTCGGGCGTCCCGCCTGACATCAAACAACTCACTCGCAGGCCCCCAGCTTGGAAAGTGAGACACCCGCGCACGAGTTTTGGAGGTCCCTGCTCCGTCAGCGCCCAAATATGACCACAGCCAACTGGGAACCACTTTCAGACACCCTCGCCAGCGAAAACGAACCTGCCGCCAATCCCTCCCCTAAAAATGATTTTGCTGTCCATGATTTTTTCTTTACGCCCACCGGCGAGGACGCCCGCTCAAAAATCCCAGATCCATCACCCGCTAGCGCCTACCTCATTAGTTGCCAAATTTTCATGAATGAGGAGCGGCTTCGCCGGAGCATTTGGCTTTCGCTGTTATATCAAAGTTTCGCTGAAATAGAACTTTTTACGACAAAAGAAGGAAACACGGCCGTCTCGGCCGTGTTGAGACGGGCTCAATATAGCACAAACCCCTTCCATCTGAACTATTGCATCCACCGCCTTACACAGGCGGGACGCCTGTGCTCCTCTCCAAAAGTCCAAAAGCTATCGCTTTTTGGTATAAAAATGAAGATAAGTCAGTTGAAAATAAGAGTGTAATCTCCTGAAACTTCATTCCGCTGTATGCCAAGAATATTTTGTGCGATGTGATGGAGCAAAGCAAAAGCAGCTCCCCAACACACCCGCCGCCTCGCAGCTAATTTTTTCATCGGCAGAGCCCTTGACAACGGCGATGCGCTTCGTAATTTGGGCACTCTTCAGGCGGCTTTGGTCGGACTGCTGCACCGTGCCAATACTTCTTCACTCCCCCCCGAAAAAAACACAAAAAACACTATGTCACTCCAACACAAACCGGGCACTACCTGGAACGAAGTCTATAACCGCGCGCGCCAAGTTGCTCCAGAAGCCTTTGATGAAAATCGCATTGCAAATTTGCTTGGCGGTGAATGGACTTTCACTGGCGAAACACGCCCTCATGCTCTGGCGATCGATACAACCGAGATTCCTGGTCCCCCGCGCATCGATTGTGCCACTGCAAACGAAGCGGTTGAGCAGGCTTCGCGGCAAGATGCTGTGTGGTCGAAAGTTCCCCTCGACGAGCGGCAAAGACGCGTTCAGAGTGCCCTCGCGCTCCTGCGTGAGCACCGCGATACGCTTGCCTTGCTTCTCATGTGGGAAATCGGGAAGCCGTGGCGTATTGCCTGTGCGGATGTCGACCGCTGTGTGGATGGAGTCGATTGGTATCTCGCGGAAATCGAACGCCAGATGCAAGGCAGAAGCCCACTGCTTGGCCCGGTCTCAAACATCGCCTCGTGGAATTATCCCTTGAGCGTGCTCGTGCATGCGGAGTTGGTTCAGATGCTTGCTGGAAATGCAGTGATTGCAAAAACTCCCTCGCAGGGGGGCTTTCATGCCCTCACTCTCTCGCATGCTCTCATGGCGCGAGTTGGTTTGCCCGTCACTTTGTTATCCGGTATAGGCGGTGAGCTTAGCGAAGCGCTTATTTCCTCACCTCAACTTGGAGCGATTGCCTTTGTCGGCGGGCGCTCAAATGGGCGCAAGGCTGCGAGCACCCTTGCGGACTTGCGCCGCCGGCACATCCTGGAGCAAGAGGGTCTCAACACATGGGGAATCTGGAATTTTTCGCAGTGGGATCTCCTTGCGGGACACCTCAAAAAGGGCTTCGAATATGCTAAACAAAGGTGCACTGCATACCCACGCTATGTTGTGCAGCGCAGATTGTTGCCGGATTTTCTTTCGACTTACAATGCGGTCATCGCATCCCTCCGCTTCGGCAATCCCTTTGCTGTGGAATCTCCAGAAGACCCGCTGCCCAACTTGGACTTTGGGCCTGTAATCTCGCGATCCAAAGCGACCGATTTGCGGGCTCGATACGAGGAAGCGATCAGCGCGGGTGGGATTCCTCTCATTCATGGCGATCTTCGCACAGGGAGATTCATCCCAGGGCAAGACCAATCAGCCTACACCGCTCCAGCCTGCGTGCTCAATCCCCCGACCGGTTGGTCATTTCATCACAGCGAGCCTTTCGGGCCGATCGACTCGATCGTGATTGTGGATACCGAGTCCGAACTCCTCTCTGCCATGAATGTTTCCAACGGCGCATTGGTAGCTTCGATAGCGACAGATGATCCGGAATTTGCCGCGCGCATTCGACCCGATGTGCAGGCGTTCAAATTCGGAGTCAACACACCGCGAAGCCGGGGAGATCGAGAGGAAGTCTTCGGAGGCCGTGGAGCTTCATGGCGCGGAGCTTTTGTCGGCGGCGACCTGCTGGTAGCCGCCTTCACAGATGGCTCCCGCCCTTTGTATGGAAATTTTCCAAACGGCTCGCTCTATCCGCCCAATGCGTGATTCGCCTATCCTCAATGCCGTAGCATCTCGAAAATCTCTGCTGGGTGAGCAATGTTCCAACCTGACATCGCTCGGCCTACTGGTCGCAGGAGGTGCCTCCAACTCGTAGAGCAAAGGGAGCGGGGAGGCGCCCGCGTGGCATCTCGCTTTGGTAGGTGGCAGGCTCAGCGGCCGATTTCCCGCAGTCGTTTTCCCGACATGAGCTTCCGCTCGATGGCCTCGAGTGACATGCCTTTTGTCTCTGGCACGAGGAGAATGAAGAAAATAATAAAAAGCACATTCAG
>Ga0247836_1003430_pt1 | contig 21273 bp, 20 predicted proteins | sample LaCruzMarch2015__4_FD_187116 | JGI IMG/M metagenome (GOLD analysis project Ga0247836, IMG submission 187116) | Freshwater microbial communities from meromictic Lake La Cruz, Castile-La Mancha, Spain - LaCruzMarch2015_14m | ecosystem: Environmental > Aquatic > Freshwater > Lake | place: Spain... | reverse complement strand
TCCCCGCCTGGTCTTTGTATACAACGCCGACACCGGTTTTTTTAACCTGGCTGCCGATACTGCGCACAAGTTGTTTTCGCCCCAAACTTATCCGTGTCGGTTGTGCGACCTCACGCACGGCGTGTGGCGCATGCGGCCGGAATGGGCGCAATTCATACAAGAATCGCCTGTGGCGCTGGTTTTTTTGCACCGCGACGAATTTCACGCGCAATATGCCGACTGGACAGCGGAACCTTTGCCAGCCGTTTGGATGGATGGTGGTGCGGGAGCGCTTCAACTGCTGCTGGATGCCCAAGCCTTAAATGACTTGAAGACATTGGAAGAATTGAAGGTTTTGTGTTTGGAAAAACTGGTACAGGCTTTGTAGTATACTGCCTAAGCATAACCGATTACAACACAAAATATCCCGGACATGAACATCGACACCGGTAAAAAACTGACCTCGCCGTTTTTGCTGCGCGCCAATACGGATCGTGATGCCGCGTTTGTGGCGCATTTTTCTCGTTTGGAAGACTATTTTGAAGGCCGTTTTGTCAATATGAAAGACACCGACGCGCTGTTGCTCATCAAGCACCTGACGGAACAGTTTGGGATAGAGCCCAAGCGGTTGGTGAAGTATTTGGCAAAGTAGGACAAGATCATGTTTTACTTAGCGGTCAAAATGTAGTTGCCCGAATGGTTACAGCCCCAAGCCTGTTACCTGCTGGCCATTTTAACGCATCCATCAATTTTTATCTGTAAAAGTCTTTTTCACTGTCGGATTTAGATAGTTCTTTTGCTTTACTAAAGTACTTAATTGATTGGGAGTTGTCAATGTCCAAATATAGTTGCCCTAACAAAGCATGATAAAGATGATTGTCGTCTAAATTAAGTTTCAGTGCTTCTTGAATGGCTTTTTCTGCACCGTAGTTTTTAAAAAGGTTAAATGCGATACGTAACATCAGTTACATATTTGCAGCCCTGACTAATTCGATCTGACTTTTTAAGGAGGGAAGCTCTTTAACAGCAACATTCCAAATTACCTCAAGTGAAACCCCAAAATACTCGTGTACGTTAAGCTGCCTCTTGGCCATATACAGGTAGTGCGTTATCGATGATGTATTTCTTTAGCAAAGGTTTCACCGCCTTAAACTCCAATAGGTCTACCTTTCGACCCAAAGCGTCCTCCAGTTCGTGTTTAATGTGGATAAATTCGAGCAAGCCGATGGACTGGGATAGCTCAATGAGCAAGTCCACATCGCTGTTTTCATGTGCGGTACCGTCGGCAAAAGACCCAAATAAGCTGGCCCTGCGGATGGGGTATTTCCGCAAAACGGGAATGATGGCGTATTGAATGTCTTGTAAGGCGCTTGTCATAAAAATTATGTAAGTGTTTGGAAAAAACTCGAATATGCATCAATGACTTCGAGTCACTTCTTAACTTTAACTCAATAACCAACATAAAGATACGCATTTTTCAAAAAACCGCCAAAATACCTTTCCAACAGCATAAAAAAGCGGGTTTCCCCACATCATGGAAGAAACCCGCCCCAAACTGCATTACTCAAAACTCAAAACTCAACACTCAACACCCAAAACTCAAAACTCAACACTCAACACCCAAAACTCAACACTCAACACTCAACACTGATTTGTGGAGCTGGCGGGATTCGAACCCAATTTTTTAATCAATTGAAAATCAATATATTGAATTGGATTCTTCTTTAGGTGGTGTAAAAAGTGGTGTAAAAAAAGAAGGTTTTGCCCGTTTTTATGCCGCTTTGGCTAAGCGCTCCTTTACAATCGCTACCATGAAATCCCGAACGTCGGCAGACCGTTTCACCATATCGAAAGGCAAACGAATGATAAATTGGCGTCGCCCTTTTTCGTCGATCCATTCGTCTTCTTCCTGATCGGTTTCGTCTTCCGTACACACAAAAGTGATACCTACGTTCGGCAGGTCAGGAAATTGTGCGGCGACATATTGCGTATCTACTTTATCGGCAATTTCTTGTTCGACAATTTTTACGACGATCATGGTCTGAAAATTTTCGTCAAAGTTAGTATCAGGATGCAAATATTGCAAATGTTACTTCAAAACGGGATTATACGGTGGCCTCAACAGGCGGTCAATTTCCAAACGTGCCAGGTTTTCAGGTAGCAGCGGGTAGGCAAAAAGTTTGCGTTGCTCTTCCTGCAAACATTCCGTTACTGTGCCTTTGAACTGAATAACGTACAAAACCCCATTGTCCTGCAAAAAACGGCTTGTGTAGCGTCCCCGTTCGCCTTTGATCGTAATCCCATATTTCCAGACTTCGCCGGTATGCAGGTAATACAACGCCCGGCCGCTGTGTAAACATGGGTACCAGCCTTCCGACATTGCAACCAGGGCGTACTGCTCACCGACTTCGAGGTCATCCAGTTTTTTCTGCAACTGGTTTTGATGTTTCGCGGTCAGTCTGGGTTCGCCGTTGATGTATTCTATAACGTCACGCCATTGGAGCGCACACACGATCAGTATGGCAGCGCTGCCAATGATAAACGGCAGCAGGCTTTTCTTTTTCGGTTCAGGCGGTTGAAATTGCGGTTGTAGTAAATCTGCCCCCATAGGTTTACATTTGGCGTTGATGGAAGGTATTACAAATGCGACCGTGCCGCCACTGTAAAAAGTGGACGACGATAACAGGCAGGCGACACGGCCCGGACAAATATACTGTATTCGCCCGTTTTTATTTCCGCTGGAAACTGCAAAAGACAAAATTCTGCACCGTGTTAAACGGCGTCGTGTGGTCTTCTTCGATACATTTGATGCGCTCGAAGTTGACCTCGAAGCGTGCGGACATAGACGCTTTGGAGTATTGTTTGATTTCCAGACCGCTGCATTTTTTCGGGCCTTGTTCACTGAATGTTCCAAGGATTAGATAGCCGTCTTTTTTTATGGCATCTTCTACCAGGTCGACGTATTGGCCGATTTTATCATCTGTTGTCAGGAAGTGAAAAGCGGCGCGGTCATGCCAGAAATCGAACTGAACCGGCGGCACAAATGCGGTAACATCCGACGCCACAAAATGCACCCTTGCCGCTTTGTCGTCCAACCGCTTTTTCAGGTTTTCAATGGCTTTCTCCGAAATATCCAGTACCCAAAGGTTCTGATACCGCGTTCCAAAAGTACATCTATAAAATGACTTTCTCCGGCTCCTACGTCGATGATATTTGCCGTCAGCGGAAGGTCAAACAGTTCTAAAAACTCAACGGAAGTAGTAGGGTATTCCTGAAACCAACTGACTTCTTTTTCATCTTTGGTACTGAAAATGTTATCCCAATGTTCCTTTTGCAAATTCAGCATTCAATTGAATTAAAATATGATTGTTGCGGGGGTCCATTATAACTCAAAAACTGGACTGCAAATCTGTCAAAATAAAGTGACAAATTTGCACTTAAAGTAGGGTCAAACACACCAGTTGTATAGAACTAACCATCTCAACATAAAAATACGCATTTTTCAAAAAACCGCCAAAAAACCTTTCCAACAGCATAAAAAAGCGGGTTTCCCCCCACATCATGGAAGAAACCCGCCCCAAACTGCATTACTCAACACCCAAAACTCAAAACTCAACACTCAACACTCAACACTCAACACTCAACACTCAACACTCAACACTCAACACTCACCCACTGATTTGTGGAGCTGGCGGGATTCGAACCCGCGTCCGGACAAAGCGCCTCAACGCTTTCTACATGCTTAGTTTCCGATTGAATTTTCGAGTGCCCCTTTGGTTCGGAAACCGACGCAGGCGCACCTTATCCGTTTTGTCTCGCCGAACCTTAACGGTGTCAATCCGGCCAGCCTCAAAAAGTTGAATGCGATGCGATGTGTATGAAGCCTCAACCGCACGGCATAAAAGCGTTCTAGTCTACTAGACTAGGCAGCCATTGCGAACGACGTGTTGCCATTCAAAGGTTGATCGTTATTTTTTACGGAGTAACCGACCATGCTCCGGCATGCTTACGAAGCGACTTTCTTTCCCGTCAATACCAAACAGCCCCAGTTTAATGCGTTAAAGCCAGCAAAGATACGATGGAAGTTGGAGAATACAGGGATAATTTTTGGATTATTGTTGCACAGGTGCGTGTGCCCGGTTTGTGTGATGGCCTTTCGTTTTGCGGCTTCGGGTTATAGACGGCCCACGGCAGTAAAGTCACAGCAGCAAATGCTACCTTTACCCCACCAAACAAAAACACCCTAACCAAGCTGTTCCGCATGTCGGCAGCACCATACGCCTTATGCTGACCATCGGCCTCATCCGCGAAGGGAAAATACCCCCCGACGCCCGCACGCCTCTTTCACCCAAACAATGCGCCCTCGCACAGGAACAATGGCCTGTCCGTTTTGTAGTCCAACCCTCCGAACACCGCGCTTTTACCGACCAGGAATACCGCGATGCGGGCATCACCGTGCAAGCAGATGTATCGGATTGTACCGTGCTGATGGGCGTCAAGGAGGTACAATCGGACGATTTGATGCCCGATAAAACGTACTTTTTCTTTTCCCACACCATCAAAAAGCAAGCCTACAACCGCCACCTGCTGCAAACCGTCCTCGAACGCCGTATCCGCCTCATCGACTATGAAGTGCTGACCGATGACCTGGGCGACCGCCTCGTTGCGTTTGGTTATTTTGCCGGCATCGTGGGTGCCCACAACGGTTTGTGGGCTTATGGTTTGCGTACGGGTGCGTTTGAATTTCCACGCCTGTACCAGTGCCACGACTATGCCGAAGCGCTTGCCGCTTATGCCCGGGTGCATTTGCCCCCCCTGCGCGTTGTACTCACCGGATCCGGAAGGGTAGCCGCCGGTGCCATCCGCAATTTGCACGATATGGGCATACACGGGGTGGCACCCGAGGAGTTTCTGCGCAAATCCTACAATCGACCCGTGTTTACACAGCTGTTTGCCCACGACTACGTGCGCCGAAAAGGCTCATACAGCTATTTTGACAAAAAACATTTCTATGCGCACGGGGAGGAGTACGTCAGTACGTTCCACCCATTTGCCCATACCTCAGACCTGTTTATCAATTGCATTTACTACGACAAACGGGCACCCATGTTTTTTTCCCGGGAAGACATGCGCTCTGCTGATTTCCGCATTCAGGTGGTAGCCGACATCAGTTGCGACCTGTTCCCGGATGGCTCGGTGCCCACCACACTTCGCGCCTCTTCCATTTCCGAACCGGTATACGGGTACGACCCGGCTACAGGCTCCGAAACCGCTCCGTTTACGGCGCCTGCCGTAGACATCATGGCTGTTGACAACCTGCCTTCCGAACTGCCCAGAGATGCTTCCACGTTTTTTGGCCAACAAGTGCTCGACCACATCCTGCCCGCCCTGGTGTCTGATCAACACAGCCCGGTGCTGGAGCGGGCCACCATTGCAGCGGAGGGTCAATTGACCGATCGGTATGATTACCTCGCAACATGGGTAAAAGGCTAAATCAGGCACTCCACCCTCAAATTTCCTCCGGCCCTTCTCCTACCCAGTCGTTGATGATGTAGCCGTTTTCGCACAGCGGGCGCAGTTCCTGTTCGATGAATCCGCGTACCTCGGCCACAATATCTTCCGGGTACAACAAGTGTACATTGGGCCCGGCGTCGAGGGTGAAATAAACCGGATGGCCGGTATCCGCACGGTACGCTTTGAGCCGCTCGATGATGTCAAGCGAGTTTGGCCGCATCAGCAGATAAGCCGGGTGGCTGCTCATCATGAGGGCGTGCAGGGTGAGTGCTTCTGCCTCGCAAAGGATGCCGAAAGCCTCCAGATCACCTTTTTGCAGCGCCGACAACAGGTCGGTCAGGCGGTGTTGGGCCTGTAGATACCGGGCCTCGGCATACGGATTGCCGTTCATGAGCGCATGCCCGGCGGTGCTGGAAACTGCTTTTTCATCGGCGCTCACAATGAGGATGTCGTCGTGAAAACCTTTGAATATCGGGTGCAACAGTTCACCAATCGGCGTCGCGTATTCATTGGATGACTCCGGCAAGATGGTATTGGCCCCCCACAATGCGCCATGCGGAAAAATGGAACGGCACGCGCTCCCGCTGCCCAAACGGGCAATGTAGGAAGCCTTGCGGTCAAAGGCTTCCGGTTCCGACAAGGTGTTGAACAGCAGGTCTTCCAGCGTGCACAACCCGAGCGCCAGCGCCGACATGGCCGATGCAGAAGAGGCAATGCCCGCCGAATGGGGAAAAGAGTTGCCACTGTGTATGGTCAGTTTCAATTGTGTCAAAAAAGGAAACACCGGGCGCAAACTTTCTAAAAAATGCAGGATTTTGTCGCGAAATGCCGTATTTTCTTCCCCTTGAAAATAAAAATCCAGGTCGACGCGGTGGTCGTCTGGCGTTTCTTTCCACGCATACTCAATGGCCGTATCGGTTACGGAAGCCGCCAGGGTAAAACTGACAGAGGGGTTGTTGGGGAGTTGGCGTCCGTGTTTGCCCCAATATTTCAGGATGGCAATGTTGCTTGGGCTGCGCCAAACGACCTGGCCGGGTTCGGGCGGGTTGGAAGAATCAAGGATGAGTCGCGGGTTGTCGTACATGGCGCTTAAGTTTGGCGCAAAGGAAACAAATGAGACGGACTTTCCCGGCCGATTGCTTACTTTGTGCTACATTTGCCCAGCTTTTTGGGCAATTCAAACATGGAAAAAACAAGCATTTGGTCCCGTATCTGGCAGGGCATCCGCCACTTCGCCATTGAAGTATACTGCTTCTGCACGGCGCCGTTTGTCGTCCGCAACTGCCTGGGCATGTTCTCCCTGCTTGCAGGCGTGTTTTTGCTCACCTTTTGGTGGCTTCAATGCTACACCAACCACGGTGACAGCATGGAGGTGCCCGATTATGTGGGCAAAAACCTGCGGGTTGCCGGCCCCATGGCTAAATCCAAACGCTTGAATGTGGTGGTGAGCGACTCGATCTTCATGCCCGGCAAAATACCCGGAGACATCATCAGCCAAAATCCAAAGGCCAAAAGCCGCGTGAAACAAGGCCGCACCCTCTACCTCACCATAGCCAAAGGCAATCCGGATATTGTAGAGCTGCCCGACTTGTCTGGCGGTGATGATTACGACATCTACAGCAGAAAACTCAGCCGCCTGGGCGTCAAAACCCGCATCACTGCCCGCGTAGCCGACCCCCGCCTCGAGAGCAACACCATTGTGGCCGTAGTCTACAAAGGGGATACCATCACCCAGAAAATACGCAAGGGTTATAAAGCGGAAATGGGCGCGGTGATCGATTTTGTCGTCAGCGAAAAAGTTGCCCAGGATGTTGCCATTCCCGATTGCGTGTGCGAAACGTACGGTGCCGCGCGTTTTTTGCTGGAAGCCAGCAATTTAAGCGTGGGAACGGTAATCAAAGACGAGACAGTCTCCGATGAAGAAATCGCATTCGTCTGGCGACAAACCCCACCGTTTGATCCCACAGGCGTACTCCGCGTCGGCAATACCATTGATCTTTACCTCACGGCCCAACGCCCGACTTTCTGCCCCGAATGAGTCAGTTTTGAGTTTTGAGTTTTGAGTTTTGGGTTTTGAGTTTTGGGTTTTGAGTTGTTCATTATCTCGCCTTGCTACTCAAAACTCAAAACTGATAACTCAAAACTCAAAACTCAAAACTGATAACTCAAAACTCAAAACTGATAACTCAAAACTCAAAACTCAAAACTGATAACTCAAAACTCAAAACTGCAATGGATATTACCGTTCAAGAATTGCGTCAAAAATTGGAATCAGGCGAAAAATTCATCTTTATTGATGTGCGAGAGCCTTACGAGTACGAGGAATTTAACCTCGGTGCACAGTTAATACCGTTGAGCGAGGTTCCCGGGCGGTTAGCAGAATTTGAGGCCCAACAAAACGAAGAGATCGTCGTACATTGTCGTTCGGGTGGCCGCAGTGCCATGGCGCAGGGATGGATGGTGGCGCAGGGCTTTACCAATGTGCGCAACCTTACGGGGGGTGTAATGGCCTGGTTAGACGCCTTTGGCAACACAAAACCATGAACAGGTGTACCGTGCTCACCCTTTTAACCGTTATTGCAGCATGAAAAAATGCAGTTACCTTCTGGCAGGTGTTTTCCTGCTATCGCTTGCTTCAGGTGTCACCGCGTGCAGCCAAAAAAGCGGCTGCCCGGCCACCGAAAGCCTGCAACCCAAAACCAACCGAAAGGGAGACCTGAAGGCCTCCAAAAAGAAGGACGATGGGCTGTTTCCGAAAAAGATGTCAAAAAAAATGTAACGCCCATGAGGGGGGTAAACGACAATCACATTTCGTCCCCGCCTCGTGAAATCACAACAAACGCCTGTTCAATTCGGTATCCATCGGCATCCACCAACGCCAGCGTGTGCTTGCCCACGCTTGGTTGTAATGCCATTTGATGAAATTGTTGCGTACTGCCCAAATAGGTACCATCCAGATGCCAATACAATACGGTGTTGGGCCGCTGGTGGGCCACCTCAAAAACCGTGCTGCCCAACTTTCCGTCCAAATCTATCGGTACATAAATGGAAGTGGGCTGTTTGGGGTAGATTAACTGCATGGGTGCCTGTTGGGCTGCGGCTGAGCCCTGCAGGCAATCGGATCTGAAAGGCGGCGGCATTCGGAACCAGGGGTTTTTATGGATGAAATAATGCGCCTCCATCGGCGGCAATACAAACCAGGGCACATGCTGCATGTCGGATGGCACCACGCAGGTGCTGTTGACTTGCCACGCCCCGCTTGCGTCCAGGTGCAGCAATTCATGGTTCGGACACGCTTTTGCGTTCAAGCCCGACTTGGGTATCCAAACCGAATCCACCGGACAGTTTGGGTTGGCCCGCCAGCCGCTCAAAGGGCAAACGGCGGCCTGCACCATGGCGTCATAAGGTGCATCAAACCATCCGTCATCGGGCAGCAGTTCAAATAACTCAAACAACACCGGCGCCGCAGCCTGCACGCCCAATAACCCCGGCCGCCCTTCTCCGTCGGCATTGCCCACCCAAACCCCCACCGCATATTGGGGCGTTACACCTGAGGCCCAGGCGTCCCGAAAGCCAAAGCTGGTACCGGTTTTCCAGGCTATTGGCCTGCTGCCCTGAAACAGCTCCCACTCACCGGCACTCATCGGACGTTCAACTTGCTGCATGGCCTCCAGGGTGTGCCATATCGTACCGGCGTTCAACAATGGAGCCTCGCGGAGCAGGGCCGATTTGCGCAGTTTTGTCGGGGTAAAAACGGGTGCCCTGAAGTCGTTGGCTGCGTACCGCCCATCGCGGTCGTAAAAGTTTACCAACACGCGCGCCATGCAGGCGTACACATTGGTGATGTCGAGCAGCGTGGCTTCGGCACCACCGAGGATCAACGACAGCCCATAATGCTCGGCAGGACGGTTGATCGTACTCAAGCCCAACCGTTTGAAGTTAAAATGGCACTTATCCAGGCCGTATTGTTGCAACAGAAGCACAAACGGCACATTGAGGGAGCGGATCAGCGCCCTGCGGGCAGGCACCGCGCCGTCGTACGTTTCAAAATAGTTTTCCGGCCGGTACTGCCCAAGCTGTGTAGGCACGTCGTGCAACAGGCTGTTGGGCAGGATGTCGCCGCTTTCCAGGGCCAGGGCGTACAGGTAAGGTTTGAGGATGCTGCCGGTGCTGCGCGGTGCGGCGGCACAGTCTACCGATTCGCCGTGTTCCACGCCTGCGCCCACCACATTGCCCACATAAGCCAGTATGTTTCCGCTGTGCACATCAATGACCACCGCTGCCATGTTGTGCACTTCATTGCCGCGGTACAAAGCCTGCCGCCGCGCCAACACGGCGGTCACGCGCTCCTGCAAGGGCAGGTCTATGGTCGTGTGCAGTCGCCGCGTGTCCGGGCCAAGTTTACCGTTGACCAATTTATCCATCAAATGGGGGGCTAAATTGGGCAAGGGACGGGGTGCCTCGGGCATGGGCTCGGCAGCGGCGAGGGCACCATCCAGGGAGTCCAATTGACCCATTTGAACCAGTTTCTCCAACAGTCGATTGCGTTTGGCTACCAATGCCTCCGCGTTGCGCCCCGGACGCATCAGGCCCGGACTGTTGGGCAGTACCGCCATAGTTGCTGCTTCCGACCAGGAAAGGGATTGTGGGCTTTTGCCCAAATAACGCCACGATGCCGCTTCTATGCCCACTATGTTGCCTCCGAAGGGCGCATGGGCAGCATATTGTTCCAAAATGGCTGTTTTGGAGTAGCCTGCTTCCATGCGCAAGGCTAAAAATACTTCGAGGCATTTTTCCCACAGCGTGCGCCGCTGGTTGCCCCGGGCCATGCGTATGACTTGCATGGAAATGGTACTGCCGCCACTCACTACACGACCAGCCCGCAGGTTCTGGCCCGCTGCACGCAACAAACTCAACACATCCACGCCCGGGTGGTATCGGAATCGCTTGTCTTCAAAAGCAATGACCGCAGCCACATATTTTTCCGGCAAACTGTCAATTGTCGGGAAACGCCACTGCCCGTCTGCTGCGATGCGCGCGCCCAGCAATTGCCCATGCTGATCCTCCAACACCGCACAATACGGCGCGTCGAAAAGCGGGTAGGGTAGGGCGAATACCCACAATGCTGCCGCGCCGGTACACGCCGCAAACAGCAGGGGACTGCGTTTAATGAATTTCCACAATTGATGCAAGTGTCGGTCAATTCGTGCAAATTTTGCACTTTTTTTCGACAGCATCGGTCTCTGTCTCCGGTTTTTTATTGACCAGCCACCATCATCGTGCGCATTGCCTGATCGGTAGCCGTGGTCAAGCGGTAAAACAACAGGCCGTTTGCAGGGATCAATGCACGGTTTAAGGCAACTGCGTTGTAGCCTTTTGCGTACGCAGCCGTTTGCTGAAACAGCAAGCGACCGGTTTCATCCAACACCGATAGTGTTGCCGAAGTGGCCTCCGGCAAATAAAAACCGATGGTTGTTTTATCGGCAAACGGATTGGGCTGGTTCTGGTACAACTCGAAACGAGGGCGCTGTGCGAAGTTTTCAATAAAATGCAAGTGCACATCCATTGGTATGCCATCCAACCTGTAAGCTTCTGCCCGGGTGATTTGGCTCGACAGGGCAAGCATTTGGCTCAGTTTGCCGCTCGCCCTGGCTTTTACGCGCAATTGAAATGCACCGGTTTGGCCATCGGCGGAAACCGTAAGTATTGACCCGGCCGCCTGCTGGAAAACAGCAAAATGATCGGCCGACATGTTATCTCCCGGTATTACGTCCATGATTTCCAGGTCAACCATGTTGAGCGTAAACTGATAACCCGACACGTTTTCAGCAGGGCTCAATTTAAGGGTGTAAACGGAATCCGCATCAACGATCAGTTCTGTTGTCTCAAACAAAAGGGCATGCTTCGAGCGCTCATCTGTACCTACTGACGCACCGACGATGGCGTTGCCGTTTACATCGCCCACTTTTATGGCGGTAAAGTTGTAATCGCCGTACACCAAGGGCAAGGATTCAGAGATGTACTCCGGAAATGTCGTTTCGAACGGATTGGATGGATTTGGAAAGACAAATGCCTGGGGCACAAAACGCCAGCTGTTATTCACCGGGAAAGCGGTGTATACGCCCAGGATCAGTTTGCGCAACTCCACAATGTCGAAAGTAGTAATGGAGCCCGACTTGTTGATGTCGGCGGCAATCATGGCATAGGGCGTCTGTATCGGTGTTTGGCCCAAAATATGTTTGGAAATGAGCACCAGATCGTAGGTAGACACTCCGTTTATCGGGTTGTCGTCTTTTGAAGGGGTGATCGTGATCGTCGACACGGGGGGCAGGTTTTTTGAAAACTCGAAGTGCCCGCCGATTGCAGACTGATCAAAAAACTGATAAGCAGGCGATGCCGGAGCCTGTGAAGACAGGGTAACCGTAGCCGCGTCTACGCCTTTGTTGCTTGCCGTAAAAAGGTTGCCGGCAACCGTGACGGGTATGGCAGGCTTGCAAGCGGCCGTATTGTCCTGAATATGGATGAAGGTGAGGCAGTAATCTGCGTTTCCAGCCAAATCTTCAGACCACAACTCTACCTGCTGAGTGCCTATGTCTAAACACGAAAACGCAATTTGATCAATCGGATTGCCCTGCGCATTGCGCGGAAATCCACTTCCGGCACCGGGCTGCCGAACGCCGTAAAGGAGTTTGTTCGCTGGCGTACAATTGTCGTTTCCATACTGCAAAAAGTCGCTGGCCCACAGGTTGATCGTGCCGTTTGGCATCAGGTTGACACTTAGTCCGTTAAGGCACACCACCGTTGGCGCTTTACAATCTTTTACCTCAACAGGATATTCGCAGACAGTTTCGTTTCCACAATTATCGCTGACTACCCATTTGATCTTGTGACGCCCGTACGGCAGTTGCGGTTCAAAAAAGGTACCAGGCGACTGTGCCGTGTTCCAGGCCACACGTGCTGTTCGGGTTGCCCCTGTTTGGGTCACTTGCAAGGCAAATCCATACCGTTGATTGGCAGGCACAGGGCGGTTATCGAATGCCAGGGGAGTGCCCCCGCTGTAGTTTGGATTTTGGGCGTTGCCCACCTGAATGTTGTTATAACCGGGCAGATTGGCGCTCGAAACTACGGTTTCCATGTCGCCATCCTGGTCTGTATCCAAAAACAACAAATACCGGAAATGGAGATCGCTCCCGGAACAATCGTCCACGGCACTCATGCTTAAGCCTTCACCTGGTGCTTCACAAAGGTCGTGTTGTTGCGTCACGGGATCCCAAAGCGCATTGGTATTCCATAGAAACGGGTCATTTGGGCTGATGTCGCACAATTCCAACGGGCCTGGGCATTGATCAATCACAGGATCTTCCGAGTCTATGATTTTGATTACTTGTTTATAGGTGTAGCAGTTGGCACCGGCATTCCAAAAAGCAGCAAAATTGGTCGCAGTAGCATCACCAGGGCGTATTTTCACCACCGAGGGTGCCCAGGGGGCGGCTGTGCCCAATGGCGATACGGTCGGCCCCGGCAAATTGGCGCTTGAATTGATGATGGCACTGGGTTCGGGGTTGGGCACGTTGATGCAGGGTGCGTTCGGGTCGTAGGTGCACCAGTTGATGATTTTCCAGGTGCGCTCAATTTTATAACAAGCATCAGGTACTACGGTGAAAACCCTGTCTTGAAAAGACATGCCAAGCAATTCGCAGTCCTCACCGAACAACACCGGTTCATCGTACACATTGGTTGAATCGCAGGTAGTCAGGATAACATCATTTGGAAAACGAATAAAGTAATCCTGATTATGGGTAACCAATATGCGCTGGGTGCACTGGGTGCTTAAGCCCACACAGTCCGTTGCACGGAATGTACGTACAATGGTGCCTCGACTGCATAAATCGTCGAACCCATTGATGTTGTTGGTGACGGCTATCGTGTCAAGGCAACAGTTATCAGCGGCAATGGCGTCACCATACGTGGTCAGGCCAATGTCGAAGTTTTCGCAGGAAACGGTAATGTTTTCAGGTGCCTGACAACTGGGCCTGGTTTTGTCATCTACGTAGACGTGCACCATGCAGTCGTTCGCATTGTTTTCCATAAAGGTGAGCGACACATCGCCCACAGGCGGTGAAGAATCGAATACCCGCAAAAGCACTTGAACGGTGTCGCCTACGTCTTCACAACAAAAACGCACCTGATCGAAAAACCGGTTGTTGGGTTGGCAAGCGTTTAGGCTCATGCGGCGGGCTTTGAACATGGTACTGTTGCAATTGTCGTACGAACCATCGTCAAATGACGCCGCATTGATGAGTACCGAACCGTTGAGCCCAAGCGATACCTGGGTAAACTTATCGCAAGCCGCTACGGGCTTTATCTGATCCTCAACGGTTGCCGTAAACGTACATACACTGCTGTTGCCACAATCATCGGTGACCATATACCGAAATATTGTCGTGCCCTTAGGCAGGTCAAACGCGGAACCCAACACACCAAGGGTGTCTGTGTTCCAGTAATTGTTGCCTGGAAAATCGCTGATGTTTCCACTCAGGGTAAACGAAAAACCGTTCGTCGTCCAGTCGGCACGGATGGAATTGACTCGGGAGCACAGGTCAGTGATCAACACATCCTCCAAATCCAGGTTGCGGAAACAACTGTTGGCGTCGGTACTGACCGTGACATTGGCTGGACAAATGAATGACGGAGGGGCCTGATCATTTATTTTGATAACTTGTATATGGAATACCGGATTGGTGTCAGGCGCAGCAGGCAAACACCAGTCGAGCAGCGTCCAGGTGCGCAATAACTTATACGATCCGTCGCAAACGGGTAATAGCTGATCTGTGTATACAATTTGAAGTTCGCAGGCTGACGTATTCGGAAACAGCGAAAATGGAATGCCATTGACCCTGACGAGGGGTGCGCCTGTGCTGTCGGGAGCCTGTTGAGGATTGGTACAGGTAAAAGCAGTGTCTGAAGGCAGTTCAATGTCGGCCAATTCGATGCGTTCCAACCGGATTGTTTGCGAACAGCTTCCCTGGTTGCCATAAGCATCCTCGGCCGTCCAGATTCGAAGCAGTTGTGCACTAATGCCCTGTATGGAACAAGGCACATCGGAGTAAAAATCGGAAAAGGTCAGGTTAAACCCGCTGCAATTTTCATTTATCGAGGGCAAGGACGCGTTAAAACCCAGGATGTTTTTAAGGTAGCCGGGCTCAAAATTGCTCACCACACAAGGTACATCGAAGTTGGCGCAAGTAACCACTGGCGGGAGCTTGTCTTCTATGGTGATCAGGCCCCAGCAAGTGTTGCCGCTGTTGAGGTGTGTTACGGTTGCGGTAAGCGTTTGGCCGATGTTATTGGCTTGTACAGTGTTTCCGAGCAGTAAGCCGCCGGGGTCGCTGAGCGTTACACGATAGTCATCGAAACAGCCGTATGTGCCTTCCAGCACCATGTCCGGCGTAATGGTAGCGCTGCAAGTGCTGTCGAGCGATACCTGAACGTGATCATTGCACACTAAGGTTGAAGGAGTGGGGAGCACTTGTACCGGGATTCGAACCGACTGGATGCAGCCTGGATCAGCCGCCTGTGCCTGGCCGCCGTCTACCGTGTACACAATGTTATATTGGCCAATGCCGAGCACTCCTGCGTCGAAAACAGACGCATCTACGCCATTTATGGTAAACCCGGCGCTGTGCAGTAAGCTGTCGCCCGGATGGCCATTAAGCGTAATTGGGGTGGAAAACAAGCAAAAAGTGGCATTAAGGTCTGTTGTGATGACCGGGTTGGGATAACGGCAGTTGTTGGCAATGCTTAGTTGAACACCGTATTGGTTGATTGTGGTGAGGGAGTACCCCAGCGAATCAATGTGCACACCCTGGAGCTCATACCTGCCGCTGCTGTCGGGCGTTTCCACGAAAGTGGTGCCAACGCCAATGGGTATAGGTGTGTTTGGCGGAGCAGGGCTATTGGTGGCATACAAGCCACTGATAGAAGTTACCACCCAGTTTTCGCCATTAGAGGATTGAATGGTAATGGTTTCGCCGAACTGTCCGTTGCTAAGGGTTGTGGCGTTGTTTTTACAGATGCAGGGATCGCTGATGCTTATTTCGGGCACAGTTGCCAAAAAACGGCGGGCGAGATCCTGGGCAAAAGCTGCTTGGTAAAGACAAGACAAAAGCAGGGTAAGGAGTAAATACTTTCTCATGAAACGGAAAGATTAATCGGTAAAGTGAAGAAAAGTGTTTACGTTAGTGCAAATACCCTCAACGCCGTGCGGAGCACAGTTTCCCCTGTATGAAAACATACAAAAGAGGAGGAGTATCAGGTTTGGCAGACAAACAAAACTGACCTTTTAGCTTTACCGAAAAATTCCAAAAAGAAAAAAATGCTATCAGGGATAACAACCTTTCAGGACAGGGAGTGCGCGTTCGGGAAACGCCAATCGGTCACAGGATTATGAGGATTAGGTCGATTATCATAAGAAGTGGTATGCAAAAGTAAAATGACTTTTTCTAATACCATCTATTTATCCAAAGGATTCTCAAAAATTTAACTTTTTTTACTTTTTTATATGTGTTTCAATAATATTAACGTACCATTGGGAACTTTTTGACGCTCTAAAGCGTATTCATTGTTAAATCGGGTCGCATTTACGACCTACTCTTTTATTTTCCAACATAATCCAGGTTTTTTTTTGATCCTTGAGAAACTTTTCAAGCCCAAAGGCGTCTTAAGGTATTAGACATATCTCTACACACCATGCGTCAACTCAAAATTTCCCACAAAATCACCTCTCGCGAAAGCCTCGCGTTGGATAAATACTTAAACGACATCGGCAAAATTTCGATGTTGAGTGGTGATGATGAAGCTGTATTGGCCCGCCTGATTCGGGAGGGGGATCAGGAGGCATTAGATAAACTTACCCGATCCAACCTGCGTTTCGTAGTGTCGGTCGCCAAGCAATATCAAAACCAGGGCCTGTCGCTTTCAGACCTCATCAATGAAGGCAACGTTGGTTTGATGAAAGCCGCCCGTCGTTTCGACGAAACCAAAGGGTTCAAATTCATTTCCTACGCAGTTTGGTGGATCCGTCAAAGCATTTTACAGGCCATCGTTGAAAACAGCCGTATTGTGCGCATGCCGCTCAATAAAGTAGGCTCTTACAACAAGGTAAATGAAGCCTACATTTCTTTCGTACAGAGCTTTGAACGAGAGCCGACAGACGATGAACTCGCCGAATTACTCGAAATGACGCCCCGCGAAGTACAAACCATGCTTCGCAGCAGCATGCGACACGTTTCACTTGACGCTCCCTTGAGCAATAGTGACGAGGGCGACGCCACTATGCTGGATGTGTTCATGCCCGAAAATGCTGTTGAACCTGATCTGCACCTCATGGCTGAATCTTTGCGCGAAGAAGTCGCCCAAGGCCTGTCCATCTTGTCGCCCCGCGAAATGGAGGTCATCGCCTCCTACTATGGCCTGGCTGGCTATAAAATATTGACCCTTGAAGAAATTGGAGAAACGTACGGCCTCACCCGTGAACGGGTAAGGCAAATCAAAGAACGGGCCATCCGACGCCTGCGTAAATCGTATAACCGAAACGCCCTCCGCTCGTATCTCGGTTAGTGTTCCGTTAATTTCGGAATTCAAAATGCCTTTCGTAAGGTGACATGGTATGAACATGCACCATTTCGAAAGGCATTTTTTGTTGTACTTACCAGAACACCGGATCAAAAATACCCTTGCCCACCATAAAGACCCAAAATGTTATACCTTTGCGCCCGCTTATGAACTTATGCCTCGACATTGGCAATACGCGAACCAAAGCAGGTGTTTTCAACGGCAATCAATTGATTGATCAGGTGGTTGTGGCCCATTGGCAAACAGGCCACCTGCGGGCGTTTGCCGATGCGCATCCCTTGCAGCATGCCATTGTGGCTTCCGTAGCGGAACCGGATCCGGCCATGATACCGGCTTTTACTTCTTGGGGACTTGACGTGTTGGAAATGACACCCGAAACGCCTATTCCTTTTGAAAATGCCTATACAACACCCCAGACTTTAGGCATAGACCGCCTCGCAGCGGTTTCCGGTGTTCATGCGTTGTATCCCGGGCGCAACGTACTGGCTATTGACGCAGGTACCTGCATAAAATACGATGGTTTGAGTGCGCAAGGCGTTTACATCGGAGGAAACATTGCTCCGGGCTTGCACATGCGCATCCGTGCCATGCATGAACAAACAGCGCGTTTACCCATGGTGTCGATGCACATACCAGCGGATTTCGTGGGTACAAGCACCGAAACAGCCCTTCAAAACGGGGCATTCAAGGGAGCTGTTTTGGAATTGTCAGGATTTATTAGCCTTTTTGCCGAAAAATGGCCCGACCTTTTGGTGGTATTAAGTGGAGGAGATGCTTTGTTCCTGTTTGAAGCCCTTCAATGGCCGGGTATACTGCTCCAACCCGATCTGTTGTTGATTGGATTGAATCATATTTTAAATCATAACCTGTAATGCCCATGTCGGCAAGAATAGTCCGGATTACCTCGCTGATTGCCTTGTTGTTTGTATTAGCGCAGACCGCAGACGCCCAACCCAAGCAAAATTCGCCGTATTCGCGATACGGATTAGGCGATTTTCAGCCACAATACTTTGCTCATCAGGCGGGTATGGCCGGTTTGGCCGTGGGGTTCCATGATCCGCAACACCTGAACGTCATCAACCCGGCTTCTTTTGCCTTTTTAAATACCGCTACCTACGAAACGGGGCTGTACGCCAATTATAGCCACTTTGAATCGGATCAAGGCAGTTTGAATAACTGGAGCGGTAACCTGAGTTATCTGGCCCTGGGTTTTACCCTGAAAAGCCCCATCAACGAAGCGTTGGACAAGGTGCAATCTCCGTGGAAATTGGGCATGGGTTTCTCCGTAACGCCCTATACCTTAGTGGGGTACAACGTAGAAGCCGTTGATACGTTGCCCGATCTTGGAAGGGTGTCAAACCAATTTCAAGGAGACGGCGGTACCTATAAGTTCAACTGGAGTAACGCTGTACGGTATAAACGCACGGCCATCGGACTCAACCTGGGATGGTTCTTTGGCCGCACTTCATTTAATAATTCTACTGTTTTCACAGACAGTCTGCCCACTTTTCAAAACAACTTCCGCACTGATGTGCGGGCAAATGGCTTTATTTGGAAGCTGGGTGTACAACACGACTGGGTGCTGGCCTATTCTGAAAACAACCTCACTCAACCCACCCGTTGGGTCACCTTTGGCCTTACTGCCAACAGCAATCACCGGGTGCGCTTGCGCTCAGACCAGCTTTTGCAGCGCAGCCGAGGGCTGTTCGCCAACAACGTGTTCATTGGCCCCGATACCTTGTTGTTCGAAGAAGGCGCATTCCAGAGCCTGACCTTGCCTGCCGGCATAGGGCTTGGCGTCATGCTGGTGGAGTTGAACAGATACCGTTTTGGATTGGATTATGCGTTTGAAAACTGGAGCGCCTATGAAAATGAAGTCAACCCCGAAACCCTGCGCAATACCCACGCCATTTCCATCGGAGGAGAGTATACGCCGGATTACGCATCGTACAACAACTACTTGAAAAAAGTTCGCCTGCGGGCAGGAGCCTACTACCGGCAGGATCCACGGGTGATCAACGGCACACAACTCAACGACATAGGTGTTTCGGTTGGTTTTGGATTTCCTGTAGTGTTGCCCCGCTTGCAAACCTCCTTCGTCAATACAGCCCTCGAAGTGGGATCATTTGGCGCCGACACCCCCATTCGGGAGACGTATTTCCGCTTTACCGTTGGTTTTTGCCTAAACGACAACACCTGGTTCTACAAACGGCGGTTCGAATAGTATCGGCGACTTCAGTCGCCGACATATCGCCGACGTATCGCCGACATATCGCCGACATATCGCCGACGTATCGCCGACATATCGCCGACATATCGCCGACATATCGCCGACTTCAGTCGCCGACGTAGTGTATTGATTGGCGACTGAAGTCGCCGTTACAGGCAGTTGGCCAGCATGTACAGCACAAACACCTCATCTTGGTTGTGTATGCCCAAGCGGTTGCTGTGCAGGTGCAACAAACTGGAGGCTATCTGGAGCTGGTTTGTCTCAAAGTGAGGCAAAATCAGTTCGTTTCCCCTCAACCAGCGCAACCACTCCGGCCGGTCTGCCGCTATGCGTTGCTGATCCAATTGCTGCCACAAAGTATGGAGGCTGTTGCGCAGGTCGCCACCCTGCTTTTTCAAGCTGTTTGCAAACTGAGCTTCAACTGTAGCCAGCACGGTCGATTCGGATCCCATGCCTGGTTCGGTTGCAAAAAACAGAGGCAACCACTGTGTGTATAACTGCTGGAACCATTCAACTGCTTTCGATTTGGATAAACCCATCACGTGTGCCATCACCACGTTGGATATCATGGCGTCAAACATCGCATCGCCATACAGGTGGTTGGGATTTGACAAATGCTCTAAAGCTACTCGGCTGCTGAGGTGAAAATGCTCCTCTGCCCATGGCATTTTCTCGGATCCGCCAAACCTTGTTTCCTCAGGGATGTATGGCAAGGGTGCCCATAGACCAGATGCCTGCGGTTCAAAAAGTGCCCGAATGCGTTCCGCTTCACCAAAGAAACGAAGCCGTAGGTGCGGCCCCTCGGCATCCTCGTAATGGAGAAAAAATGCACGTGCCCCAGGCATAGGCCACACGTGGGCTTTTAAAAAAGGCAACAAGCCACGTACCAGATAGACAACCGGGTTTTCCTGTGGCAAAAACCGGTACGAAATCCATTCTCCCATTGTGGATAACTTTATTTTAAAAAAACATTAGGAAATGTGCGTGAGACTACCGTATCTTTGCAGCCTAAACATCGCGGAGTGGAGCAGTTGGTAGCTCGTCGGGCTCATAACCCGAAGGTCGTAGGTTCAAGTCCTGCCTCCGCCACCCAGTTTTAAAAGCCGTTCCCTCTTGGGTTCGGCTTTTTTATTTTTGACCAATGTACACCAGGTATTTCCACAGCCCCAGGTAAGCTGGTCGAACGGATACGTAATGATCGGTGAATTTTTGCCTCAAATAAGGCAGAAGATGTCCTTCCATCCGCACATGGTTTTGCCCCATCCACCAGCGGAATCCACTGCTTGGAGAACTGTGAAAGTCAACCACAGCCATATACCCTCCTTCTTTCAGATCGGCGTATGCGCGGTCTATGGCCGCTTCCCATCCAGGGTTAAACATGGTGAGGGCATAGGAGCACATCACAATATCTACGGGTTTTTCTAATTTGAATGTGCCGGGCGCATATGGTTTTTCAAACAACAGCACGCGGCGCGACAAGTCCTGCGTAGCCCGACCCGCGCGTTGCAGCATGTCTGAAGAAACGTCTACCCCGATCAGGTACAATTCGGGATACATGGTGGCTAATTTACGCAAGTTTCTACCGGTGCCACACCCAACCTCCAACAGGGTAGCTCCGGGGGGTGGTGTAGGCAGCTTGCGCAGGATATCGTTGCGGCCAAGCAGGAAAGTCCAGCGGGTAGCGTCATAAATTTGAGCATGTAACTTGTAATACGCCTGAATATTTTCAGCCTGGCCAGCCGCATTAGAGGCATTCTTTGTGTTTTCCATCTTTGGTTTTGTGTAAGCAGATTAGAAAGGGTACACATTTTTCCGGGAACAAACTGGAGTTAGTTCTTTGACATATCGGAAAAAGAAAAATGGAGGGGAAATTTGTGTTTTCGACGCATAAATCCCCCCTTCCATGCGCAATAGCG
>Ga0247836_1003416_pt1 | contig 21363 bp, 21 predicted proteins | sample LaCruzMarch2015__4_FD_187116 | JGI IMG/M metagenome (GOLD analysis project Ga0247836, IMG submission 187116) | Freshwater microbial communities from meromictic Lake La Cruz, Castile-La Mancha, Spain - LaCruzMarch2015_14m | ecosystem: Environmental > Aquatic > Freshwater > Lake | place: Spain... | reverse complement strand
GGCGTTGTACGCCCCGCGGGTTTCCGCGAGCGGCGTGCCCTGCTTCACGAGCGCCGGGGCCACGCGCATCGCGAGCCGCCCGTCGCTGCGGCTGGCCACGGCCACGAGCCGGATGCGGTAGCCGAGTTCGGCCGCGTAGCGCAAGAGACCGAGGTCGATTCCCTCGATGCCCATGCGCGGAATCTCGCCCCAGGGCACCCACACGCCAAACGCGAGGTGGGCCAGGATCGCGAGCTTCTGCGTGGCGTCGGTGCCGTCGACGTCCATCGAAGGGTCCGCCTCCGCGAAGCCCTTCTCCTGCGCGAGTTTGAGCACGTCGGCATAGTCGGCGCCGTCTTCCTCCATTCGCGTGAGGATGAAGTTGCTCGTGCCGTTCAAAATGCCGCGGATGCTCTCGATGCGATTCGCCGCCAGGCATTCGCCGATCGCAGCCACGATCGGGATGCCGCCCGCCACGGCCGCCTCGAACGCGATCGACCGCCCCTTGCGCCGGGCGAGTTCGAAGAGCTCGGGGCCGTGCTCGGCGAGCAGCGCCTTGTTGGCCGTGACCACGTCCTTCCCGTGCTCGAGCAGATCGATCATGATCGTCCGCGCGGGCTCCAGGCCGCCCACGAGCAGGGCCGCCACTGAGATCGACGGATCCCGCGACACGTCGTGGTAGTCGCCCGAGAGATTGCCGCCTGGCACGTCGACGCTCCGCGCCTTGGCTACGTCCTTCACGACGGCCTTGGCGACGACGATCGGCCGGCCGGCGTGCCGCTCGATGTGGTCAGCCGACTCCACGAGCAGGCGCACCACGCCCGACCCGACGGTTCCCATGCCGACGACACCGACCCGCACTGGTTCGCTCATCCGCGGCTCCTCACGGCTGACCTGGGCATCAGGCACCTGCCGTCAGCCCTCGATCGTAATGAGGCCGCTCTTCGCCCGAAAGCACGGGCGGCAATCACCGCAGCGCGGCGCGTGAGGGTCGTGCGGATCATGACGGCTCGGCGGCCGGCAGATGGAACGTCGGCGAGGTCGGCCAAGCCAACGCCCGCACAATCCCCGCAGTTTGACTGCGCTTCGAGCAGCCGTCCGTGGATGAGCACGAACCGCGACCTCGGCCTGCACTTTGCACGCCGGCGTGGTCGAAACAGGAGAACAGGGCAATGCGGGGGAGCCAGCGGAATGAGCACCGTGCGGAGAACAGCCTCCTTGCTCGCGGTCTCGTGCCTCGTGCTCTGCCCGGCGTTCGGCAGCGAGTTTGAGGAGCTCAACACCGACCGCGACGCCTTCACGCCCGCGACGACCACCGCCAAACTCGGCACGACGATCATCGAAGCGTCGTACGTGTGGATCGACAATCGAGGGACGCCCGCGACGAACAGCTTCCCCGAATTGCTCGTCCGGCTCGGCACGCGGGAGCGGTTCGAATGGCGGCTCGGCGTCAACTACGAACAGGGGTCCGGGGGCAGCGTCGTGTCGGCCGTGGAGGTGGGCGAGGCCCCACTCGGCGAAGCCGGCGGCGAGGAGGCGACCATTCTCTACGGGGCGAAGGTTCGGGTCACCGACCAAGATGGCTGGATCCCGCGGAGCGCGGCCATCATCGAGGGCTTCACGCCCGTCGCCGGCGAGGTGTGGGGCACCGAGCCCGTGGCCACCTACGCCTTCGGCTGGGAGTTTTCGAACACGTGGCGGTTCGACACCGCGATCCGCTATGCCTGGGCCGACAGCGAGGAGGGACGGTTCGACCGCTGGATGCCCTCGGCGGTGCTCCGCATGCCGGTGACGGAGCGGTGGGAGGTGCATGCCGAGTGGTTCGGTTCGTGGACGCAAGGCCTCCCCGACGACTCCGTACGGCCGTTCGTCGGCCCCGGTACGCACTTCATGCTCACCCCGCGCTTCGAAATCGGGGCCCGCATGGGATGGGGCCTCACCAACGACGCCGCCGGCTACTACTTCGATACGGGCGTCGGGATGCGGTTTTAATGGGTTCGTGATACGTTTTGCTCCCGCGGCTGTGCTGGCCGCACCAACCGGGGAGCTTGCCGATGCTGAGCCGTGCGTCCGTTGGTGTGTCGAATGTGCTTCGTCTCGGAGTGGTGACGTGGGCGCTGATGCTCGCCCTGAGCCCTCTCCCGCTGGCGGCGGCTGCGGAGCCGCAGGCGGTGCCACTCTGGCCGAACGGCGCCCCGCTCGCCACGGGCACAGCCGCGGCCGATCAGCCCTTCCTCGAGGTCTATCCGGCAGCAGATGACGCGGCCGGCGGACCTGCGTTCGTGATCTGCCCAGGAGGCGGCTACGGCGGCCTCGCGGCCGACCACGAGGGCACCCAGATCGCCCGCTGGGCCAATGGGATCGGGGCGACGGCCTTCGTGCTCCACTATCGGCTCGGCAGCAAAGGCTACCACTACCCTGTGCAGCTCATCGACGTGCAGCGGGCGCTGCGCTTCGTCCGGGCCAACGCGGCACGTTACAAGGTTGACCCCCGGCGGATCGGCATCATCGGCTTCTCGGCGGGCGGGCACCTGGCCTCGATGGCCGCCACGCTCTTCGACGAGCGGCCCGCGGGGACGACCGACGACGAGGTCGACGCGGTGAGCGCGCGGCCCGACGTGGCCGTGCTCGGCTATCCCGTGATCTCGATGACCGCGGCCCACGCGCATCGCGGCTCGCGCAAGAATCTGCTCGGACCCGCTGCGGACGACGACGACGCGGCCCGTCGCCTCGACACCGACACGCGCGTGACGGCCGCCACGCCGCCCACGTTTCTCTTTCAGACCGACGAGGATGCCGGCGTGCCGGCCGAGAATGCCGTCAGTTTCTACCTCGCCTGCCGACGCGAGCGTGTGCCCGCCGAGCTGCACGTCTTCGAGCGCGGGCCCCACGGCGTGGGCTTCGCTCTCGGCGATCCCGTGCTTTCGACCTGGCCCGATCGCCTCGCCGCCTGGCTCCGCGACCGCGGGTTTCTCACAGTGGCCAGCCGAGTGCCCGTGAAGGGCCGGGTCACGATCGACGGCCAGCCCGTCAGCTGGGGCATGATCTCGTTCGTGCCGGAGAATCCGCGCGCGGCGGTCGCCACGGCGCGGATCCGCAACGGTGACTTCAAGCTCGACGAAAGGTTCGGGCCGGTCGCGGCACCGGTGCGGGTGACCGTGACCTACTCCGCCGCCGACACGCCCGGCGTGCCCGGGACGAACGGCGTCGTCACCACGACGAAGCCCCGGCCCGACGCGGAGCCCTGGCGGCTCGACTTCTCGGGCGCAATCGCCCCCGAGCCGCTCACGATCGACATCGTGCGCTGACGCCGTGCTGTCAGGCCGTCACGGTAGCAGCGCACCATGCGTTCGTGATCGGAGAGGGTAACCATCTGTGAGTGAGTCAAGGTCCCTCGGATGTCTCACTCCTGCCCCTTGACGGTATACTTGAAGAGAGCCGCGACCGGTTGTGGGCATTGATCAAACGAGGCGAAGCGATGACCAAACATCATTTCACGGTGGTTCTCGAACGCGAAGCGGAGGGCGGCTTCCACGCGTTTTGTCCCAGCCTCAAGGGCTGCCACTCCGAGGGAGATACCGTGGATGAGGCAGTTGCCAACGTCCGCGAAGCGATCGAGGCTTATCTCGAAAGCCTGGCCGCCAGAGGCGAACCGATTCCGGTCGAGGATCTTCTGATCAAGCCGGTCGAGGTCGCTGTATGACGCGGCTGCCGGCCGTAACGGCCCGGCAACTGCTCGCAGTGGCGGAGAAGGCGGGATTCGTGTTCGACCGCCAAAAGGGCAGCCATGCGGTCTATGTTCGTACCACGGAACTTGGTTCTACGACGATCGTCGTGCCGGTTCACAAGGGACGCACACTGAAACGTGGCACCCTGCACGGGTTGATCGACGACATGGGCTTGTCGACACAAGAGTTCATCGACTTGCTCTGACGTCGACGCCGGGGATTCGTTCTGGCGCAATACGAACGCCCACGTCGCCGACCGAGTCATCCCGCCGGTGCCTGTCCGACAGTGGGTCATCTCGGTTCCGAAGCGAATGCGCAGCATTTTGGCAAACCGCTTCCGGACGGCCGAAACGCCCGATCTCGCTGCTCAAGGGCAGTCCGTCAGCCGGAAGACCGGTGCGGAAGTCCCATTGAACGGGCTATCCCGCGCCGTTCGCGATCGAGATCCTTCGCTGACGCCGTGCTGTCAGGCCGTCGTCAGCGGCGGCGAGCGGAATCCGCCGGGCTGTGCGAGCGACTGCGGATCGGGGGTCAGCCGCCGCGTCCACGCGTAGAACGCTCCGCACGCCAGCAGGAACGCCCAGGGAAGCAAACCGACGACGATCCGAAAGCACGCATCGCCGTCCGCGATCCGCCCGATCGCAGCCGTCGCGGCGGCAAACACGACGCAGCCGGCTCCGTAGCCCACGTTCACCGCGAGTCCGCGGAAGCTGAGCACCGTCGCCCGCCGCCCCGAATCGACGAGCTGGTTGAGGTAGTGGCTCTGGAGAAACGTGACCATCCGCATCGCGGTGGAGAGCAGGATCACGAACACGACGCCAACGACGGGCACGAACGCCGCCGTGCCGGCGAGCCCCACGAGCGTGACTGCCGCCAGCAGCAGGCCGTTGCGGCTCGCGCTCGCGTCGAGCGCTAACCGCCGCAGCGGCCCCGCCAGCGCCAGCCCGAGCAGCGCCGCAGCCGCGCTCACGAGTCCGAATGCCGACGGCGGAATGCCGATCTGCTCGTAGAGTTCGCTCGACACGACGAGCACCTGCCGGATCGGCATGTCGATGAGCACTCCCGCCACGATCACCAGCAGCACCAGCGGCCGGGCGACGATCCACCGACCGGTGGTCGCTGTCTGGCGAAACGTCGCCAGCGGGTCGGCATGGCCCGGGGAGGTCCGGGGCGGCTCGCGCATCGCCACGGCCGCCGCGAGGGCCCCGAGGGCGGAGCCGAGCGTGAGCCAGATCGGCAGGCGAAACGTCGCGGCCCGGCTCAGGCCCTCGGCAAAGCCAGCGCCCCGCACCAGCGCGTCGAGCGGTGCGGGATCGTATGCGAGGCTGCCCGTGACCATGCACACGATGGTGACCACGCCGCCCGCCCGCATCAGCCGCTCGAGCACCTTGGGCCAGTCGGCGGCGCGACCGGCGGCGGCGAGTGAGTCGAAGGCCAGCGCCTCGTCGGCCCCGGAGATGAAGGCCTCGGCGGCGCCGCTCAGGATGCGGTTGGCCACGAGCGCCGGTAGCACCCAGGCCGACGGCACGGGCACGAGCACGAGGATCGCCATCTCGATCACCATCAAGGCCGCCCCGGCGACCACGAGCCGGCGCCGGCCGATGAGATCGGCGAGCGCCCCCGATGGCACCTCGAGCAGCACGATCGCCGCCGCCCAGATCGCGTTGAGCAACGCGAACGTCTCGACCGAGATCCCGAAGTCGAGAAACATCACCATGAACACGGGGTAATAAAACCGCGCGTTGAACAGGATGCGGAAGGCCACGAACAGCCGCACGTTGCGCTCGGCTGCTGCGAACGCCAGTGCTGGGGAATCGGGAGGGGGCATGCGTGCTCGGGGACCCGGCAATCTTCGTGCACGGGCGGCCGGAGGCCCGCGGAGCGGTTATAACGTGGTCGCCGCCGCGACGCCCGCGGCCCCCCTTCGGAGTCTCCGCCTTGGAAACCGCCGCCCGTGAGTTTTTGATCCGCCTTCTGGAAACGCCGAGCCCTTCGGGCTACGAGCAGCCGATCCAAAAAGTCGTGCGCGACTATCTCGGCGGCGTCGCCGACACCATTCATACCGACGCCCACGGCAACGTGATCGGCGTGAAGAACGCGGGGGCTCCCACGCGGATGCTGCTCGCGGGCCACTGCGATCAGATCGGCCTGATCGTGCAATACATCGATTCGGAAGGCTACATCTCCGTGCAGCCGATCGGCGGCTGGGATCCGATGCAGCTCGTGGGCTCGCGGGTCGTGATCTGGACGGCGTCGGGCCCGGTGCCGGGCGTGATCGCCCGCAAGCCGATCCACCTGCTCACCGACGAGGAGCGCAAGGTCGTGCCGAAGATGAAGGATCTGTGGATCGACATCGGCGCGCCCGACAAGGCCGACGCCGAGAGCGTGGTCCGTGTGGGCGACTGCGTGACGTTCGAGCTGAAGTTCCAACCGCTCCGCAACAACCGCGCCTGCGCCGTGGCGATGGACGACAAGATCGGCCTGTGGGTCGTGCTCGAGGCGTTTCGCCGGGCGAGCGCGGCCGGCCCCCTGCCCTGTGCGCTCTCTGTGGCCTCCACCGTGCAGGAAGAGATCGGCCTCCGCGGCGCGCAGACGAGCTCGTATGCCGTCGATCCGCACGTGGCGATCGCCGTCGACGTCACGCACGCCACCGACTGCCCCACGATCGACAAGAAGTCGGAGGGCGACATCGGCCTCGGCAAGGGCCCGGTGGTGTACCGTGGGCCGAACATGAACCCGCACGTGGTCGATCGGCTCCTCGCCGCCGGCAAAGCGAAGGAGATCCCGATCCAGCTCGCCGCCAGTGGCCGGGCCACGCCCACCGATGCCAACGTGCTGCAGACCACGCGGGCCGGCGTGGCGACGGGCCTCGTGAGCGTGCCCAATCGCTACATGCACTCGGCTGTCGAGACGATCTCGCTCGACGACGCCGACCGGGCCGCCGATCTGCTGGCTGCGTTCTGCCGCGGGCTCGAGGGCCCGATCGACTGGGCCCCGTGAGCCCGCGAGGGGCATCCACTCGGCTTACGCCTCGGGCTTCCGGAGCAGTTTTGGAAAGCCCGAATCGCAAGAAGGGCATCCACTCGGCTCACGCCTCGGGCTCGAGCTTTGCCGCTTACAAAGCGCGGCGGTGTTTGCTGCGCTTCGCGCGGCCAGCCGCTGCTGGTGCTGGTGAGGCCACGGCTGCCGCGTGGGGTGCGCCGCGTCGCTCCGTGCGCGACGAGCGCTCGCTCCGGCGCGAGCCGCCTTGCCGACCTCGCCCGCGTGACTGGCCGCCGCGTGGGCGACGATCGTGCCCGCCCTCAGACTGCGGCTCGATGGGGGCCGCAATGCCGTCCGGTGCGTTCTCCGCGGGGATCTTCATCCGGATGAGCCGTTCGATCGCCGCCAGCCGCGGCCGCTCTTCGTGGTCGCAGAAGCTGACGGCCGTGCCCGACTGCCCGGCCCGTCCCGTGCGGCCGATGCGGTGCACGTAGGTTTCAGGCTCGTGTGGCAGCTCGTAGTTCACCACGTGCGACACGGCGTCAACGTCGATCCCGCGGGCGGCGATGTCGGTCGCGATCAGCACCGGCGGCCGCGGCGACTTGAACGCCGCGAGCGCCCGCTCCCGTTGGTTTTGCGACTTGTTGCCGTGGATCGCCGCCGCCGAGATCCCGGCCTTGTCGAGATCGCGGTGCAGCTTGTCGGCCCCGTGCTTCGTGCGGGTGAACACGATCACGCGCGAGATCGGCTCCTCGCGCAAGAGCTGCACGAGCCGCTGCTTCTTTTCCTGCTTGGCCACGTGATACACCGACTGCGTGACCGTCTCGGCCGACGTGGCCTGCGGGGCCGTCTTCACCTCGAGCGGGTCACGGAGCATCGAGTCGGCGAGTTCGCGGACCTCGGCCGGCAGCGTCGCCGAGAAGAAGAGCGTCTGGCGGTCGCGCGGCAGCAGGCCCACGATCCGGCGCACGTCGTGGATGAAGCCCATGTCGAGCATCCGGTCGGCCTCGTCGAGCACGAGAAACTCGACACTCCGCAGATCGACGAGCCGCTGGCCCACGAGATCGAGCAGCCGGCCGGGGGTGGCCACGAGCACGTCTACGCCGCGGGCGAGAGCATCGGCCTGAGGCCGCTGGCTCACACCGCCGTAGATCACGGCCGCGGTCGTGCCGGCATGCCGGCCATAGGCCCGCACGCTCTCGTGAATCTGGGCGGCGAGTTCCCGCGTGGGGGCGAGCACGAGCACGCGGCAGCGCCGTGCCGCGGCGCGGCCGGGGGCAGCCCGCAAACGCTCGATGAGCGGCAGCGTGAAGGCGGCCGTCTTGCCGGTGCCCGTCTGGGCGCAGCCAAAGAGGTCGCGGCCGGCAAGCACGTGGGGGATGGCCTTCGCCTGGATCGGCGTGGGCGTGGCATAGCCCTCGTCGGCGAGCGCGCGGAGCGTGACGGCCGAGAGGCCGAGGTCGGCGAATGTCGGGGTGGCAATCGAATCAGAAGCGGGGTTCAACATAGATTTTCCCTCCAGAGAAACAGATCACGCGCGGACCAGGAACAGACCTGGAGGGGGCGAAGCCACGGTGGCAAAGCGATCCCGGCGATGGATCACTGCCTGCCGAACCGCCGCCCTGCCCGGGAGTCGGCCCAAGAGGCCGACATCAACCGGAAGGCGAACGCTGCGAAAGATGCGATCGCGGCAATGGAGAGTCGGCACGCGGCCGACTGATTGCCCTCATCGATTCCGAACTCCCAAACCATACCACGCCGAGGTCGCGAGAGCAACGCGGTGCTGAACGCAGCACACCGCGAAATCCTGGCTTTTGCCTGGATTTGCCCCTCGTTGCCGCCGCGCCCGTTTATCTCCTTAGGCCAAAACAGGCCCAAACCTGGAGATTCACGCCATGCGTCGCCTTTTCGACCGTCATGCCAGCCTCGCTCTCCCCTTGGGCACCCTGCTCATGATCACCACCGTGAGCCCGGCCCGTGGTGTCCTGGCCGGTGAAGGCGGCGCGTCCGTCACGCCTGCCGCGCTCACGAAGGCCGTCAACCAACTGGTGCCCGCCGACATCCCCATCGCCGCGGCAGCGAGCATGCCGTGCGCCAGCGAGCAGCTCCCACGATCGCTCGCCAAGCTCTTGCCGCTCCTGCCCAGCGTGCACCGCGAACTGGTCGGGGAGTGTGCCCAGGGTCGCACCCGGATCGACCGTGCGGTCTCGACGTTCGATCTCCTCGCAGCGATCGAGGATCCAGCGAATCGACCGGCTGCCGTGGCACGGGTGCGATCCTTTTTCGACGGTCGTCCCGTGGACGTGGCCGCGGGCACCGGTCTGTCGGACGGGCCCTACCCGATCAGTTTCGACTGGGTCGTGGTGCTCGACCCGCAGTCGCAGACACTCTTCAGCTTTGTACTCAACTGCCACGACTGAAGCCGCCCTCCGGCTCTGCCAAAACGGCACACACGCCGCCCCAAGCGTGGGCGGCATCAGGCCACAGGCGGCGGTTTTCCAGTCGATCACCCCGTTCCGCGGCTTTGGCACGCCGGTTGCTCCCCTTTTGGCCGTGTTGGTGTAGGCTGCCAAACCCGTCGGGTTTTTGGAGCCCGTGAATTCTGTCGACCTGTTCCCGAAGGAGTGCATCGTGGCCAAGCAAATGGTGTTCGACGATGAGGCCCGTCAGCCGCTGCTCGCTGGCGTCTCGAAGCTCGCTCGCGCGGTGAAAAGCACGCTCGGCCCGCGGGGCCGCAATGCCGTGCTCGATAAGGGCTGGGGCTCGCCGAAGGTCACCAAGGACGGCGTCACGGTTGCCGAGGACATCGACCTCGAAGATCCCTACGAGAATCTCGGCGCCCAGCTCGTGAAGGAAGCAGCGAGCAAGACCAACGACGTGGCCGGCGACGGCACCACCACGGCCACAGTGCTCGCCGAGGCGATCTTTCGGGAAGGCCTGAAGATGATCGCCGCGGGCGCCGACCCGATGGCCCTCTCCCGCGGCATCCACAAGGCCGTGGAGGCCGTGTCGAAGTCGATTCTGGCGATGGCCACCTCGATCAATGAGAAAAACAAGAAAGAGCTGATGCAGATCGCCACAATCGCAGGCAACAACGATCCGACGATCGGCAACGTCCTTGCAGAGGCGATTCTCAAGGTCGGAAAAGACGGCGTGATCACCGTCGAAGAAGGCAAACAGGCCGAGACCACCGTCGACGTGGTGGAAGGCATGCAGTTCGACCGCGGCTTCCTGTCGCCGCACTTTGTGACCGACGCCGACTCGCAGACCTGCGAATTCGAAAACCCCTCGATCCTCCTGTTCGAAGAGAAGATCTCGAGCGCGAAAAACCTCGTGCCGCTGCTCGAAGCGATCAGCAAGGCGGGCAAGCCGCTCGTCGTGATCGCCGAAGACGTGGAGGGCGAGGCCCTCGCCACGCTCGTGGTCAACAAGCTGCGCGGCATCGTGCAGAGCGTGGCCGTGAAGGCTCCCGGCTACGGCGACCGCCGCAAGGCGATCCTCGGCGACCTCGCCGTGCTCACCGGCGGCCAGGCGATCTTCAAGGATCTCGGCATCGCCCTCGACGCCGTGAAGCTGTCGGACCTGGGCCGGGCCAAGAAGGTGATCATCGAGGCCGAGAACACCACGATCGTGAGCGGCGGCGGCACGAAAGCGGCCATCGACGGCCGTGCGGCCCAGATCCGCGAGGAAATCGAGAAGACGACGAGCGACTACGACCGCGAAAAGCTCCAGGAGCGGCTGGCGAAGCTGGCCGGTGGAGTTGCCCAGATCAGCGTCGGAGCGGCGACCGAAACGGAGATGAAGGAGCGGAAGGCACTCATCGAAGATGCCAAGAGCGCCACGCAGGCGGCCCTGGCGGAAGGCATCGTGCCGGGCGGTGGCGTCGCCCTGCTGCGGAGTGAGAAGGCCCTGGAGAAGCTCGGCCTCGAAGGCGACGAAAAGCTCGGGGCGTCGATCGTGAAGAATGCCCTGCGGTATCCGCTCGAGGCGATCGCGGCGAATGCCGGTGTCGACGGTCCGGTGGTGGTCAATCGCGTCCGGCACATGAAGGGCAAAAACGACGGCTACGACGCCGACAAAGAAGAGTATTGCGATCTGGTGAGTGCCGGCGTGATCGACCCCGCGAAGGTGGTGCGGACGGCCCTCCAGAATGCCGCCAGCGTGGCGGCGCTCCTGCTCACGACGGAGTCGCTGATCACCGAAATCCCGAAGGCCGAGGAAGAGGTCGGCGGCGACGGCCACGATCATCACGGCATGGGCGGTGGTATGGGCGGCATGGGTGGCATGGGCGGCGGCATGGGTGGCATGGGCGGCATGGGCATGCCCGGCATGATGTGAGCGAAACCGACCCCCGACACTTGCAACGTTTCCTTCCCTTTTGGAGAGAGTTTCTCATGGCTGCGAAGAACTTGAAGATCCGTCCGCTCGATGACCGTGTGGTGGTGGAGCCTGTCGAGGCCGAAGAGCGGACGGCCGGCGGCATCGTCCTGCCCGATTCGGCAAAGGAGAAGCCGCAGCGCGGCCACGTGGTGGCGCTCGGCCCCGGCAAACTGCTCGAGAATGGCCAGCGGGCCAGCCTCTCCGTCTCCATCGGCGACGAAGTGATCTACGGCAAGTACTCCGGCAGCGACATCGAGGTCGATGGCCACGACGTCAAGATCCTGCGCGAGAGCGACATCCTGGCAAAAGTCTTGAGCTAACTATCCACTTTCCCTCCCCTCTTCCTCTGGGAGAGGGGTCGGGGGGTGAGGGTGCTTCCACCACCGTCCACAACCCACCACTTCGAGGAGATCGTTCCGTGCCCAAGCAACTGATGTTCGACGACAATGCCCGCGCCAAGCTGCTCAAGGGCGTGGAGAAGCTCGCCGGTGCCGTCGCCGTGACGATGGGCCCGACGGGCCGCAACGTCATCATCGACAAGTCGTTCGGCGGGCCGACGGTCACCAAGGACGGCGTGACGGTGAGCAAGGAGGTCGACCTCGAAGACCCGTTCGAAAACATGGGCGCGAAGCTCGTGAACGAAGTGGCCTCGAAGACGTCGGATCTGGCCGGTGACGGCACGACGACGGCCACGGTGCTCGCCCGGGCGATCTTCCGCGAGGGCTCGCGGATGGTGGCCGCCGGCAGCAATCCCACTGCCGTGCGGCGGGGCATCGAAAAGGGCGTGGCTGCCGCCGTGGGCCACCTCATGGAGATCGCCAAGAAGGTCGATCGGCCCGAGGAGATCGCCCAGGTGGGCTCGATCAGTGCCAACAACGACCGCGCGATCGGCGACCTGCTCGCCGAGGCGCTGCAAAAGGTGGGCAAGGACGGCGTGATCACCGTCGAGGAAGGGAAGACGACGGAGACGACCGTCCGGTTCGTCGACGGCATGCAGTTCGACAAGGGCTACATCTCCCCCTACTTCATCAATCGCACCGCCGAGATGGACTGCCAACTCGACGACGGCTTGATCCTGATTCACGAAAAGAAGATCTCGAACCTCCGCGATCTGCTGCCGTTGCTCGAGAAGGTGGCGCAGTCTGGCAAGCCGTTCTTGATCATCGCCGAAGACATCGACGGCGACGCGCTCACGGCCCTCGTGGTGAACAAACTCCGCGGCGTGCTCAACATCTGTGCCGCGAAGGCCCCGGGCTTTGGCGACCGCCGCAAGGCGATGCTCGGCGACATCGCCGTGCTGACCGGCGGCACGCTGATCAGCGAAGACCTCGGCCTGAAGCTCGAGAGCCTCGACCTTTCGCACCTCGGCAAGGCCAAGAGCATCACAGTCGACAAAAACGAGACCACGATCGTGCAGGGAGCCGGCAAGCAGGCCGACGTGCAGGCCCGCGTGCACCAGATCCGCAATCAGATCGACGCCACGGAAAGCGAGTACGACCGCGAGAAGCTCCAGGAACGGCTCGCGAAGCTCACCGGCGGCGTGGCGATCGTGTCGGTCGGCGCCGACACCGAGGCCGAAATGAAGCAAAAGAAGGCCCGCGTCGAAGACGCCCTCCACGCCACCCGTGCGGCCGTCGAGGAAGGCATCGTGCCCGGCGGCGGCGTGGCCCTGCTCCGCTGCCGCGAGGCGGTGGAGAAGGCCCGTTCGCAGGCCAAGGGTGACGAGAAGATCGGCGTCGACATCGTGCTCCAAGCCCTCGAAGCACCGATCCGGCAGATCGCCGAGAACGGCGGAATCGACGGCTCGGTCGTGGCCGACGAGGTGGCCGGCAAGGACGTGCACATCGGCTACGATGCCAACAAGGGCGAGTATGTCGACATGCTGAAGGCCGGAATCATCGACCCGGTGAAGGTGGTGCGGGTGGCGCTCACGAACGCCGCGAGCATCTCCGGCCTGTTGCTCACGACCGAAGCCCTGGTCACGAACCTCGACAAAGACGACTCAAAGAAGCGTCGCGCGGAAGGCAGCATCCGCTAGCCGTCGGTGCGGGCTCCTCCATTCATGCCCTCCACCCCGCAGCGCGACTTCTACGAGGTCTTGGGCGTCGAACGCACCGCGTCGAAGGCCCAGATCGCCGATTCCTATCGCAAACTCGCGATCCGGTATCACCCCGACAAAAACCCGGGCGACGCGGAGGCGTCGGACCGCTTCAAAGAGGCGGCGCGGGCGTTCGAGGTGCTTTCCGACGACACGCTGCGGTCGCGGTATGACCGCTACGGCCATGCCGGCCTTCAGGGCGGGCCCACCCACGATTTCAACGACATCGGCGACATTTTCGAAGCCTTCGGCGACATCTTCGGCGGCGGATTCTTCGGCGGCGGCGGGCGGGCGGGCAACCGGTCACGCAAGGGCCGCGACGTGTTTTCGAGCGTGGCACTCTCGCTCGTGGAGGCGGCGCGGGGGGCCACGAAGACGATCGAATTCACCCGGCACGAGGCGTGCGCCGCCTGCGACGGCAGCGGAGCCAAGAAGGGCACGGCACCAGTGCCCTGCGACTACTGCGCCGGCCGCGGCCAGGTGATCCAGCAGGCGGGGGTGTTTCGCCTTCAAACCACCTGCCCGGCCTGCCAGGGCGCGGGCAGGATTGTGCGGGAAAAGTGCCGGGAGTGTGCCGGCGAGGGTCTCACCGAAGAGCACGTGGAGCGCCGCGTGACGATTCCCGCCGGCGTCGACAACGACGTGCGCGTGCGGCTGGCCGGCGAAGGCGAGCCGGGGGGCAACGGCGGCCCGCCCGGCGATTGCTACTGCATGATCGAGATCGAGGAGCACCCGTTTCTCAAGCGCGACGGCCGCGACCTGCACTGCGAGGTGCCGGTGACGTTCAGCCAGGCGGCGCTCGGAGCCACCGTCGACGTGCCCACGCTCGACGGCCCCAAGCAGCTCGAGATCAAGCGCGGCACGCAGGCCAGCGAGGTGATCCGCGTGCGCGGGCTCGGCATGCCCGAGGTGCGCGGCCGGGGCGTCGGCGACCTGCACGTGCACGTGCACGTCGAGGTGCCGAAGACGCTCTCCCCCAAGGCCGAAAAACTGCTCCGGGAACTCGCCACGGAGGAGCAGAAAGCCGTGAGCGCCAAACGCTCGAGTTTCCTGAGCCGCCTCGCCGAATACTTCCAGCCGCACGAAGGCGGGCCCGATCCGAACTAACTCCAAAGACGCATCCTCAAGCAACTCCAGTGATCTGACATGCCATACAGAACCAGGAAGGCGAGGGGGTCGGCGAACGCTCGACGAGCCGTGGGCCGCCGCGGCCCACGCGAGGAGACTTTTGCCGCCCCCGAGCCGGGACACCCTCCCCGGTAGCATCGATCCACGCCACACGACGACTCCCACGTTTCTTCCACCGAGATCCTTTCATGACCACGCCCCATGACGAGCAGCCCGAGCAGCCCGAAGACACCACGCCGGCAGATACGACGGCCCCGACGCTCGAGCAGCAACTGCACGAGGCCGAGGAGCGGGCGCTCCGCATTCACGCGGAACTCGAAAACTTCCGCAAGCGGGCCCGACGTGAGTACGACGACGCCCAGCGTTATCGAGAGATCGACCTGCTGCGCGATCTGCTGCCGGTGCTCGACACCGTGCTGCGGGCCGTCGAAGCCGCGGAGAAGACGGGCGACGTCGAGAGCCTGAAAGCCGGCTTCAGAATGACCGCCCAGCAGATCGAGAAGGTGCTCGACGCCCATGGCTGCAAGACGATCGACACGGTGGGCCACGCCTTCGATCCCGCCGTCCACGACGCAATTCTGCAGCAGACCGTGCCGGATGCGGTGCCGGGCACTGTCGTCGGGACGGCGAGCCGTGGATATCGGCTTCACGACCGCGTCGTGCGGCCCGCCCAGGTGATCGTCGCCAAACAGGAGTAGCACGCCATGCCCACATACGACTACGTCTGCGACGGCTGCGGCCACGCATTCGAACTCTTCCAGTCGATGACCGATCCAGTGAAGAAGACCTGCCCGAAGTGCAGCAAGAAGAAGCTCCGCCGGCTGATCGGCGCGGGCGGCGCGATCGTGTTCAAGGGCTCGGGCTTCTACAAGACCGACTACCGGAGCGAGTCGTACAAGAAGGGCGCCGCAGCCGATTCGGGCGGGAAGTCCGAGGGGGCGAAGGGCGGCGGCGAGAAAAAGTCGGAGCCCAAGGGCGGGGGCGAGAGCTGAGCGATGCCGAAGTGCCCCGTCTGCGACGCCCACGTGGATCTCGAGAAGACGCCGACGGTGCCGTTTTGCAGCGACCGCTGCCGGCTCATCGACCTGGGCCGCTGGCTCGACGAAGCGTACGCCGTGCCGGATACGAAGCGGCCCGCCGGCGACGAAGACGAGGCCGAAGAGTAGGTGCAGACGGGCAGTCTGCACACCGCATGGTTCCGCAGAGCACCACGCTGCGGCTCCAGCGCCTTTTCCTTATACTCTCGGCCGCAATCGACCTCCCACGCCCAGAGACCTTGTCATGCCCCAGGACGCCACGCCGACGCACGATCACGGCCGGATCATTCACGAGGTTCTCTGGAGCGAGGCGCTGCCGTGGTGGCTCTTGTTCCGGGCTGCGGGGACGGCGTTTGCTCCGACCGTCATTCTGCTCGCGCTCTGCGGCGGCCTGGCCACGTGGGCCGGCTGGTCGATCGCCGACAGCCTGCGGCTGGCCGGCGCGGATCCGGCAGCCGACGCGATTCTCGATGCCTCATTCGAGCCCGGCCCGGTGATCCCCGGGCCCGACGGCTCTGGTGTGACGCTCGCGCCAAGCCGCCGGGCACTCCCCGCCCTGCGGACCGCGTGGAACTGGCTCCCCAAGCCAGCCGCCAACGTGCTCGAGCTCGTCGGCATTCCCTTCCGTCCCTCGGCGACTCTCGTGCAGATGGGCGGAGCCCTCGCGCGGCTCGGCTGGTTCGTGCTCGTGTGGTCGATCTTCGGCACCGCGATCACCCGGCATGTCGCGCTCAAGCTCGTCGGCGAGGAAGCGCCGGGCCTCATCGGCGCCGTGCTCTACGGCGCCCGCAAGTGGCTCGCGGCGTTCAACTCCGTGGGGTTCGTGCTTCTCGGGATCGTGGCCCTCTCGACCCCCGGGGCGTTGCTCGGCCTCGCGATGCGCACCGACTGGGGGCTGGCTGCGGCGGGGGTCGTCTGGCCACTCGTGCTCGCGGGCGCCGTCGTGCTCGCGATCCTGGCGATCGGCCTCGTGTTTGGCTGGCCGCTGATGGTGGCGGCGGTCGGCGTCGAACGCGGCGACAGTTTTCAGGCAATTTCGACGTCGTTCTCCTATCTCTACCAACGTCCGCTCCACTACGCCTTCTACGCGGCCGTGGCCCTCGTCGTGGCGCTGCCCGCCTTCGCCGCCGCTGGCCTGTTCGCCGATGCCACGACCACGCTCGCGCTCTGGGCCGCGAGCTTCGGCATGGGGCACGACCGCACGCTCGCCGTGCTCGAGGGGCTCCGCGGCTCCGCCGACGCCTCGTGGGGCATGCGGGCGGTCGGCTTCTGGACCCGCGGCCTCGAGTCGCTGCTGGGCTCGTTCGGCTGGGGCTACTTCTGGGCGATCGCCACGGCCGCATACATGCTGTTGCGACAAGACGTCGACGGCACGGAGCTCGACGAGGTCGTGCTCGACGAGGTCGTGCTCGACGAGCCGACTGCCTAGGGCCCCTCCCGGCCATTCGGGGATGGCGCGTTGGCCTTCATGGATAGGCCGCATGCTCGGTCGCTGACCGCATCCGTACCAGGTGTCCGCGAACGCACGGTGTGGTCATTGTCGCGGTCGGCACGTTTGCCTTGCCCGCGCTGACGCACCGCGCGCTACACTGACGCGATGGGGGCAGACGCGATGCGTCGCGTTTGTGTCACCGGGTCCTGCGAGATGAGAGGAGGTGAGACGCGTGGAAGCGATGCTCTTCACGGGAGCCTCCACGGGATCGCACTGATTCCGGTTCCGGGGTCGACCCACCCGAAAGAGCATGGGATTGCCGCTGCGATCCGTGCCTCCCGCTGGCAGTTGCCGCAGCCGCCGTGGCAGTGAACCGTGCCGAACCTGCACAAACGCTCCCATCATGAAAGGACGCTGTCATGCGCCACGCAACGGTCAATCGGGGCTTCACGCTCGTGGAACTCCTGGTCGCGATCGCGATCATCGGCACGCTCATGTCGCTCTTGCTCCCGGCGGTGCAGAACGCCCGCGAAAGCGGCCGCCGCCTGAGTTGCACCAATAATCTCGCCCAGATCTCCAAGGCGTTCATCACGCACGACGGGCAGTTTCAGGTGTTGCCCGGCTGGCGCAACACGCATCCCGCCCTGCGTGCGGGCGTGAGAACATCTGACCCGACGCTCGCTGCCGCGCTCGACGCCAACACTCCATCCTGGCCGATCCCGCTGATGCCCATTCTGGAGCGTCTCGACATCCACAAATCATGGCTCTCGGTCTCCGCAGCCCAGCCCGTGCCGACTTCCACACCGACGATGCCGTCGTTCGTTTGCCCAACATCGCCCTCCGACGGGCGGTCCGCCGCGCAGCTCGCCTACGCGGTCAATGGCGGTTCGTGCCTCGTGAGCCCCCCCGCACCCCGCCGCCAATACCGGGCGGACGGCATCTTCCTCGACGCGGTGGGCAACCCTCCGGCGGGCGTCGCCGGGCCGACGGTGTACGCGGCTGCCAGGACGAACCTCGACGCGCTCACCGGAGGCGACGGCACCGGCAACACGCTGCTCGTCGCCGAAAAGTCATCCGGGCGGATCACGCAAGGCACGTGGAACGCGACTGTCCCGCTTCTCACCCTGTCTGGATCAGCGACGCCGCAGGCGATCGCGACGTTTAACTCGACGTCGGGTTCTGCTGTGCCCGTGTTCGGCATGATCAGCACCGTGCCCGCAGCCGCCCAGAAGATTCTCAACAGTGTCGAAGGGACTCCCAATTCGAATCATCCGGGCGGGCTGGTGGTGGCGTTTGCTGATGGGCAGACACGCTTCATGCGCGATTCGATCTCGCCCCATGTCTACGCGCAGCTCGTGACGAGCGACTCGGAGTGGGTCACGTCGGGAACGAGCGGAGCCTACGTGGCAAACTCCACGATCGGCCAGGGCTGGCTCGGGCTCGGGCCACGCCCCTACGTTCTTTCGGCGGCCGACTACGACTGACGTGCGATGGAGTCCGTTCACGACGGAGGTGCACTCACGATGGCAACGCTTCTCGAACGATTTCCGGGGCTGGCGCTGGCCGGCGTGTGTGTCGGCATCGTCCTCCCCGTCGGCTTGGCCGCGAGCTTCATGCGGGGGCGCACACCGTCCGCCACCGCCTCGAGGCCCGCCGTGATCGAGGATCTTCGGGAGGCCGTTCAGCAACGCGGCCCGACAGACGCCCGGCTCACTGCAGTCGTGGAACTCGCGCGGTCCAAGGAGCTTGCGGCGCTGCCCATCCTGGTGGCCACGATCGAGGACGACGACGAACTGGTGGCGGGGCGGGCGATCGCAGCCGTCCAGCATCTCCTCGGCGTCCGGTATCCGCTCGAGGAGTGGCCGCTCGACAAGGCGGCACGTCGCCGGATCGCCGCCATGGCGCGCGAGGACCTGGCGGCGCTCGACGGCCCGGGAAAAACGTGGTGGGAAACGCACACGAGGCAGCCGGTACGCCGGTGAAGGAATGCATCGCACGCACGATGCGGTGGTGACTTCAGGGAGATGAGCATGGACACGACGACGCATCGCTCGAGCCACACCCCGCGGCGCAGGGCCCAGGCCTGGCACGCAGGATTCACGCTGCTCGAACTTCTGACTGCGATCGCCATTCTCTCGACGGTGATGTCGATCGCACTGCCGGCGCTCCAGGCCGCCCGCGAATCGTCGCGCACGACGACCTGCGCCGCAAACCTCAAACAGATCGGCATCGCCCACGCCTCGCACGTCGCCAGGTACCGCACGGGCATGGCGGCCAGCGATTGGCGGCGCAGCGTGCTCGTCGACATGGAGGGCAGCCGCCCGAACCTGCTGTGCCCGACCGACGCGCGCACGGACTTGTTCGACATCAACGACTACGCCGTCTATATCGTGAACAACAAACGCACGATCCCTCTGGAGCCCGGCCCCTGGTGCGCCCTGGGCGATACGGCTTTTTGCGAACAGTTTTCGGGAATCAAGTTGCCGACCCCGGACAGCTTCTTCCTCGTCTACGAAGACATGGCCTATAACTCGCCGTTTGACGGAATGATTCTGGCCCAGCCTTTGCCGCAAGGGGCGTGGAAACTCTCGCACGTCGGCTCGAACCCCCACGGCTATCGGCATCAGCTCCGCGACCCGCTCGGGGCGATCATCGCCGACCCGTTCGCGAAGGGATTTACGTGGAACGTGCAGGGCATTCCCACGAGCTACGGGATGAACTCGCGGTCGGCCAGATTCACCACCGACCCCTACAAGGTGCTGGTGCTCGACTATGGCACGCCGGTGGCTGACGTGGTGGGCCCGACGGCCACTGGCGTGGTGACCTGGTGGCGCGACGTGGGCAGCCGGCACGCCGGGCTCACGAACGTGCTGTATGGAGACGGTCGGGTGGAACGCGTCGATCCTGCTGCGATCGATCCGACATCGCCTGGCGTGCACGACCAGGCTTGGTGCCCGACCATCGACGAACGGCTCCTGCTCACCCGCCCCTGATGCGGGCCCCGTCGCCCCCGCTCGGGTCCTCGCCAAGCCAGCGCTTCACCAAGCCTGGAAATGAACCCAGCAATTCCCCCCGGCTCACCGCCGCATCGGCCCCCGCGCTCACGGCGTCGGCGAGGCGCTCCTTGTGGACGTGGGGTCCGAATGCAACCAGCTTGGCAACCCGCCCCGTGGCGTCCACCTGGCGTTCGACGAGTTTCACCGCCCGCGCCACGATCACGGCGGCATCGCCCGGCAGGGACTGCAGATCGAGAAGCACGAGGTCGAACGGCCCGTCGCGCGGCTCGTCGTCGAGACTGCGCAGCGTCTCCATCCGCGCCGGGAGCGGGCGAGCGAGCGCCGCGAGCCGGCTCGTCGAGAGCAGGTCGGGGGAGACGAGCAGGATTTTCAGGTCATCGGCCACGATCCCCTCCTGGGCGGTCGCCCGCGTACGATGCTTCCAGATACGCAACGTAGCAGCCGACCCCGACGGCGACCACGGTGAAGGCGATGACACGTGATTCCCCCGACTGCACTCCGTGGTTCGGCCACGAGTCGATGACGATCTCCAGGCTCGGCGGATCGGGCTTCAGCGGGTCGCGCGTGTTCGCCGTGCGCCGCGGCTCGGGAGCACTCTTCGTGCTCAAGAACTTTCCGCCTGCGACGCTCGCGACGCACGCAGCGTGGGTCCATGGCCTGATGCGGCACCTCCGGGCTGCCGGAGTGGACACCGTGCCGGAGGTCAGCGCCGTACGGCCGGAGCGGCGGTCGGGCGCCGGGGAGTGTTCCACGGTGGCTGCCGATCCGGAGGGCGTGCTCTGGGAGCTGGTCGAATTCATCCCCGGCTCACCTCGCCCAGCCCCGACCGCGGCGGAGGCGACGACGGCGCTCGTCGGGCTCGCGCGGCTGCATGTCGCCGCGGCGACGCTTCCCGAGGCCCCGCCACGTCCGGCCCCGTCGCCTGGCGTCGCCCGGCGAATCGACCAGGCGCGCCGGCTGGCGGCCGCGCCGTGGCATCTGCTCGCGACGTCGGCCGCTGCTCTTCCGAACGATGCGGTCAAGGAGCGACTGCTGCGGGCGTGCGAGATCTTCCAGACGGGCGGCGGCCGCGCCGCACTCGACAGCCTGGCCACCCACGAACCGCTCCCGGTGCTCTGCCAACCGGTGCTCCGCGACCTCTGGAGCGATCATGTCTTGTTCGCTGAAGACGGCCGCCTTGCCGGTTTCGTCGACTTTCACGCCGCCGGCTGCGACACGCCCGCCACGGACCTGGCCCGCCTCCTGGGCAGTTGGGACGCCTCAGCAGGGTGCGGCCGAGAGACGCTCGCAGACCGCTGGCGCGGCAGTCTCGAGGCCTACGAGACCATCCGGCCGCTCTCGGCCCGCGAGCGAGGCCTGATTCCCTGGCTGCATGCGACCGGCGTGATCTGCGGGCTCGATAACTGGTTTCGCTGGCTGATCACGGATCGCCGGGAGTTTGACGATATGAAACGCGTGCTTGCCCGGCTCGACCGGCTCCTCGACGCGATGCCGGACGCGTTGGACGGCGTCCGACTCGCGGTTTCCAGCCGGAATTGACCGGCGGAAAACGGCCCCGGTAGGATTTTTCATCTTCATGCAT
>Ga0247836_1003415_pt1 | contig 21377 bp, 15 predicted proteins | sample LaCruzMarch2015__4_FD_187116 | JGI IMG/M metagenome (GOLD analysis project Ga0247836, IMG submission 187116) | Freshwater microbial communities from meromictic Lake La Cruz, Castile-La Mancha, Spain - LaCruzMarch2015_14m | ecosystem: Environmental > Aquatic > Freshwater > Lake | place: Spain... | reverse complement strand
TCGATCTCGATGCGCTCGCCGCGGCTGAAAATGAGAACTGGGTGTGGCACGGGGCCAGCGTGCTCAAACCCGAGGATCACCTGTGCCTCGTATCGCTTTCCCGCGGCGGAGCCGACGCCGACGTGGTGCGGGAGTTCGACCTGACGGCAAAGCAGTTCATGGCCGACGGCTTCTCTTTGCCCGAGGCCAAGAGCCAGGTCGCATGGCGGGACCGCGACAGCCTGTTCGTGGCCACCGACTTCGGCCCTGGCTCGCTCACCACGTCGGGGTATCCGCGCACGGTGCGTGAATGGACGCGGGGCACGCCCCTGGCTTCCGCACCGCTCGTCTACGAGGGCCGGCCCGACGATATGCGGGTGGTGGCATACCGCGACCTCACGCCCGGCTTCGAGCGCGACTTCGTGCAGCGGCAGGTCACGTTCTGGACGAATGAGCTCTTCCTGCGGCGCGACGGCAGACTGATCCGCGTTGAGAAGCCCGATGATGCGAACGCCGGGGCGCACCGCGAGTGGCTGTTGATCGAACTCCGGAGCGATTGGACCGTCGGCGACGCGACCTACAGGGCAGGGAGCCTGCTCGCCACGGATTTCGGGGGTTTTCTGGCCGGGGGGCGGATGTTCCACGTGCTCTTCGAGCCCACTGATCGCACGTCGCTCGTGGCCTGGGCCGGCACCCGGCATCACGTCCTCATCACCACGCTCGACAACGTGCGCAGCCGTGTGGATTCGCTCACGTTCGTCGATCGCGCGTGGGCCCGGCAGCCGCTGGCCGGCGTACCGGAATTCGGCACGGCCTCGGCGACGGCCGTCGACGAACTGGAATCAGACGCCTGTTGGCTCGTCACGTCGAGCCCGCTCGAGCCGTCGACGCTCGCACTTGGTTCCGCCTCGCTGCCCGCTTCGGCCCCGGAGAAACTCAAGCACTCGCCCGCTTTCTTCAACGCGGACGGCCTGACGGTCGAGCAGCACGAAGCCGTCTCGAAAGACGGAACGCGGATTCCGTATTTCCAGATCGGGCCGGCGAATCTGCCCCTCGACGGCTCCGCGCCCACGCTGCTCTACGGCTACGGCGGGTTCGAGATTCCGCTCGTGCCCGGCTACAACGCGGTCTCCGGATCGGCCTGGCTCGAACGAGGCCACGTGTATGTGATCGCCAACATCCGGGGCGGCGGCGAGTTCGGCCCGCGATGGCATCAGGCGGCGCTCAAGGAACAGCGGCCGCGGGCCTATCACGACTTCAGCGCCGTGGCTGAGGACCTCGTCCGCCGGAAGGTGACGTCGCCACGGCACCTCGGCTGCATGGGAGGCAGTAACGGCGGCCTGCTCGTGGGCAACATGTACACGATGCGGCCCGATCTCTTCGGCGCGGTCGTCTGCCAGGTCCCGCTGCTCGACATGCGGCGGTTCAACAAACTCCTCGCCGGGGCGAGCTGGATGGGCGAATACGGCGATCCCGACAAGCCCGACGAGTGGGCCTTCATTCGCACGTTTTCACCGTATCACAATGTGGACCCGGCGCAGACGTATCCACCGATCCTGATCACCACCTCCACGCGTGACGACCGCGTGCATCCCGGCCACGCCCGCAAGATGACGGCGCTCCTGCTCGAGCGGAAGCAGGACGTCCTGTACTACGAAAACATCGAAGGCGGCCACGGCGGCGCCGCCGACAACAAGCAGCGCGCCTTCATGGACGCTCTCGGCTGGACGTTTATGAGCCGCGAGCTGAGGTAACCGCTCACTCAGCCGGCCTTGCCGGCGTTGCGGCAGCGGTCGCTGCAATACCGCACCTGCTCCCAGCACCGCTCCCACTTTTTCCGCCACGTGAACGGCCGGCCACAGGCCGCGCACGGTTTCTGCGGCAGCCGGGCCTTGTCATTGCTCAAGCGGTTTTTGCGTCCCATCCGCGTGGCTCCGGCAGCCGGCTCGTGCGTTTCGTGCCCAATGGTCCGCCCGGCCCCTGCGGCAGGGCGATCACGCGGATCGCCTCCACGAGCATCACGAGCGCCAGCACGAGCAGCACCAGCCCCGCCCACGGCACGGGGTCGGCCGGCAGCGTGAACCCGGCATTCGAGCGAAACCGCGGCAGCGTCATCGTGGCCAGGGCCCATGTGCTCATCGCATACATAAACGCGGTCGGCAGCCCCGTCACGAGCCACACCCACGCGGCCCGCCGCGTGCGCCACAACCACACCGTCACACCCAGGAGCGTGAGCGCCGCAAGCAGCTGGTTGCTCGCGCCGAACAAGCTCCAAAACGTCTTCCAGACGGGCACGGCGTTGCCGTTGCCGTCGAGCTGCGGCCGCAGGAGAAACAGCATCGGCACGCCGGCCGTGAGCACCGTGCCGAGCCACGCCCCAGCCTTGCCAGTGAGGCCTGTCAGCTCCTGCACGATGTAGCGTCCCAGCCGCGTGCACACGTCGAGCGTGTCGTAGACGAACGTCGTGAACGCCGTGAGCGCGAACGACACGCCGATCGCCGTGGGCACACCGAGAATCTCCAGGAACCGGCCGAGACCGAGGGCGTAGATGAAATTCGGCGGCTGATTGGCCCGGGCGTCGCCCGCGGTGAGCACCATCACGCAACACAGGCTCACGATCGCCACCATCGCCTCCAGCAGCATCGTGCCGTAGCCGATCGGCTTGGCGTCGGTCTCCCGCCGCAGCTGCTTGCTCGTGGTGCCCGATGCGATCAGCGAATGAAAGCCCGAGCAGGCGCCGCAGGCGATCGTGATGAAGAGCATCGGAATCAGGTCGCCCGCCTTCGCCGTCTCCCACGAAGTGAACGCCGGATACCGCACCTGCGAATCGCCTGCCACGAGCGTGTCACTGGCCACGAGGCCGATCGCCGCCCCCGCGAGGGCCACGTAGAGAAAGCAGCCGCCCAAGTGGCCGCGGGGCTGGAGCAGCATCCACATCGGCGCCATCGCCGCCCCAATGCAGTAGACGAGCAGGGCCACGCCCCAGATTTTTTGGGCCACGAGGTCGCTGGTGCCGAGCGCCTGCCCGAGGTCGAAGGGGATCTTCTGCCCGGCCCAGATGGCGAGGCCCACGAGCGGCAGAAAGATCACCGTCGCCGCCCACAGCGGCATCTTCAAATACCGCATGCATACGCCCATCACGACGGGCAGCACGAGGTAGAGCAGGCTCGACGTGGCGATGCCGCCCCCCGACACCATGTCGCCATTTTCGAGCGTCTGCCGACCGATGAAGCTGGAGGCCGTGATATCCGTGAAGGCGACGATGATGTACACCAGCGCGATCCATACGAACGCCAGAAAGAGCACGTAGGCCCGACGGCTCATATGATCGCGGACGACCTCGGCGATCGACCGGGCCTTGTGGCGGATCGAGGCCACGAGGGCGGCGAAGTCGTGGACGCCGCCAATGAAGATGCTGCCGATGAGAATCCAGAGGAGCGCCGGCAGCCAGCCGAAGGCCACGCCCGCGAGGATCGGCCCCACGATCGGCCCCGCCGCGGCGATCGCCGAGAAGTGCTGCCCCATGAGCATCTGCGGCGCGATCGGCTCGTAATCGATGTCGTCGCGGAGCGTGACGGCGGGCGTGGGCGCTGCGTCGTCGAGGCGAAACAGCCGGGCCAGGATTCCGCCGTAGACGCGATAGGCGACGGCCAAAACGACGGCGCTGGGTACGAGGATCGCAAGCAGGCTCATGATAGACCTCGCGTCGCTTGCCGCGGGCATTCCGCCGGGCAGGGTCGGCGGGGCTTCCTACCCGCCACGAATTTCACCATCATGGTCCATCGGCACACGGACGTCGAATCGGCACTTACACGGTAAACGGAGCGGGAGCATGTCGTCATCCAAGGTTGAGAAACTCGTCATCATCGGCAGTGGCCCGGCCGGTTGGTCGGCCGCGACGTATGCCGCCCGCGCCCAGCTGCAGCCGCTCGTCTACGAAGGGGCGATCAGCGAAAAGAACCGCATGGCCGGCACGCTCCCGCTCGGCCAACTCGCCCTGACGAGCGAAGTGGAAAACTACGCCGGCTTCCCCCACGGCAACCTGGGCGCGTTCCTCGACTCCGCCCTGCCGGCCGAGCGGCGGCACATGATGGCCCCCCACGCTGGAGAAGGCGTGACGGGCCCAGAGCTCATGGAGCTGATGCGGCAGCAGGCTGTGAACTTCGGCACGCGGATCGTCACCGACGACATCCTGAAGGTTGATTTCTCGAAGCGTCCCTTCATGCTTCAGCCCGTCGACGGCCCGGCCGTCTTCGCACATTGCGTGATCGTGGCCACGGGCGCCAGCGCCAACTGGCTCGGCCTGCCGAGCGAGGAGCGTTTTAAGAATCGCGGCGTCAGTGCGTGCGCCGTGTGCGACGGGGCCCTGCCACGGTTTCGCAACCAGCATCTCGTCGTGGTGGGCGGCGGCGATTCGGCCGTCGAGGAGGCCACCTATCTCACGAAGTTCGCGAGCACCGTGCACCTTGTGCACCGCCGCGACGCCCTGCGGGCCAGCAAGATCATGGCCCAGCGGGCCCACGACGATCCGAAGATCAAGATTCACTTCAACACGGCGCTCGCCGAAGTGCTCGGCGACGATGCGAAAGGCGTGACGGGCGTGCGGCTCGAGAGCACGACCGAGCCGGGCAAGGGCACGACGCTCGACGCGGCGGGCGTGTTTCTCGCCATCGGCCACACGCCCAACACAGGCTTCCTCGACGGCCAATTGGAACTCACGCCGAAAAAATATCTCGTGTGGAAGAAGCACTTCCGCACCGACACGAGCGTGGAGGGCGTGTTCGCCGCGGGCGACGTGGCCGACGACTACTACCGCCAGGCGATCTCGGCCGCCGGCACCGGCTGCATGTCGGCGCTCGACGCCGAGCGTTGGCTGGCGGCCCAGGGCGTGCACTAGCTTCACGGAAAGTCTCGACATCCTGTCGAACTTTCCTTGGCGAGCTCCGCTCGCTGGTGCGTACCCGGCCGGCTGGGTTCACGGAACGGCACGGCTTCCTGCCGTCCGTTCCTTGGCCGACCTCCGTCGGCTGGTGCGTACCCGGCCCTCCGGGCCTGGCGCAGGGCGTCCCTTCGGCCCTGAAAAAAGAAAAACCCGGCCGGAAGTCACCTTCCGGCCGGGTCGGTATGTCATCAGTCGCGGTGACAGGCTGAAGCCTGTCCTACAACGGCCGGCTGGATGCCGGCCTAAAAGCCATGGTAGGTCACCAAGATGTCGCCGTGCTTCTGGAACCGCACGACCACGGAGCAGCCGCAGGCGTAGTCGTACTTCACTTGGCCGCAGCCAAACACGGTGCACCGCGACGATTCGCACGGGCAGCCCTGGCAGCAGGCCGGCAGGCAGACCGGCACGTTCACCGTGCAGCAGGTCTCCGGGCTCGTCGGCGTGAGCACGGTTTCATACGTCGGCTCGGGGCAGCAGCCGCAGTCGTGCTTGTGCTTGTGGGCGTGCTTGTGGCGATACTTGATGCAGGGATTGCTCGGGCAGCAGGTGACGGCACCGCAATCGGGCTCCATCTCGCACGAAGGCTCGATGGTACAGGCCGGCTCAAAGGCACTGCAGCCCGGCTCGACGGCACACGACGGATCGAGCTGACGGCGGTGATGACCGAAGCCGGCATCGGCAAACGAGCCGATGACGCACGCAAATGCGGTCGCAAGACCAACGATGAACGACAGACGAATCATGGGAGGACACTCCTTGTCGCAGAGACTGGGGGGACCGCTCACGGCGTGGCGCGAGCCGTGCGCGGGTGAAGGCGGGATGCGGCCCGGCCTTCCAGCAACTCTGGCACACGCTACGGAATTGTCAAAAAACGCGTTTCTGTGGCCATTTTTGCCGTGCTTGCCTAAACCGGCTCGGGGCTGCCCACGCTCCATCGCCGGACGTTCGCTGCGGGCCTCCAGCCCTCCGCTCTCTCGACTCCGACTTCGCTACGCCATCCATGGCTGCGCTCGTCTGCATACGCCGGCTCACGGAGCATGGGTAACCCCGAGCCGGATTGGGCCCGACAGGCTGAAGCATGCGTCACGCTCCTCACTACATCATGGCGCGGAAGCGGTCGAAGAGATATGCCGAGTCGTGCGGGCCGGCGGCGGCTTCGGGGTGATACTGCACGCTCGCAGCCTTGCCCGACCGGTGGCGCACGCCCTCGATCGTGCCGTCGTTCAGATTGCGGTGCGTCACCACGAGATCGGGCGGCAGCGTGGCCTCGTCGACGGCGAAGCCGTGGTTTTGCGAGGTGATCTCCACCTTGCCGGTCTCGAGATCCATCACCGGCTGGTTGGCGCCCCGATGGCCGAACTTGAGCTTGAACGTCTTCGCGCCGCAAGCGAGCGAGAGGAGTTGATGGCCGAGGCAGATGCCGAACAGCGGCACCTTGCCCACGAGGTCGCGGACCGTGGCCACGCAGTAGTCGAGCACCTCGGGATCGCCCGGGCCGTTCGAGAGAAACACGCCGTCGGGCAGGTGAGCAAGGACGTCTGCGGCAGTCGCCTTGCCGGGGAGCACGGTCACCCGGCAGCCACTGCTCGTGAGGTGCCGGGCGATGTTCCACTTCATGCCGTAGTCGAGCGCCACCACATGCTTCGTGCCGGCGTGCGCCGTGACGGCGGGAAACTCGCCGCCCACGAGGGGCTGCGGGAGCGGCGTGCCCCAGGCGTCGAGCGGCTCCGTCCAAGCGATCTCTCCTTCGGGCATCACCTCGCGGACGAGATCGCGGCCCACGAGGGGCGGGGCCGACCGGGCCATGGCCACGAGTTTCACGGCATCGAGCACCGCGCTCGAGAGCACGCCCGTCATGGCGCCGCGGATGCGCAGCCGGCGGACGAGGGCCCGCGTGTCGATGCCGGTGATGCCCACGACGCCCGCCCGGGTCAGGTAGTCGCCGAGCGTGCCGGTGGCGGTGAAGTTGCTCGGGATCCGGCTGGCCTCGCGCACCACGAAGCCCGCCATCTGGAGCCGGCCGCTCTCGACGTCGGCCGGATTCACGCCGTAGTTGCCGATCTGCGGCGCGGTCATCGCGAGAATCTGACCGCGATAGGAGGGGTCGGTGAGGATCTCCTGATAGCCGGTCATCGAGGTGTTGAAGCAGACCTCACCAGACACGGTGCCGGTCGCCCCGAAGGAGTCGCCGAGATAGACCGTGCCGTCTTCGAGGGCCAATGCCGCGCGTGCCATCGTCACTTCGCCTCCAGTGCGAGCCCCGGAGCCGGTGTCCCGTCGTCGCCGAGTCTGCCGGTAGCCCAGAGCAGGCCGCGGGTCACGAGGTCGAGGTAGCGATCGTCGCCGACCGTGTCGTTGTTGTGGCCGAGGGTGGTACTGAAGATCCGCGTCTTGTTTGGGCCATATTCGTTGGTCCAGGCGACGACCGCATTCGCCTCGGTCGGCTTTGCCGCAGGATCGGCAGGCTCGTTCTTCTTCGGCTTCGGTGGCACGAGTTGGCGGCCCGTAGCGAGCACCTTCGCCGTAGGAAGCACCTGAATGTTGTTGTAGAGCTCTTCGTTGACGGTCTTCCAATCGGTGAGCGTCTGCACCACCGGGTGGGCCCGATCCGCAAACACGATCTCGATCGGCTGCTGCGGGCCGTGGCTCGTGGACTGCAGGCCGAGCATCTCAAACCAGCCGCCGTTTTCGGCGCCGGCGGCGACCGCCTGGCGGAAATCACCCCAGCGGTAAGAGTGCATCGCGCAGTGCAGGTTCACCGCGGGCGTACCCCGACGATGGGCCGCGAGGATCCGCTCCACATAGGTTGGGTCAGTGACGTCTGCAGAGCATTCATCGTGGATGACCACGTCGTAGCCACTCGCCCAGTCGGGCTTGCCGTAGATCTCGAACATGGCCTTCGTCGATTTGTCGGGATTGAAGACCACCTCGACATCAGCCCGCACCCGAGCCTCGATTCCCTGTTCGAGGATGCGGGTCTGCGTTGCATAGTCATGACAGCAGCCACCGGCCACGAGAAGCACACGCAGCGGCTTCACCGCGTCGGCTGCGGGCGCAGACACTGCGGCCAGCAGGGCCGCACCGAGAGCAAGGGCACGCATTGGCATCGTGAAACAGTCTCCCGGGCGAGTCGGTCCAGCGATCCGGAGCCTACCAAATGCATCAGCCCGGTTTCAGCAGGGCGGCGATCTTGCGGCCTGGGGCCGTCATCGCAAGCGTCGCGAGGCCGGCCGCCGTCACCCAACGCCGGTCTTTCGTCGGTCGTGCCCGCCGGGCTGCGGCCCGCTCGCGCACGATGCACTCGATGGTGTGGTGTGTCACGGTGTAGCGGACGGCCCCGAGCTTCCGCCCCCGCGCCGCGGCCGAGTCGCGCGGGAAGTCCCACAGCCCCTCCCACCACTCACCCGGCTTTCTCCGCTCCACGAGCACGTGGTCGCCGTGCCGAATCACGAGCGCCGTCTCGCGGACGCGCTTCGTCGCGCGTCGCGACGCCGGCACCGGGATGGAATCCGTCCGGCGCGTCCGCCAGGCCGCGCACCGGGTGGCGAGGGGGCAGGTGGTGCACAGGGGCCGCGTCGGCGTGCACACCAGCGCCCCGAGATCCATGAGCGCCTGGTTGAACCGCCCCGCCGCGCGGCGCGGCACGACGGCCGCCGCGATCTCCCAGATCGCGGCATCGCCGCGCGGGCCGTCGAGCGGTCGGTCGTGGCCGGCCACCCGCGCGAGCACGCGCCTCGAATTCGCCTCCACGATCGGCTCGGGGGCGTCGAACGCGATCGATGCGATGGCCCCGGCCGTGTAGCGGCCGATCCCGGGCAGTGACCGCAGTTCCGCGGCCGTGCGCGGAAACACGCCGCCGTGGTCGGCCACGATCCGCTTGGCGGCGGCGTGCAGTTGCCGCGCCCGGCGATAGTAGCCAAGCCCTTCCCAGAGCTTGAGCACGCGCTCCTCGCGGGCGGCGGCGAGCGCGTGGACATCGGGAAAGGTGGCGAGGAAGCGGGTGTAGTAGTCCTTGACCCGTTCCACCTGGGTCTGCTGGAGCATGATCTCGCTGAGCCACACGCCGTAGGGATCCCGCGACCGCCGCCAGGGAAGATCCCGGCCGACGCGGGCGAACCAGCGCACCAGCGGGCTGGAAATGTTCGGCATGCCGTCCGCGGCCGAGCGGGGCGGGCGAATCCGTGCGACCTTCACTCCAGCCTCTTGCAATCGGGTTTTTGTTCCGTTCCAACCACGAGAGTGTATCGGTCTTCCCCGCGGCAGCGGCGCGGCACCATGGCTGAAAAACTTCGCCTTCAGGAACAGCGCGACGCCCCGGCCCCAGGCTGGGAATTCGTGCACCCGCGCTGCGCCCGCAAGCGACGTGACGACATCGAAGAGGTGGAGGCCATGGTGGCCGCCGGCGAGGCCGAGATCGCCCGCGACGAGCTCGTATGGCTGCTCTCGGAATGCCCCGACTTTCTCGAGGCCCATCTCCATCTCGGCCTGATCGCACTCGAAGACGAGGATCCGAAGCTCGCCCGCGGCCACTTCGGCCGCGCCTACGAGCTCGGCCTCCGGGCGCTCGAGGCGGCGGGCAGCCCGCGGCCCCTGCCGTACGCGCTGGCCGGGAACAAGCCGTTCTTCGAGGTGGCGAAAGGGCTCGTGCACTGTCTCGTCGCCACCGGCAAGCTGACCGTGGCCGAGGATGTCGTGCGCCGCACCACCACGCTCGATCCGACCGACCCGCTGGCGCTCGCCGCCCTGGTGGCCGCCGCCCGCAGTCAGCCTCGCCACGCAACGCGGAAGGAGCGGCCATGACTGCGGCGGGCCGCTTCCTCGTACTCGACGGCATCGACGGTGCCGGCAAGTCGTCGCAGATCGGTCCGCTCGTGCAGTGGCTCGAAGCGGGCGGTCGCACCGTCACGACCTGCCGCGACCCGGGCTCCACGCCGGCCGGCGACGCGATTCGCGCGATCCTGCTCGACCGCCACGAGATTCACCTCGCCCCGACGAGCGAGATGCTGCTCTACATGGCGGCCCGCGCCCAGCTCGTGGCGGAGGTGATTCGCCCGGCGCTCGCCCGCGGCGAGTGGGTCGTTTCCGATCGCTACCTGCTGGCGAACATCGTCTACCAGGGACATGCCGGCGGGCTCGACCCCGACGTGGTGCGCCGCGTGGGCGCGGTCGCCACGGGCGGGCTCGAGCCCGACTGCGTGCTCGTGCTCGACGTCGATCTCGCGACAGCCGCCCGCCGGCTCGACCGGCCGCTCGACAAGCTCGAAAATCGTGGCGACGAGTTTCGGGCCCGCCTGCGCGCCGGCTATCTGGCGGAGGCGGCCCGCGATCCCGGCCGCATCGCCGTGATCGACGCCGCCGCCGAGCCGGAGGTCGTCGCCGGCCGACTGCGGGCGGCGCTCGGTCAACGTTTTCCCGACGCGCGGTGACGCATGGCCTGGCAAGGAATCGAAGGGCACGACGCGATCGCGGCTGACTTCGCGCGGGCCCATGCCTCGGGCCGCGTCGCCGGCACCTATCTCTTCATCGGTCCCCCGGGCGTGGGCAAGGGCACGTTCGCCCGCCGGCTCGCCAAGGCGCTCACGTGCACGGCGCCGCGCCCCGGGCTCGTGGCGTGCAATGCCTGCGCATCGTGCGTGCAGGCCGAGGCCGGCAGCCATCCCGACATCGATGTGGTGCAAAAGCCCGAGGATCGCGCGACGATTCCGCTCGATCTGCTCATCGGTGATGCCGACCATCGGATGCGTGAGGGGCTCTGCTGGCGGCTGCTGCTCAAGCCCGCGCTCGGCGGCCGGAAGGTGGCGGTGATCCTCGACGCGGATCTGCTCTCCGACGAGGCTGCCAACTGCCTGCTCAAGACACTCGAGGAGCCGCCTCCGGAGGGAGTCATCATCCTCGTGGGCACCGCGCTCGAGCGACAACTGCCCACGATCCGCTCGCGTTGTCAGATCGTGCGCTTCCGACCACTCGGGCCTGAGGAGCTCGAGCGTGTGCTGCGGGCGGAGCACGACCCGGCCCAGGTGGATGACGCGCGGCTGAAAACGTGCGCGGCCCACGCCGGTGGAAGCCTGGAACGGGCACGGCAGTTGCTCGATGACGAACTGACGGCGTTTCGGGCGGCATTGTTCCGGATGCTCGGCGCGCGGCCGCTGCACGGTGTCGATCTCGCCCGAGAGGTGCTCGCGGTGGTCGAAGCCGTCGGAAAAGAGGCTCCGCCCCGCCGGGCCCGCCTGCGGATGGTGTTGGGATTCGCCCTCGAGTTTTTTCGGGCAGCCCTGCGACACGACGCGACCGGTGAATCGCCGGCCGACGCCGCGCTCGCGGCGGCCGTGGCCGCATGGCGGGCCGACGACGAACGGGCGGCCACCTGCCTCGCGCAGACGCTCGACGCGCTCGACGGCATCGACCGCAACGCCTACCTTCCGGTCCTCATCGACGCTTGGACGGCGCTCCTGGAAGAACCCCGGCTTGCCCAGCCGACCTGACTTACCGCGTGCGGCGGCAATCGACGGCAAACCCTGACGCGCGGGTCTGCCTGGATCGATTTTTCGGGTCGTGCCTGACGATCCACGTGCAGGGATCGAGCATGGGTGGCCGGCACGTGGGCGGAATCCGGGTGCGGCGCCGGCGAGCGGCGGGGGCGGGGCATGTCCGATAAACGGGCTGGCGGAATCTTTGCCTCGTCGTTCGTCGCGGGGCTGTTGCTCGCGGCGGGCATTTTCGCCCCCCGGGCCTGGGAGCCGGTGCCGGAGCCGTTCTTCGGGCTCGACGAGCCGGCGGGCCCGGCGGCTGTCGACTCCGCCCTCCCGACTACCTTTGAAGCACGGCCGGCACGTCCTCCAGAACGCCTGGCTTACAACGAGCCGGCGGCCTCATCGGCAACGGATGTCGCCGTGCAGGCGGCAGCGCTCGCCGCCCGCGAAGCGCTCGCTGCCGCTCCCCCACTGGCTCTCACGACCCCCGTCGCGATCCCCCGGGCCACCGCAGCGCCGGTGCCTGAGCACGCTCCCGCAATCGTGCCCATGCCCGTGGTCATTGCGAACCCCGAGCCGTCTGCGGACCACGCCGTGTCGGCGCCGGCTCCAGCACCTCCGCCCGAGTCGCTCCGCGCCCTCGTCACACGGGTGCAGGCGGCCCGGCCTTCGCTGGCTGTCGAGCCCCCACTGCCGCGCCGCATCACACCGCCGTCCACGGTGGCCGCGATGACGCACGACGAGCCCGTCACCGACGACCGACTCGGTGCCCCGCCGCTCCCCGGCGACGAGTGGGTCGACCCTGACAGCGTGAACTGGTCGGACGTGCCGCTGGTTCATCCGGCCATCAGACCGACCGTGCCGGCACCGCGGCTCGGCTTCCGACCGCGGCTGCGCGTGGGCGAGCGTCTTCTCGGACGTGACCGCGGTGGCGATGCGACCGACGCGGTGACGACGAACGACGGAGCGTCGGCCCTGCCCGACATCCGCTCCTGGCCCGCGCCCCACAAGCTCGTCGAGCAGATCGAGCAGATCGGCGGCGCGACGCCGACAAGCCCCGCGGCCATCTGGGCCCGCGAGGCACACGACCGGCTCCGCGGCGTGCTGGCCACGGCGGGCCCGCGCGACAGCGCCGCCAATCCAGCCCTCGTGACGCTCGGCGAATCGGTGCATGCCGGGATGGGCGTGGCCGACGCCACGTCGGACCACTCTCAGGCATCGGCCACGCGCCGTGCGGCCCTCGCCCTCGCGCGGCGGGTCGCCGTCTGGCGGGCTGCGTCCGGTCTGTGCGGCGACTCCTCGGCCGACCCGCGGCTCGAAGGGGAAGTGGCCCGACTGATCGACGCGGTCGAGCGGTTCGAACGTTCCACATCGCCCGACGATGCGGCCGTGGCGGCGCGGTCGGCTGACGTTCTGGCGGACGCCGGCCACCCCGGCGCCGATGGCCTCGCGAAGGCGGTGAGCGACCATTATCTCTCCGCCAACGTGCGGATCGCCATGCACCAGCAATTTCTGGAAAAACTGCTGCCGGCAGCCGCTGTCACCACCGGCCCCGTCGACGACGTGGTCCTCGGCCGCAAAGTCCGTGGCACCCGCACCGTGCAGCGCACCACCACGGTGCGGTTCGTTCCCGACGCCGACGAGATCTCCTTCGACCTCGAGGTGCATGGCGACGTGGAGTCGCGCACCGTCACCGATTCCGGCCCCGTGTCGGTCACGTCTCGCGGCGACTCGTCGTTCACGGTCCGCAAGCCGATCAAGGTGTCGTCTGCCGGGCTTCTCTTCGGCACGGCGACGGGCGTGGCGACGAACCGCTCCCAGCTGGCCAATGTGCAGACGAGCTTCGACTCAGTGCCGATCATGCGGTCGCTCGTGCGCACGATGGTGCGCAACCAGCACGAAGAGACGCTGCCGGAAGCCAATCGCGAGGTGATCGATCACATCGTATCGCGGGCCTGCCGCGAGGTCGACGCTCAGGCCGAGCCGAAGTTCGTCGAGATCGGCGACCGCATCCGCGAACGCGTGTGGATGCCGCTGGTGCGGCTCGGGCTCGAGCCGACGCCCGTGGCGATGGAGACGACCGCCACGACCGCGACGCTGCGCCTGCGGCTGGCGGCCGACGAACAGCTCGCGGCCCACACCCCGCGGCCGCGGGCGCCGGGCGACGCGATGTTCAGCCTGCAGGTGAACGAGTCGACGCTCAATAACGCCTTCGAACGGCTCGGGCTCGCGGGCCGGCGGCTGTCGCTCGAGGAACTGCTCGGCACCGTCGCCGAGCAGGCCGGCTTCGAGCCACGCATTCCCGACGATCTGCCCGAGGGTGTGCACGTGACGTTCGCCCGTCGGCAGCCGCTGCGGATCGAATGCCGAGACGGCCTCGTCCACATGCAGGTGGCACTCGATGCGATCGAGAGTGGCCGCCGCAGCTGGTACGACATCGTCGCGCGGGTCTCCTACAAGCCGGCCATCGCGGCGCCGCAGGTGTTCCTCGAACGCGAGGGGCCGGTGCAGTTGAGCGGGCCGGGCCATCAAGGGCGGATCGAGTTCGCCCTGCGCACGATCTTCAGCAAGATCTTCCCCAAGGAGCGGCCGATCCCGATTCTGCCCGAGCGGCTCGTGAAGAATCCTCGGCTCGACGGCCTGCGCGTGCTGCAGGCCGTGAGCACCGACGGCTGGCTCGCGCTCGCGCTCGGCATCCGCGAGGGCGAGACGACGGTCGCGAAGCCCGACACCGCGTCCGGCAAGACGGCCGCCGACCGGCCGCGCGTCTTCCGCTGACGTCGCGCTCGCCTACACTGTGCACCGGAGGTTCCGATGCACACACAGCCAGGCCAGTTTCGCACCGAATCCGATAGCATGGGCGAGGTGCGGGTTCCCGCCGACCGCTACTGGGGCGCCCAGACGGAGCGGTCGCGAGACAACTTCAAGATCGGCGTCGACCGCTTCCAGTGGGGCCGCGCGGTAAAGCGGTCGCTCGGCATCCTCAAGAAATGCGCGGCTCTGGCCAACGGCGAGCTCGGCCAGCTGCCGGCCGAGACGGTGAAGCTCGTCGTCCAGGCGGCCGACGAGGTGATCGCCGGCAAGCTCGATGACCATTTTCCGCTCGTCGTGTTCCAGACGGGCAGCGGCACGCAGTCGAACATGAACGCCAACGAGGTGATCTCGAACCGGGCGATCGAGATCGCCGGTGGCGTGATGGGCTCGAAGAAGCCGGTGCATCCCAACGACGACGTCAATCGCGGCCAATCGAGCAACGACACGTTTCCGACCGCGATGCACATCGCTGCGGTGGAGGTGATCCACGACCGGCTCCTGCCCGCCGTGCGCAGCCTGCGCGACGTGTTCGCACGGCTCGAGCGCGAGCATGCGGGCCTCGTGAAGATCGGCCGCACCCACCTGCAAGATGCGACCCCGATCACACTCGGCCAGGAGATCTCGAGCTGGCGGGCCCAGCTCGACGACCGGATCCAATCGGTCGAGCGGGCGCTCCCCGGGCTCTACGAGCTCGCGATCGGCGGCACGGCCGTGGGCACGGGGCTCAACGCCCATCCGCTGTTCGGCGACGTGGCGGCCGGCTTCATCGCGAAAGAAACACGGCATCCTTTCGTGTCGGCAGCCAACAAGTTTGCGGCTCTCGCCGCCCACGACGCCCTCGTGGAGGTGAGCGCGGCCGAGCGCGGCCTCGCAATGGCCCTCCTCAAGATCGCGAACGACATCCGCTGGCTCGCTTCGGGCCCGCGCTGCGGCATCGGCGAGATTTCGATCCCGGAAAACGAGCCGGGCAGTTCGATCATGCCAGGCAAGGTGAATCCCACGCAGTGCGAAGCGATGACGATGGTGTGCGCGCAGGTGTTCGGCAACGACGCCACCGTGGCCTTCGCCGGCAGCCAGGGCAACTTCCAGCTCAACGTCTACAAGCCGGTGATGATCCACAACGTGCTCGAAAGCGCCGATCTGATCGCCGACGCGTGCGACTCGATGCGGATCCACTGCGCGGAAGGCATCGAACCCAACCTCGCGCGCATCAAGCATCACCTCGACGAGTCGTTGATGCTCGTGACGGCCCTCAATACGCACATCGGCTACGAGAAGGCGGCGAAGATCGCCAAGAAGGCCCACGTCGAAGGCACGAGCCTCAAAGACGCCGCCGTCGCACTGGGCTACGTCACACCGCAGCAATACGACCAGTGGGTCGTGCCCGTCGAAATGACCCGCCCACTCGCGACGTAAACGCGTTTCGTCAACTCAACCAACCCGGCTTCGGACTCCCCATATCCCGTCGCCGGACGTTCGCCTCCGCCCTCCAGGCTCCGGCTCACTCGGATTTGCCTGCGCTGTGCCATCCATGGCTTCGCTGGTCAAATACGCCGGCTCCCGGGACACGGGGAGCCCGAAGCCTCCTCAACTGAGATGGGAGGCTTTGGGGGAGTCGGCGAACGCTTCCCGAACGACGGCCGCAGCGGCCGGAGTGAGGAGACTTTTGCCGCTCCCCCGAAGCCGGATTGGGCGAGTCGATGAAAATCGAGCGATCGCCCAACCCGGCGTGGTATGCCCAAGCCCGCAGGGGCCATGGATGGCCCTGCGGGCGTACAACTAGATGGCAGCCGCGGCGGTTTCGCCGGTGCGGATCCGGATCACGTCGGCGAGCTGCGTGACGAAGATCTTGCCGTCGCCCACTTGGCCGGTGCGGGCCGTCGTCATGATCTTGCCGATCACGGTCTGCGCCTCGTCGTCGCCCACCACGACCTCGATCTTCACCTTGGGCAGAAAGTCGACGGAGTATTCGGCGCCGCGGTAGGTCTCGGTGTGGCCCTTCTGGCGGCCGAAGCCGCGGACTTCGGTCACAGTCATGCCCTTCACGCCCAGGGCGTTGAGGGCGTCTTTCACTTCTTCGAGTTTGAAGTGGCGAATGATGGCTTCGATCTTTCTCATGGCTGATGCTCCAGAGCAGAGGTCTTCGGGGCGGTGTTGGGCTGGTCGCGATGACCTGCCGACGCTTGGAAAGGATGCACATGCCGTGCCGAAACCAGAGCAGGCGTTTTCCTGGATTTTCCAGGGGATCGAGGTAGGAAGGATGTCGCGCCGCTGAAGCGCCGCCGGCGGCCACTGTCCGATCGGGCGATCGCCAGGCAGCCGGATCCGTGGTATTTTTAGAGCTTGATTGCGCGTCGCGCCAGCGAGGCGCTCTGCAGGCGATCTGTCGCACGAAGGAGTCGGACATGCCCCCGCTCGACCGTCGCCCCCGGCCCCGGATCTCGCGGCGCACGTTCACCGCCCTGGCGGCAGGGGCCGTGACGGTCTCGGCCACGCCCGCCCTCGCGCGTAGCCGTCGCGTGGGCACCGACGTCATCGTCGGCGCGGGGGCACATACGTTTCGGGTGAACCACCGTTTTCCGCAGCTGCCTGACCGGTTCACCTGGCAGACCACGCATGGCGTCGCCGTCGATGCGGCGGGCAATCTGTACGTGATCCACGAGGGCCACAAAAATAAGAAAGACCACCCGGCCATCTTCGTGTTCGACCCGACGGGCACATTCATCCGAGCGTTCGGCAGCGAGTTTCAGGGAGGCGGCCATGGCATCGAGGTTCGCAAAGAAGGCGACGCGGAATTCCTCTACGTCTGCGGCTACCAGGGCGTGAAGGCATTTGCAAAGATGACGCTCGACGGCGAGATCGTCTGGTTTCGCAAAGCGCCGATGGAGTCGGGCGTTTACGCACTGGGCGAAGACGTCTCCACCACGCCCTCCTGGAACCGGCAGGGCTTCCTGCCTACGAACTTCGCCTTTCTCGACGACGGCGGTTTTCTCCTCGCCGACGGCTACGGCTCGTTCGCGATGCACCGCTACGACCGCGATGCGAAGTGGCTGAGCTCGTTCGGCGGAGCCGGCGACGGCAAGGGCACGTTCAACACGCCGCACGGCATCTGGATCGACCGCCGTCCCGCGGCAGACGGCACCAAGCGTGAGCCCACGATCGTGATCTGCGACCGGGCGCACAACGCGCTCCAGACGTTCGCCCTCGACGGAACCTACCGCGACACGATTCCCGGCTTCGGGCTGCCCGCAAACCTCGACACCTGGCAGGGGCTCATGGTCGTGCCCGAACTGAAGGCCTGCGTGACTCTCCTCGACGAGAACAACCAGCCGGTCGCAAAACTCGGCCGGGCAATCGACAGGCTCGACGAGATCAAAAACCTCCGTGGCCTGCCGGACCAATGGAAAGACGGCGAGTTCGTCCATCCGCACGATGCCTGCTTCACACCGACGGGCGACCTGGTCGTGGCGGAGTGGGTGGCCACGGGACGGATCACAAAACTCGAGCGGGTCGCATGAGGCAGCTCGGGGGCAGGCCCAGCACCGTGGCAACGTGAGCTTTTGAGCACGTCGGGCACTCGCCTTGCGGCGATTTCGATCTATGCTGGAGACTGGATTCTTTTCTTAAACTCTCGAGAAACACCATGCCCATGCCATTCGCGCCACTTCGCTTGGCCTCGCTGCTGTTGTTCATAGCGGCCGCTGCCCAAGCCGCCGGGGCCGCCGAGGCGAAGAAGCCCGACGCTCCGGCCGGAGCCCCGAAAGAGGCCGACCCGTTCGAGACAGCCCGCGAGCTACTCGCTCCCCGACGGCGGGCGACGAGCCCGGCCCTGCCCCCGAGCACGCTGCCGCTCCAGTTCATCGACGGCGAGCGGATCGCGATCTTTGGCAATTCGACCGCCGAGCGGATGAACATCTTCGGCCACTTCGAGACGCTGCTGCACCAACGCTTTCCCGACAAGAAACTCATCGTGCGCAACGTCGCCCGCCCGGCCGACGAAGTTGCCAACCGGCAGCGGGCCGGCGACTACACGAAGCTCGACGATCCGGTGGCTGCCTTCGGCGCCGACACCTACCTGCTCTTCTTCGGATTCAACGAGTCGTTCGCCGGCCCGGCCGGCGTGGAGAAATTCAAGGCCGATTATCTCAATCTGCTCGGTGAGCTGGCCGCGAAGTATCCGCGTGACGAGGCCAAATCGCCGCCGCGGTTCGTGATCGTGTCGCCGATCGCCGTCGAGCCCACGGGCGATCCGCTCATGCCCGACGCCGACGCCCAAAACAAGGCATTGGCCCTCTATCGCGACGCCGCTCGCGACGTCGCTGCAATGAAGGGGCTCGCATTCATCGACCTGTTCGACGCCACGCGCGACGCCTTCGCGGCCGAGCCCGGCCGCCAGTTCACGATCAACGGCTGCCATGTCGACGAGGCCGGCGACGCACTCGTGGGCAAATTGCTCGACGAGAAGCTGTTTGGCGCTCCATCTTCGCACCGGCTCGGTGCCGACGCCTTCGAGAAACTGCGGGCTGCGGTGATCGACAAGGCATGGGTGGCCATGCAGGATCATCGGATGGTGAATGGCTGGTATGTCTACGGCGGCCGACGCACGTGGGACACCGAGACGTTCCCGCGGGAATACGTCAAGCTCCGCGCCATGGCCGCCGTCCGCGACGCCTACGTGTGGGACATCGCCGCCGGCCGGCCCGTACCGCCGGTGCCGGACGACTCGCAGACGGGCGACCTCATCGTGCCCCAGACCCGCTTCGGTGAGCCGCGGCAGGCCTACAGCGAAAACGCCGACGGCGGCCCGGTGATCAAGTCGCCCGAAGACGTGATCGCCACCTGCACGGTGCCGGACGGCTTCGAAATGCGGCTCTTCGCCGACGAGCGAAAGTTCCCCGAGATCGCCAAGCCGGTGCAACTCGCGTTCGACTCGAAGGGCCGACTGTGGGTCTCGACGATGCCGAGCTACCCGCAGTGGCAGCCGGGCGATCCGAAGCCGGCCGACAAACTCGTGATCCTCGAAGACACCGATGGCGACGAGAAGGCCGACAAGGGCACCGTGTTCTACGACAAGCTCCACTGCCCGACCGGCTTTCAGTTTTTCAACGGCGGCGTGATCGTGGTGGATCAGCCACGGATGCTCTGGCTGAAGGACACCGACGGCGACGACAAGGCCGACGTCGTCGTGCACGTGCTCGATGGCTGGGCCACGGAAGACACGCACCACACGTCCGGTGCATTCGAGGCGAGCCCGGGCGGCCTGCTGCACATGCTGGAGGGCGTGGCGATGAGCACGGCCGTCGAAACCCCGTGGGGCCCGTTCCGCAACTACGGCTCATCGGGCGCCTATGTGCTCGACCCGCGCACCTGGAAGATCTCCCACTTCAACACGCCCGGCTACGGCAACCCCTGGTGCTACGTGTTCGACGAATGGGGTCAGGGCATCTGCGGCGACGGCACAGGCGCAGCGCAGCACTGGGACACGCCGCTCTCGGGCAAGCAGTATGGAGGCCGCAAGGGCATGGGCCCGGTCTTCAACACCGAGGGCATGCGGCCCGTCATAGGAAGCGAGTTTTTGCGCACGCGGCAGTTTCCCGACGAGGTGCAAGACCAGTTCATCTACGCCTGCGTGATCAACATGAACGGCATTCCGCGCTGGGCGTTCTCCGATGACGGCGGCGGCTTCAAGGGGGAGCGGGTGCGGCACAATCCGCATGATGCCAATACGCCGTTCGACCTGATCAAGAGCACCGACAAGCACTTTCGGCCGGTCGATCCGCAGATCGGCCCCGATGGCGCGCTGTGGTTCGGCGACTGGGCCAACCCGCTCATCGGCCACATGCAATACAGCCAGCGCGACCCCAATCGCGATCATGTGCACGGCCGCATCTACCGGCTCGTGTACAAAAACAAGCCGCTCTTGAATCCCGAGACGCAGGCGGGCAGGTCGATCGACGAGGTGCTCGAGCAGCTGAAAAGCTCCGAATGGCGCACCCGCTACCGGGCCCGTGCCGACCTCCAGGCCCGGCCGCAGGCAGACGTGCTCGCCGCGGCCAATGCCTGGCTCAGCCGCATCGCGTCGGACCCGGCCGCCGAGCGGCTGGCCACCGAGGTGCTCTGGCTGCAGCAGAGCTTTCATGCGGTCGATGCAGGCCTGCTGACGAGGCTGCTCGAATCGCCGGTGCCCGACGCGCGGGCCGCGGCCGCGCGGGTGCTCGCCGACGAGCGCGGCCGGTTTGCCGACGCCGAGCAGCGGCTCGTCGCCAAAGCCGTCGATTCGAATTCCCGCGTCCGCTGTGAGGCCGTGCGGGGGTTGAGCTTCTTCGGCACGCCGGCGGCGATGCAGGCCGTCGTAGCGGCGGCGAATGTCGAGCCCTCCGACCGCTTCATCGCCTACACCTGCGACGCCGCCCTCGGAGCCAATATCGACGTCTGGAAGAAGGACTTCGAGGCGGGCACGTTCGTCGCCAATGGCACGCCTGCCTTTGCGATCGTCGAGAGCGTGCTCGGGCTCGATCAGAAGGCGGCGGAGATCAAGCCGCACCTGGCCATCCTGCTCAGCAAGGATCCCAAGAGCGACGAGGAGCGAAACAAGGCGATGACGTCGCTGGCAGGCATCACCGGGGGAAACAAGGACAACGGCAAGGCCGTGTTCCGTCGCGTGTGCATCAACTGCCACAGGGTCTACAACGAAGGGCAGAATCTCGGCCCCGAGATGAACGGCGTCGGGAAGCGGCTCGACTCCTACAAGCTCGTGGAATCGATCATCGACCCCAACGCCCAGGTGGACGACAAGTATCTCTCCACGCTTGTGGTCACGGACGACGGCCGCAGTATCACAGGGCTCTTGGTGAGCGAGTCGCCCGAGGAGCTCGTGATCTTCGACGGCAAGGAGCAGAAGAAGATCGCGGTGGCCGAGATCGACGAGCGGATGAAGCTCAAGCAGAGCAGCATGCCCGAAGGCCTCGCCGCCACGCTGTCGCCCAACGAACTCCTCGACGTCGTCGAGTTCATGCGAACGTTGAAATAAGCAGGTGCTCGTTCAGGGCAATCCGGGGAGGCACGGGGGTCGGCGAACGCTCGAGGAGCCTTGGGCCGCCGCGGCCCACGCGACAAGACTTTTGCAGCCCCCGGGCCGGTGCGATACCTTGTGACAGCACCTCGAAAGGAAA
>Ga0247836_1003410_pt1 | contig 21394 bp, 13 predicted proteins | sample LaCruzMarch2015__4_FD_187116 | JGI IMG/M metagenome (GOLD analysis project Ga0247836, IMG submission 187116) | Freshwater microbial communities from meromictic Lake La Cruz, Castile-La Mancha, Spain - LaCruzMarch2015_14m | ecosystem: Environmental > Aquatic > Freshwater > Lake | place: Spain... | reverse complement strand
CGCCTCGCCCACGCTTCAATCACCACCCAAGCAGCCAAGCCATTGCTCGGACACGCATACAGCATGCCCTTCGACGTCTCCCATTCACGTTTTTAGGATGATTGGCTCGCAGCCTGGGGCATGTCTTCAAAGAGACGCAAGATACTGGCCTTCCGCGCAGCATTGCAGGCTGGATTTCCCGTTGCACCCCTAGCGGGGCGTGCCACTTTCGCCACCCCTTTCCCCAACCCTGCTCATGGCTCTGATCGTACAGAAGTATGGCGGCACGTCCGTCGGCACACCAGAACGCATCCGCAACTGCGCGCGCCGCATCTTGGACACGCAGCGCGCTGGCAATCAGGTCGTGGCCGTTGTTTCCGCAATGTCTGGCGTGACGGACAGCCTCATCAAGCTAGCCAAAGAGGTCTCCCCTGAGCAAGACCCCAGCGAGCGTGAGATGGACGTGCTGCTTTCCACAGGTGAACAAACCACGATCGCACTGACTGCGATGGCCATCAATGCGCTCGGAGGCAAAGCTGTCTCCCTTACCGGGGCGCAGGCTGGCATTTCCACCGATCGCGTGCATACCAAGGCGCGCATCGTCAATATCACGCCAGACGCCGTCCAGCGGATGCTTGATGAAGGCCACATCGTCATGCTTGCCGGCTTTCAGGGGGAAACAGCCAGCGGCGAGATCACCACTCTGGGCCGAGGTGGCTCGGACTTGACCGCCATCGCCATGGCCGCCGCCATCAAGGCCGACATCTGCCAAATTTACACCGACGTGGATGGTGTTTATTCCTGCGACCCGCGTGTGGTGAAAACCGCGACGAAGATTGAGGAGATCAGTTATGATGAGATGCTGGAGATGGCCAGCAGCGGCAGCAAGGTCATGCAGAGCCGCAGTGTCGAGTTTGCCAAGAAATTCGGCGTCCGCTTTGAAGTGCGCAACAGCATGAACCACAACCCAGGAACCCTCGTGAAAGAAGAAACCCCCGGCATGGAATCCGTCGTAGTCCGCGGCGTCAGCCTCGAACGCAATCAGGCCAAAGTCACCATTGATGACGTGCCCGACCGCCCCGGCGTGTCCGCTGCCATCTTTGGTGCCATCGCTGGCGCGAACATCCTCGTGGACATGATCGTGCAAAACGTCTCCTTCGATGGCGAGACGGACATCTCCTTCACCCTCAGCGCTGCCGATTTGCCGAAGGCTGAAGCCGCGCTGAATGCCATCCTGCCCGACCTCGGCGAAGAGGTGACTTTGCGCGCCGAGAGTGGCATCGCTAAGCTCAGCGTCGTCGGCATCGGTATGAGGAGCCACAGCGGTGTCGCTGCGAAGATGTTCAAAGCCCTCGCCGATGTCAGCGTGAACATCCTCATGATCTCCACCAGCGAGATCAAGACCGCCGTCATCGTCCAGGAGGCCGAAATCGAAAACGCCGCCAAGGCCGTGCATACGGCCTTCGGTCTGGATGCGACGTGAGCTTAAGGGCTGCCTTGCTGGATGAAGATGCGGAAGAAGCCAGGTGTCTGGCCCATCGGACTCACGAAGCGCAGGGTGATCTGCTCATACTCGGCATTCACGCTCACCGGCGGGCCGACTTGCTCGACATCGGCGGGATTCACTGGAGTCCAGCCGCCGAGAGTCGGCGCGGTCTGCACGATGTAGCTCAGGCCAGTGGCGGCGTAGTCTTTGCGGCGCAGGAAGCGGAGGATGAAATGGCGGCTGGCACCCTGCTCTGCCGTTTCTGGCACCACGGGTGGTGCATCGCTCGACGCGCCTGGATTGCCGCCGAGGGCGAACTCGAGAAGGTTGTTTTTTCCATCGCGGTCAGGGTCAGCCGTGAGATCCCAGACGGTGGGATTGGTGCCGGTGCCATCCACCCCGTTGAAGTAATGCCAGCGCCAGAGATCCAGCGCGCTGGCTGCGGCGATGTTCGTATAAACGCGCAAGGTGGAGGTGGCTCCCAGTTCATCGCGTAGTTCGATGAGGAAGCTGTCATTGCCCGCGAAGTTGCGGTTCGGCTGATAGGCGATCGTGGCGGTGAGATTGCCCGCGCCGGGAACGCTCGTGGCCTCACCTGCCTGTGGTGCCTTGGCGATGCGCCAGGTCAAGGCATCGCCGTCTTCATCTGATCCGTGCAGCAGCAGCTCGAAGCGGTCCGGGTAACCATTCTGCGTGAGGTTCACGGTGACGGCAGAACCTTCGGCGATGACCGGGGCGCGATTGTAGGGCTGCTCTTGTGGCACAGGCGTGCCTGCGCCAAGGTCGAGATCGTTCGCCATATGGCGCACGGTGTGTTGGGTGATGTTGACGAGGCCGGCGAGAGTGCTTTGAAGCTGTGCGTCATAAAAGTTCTCGCTGACCCGCGCAGCGGGGATTTCATGGCGCAGCACGCGCATGTCGCCAGCGGTGGCCTCGACGACCATGTAGCCATTCGCGCCCAACTCACAGTCCACGATCTCGGAGTCACTCTGCGCGAACTGGTCGGAGTGCATGAACAGCGGCTTGAGCACCTCCTTCACAGCCTCAATGTCCACGATGCCGGTCAGTTCGGGTGCGGTCTCGGCAAAGTTATCCAGGAAGTCCGTGACGGTGCCGGAGGAGACGGAGGTGCCGGTGAACTCAGGGATGACGCGGCCCGCGCTGCTGCTATGACGCGTGACCCAGGTGGAATGGATGTCGCCAGAGAGCAGCACGCCTTTGTATCCAGCGACGAGGTCGAGGATGCGGTTGCGCTCATTGGGGAAGCCGTCCCAGGCGTCGGCATTGAGGATGATCTGATTTTCCAGCATCGGCAGGATGGAGTCAGGCACGAGTGAGGGAATGGTCACATCCACCCAGCGGCGCAACGTGGGAATATCCAGCAGCATGGGGGTAAAGGAGGTGGAGCTGACGAGATACTTCCAGCGCGCGGTGGAGCTGCTGAGTGTGTCGTGCAGCCACTGGTTCTGGCGGTCGCCAAAGACATTCTCTGTGGCCCCAGCGGTCTGCTGCCAGCGCTGCCTGGCGTAGCAGTTGAAAAGATCATGCACCAGGGCGTAACGCGCACCGATGGGGCCATAGGGCAGCACTTTCAGCAGATAGGCATACGACAGGCCGCGCGGGAATGAGGCGAGCTGTGCCTCGGTATAACTGGCGATGCCGAAGCCCGCGAGGTCCAGCGCCAGGTTGACAAAGCCTGCACTGAGACGGCCCGGCTTCACCTTCTCCTTCGCCACGCCGACGGCCTCACTGTTGCTCAGCCCTTCCCTTTCCTGATACCAAAAAACAACAGCGGCCTGCACGGCGAGGCCGAAGGCACTCTCGGGGTTGAATGCGGGGTCATAGGCGTCGAAGCCCTGGCGCAGCGTGGGCCACTGCGCGTTGATTGTGGTCGCGTCCCAGCCTTTCACGGCTTGCAGCGCGGTCTTGGCTTCGGCCTCGGTCATGATGACCTCGCCGGGGAAGGCGGACTCGGGGATGAGGTGATCGGGGCGGTAGGAGCGGAAGTCGGAGAGGATGACCTCACAATTGCGGCCGAACTTCCAGTTCGCGTAGAGCGGCGACCAGCTGGGGTAAAGGTTCGAGTCACTGACGGCGACGCCGTTGTTGTCCATGCCGTTTTCCACAGGCTGGTATTCGAGGAAGGCCTGCTCGGAGTTGCGCTTGCGCACGGGGTCGAACTCGCTGCGCTTTTCATCAAGGTAGCTGGCTGTCGCGCCGTGGTTGTCGTCAGAGAACTCGTGGTCATCCCAGGTGATGATCAACGGGAACAGCTCATGCACGCGCTGCAAGGCGGGATCGCTGCGATAGATGCGGTAGAGATCACGGTAGTTCGTGAGACCACGCGCGGCCTGATAGTCTTCTATTTGCAGAGCCTCCAACGGATCGCGGAAGGACACGCCGCGCTCACCGCCGGTGGCTTGGAACTCCGGATTGCCCGTGGTTTCATAAACGTAGTCCCCGCACCAGAAGACAAAGTCCAGCGTGTCCTGATGGCGCTGGGTCAGGTCATGCAGCGTGTTGTAATACTTGCCGATGAAATCCTGGCAGGAGAGGAAGGCGAAGCGCACGGTCACATCCTGGTCCGGCAGCGGCGCGGTGCGCGTGCGGCCGGTGCGGGAGTAGAGCGGACTTGGCGCACCGGGCTTCAGATAACGGAAGCGATACCAATACGTCGTGAGCGGTTGCAGACCTGTGACGCTCGTCTTCACGCAGTGATCGTGCGCCGTGCGTGCCTGTAGATCATTGCGGGAAAAGACGACGTTGCTGAAAGCGGCATCTGTCGCGACTTCCAATGCCACCTGGCGGTCAGCATTCGGCAGTGCCTCATCCCAAACGCGTGTCCATAGCACGACGGAACTCGGCTTTGGCGCACCAGAGGCGACAGACTGCGGAAAGTAATTCGTGCTGGCCGCCGCGCCGCGCATTCCGGTGTCTGGCACGCTCGGTGCGGCACTGCCTGTGGAGTTCCGTGCGACGACCCAGTAATGCAACGTGATGCCAGCGGGCGCGGTGGCATCAAAGAAACGGTTCGTGCCCTGCGGCACGGTTTGCACCAGCGTGGCAGTGGCAAAGTCAGCCGTGGCTGCGCGGCGCAGATCATAGAACTCCGCCAGTGCCTGCTCCTGCCAGAGCACGCGCACGCTGCCCTGGTAGCTGCCATCACTGGCGATGACGTTTTGCACCTGGCCGGGCGCACTGGACGGTGGCAGTAGCGTCAGCGTGCGGACCGCACTCCATGCGGAGAAGTTCTGCGTCGCGTCATGCAACTGCGCCGCTGGCAGCGTGGACATGCCCACATCCTCCACACGCACACGCCAGCGCAGCAGCGTGTTGTTGCCCACAGTCACGGGCGATGTGGCGGTGTAGTGACTCGTGGGCAGATTGACCAGCAGATTGGTGAAGACGGCATCGCTGGCGACTTGCAGGCGGTATTGCAGGCGCGAGTTTCGCGCAAAGGACGGTGCCCATTGAAAGGTGATGGGCGTGCCGCTCGCCACGCTCTCACCACTCGTTGGCGAGATGAGGGCAGGTGCGCCGTGCGTCACGACCTCAATGCCGCCTGCTGTCGCCAAACAATAAGTGTCGTCGGCATTCGCCTCACCCGTGGTGTCCGTGCTGGTGAAAGCGATGCCGAAGGACTGGCCCGGCTTCAGCAAAGGATAGTCGTCGCTGTCAATCGGCACGTTCGGGATGGCATAAGGGCTGCCTTGATCCACCGGCACGGAGAAGTAAACCGGCTGCGCCTCCACCGGAGCCAGCGCCTCCCAGCGCCCGGCACCGCCAGCGGCGTCAAAGCTGATCTTCGTGATGTCCAACCGCCGCGCCGTGGGCATGCTCCACTCGCTGTCCTGGTAGTTCACCTTTTGGTAGCCGAGGCTGGCTATCTTCGCGCGCTCGATGGCCACGCCCGCTGGCATGGTGCTGAGGTTCCACCAGAAGTAGCCGCGGTAATGGTTGTCTGAGGCAGGCCAGGTGTTGTCCACCCAGCCGAAGTTCGGGTTCGCGCCATCGGTGCCGCCATCCCGCACGTGGCCTTGCGCCAGCAGTGGCAGCGTGTGCGTCTGGCCGGAGGCGCGATTGCCTGCGTCGCCATTCGAGAAGCCACTGACCGCACCCGCAGGCAGCGTGGCCTTCACCCAATACCAAAACGCTTGGCCCTGTGCCGCCGTGGTGTCCTCATAGCTGGTGGCCGCGCTGCTGCCGATCTGCGTGGCGAGCGCGGAGTTGTTCTGCGTGCCGCGCCAGACGGTGTAGCCGGTGGCATTCGCGGCGGAGTCCCATTTCAGCGCGATCTTGTCCGTGTGCGCGGCGTCGCTGGCGAGTAGGTTGCGCGGCGCGAGGAAACCGGCATCGGCGGTGCTCGCGGCGCTTTTTGCTACCGCATCAAAGGCCTGCACAAAGTAGAAATACGATGTGCCCGATGCGGCGCTGGCATCGTCAAAGCTCGTGCCTGCTGCATTCGTGTAGCCGATCACCGTCGCGCTGGCAAAGCTGGCCGTGATGGCCCGCGCGACGACGTAACCCGTCGCGCCTGCGACTGCCGTCCAGCTCAGCGCCACTCGCTCTGGGAACAACCCATCGCTGGCAGTCAGTCCCGACGGCCCGGCGAGTCCACGATGGCCGGTGTCTGGCGCGCTGGGATTGCTGGAGTTCGTGCCATTGCGTGTCCGCACCCAGTAATGGTAAAGCGTGCCCGCCGCTGCGGTCGTGTCATTGAAGGAGGTGCTGGTGGGCGTGCCGAGCATGATGGCGCTGGAGAGCTGGTTGTTGCCCGCACGCAGCACTTCATAGCCCGTGGTACCTGTCACGGATGTCCAGCCGATGCTGACACCACCGAGCGACGTGCCATCACTGGCGGTCACGACCGCAGGCGGCGCGAGTCCGTGGCTGCCATTCTCTGGCCCGATGAAGAATCCCTGTGCCACCGCATCCACGGCACGCAGCCAGTAAAAGTAGTTTTGCCCAGCGAGCGCCGTGCTGTCCACATGGCTCGTCGTCCCGACACTCAAGGTAGCCAGCGGTGCGGAGAGCGGCGTGAGGTCTGGAATCGTGTTGCGCCAGAGTTGATAGCCACCCGCATTCGCCACCGCCGACCACTGCACCAAGACGGAGCCTGCCTGAGTGCCATCTGAGGCCGTCAGCGTGGTCGGAGCCGCGAGTCCGCGATGTCCCGTGTCCGTGGCATCGGCGCTGGTTCCAGATGCGTTCACTGCCCGCACCCAGTAGTGATACAGCGTGCCCGTCGCGGCTGTCGTGTCATTGAACTCCGCAGTGACCGTGCTGCCAAGCAGGGTCGCGCCCGCCACATTCGCGGAAGTGTTCCGCCGCACCTGATAGCTCGCCGCTTTCAATACCGGTGCCCAGGTGAGCCGCACTTGATTGGAAAAGGCACCGTCTGTGGCCGCGAAGCTCTGCGGCACACCGGGCGCTGGCAGCGGGATGGTGAAGGTGCGCGTGGACGACCATGCGGAGGCGTTGGTCGCATTCACCACATCTTCCAACCGCAGACGCCAGTGGTAGGCCTGGCTGTCTGGCAGAGACACGGCGAGGGAGTTGGTTTGCAGCAGGCTGTTGTAAACCAGGCTCGTGAAGCCCGCGTCTGTCGCCACTTGCAGCCGATAGCGCAGGTAGGTGCCGCTGGCGAAGTTCAGCACCGCATTCCAGGCGAACTCCACCGGCACGTCACCAGTCAGCGTAGCCGCATTGGCCGGAGCCGATGGAGTGGGCGTGGTGAAGTAGCGCACCGTCAGCGCGCCGCCGCGTGCCAGGAAAAGGTTCGAGTCCTCGCGCACCGCGTCATCCGTTTCCGTGGAGCCGAAGGCCACGCCGAAGAAGCTGTCTGTGCGCAGAGCGGAGAGCATGGAGCGCTCCAGACTCACGTTGTAGGAGCGATGGGCCGCGCCGGTGGTCGTGGTCTTTGAATAAAGTGCCTCCTCAGCATCCAACGCCACATCCAGCCATTGGAAACGGCTGGTCAGCGAGGCTGCATCAAAGCCACTTTTCGTGACGCTGATGCGGCGCGCGCGTGGCTGCTTCTCATTAGTCGCGCGGAAGTCATCCGCATCATGGCCGAGGTAGGTGAAGGCAGCGGAGTCAATAGCCGCCGTCGTCGGCACGCTGGTGACATTCCACCACAGATGCGCACGGTAGATCGTGTTCCAGACATCGCCATCATCCAGGCCGAAGCGCGGCGTGCTGATCGCGGAGAGACCAAAGACCGTGTCACTCTCCACCGCGCCCTCCGCCGCAACGGCCAAGTTTACCGTGACGCCAAAGTCTTGCGCGCGGCTGCCCGTGTCTGGCAGGCTGAAGGCGCTCGTGCCCGCACTGTTGACGGCCTTGACCCAGTAAAAGTAAACCGTGCCTGCGACTGCGGTCGTGTCATTGAAGGAGGTCGTCGTGCTCGTGCCGAGCTGTGTCGCCGCTGCGCTGTTGTTCGTCGTCGCGCGCCAGACTTGATAGCTGCTGGCCAACGCATCACCCGTCCAGGCCACCAGCACCTTGTCCGTGTAGAGAGCATCCGAGGCCAGTACTGACGATGGCGCGGGCGGAGGCGAGATGGGTGCGGAAAGGGTGAAGGTGCGAGTCGTTGTCCAGGCGGAAGCATTGCCGCTGTGGTCTTTGTCCTCCACGCGCACGCGCCAGTGGTAGGTGCCCTCATCCACAAAGGTGGCGCTGTGGCTGTTCGTCGTCGTCAGCAGATTCACGGCGAGATTGGTGAAGCCCGCATCCCGTGCCACCTGCACCCGATGCCGCAGCGAGGGACTGAAGACACCCACACCATTCCATTGCATCTGCACCGCCGCGCCGCTGGCATACGTGGCCCCGCTGGCTGGCTGGGTCAGCGCGGGTGCGCCGTAATAGCTGGTGTTCAACGCACCGGGAAGCGCGTTCATCCGCGTCGAATCATCGTCAGGGCCGCCCGTAGTGTCGCTGACATCAAAGGCCAGGCCAAAACCGGAGCCGTTCAGCAGCAGCGGCAGTTGGTCGCGGAACAGCGACACATTCGCCTGCGAGTAGCTGGGATTCGGCGCGAGGTTCGTCAGCACCTCCAGCAGATGTGGTTGTGTGGCATAAACGCTGTTCAGCAGGCTCCACCGCGCCTGCGCTCCCCCTGTCGCATTCCAATTGGCGAAAGTGTGCGGGATGCGACCTGCGCGTGCATTCGCCCAATCGCTGTCCTCATAACCTGAATCATTGAAACCGAGGGAAGCAAAGGACGCGTAGTCTAGTGCCACGCCCGCTGGAATCTCCGAGCCATCCCACCAGTGGTAAGAGACATAGTGGTCATCATCCACGGGAAAGGTGTTGTCCACCCAGCCAAACCAGGGCGATCCGCTCGTGCCCCAATCACCATCGTGATCATACCAGATGGAGCCGCTGGCATCCACGGCCAGCGTATTGGCCCCGCCATTGAGCCGGTAGCCGGAATCACTCGTGCTCGCCGCGCTGCTGCCTGTGCTGTTGCGTGCGCGCACCCAGTAGAAATAGGTCACGCCAGCCGTAGCGGTGCTGTCATCATGCAGCGTGCCAGTGGGCGATGCCAGCAAGGCCGAGGAAGCAAAGCTGTTCGTCGTGGCGCGATACACGTCATAGACCGTGGCATTCGCCGCTGCGTTCCAAGACACGCGCAGGTAGGCCGTGGCGAGGCCGTCACGCGCATCAATGCCGGTAGGCACATCAGGAATCGGCGGCACCGTCACCGTGAACGTGCGCGTTGGCGACCACGACGAAACATTGGAAGCCTCCGCCGGATCTTCGATGCGCAACCGCCAGTGATACGCGCCGCCATCAATCGGCGTGAAGCTGCGCGTGGTCGCCGAAACCGACGTGTTCAGCACCGTCGTGGCGAAGTCACTCACGCGCGAGATTTGCAGGCGAAACACCAGATTGCTGTAACCCGCCATCGCCGTGCCCCAGGAGAACGTCGTCGGCGTGCCCGTCTCAATGGAAGCCGCAGCCGCAGGGCTGGAGAGAGCCGGTGTCTCCCACCACGTCACCGCCACGCCCGTGGCTGTGACGATGCAGCGCGTCGAGTCATCGCCTGCACTTCCCGTAGTGTCGCTGAAATTGAACCCGAGTCCGAAGTCACCCGCGCGCAAGGCGGCGTAGTGTGTGCGGCTCAGCGCGATGTTGGAAACGGTGTGCGGATTGCCAGGGTTCGAGGTCAGGTTGTAGTAGCGCGGCGTTACGCCATCAATCGCGCAGCCGCTGTAGCGCGACGCTACATTCCAGCCGAGCCAGGTGCTGTAGTTCGTGGCGATCTTCGCACCACGCGGGCTGAACCAGTCGCCGTCTTGGTAATTGTTTCGCGTCAGGGTGATGCCGCTGATCGTTGCCGTCTCCACCGCAGCCGTGGACGAGATGCCGCCATTCCACCAGAAGTAAGCGCGGTGGTAGTCATCACTGGAAGGAAAGGTGATGTCATCCACCCCCAGATAAGCGGTGGCAGACGAACCACCGTCATCGCGCACCGAGCCGGAGGCTTTCACCGTCAAGGTGGTCGTGCCTGCCTGGGTAGCGACGACCGAAAAAAGCAGAGCCGTCGCGACTGCGCCGGTCATCCAAATGGGAACGAACTTCATAGAGCGAGTGAGATTGAAAACAATTAACGGCGCGGCCACTGCGAGGGCGAGAACTCCAGACGCACGGCGGGCATCCCCTCCGGCAGCACGACGCTGAGCACGAGCCGCTCCGCCGCCGCTTCCACGATTCGATAAGTCAGCGGCTGCTCCATTGCGGCACCCTTTTCATCATGCCGCTGAAGCGTCAGCACCACGCCTGACAGGCTCCACTTGCCCTGATGCTGCGTCTCATCTCCGCGCAACAGCGCAAACAAGCCATCCGCCCGGCATTCGAGAAATAGCCGCCCGACCGGATGTGTGCGTGCGACTTGCGCCTTCAAAGCGGCGCTCTCAGGCAGCACCGAGATGCCATCTAGCAGCCAGACATGCCCCTGCCAGAGAGGTGCATCTTCTGCCTCAAGCTTCAGGCTGAGACAAAGCCACAGGAAAATGAAATGGAGGAGCCTTCGGGAGATCATCTCTTTTCATTCCCCGCGATGCGCCTTTCTACAATTCCTCGGTTGTGACAGTTCCTTTGATCTTGCGCTGCCCTGCCCTTTGGCAAAACAGCCCTCTCCTTCTGCTAGAGGCGCCGATCACACCGCCACACACGTCGCGCTGTCGAGTCACCAGTCACCCTTGCCCGTTTTCCCACCCACCGGCAACGTAACGCATCTAGCCGCGCAGAAGTCGCGCCTCCCGCACGTGGAAAGAGCCTCGGCGGCACGGGCGAAAGCATGACGCAGCGTGGGAATGGCCTCGGCGGCACGGGCGAAAGCATGACGCAGCGTGGGAATGGCCTCGGCGGCACGGGCGAAAGCATGACGCAGCGTGGGAATGGCCTCGGCGGCGCGGGCGAAAGCATGACGCAGCGTGGGAACGGCTTTGGGGTGCGGTAGGAGCGATTCCCCGCCGGGGGAAGATGCTTTCCCCTGCCCCCGGCGGCCTTCCCGCGCCGGGGAAAGCCCAGGGAGGCACGGGTGGCGCCATTCCCGCAGCAGGGAGTGCGATTTCCGCGCGGGTGCAGACATTCCCACAAAATTTCAGCTCATAGGAATGACGGCTGACCCCTCGACCGGGTTCGGCGCTGGAATGATGTAGATACCATGTGGGCGGAGGCATCGAAGCGGATCGTGATAGGAAGAGAATCTCTAAGGAACCCCGAACACCCTACCCACATGGCCCAGCAAACTACCACAGCTAAAATTCAGCACACAAATTCAGAAACGCTGCCACATCCCAACCAGCCGCCGTCGAGGTGACGCCCGCTCATCTGTATGACGTCATCCACCTGGGGGTAGATGTCCACCTGCGGTAGTGTGTCTTCTGCCACAAGATCGACGGTGCCACGCCGCAGTCTGCACAACGCATGACGCGGATCAGTTCGATGCCTGGGCCGTCAAACAAAAAGAGCCAGGCAAAGCGCGTCGTCTACTGTTATGAGGCAGACCCTTTTGGTTACGGCTTGCAGCGGCGGCTCAGCGCCGCGCCATCACCCGCCAGCGCGACGGCCTGGTCAACGAAGTGAGCCGCCTGGCTCATGCCTGACGCGGAGTATGCCATCTCGCACTTCGCGCAACTTTCCATCCATGCAGTGGACGGGCATTGAGTCGCAGTGCCGCAGCGGGTAAGATTGAGTCACCTTTGATCCCGCCCGCCTCCAACATGCCAGCCAGCCCACGTGTCCGCGTGCGCTGGACACTGCATACGCTGAGCCTGGTGAGCACGGTGCTAGCGATGGGTTATGCCGGGGCGGTGCAGAACAATGGCGCGGCTTACCTGCTGTGCTTCCTGGCGGCCACGGTGGGAGCCATGTCGTGGCTGCAGGCGCGGGCAAACCTGCGCGGGCTGGAAATCCGCGCGGGCCGGGGCGTGGATGCGCAGGTCACGCGGCTGCCGGTGGAGATCCATGCGCGGACCGGCCAGGCCGCGAGCGCGCTGGAGGTGCTGATCGCTGGGGCGGGGGTCTCGACGCTGGTGGAGCGGGTGGAGAGCGGCGCCACCGCCCGGCTTTCCCTGAAGCTGCCCATCCAAGAGTGCGGCACTCGGCGAAAGGCGCTGCTGGTGATCCGCAGCGCCTATCCGCTGGGCATGTTCAGCGCGGAGAGCGCGGTGGAGGTGGACTGCCTGCGCCGCACGCACCCGCAGCCCATTGGCAGCCTGCCGCTGCCATTGGCGGAAACCCTCCCTCAAGGCTCCGCGCCTGCCAGCAGCGCCGCTCAGTCACGGTCCGGACGGGAGGGCGATGACTTCGCGGGGCTGCGTGAATGGCAGCGCGGGGATTCGCCACGGCACATTGACTGGCGTGGGGAGGCGCGGGGCGGACCGCTGATGGTGAAGCAGTGGGCCTCCGCCAGCGGCGCGTCCGTGCGTCTGGACTGGGAAAGCCTGCCGCTGCCGGAGGCCGAGCGCGCGGGCCAGATCGCCCGCTGGATCGCGATGTGTGAGATGGAGGGCACGGCCTATGCACTGCGCCTTCCCGGCTTGGAGCTGCCTGTCGGCTGTGGTGCGGCCCATGCCCGCCGGTGTCTTGACGCCCTGGCGGATCATCATTCCAGCCTGGCCCTCCAGGAAACCGCCGCCGTGCGGAAACGCGTGCCTGCCACTCATGAGCATGCTGCCGCCCTGGCGCTCGGCCCCCTGCTGCTGCTGTGCGGGATGCTGCTGGCGGCGGCATTGCCATTGCTGGACTTTTTGGCACCTGTCTGTGTGGTCCTGCTGCTGCTGTGCATCCTGGTGCGGGGTACGGTCCTGCGGCGTCCGGGACCGCGCTGGGTGCCTGCGCTGGTACTGGCGCTGGGCGTGGCGGGCATCTGGTCCACCCAGGGCAGCCTGATGAGCATGGAGGCGGGCATCGCCACCCTGGTTGTGCTGCTGGGGGCAAAGCTGTTGGAGTCGCGCACACCGCATGATTTCCAGGTGCTGGCGATGATCGGCTGGTTCCTGTGCCTGTGCGGGCTGCTTTCTGCGCAGAGCCTGGACAGGTCGCTCTGGACCTTTGGCGTGTTCGCGGGCATCGCGGCCTGCATGGTGCGCTTCCGCCGGGGCACGCCGGGAATGGCCGTGCCGCTGCGGCTCACGGGGCTGATGCTGGCACGCGCGCTGCCGGTGGCGGTGCTGCTGTTCTTTGTCTTCCCACGCGGCAGCTTGGAGCACCTGGCCCGCTTTGGCACCAGCCGGACCAGCCGCACGGGCATCCCGACGGCGCTGACACCGGGTGGCGTGGCCAGCGTGGCGCGCAGCGAGGAGGTGGCCTTCCGCACCGAGTTCCCAGACCAGGCGCTGCCGCAAATGCAGGACCGCTACTGGCGCTGCGTGGTCCTGTGGGAATGCGATGGCCTGACCTGGCGGCGCGGTCCGCGCCTGGAGTATCCGGCCCGCGCGCCGTTACAGCGCAGCACGGACGTGCGGCAGATCATCATGCTAGAGCCGCACGGCCAGCTCTGGCTGCCAGCGCTGGATTTCCCCCGCAAGGGCCGCGACAACTACGGCCCGCTGAACCCCGACTACGATGACACCCTGGTCTCCGCCGAGCCGGTGCAGAGCCTACGCCGCATCGAGGTCACGTCCAGGATGCTCCTGGATGCGAATGTTCTGCCGCAGGATCACCAGCAGGCCGCCCTGCAACGCCCCACCCGTGTCCCGCCCGCCCTGCAAACCCTGGCCGCCCAGTGGCGCAGCACCGGGCAAACCGATGCCGTGGTGGTGCAGGTGGCGCTGGACCACCTGCGCGCGCAGGGCTTCAGCTACACGCTGGAGCCGGGCACCTACACCGGGCCGGACGCGCTGGAGGACTTCCTGCTGCGCCGCCGCACCGGCTTCTGCGAGCACTTCAGCGCCAGCTTTGCCACGATGATGCGCCTGGCCGGAGTGCCAGCACGCGTGGTGCTGGGCTACTTCGGCGGGGAATGGAACCCGCGTGGCGGCTTCATGACCGTGCGCCAGTCAGATGCCCACGCCTGGACGGAGGTCTGGCTCACAGGCCGGGGCTGGACACGCGTGGATCCCACAGCGGAACTGGCCCCCGGGCGCATGAACGTGGACCTGCGCACCTACCTGGCCGGTGGCGAGGCAGAGCTGGCCCGCCAGCGCGGCAGCCTGCTGTGGCAGGGTTGGCAAGCGGTGCGGATGTTCTGGGATGACCTCGGCTACCAGTGGCAAAACTACGTCATCGAGTTCGATGAGGAATCGCAGATCGAATGGCTGAGTCGGCTCGGCCTGGGGCGTGTGCGCGGCAGCCTGCTACTGCTCATCAGCGTCGGCATCATGTCCGCCGCCCTGCTCCTGCTGGCCCTGTGGTTGCGCCGTCCCGCGCGTCATCGCGACCCTTGGGCGCGCGCCTGGCTCCGGCTGTGCCGTCGCCTGGAAAAGCTGGGCCTCCCCGCACGTCAGCCCCACGAAGGTCCGCTGGCCTACGCCGCACGCATCAGCGCCGCGCGTCCTGCCCTGGCCACGCAGCTCACCGAACTGGCGCAAATGTACGCCCGTGGCCGCTACGGTCCCGCCGCCATCCCGCTGCGCCGCTTTGAGCAGGCGGCACGGCTTCTGTAAACTTTCATCCCCCTGTCATACAACCGCCAGCCCCGTGTCACTCAGGGGAAATGAATGGACCGCGAACTCGCCGCCAATCTCGAAAGCCTGCACCCGGACGCCTTTGGCTGGGCGCTGCACTGCTGCGCAGGCGACCCGGAACGCGCGCAGGACGTGCTGCAAAACGCCTACCTCAAGCTCGCCGCCGGACATGCCCATCACGATGGTCGCGCGGCCTTCAAGACCTGGTGGTTCGGCATCATTCGGCTGACGGCGTTCGAGGAGTTTCGTCGCCTGCGCTACCACGACTCTTTGGTGGGTCGGCTACTCGCGCAGCTCACCGGGGACGACCACGATCCACGGCCCTCGCCCGTGCGACAGTTGGAGCTGGACGAGCGCAGCGCGCAGCTTCGCGCCGCACTGGCGCAACTGCCCGCTCGGCAGGCGGAGGTGCTGCATCTCGTGTTTTATCAAGACCTCACGCTCGCGCAGGCCGCCGCGGTCATGCGCGTGACCCTCGGCAGCACACGCCAGCATTACGAACGCGGCAAGGCGCGTCTGCGCGGGCTGCTGCAAACCGACACCAACCATGAATGACGAACGCGAACCAGAACTGCGCGCCCGCTTCGCCCAGCAGCGCGAGGCTGAGCATAAATCCGCGCCGATATGGAACCCGCGCTGGCTGGAGGCACCACGCCCGCGCCGCACGCCAGTCGTGCGCTGGGCCTTCGCCACGCTCGTGGTAGTCTGCTCCGCCCTCGCGCTTTTCCATCAACCGCAAGGCCGCCTCGCTGATCTCCCGCCGTTGTTCGATCAGCCGCACGGCCCGCTGTTTGCCGATCTCTCACCATCTTCCTCCGACTTTCTCCTTCCAACCCACCTCATCCTCCACATCCCATGAAACACATCCTCATCATCCTCGCCATCAGCGTCACCGCATTCGCCGGTTCGGATCAATTGCTAAAGTCGGGTCTCATCCACCCGGACATCATCCAGCAGATCAAGCCTGAGCTGCAGCTCACGGCGGATCAGGAATCCAAAATGAGCGCCATCATCAGCGAGGCGCGCTCGCAGGGCGAACCCGTCGAAAAAACGGCCAAAGAGCAGCAGCAGGCCCTGCAAACCATGCTGCGCCAGCCTGAAACCACCGCCGATGCCGCCAGTGCGCAGCTCGCCAAAGTCCTGGAGTCGGAGGCGACGGTCAAACAGCTCCAACTGCGCACGCTCATCACCCTGCGGGATGTTTTGACGCCGGAACAGCAGAGGAAGGCGCAGACGCTCAGTGTGCCAAAGGTAGCAGCCAAATCGGAGCTTGAGGCCCAGGTCATGGCGAAGGCCAGCAAGCTTCGCGCCGTCGTGGACAGCCTCGGCGAGAAGCCCACGGAGGCAATGACACAGCGCGGTGCCGAGATCGAGGATCTGATGAAAAGCGGCGACCTCAAGGCCGCCGAGGCAGCGCTCGACAAGCTAATCGCCGACACCGGCCTGAACGAGCCTGAGGAGAAAAGCGAAGCCCCCGACTTCTCCAAGTACGAACCCGGCAACACCGACCTCGAAACGCTCAAGCAGCGCCTTGAGGATGTGAAGGCAGACGCGCAGTCCGTCATCTCGATCCCGCTCATGCGTCAGTTCTTGAAGGCGAAGGAAGCCCTGGAAACTGCCAAGGCCGCCGAGGATGTCGCCGCCATCGGCCGAATCCTGACCTGGGCGGAAGGCGTGCTGGCAGAGAGCAAGTAACCTTTGCCGTCCATGCGCCCTCTACTCCTCTGCCTATCCTTCCTCACGACCGCAAACGCCCTGAGCCCGGATGAGGCAGAGGCACGTCTGCGCATGGCCTTGCAGATTGCCCGCGAACGCAATGACCGCAGTCTCGTCGCGCAGGTCGAGGCGCTGGGCCATGAGTTCAAGGCCGGGCTGCCTGCGGATGGCGTCGAGCGTCTGCGCTTCCTCGAATCTGCCGTCGGCATTGATCCAGGCGGCTGGTCAATGGCCGGGCAGCCGTTGTTTCATCCGACAACGGCGATGAAGGCAAAGCAGCCGGAGCTGGCGGCGAAACTCGCTGCCGCGATGCAGAGCGATGACGCAAACTCTGTGTGTGCTGTGACGCAGGAAATGCTGGTCGTGCTGGGGGATCAGGCCGGTGTGCCAGATGGACGCCGTGCCGGGCGCAAGCCAGAACCCCGCACGTTGTCAGAAGCCGTGGCGGTGAAGCTCTTTGTCGAGGCTTTACAAAGCGAAGGCCGCGCCGTGCGGCAGCTCACGGAGGGCAAACCGCTGCCGGATCAGATGCTGCGGCTGTATGCGGATGTGCTGAACGGGCTAACGATCATCCGTCCCTTCGCTGAAAAGCATCAGCCAGACACGCTGAGTGATCTGGATAAGCTAACAAACGGTGTGGCGAAAATCCTGACGACCATGCAGCAGCCGGAGGGCCATTTTCCCTTCCCCGACCTACGCGGCAAAAACATCCGCTTTGGCGACATGATCGAAAAACAACTGCGCGCCAGCAAGGTCGAGGCACGCGACGGCTGGATCGTCACCGCAGACCCCGATGGTGGGACGCAGTTCGACACGGGCGTGTGTGGCACCGCGCTACTGTTAGCGGGCCAGCTTCATGGCAATGAAACGTGGAAGAAGGCAGGACTGCGTGCCGCCGACTGGGCGCTGGCGCAGAGGTGCTGCGCGAACTTCAATTACAACGCCTTTTCAGTCTCGCTGCTGGCGCACGCCTTCCGCCTCACCAGTGAAGCCAGGTATCTCGACGGCGCGCTGAAAAAACTTCGCGTCGGCGTCGCCCCTGGTCAGGCACCGAACGGCCGCTGGATGGATGCGCACAACGCGCGCACGGTTTATCACGTCATCATCGTGCGCGCGCTGGGCGATCTGGGAACCGCCCTGCCCACAGACCGCAAGGCCGAGCATGCAGAGCTGGATGCCAGCGCACGTCCGGCAATCAAGGCGCTGCTGGATGAATTCGATGCGATGGGCCTGACGGTGGAGGCTCTGCCGGAGTTGCAAACACTAGCGGCGCTTTATCCCGATAATGAACGCCTGAAGACCGCCGTGAAGGTCATGACTGGCAGCCTGATCGCCAAATGCACAGACGGGAAGCGGGTGAAGATGGGGGCCGCAGTGGCGCAACTGGCAGCAGTCGCGCGGACACAGCCCTGACACCACGCCTTTGCAGGCGCGGCTACTGCGCTACAGGCGCGGCTACAGCTTCACAGTGAACTCGTCCTTGTCGGTCACGCTTTCGGCGAAGGCCACGAGAAGCTGAATGACCTGCTCCACATCCCGCAGGTCGGCCATTTCCACCACGCTGTGCATGTAGCGCAGCGGCAGGGAGACCAGCGCGCTGGGGATGCCGTGCTGCTGAGTGAAGATCACGTCCGTGTCCGTGCCGGTGTAGCGCGACGAGGACTCATGCTGCAAAGGAATCTTCTTCGCTTCGGCGACCTCGATCAGCCGCTGCACGACCGCGACATGATTGGCACTGCCATGCGTCAGGCTCGGGCCGCCGCCCAGCTTCACCTCCCCGTGTTTCTTCACATCAACACACGGCGTGTCGGTGCCATGTGTCACATCCAACACCACGGCCACATCCGGCATCAGGCGGTGCGCGGCCATCTTCGCCCCGTTGCCGCCGATCTCCTCCTGCACAGCATTCATGGCGATCACCGTGGAGGCCACGCGCGTCTTGCGTTTGCTGAGACGGGCGATGACCTCGGCGATGATGAAGCCGCCGATGCGGTTGTCGAGCGCACGGCCTACCAAACGATGCTCTCCCAGCTCCTCCACCGTGTCCGCATACACCGCCGGATGCCCGACGCGGATGCCTGCCTTTGCCACCTGGGCGGAGCTTGTCACGCCGATGTCAATCCACAGCTCATGCACCTTGGGCACCTTTTCGTCCTCCTTGTCACGGATGTGGATGGCGATGTTGCCGATGATGCCGCGCACCGTTCCTTTGTCGCCGAGGATGTCCACCCGCCGCCCACGCGCCGTGGCCGCATCGCTGCCGCCGACACGGTCCACGCTGATGAAGCCATCCTTGCTGATGTACTTCACCATGTAGCCGATCTCATCCGCGTGGGCCTCAAACATGACGCGCTTTGGCTTCTTCCCCGCGCCGTCAAGCGTAGCCCAGGCGGTGCCATACGCATCGCTCTCCAGCCGGTCGGCAAACGTGCGCGTGTAGTCCGCCCATTTGCGCTGCCCGCGCACTTCAAAACCCGTCGGGCTGGGGGTGGAAAGAAGATCGAGAAGGAAGGCTTTGGAGGCGGGTGTCATGGCTTGAAGTTCATACTGAAAATCCTGAAAATCTTGTTATTCCTGTTAAAAAGCAGGCCGCGCTCCTTCCTCACCTCGGCACCACAGCCAAATAGTTCCGCACCGTGCTCCAGCCGGGCCGGGAAATCTCTTGTCCATTTGCCAGCCGCGCATAAAGGGCGGAGGAATGTCCGCCATCCAGATTCAGCGCACGCTGCACCTGCATGTCTGGCAGCAGGCCCGGACTCGCCAGCAGATCTGCCATGCCGCCGAGCGTCGTCGAGCGCACCACGCCGATGGCCCATGCGCGCTTGCCATCGGTAGCCACAAAGGTGCGCGCCGCCTTCTTCACGCGGTTCAGCCCCGCCACTGGCAGTCCGCCATCCACCAGGCGCGGGCCGCATTGGATCATGTCCGTCACGCCGCGCTCGCCAAGAAACTCACTGTTCCACACCAGATACGGCTCCTGCCCGACCATCAGCACCGACCCTGACAGCAGCCTGTTCGTCATGAACTGCCCATGTCGCTGCCCGCTCGCAATGAAGATGCCCAGCGGCTGGAAGTCAGGATGGAAAAATCCCCCGTTTACTCCAGCCAGGGCACCAGACTGGCGCATTAGCCCGCTGATCACACCGCCGCCGCCCTGAGACCCAGGCTGGTCAACGACACGCAGCACGCACTGACGGCTGTCAAAGACCACCACCTGCACCTCCGCAGCCCCCTCCGCGCTGTGGACCTGGAACTCATCTAGCTTCACCCCCAGCGGCAAAGTCTGCGTCCGCACCCCACCCGCGCGCTGCCATGTCGCTGGCGCACTGGCAGTATAAACAGGGGTCGGTGGCGCTGCTGGAGCCGCATGAGTCTGCACCGGTGCCAGCACCTGCGGTGCCACTGGCTGGTTCTGGACACAGGCTCCCAGCAGGAAGGGCAGGGCGACAGTGATGGAGAGGAGCTTGGGTTGCATCAGCACGATTCTTCGCCTCAAACGATCCCCTTTTCCAGCATCCAGGCGCGCATTTCCGCCAGCGCCCGCGCACGGTGACTGAACTGGTTTTTCACTTCTGCAGGCAGCACGCCAAAAGTCTCACTGGCCCCCCGTGGCACAAACAAGGAATCGTAGCCAAAGCCGCCCTCGCCCTTCTCGTGCAGCAGCAGGTGCCCCTCCACCGTGCCATGCGTCACATGCAGGACATCCCCATCCCGCACCAGAGCCAGACAGCAGCGAAAGCGCGCGGCAAAGGTCTGTCCTGGATATACTGTCTGTGTATGCAGATTCTCCTTTAGCTTCGCGCGGTTCTGCGCATCCGTGGCCCCCTCTCCCGCATAGCGCGCAGACCAGACTCCAGGCGCGCCATTCAGCACATCCACCTCCAGGCCCGAATCATCCGCCAGCACCAGCAGACCCGGCAGCGCCGCACTGGCACCGAGTGCCTTGAGAATGGCATTCTCAGCAAACGTGGCCCCAGTCTCCTCCGGCAACGTCACGCCCGGATGATCCCGCAGGCCCTGCACCTGCCAGCCCTCCCCCAACATCGCGACGACTTCTTGGACCTTGTGGACATTTGAGGTGGCAATGACGAGTTGGGGCATGGATCAGCACTGAAAGAGATTCCGCCTGGGAAATCAAGTTGCCCCTGACACGCGCTGCATTACTATCCTCGTCCGCATAACATGCGCGACGCCGGGATAGCTCAGTGGTAGAGCAGTTGATTTGTAATCATCAGGTCGTCGGTTCAAATCCGACTCTCGGCTCCAGCAGCAGTGAAAACAGGCTGCGAAGTTCGAAATCTGATTCCGGGACTTCCGCACCAGCCCGCCCTTCAGTCCTCCTCCCACTCCTCCATCAGCCGTGCCAGCTTACGCTTCAGACCCACCTTGGCAGCGGCAGACATGCGATCTATGAAAAGGACACCGTTGAGGTGATCCGTCTCGTGCTGGAAGGCGCGGGCCAGCAACCCATCCGTCTCCCAGGTCTGGGTTTCCCCGGCAAGCGTCTGAAAGGTGATCTTGAGCTCCGCGCTGCGCCGGATGTCGCCACGCAAGCGGGGAAAGCTCAGGCAGCCTTCCTCATCAGTCTCCTTGTTCTTACCCAATTCCAGCCGGGGATTGAGAAAAATCACCGGCATGTGCTCTGGCATCACGGCGGGTTGGCCGTTAATGCGCAAAAAGCTTATGCACTGGGGATTGTGCGACACATCAATTACGGCGAGCTGCACATCCACGCCGACCTGCGGTGCCGCGAGGCCGACACCGTTCGCAGCACGCATTGTCTCTAACATGTCCGCAGCGAGTTGACGCATCGCCTCCGTGACCTCAGTGATAGGACGGCATTTGGCGCGGAGAACAGGTTCAGGATAGCGGACGATGGGCAGGACCATGAGGTGGCAGAGGGTGCGAGCCTCTTTTGAACAGAATTGGCGCAGTTCGCAAAACATCTTTCCAAAAACACACACACACCGAAAATCCACCCGATGATCCTGGCCCCCTGTACGGATTACCAACAAGCGCCTGGCATATCATTCCGGCGACGCAGCCGACGTTACTTCCCGTCGAAGTGCTTCTC
>Ga0247836_1003405_pt1 | contig 21427 bp, 18 predicted proteins | sample LaCruzMarch2015__4_FD_187116 | JGI IMG/M metagenome (GOLD analysis project Ga0247836, IMG submission 187116) | Freshwater microbial communities from meromictic Lake La Cruz, Castile-La Mancha, Spain - LaCruzMarch2015_14m | ecosystem: Environmental > Aquatic > Freshwater > Lake | place: Spain... | reverse complement strand
CGGCGCATCCCTCCGGGCCTGCGGCGGCTTACGCGAGGCTCGGCTGGATGCCGAGCCATCGCGGCTCGGGGCAACCTTGGCTTGCCCCGCAGCCGCGGAAGCGAAAATCGGCAGGATGCCGATGTTTCGCGCTCAATTTAGCTCGCGGCGTCGAGATACGGATCTTGGCTCATCTGGATGTGCGCCTCGGCCCGCTGCCGTTCCACGTATTCCAAGAGCCGCCGCTGCCGGATGTGTCGCGCCTCGATCCGCTGCTGAGCCTGCTTGTAGATCCGCAGCGCCCGCTCCGACGCCGTGCCCACGAACGATTCGAGCCGCTTCACGACCCGTTTCGCACGGGCCGGGCCGAAGCCGCTCACGAGGATATCGTCGTCGAGCGACACATACTGCCGCCACGTGCCCGGGTCGCCCTGCCGGCCGCAGCGGCCGATCAGCTGCCGGTCGATCCGCGCCGAGTCGTGCAGTTCTGTGCAGATCACGTGCAACCCGCCGATGTCGTAGACGCCCTCCCCGAGTTTGATGTCGGTGCCGCGGCCGGCCATGTTCGTCGACACGGTGATCTGGCCGCGCTGGCCCGCCTGCGACACGATCTCGGCCTCACGCTCGACCTGCCGCGCGTTGAGCACGGTGTGGGGCAGCCCTGCCTCCGTGAGCATCCGCGAGAGGGTCTCCGACTTGTCGATCGACCGCGTGCCGATCAAGACCGGGCGGCCGAGGGCATACATCTCCTGCACCTCGGCGACGATCCGCTGAAACTTGTCGGCGAGATCGGCGCAGATCACGGGCGGCAGCCGCTTGCGGACGGCCGGGCGGTTTGTCGGCACCGTGGCCACGGCCACGTCGTAGGTGCGACTGATTTCGCCGGCGCTCGTGGCGATGGTGCCCGTCATGCCCGCGAGGTGCGGCCAGCGGGCGAACAGATCCTGGATCGTGATCCGGGCCGCGTGTCCCGAGGGCACCGTCACCTCGATGCCCTCCTTCGCCTCGACCGCCTGGTGGAGGCCGTCGCGCCATGTCCGGCCCTCGGCCGAACGGCCCGTGAACTCGTCGATGATCACGATCTTGTCGTCGCGCACCACGTACTGGCGGTCGCAGATGAAGAACTGCCGCGCCTTGAGGGCCCGCTCGACGGCGTCGTAGAGTTCGAGCAGGCTCACGCCATCGAGGAGTGTCGGTCGCTCCTGGGCCCGCACGCGGCTTCGCCCGCGGCCCAAGAGTTCGCAGGTCTGCTTCTGCACGTCGGCCTCGAAGTCTTCGTCGCGCTCGAGCGAGTCTGCCGCCGTGGCAGCGAAGCGGAAGATCGCCTCCTGGACGGCCTGCGCCTCGCCCGGCGGCGAGGCGATGATCAGCGGCGTGCGGGCCTCGTCGATGAGCACGTTGTCGGCCTCGTCGACGAGGGCAAACCAATACGGCCGCTGGAGGAGCTGCGACGCGGTCGAGGCGGCCCGCCCGGTGAGCATCGCCCCGAGATCGGCCCGGCCCTCCGCAATCTCGCGGTTCATGAGCCGGTCCTTGAGGAAGTCGAAGCCGAATTCCTTGGCTGTGCCGTAGGTGACGTCGCAGGCGTAGGCTGCGCGCCGAGCGTCAAAATCCATCTCCGACTCGACGATCCCCACCGACAGTCCGAGTGCCTTGTAGATCGGCTCCATCCACTCGGCGTCGCGGCGGGCGAGGTAGTCATTCACGGTGGCCAGGTGCGCGCCCTTGCCGGCGAGCGAATACACGACGAGCGGAAGCGTGGCCACGAGCGTCTTCCCCTCGCCCGTCTGCATCTCCACGATCGCCCCGTGCACGAGGGCCACGCCGGCCAGGAGCTGCACGTCGTAGTGCCGCATCCCGATCGTGCGCCGGCCGGCCTCGCGCGTGGCGGCGAAGCTCTCGACGATCAGCGTGTCGATCGGTTCACCGGCCTTGGCCCGGTAGGAGAGCGAACGCGCCAGCCGTCTCAGGGCCGCATCGCTCAAGGCCTCCATCTCGGCCGCGAGGTCGTCGACCTGCTCCACGACCTTCCACGTGGAGCTCGTGATCGCGGAGCGTTTCGGTCTGAGCCAGTCGAACATTGCGGCGCCTGCAAGAGAGCCCTCACGATACCACGCGTGGCATGACGCTCCAGGAACACGGCCCGCGAGCCGCTCGCCCCCCGGGGCAGCGGGCCCGGAGGGCCCGCCACTTGCCGTTGACTGGCGATGCGTCCTGTGTGAGCCTAGAGCCGGCTGAACAGCTCTTCACGGTCTGCCTGGTCTGCATGAATCGCCTCGCGTGTCTCGTCGTGACGTTCGGAGCCGGCCTCGTGGCGGAAAGGCTGCCGGTGCGCGCGGACGACGCCCTCGCCACCGCGCCCCGGGAGGTTGCCGCCGACGGCACGGTATCGGTCGTCGTCGATCCGCCGGCAGCGCCGCCGGCCACCATCGCCGCTGCAGCGTCCGCCCCCGACGCGTCGCACGCCGCCACGCTCCTCGGCACGTTGCTCGAGCCGGCCACTCGCGCCTCAGGCGGCCCCCTGCCCGACCGCCCGTTGCCCCTGCTCGAGGCACTCGAACGGTCGGGCGATCGCACCCGCCGGCTCTGGATCACGCAAGCCTATTGGAAAGTGGCCGCCGCATGCGCTCGGCTGAAGCAGGCCACGGTGGCCGTCGAGCGGCTGGACCTCGTCGCCCCCGGAGCCGCGGGGCACGACCGCGCCGTGCTCGATGCCCTCGCCGCCGAGGCGCGGTCGGAGCGAGCCGAGGCTGAGGCTTCGCTCGTCGCCGCTCAACAGGAGCTCGTGGACCTCGTCAGGCTTCCCGTGGGCGAGCCTCTGCCGTGGCCGGTCGATCGACCGCTCGCCATGGCCTACCAGACACACTTCGACACGATCTTCGCCGCCCGGGCGGCCACCGGCCGTGTGCGGGCGATCCATCGCATGCTGCCCTCGCGCCACGAGGCGCTCGAAGCCCGAGCTGCCGCAGTGCGGGCTGCGGCAGAAGCATTCTCGCTCGCGGAGATCGAGCATGCCAAAGGAAACCTGCCGATCGAGGCGGTCGCGGCGGCCCAGGCGCGGCTCGGCACGCAGGAGCGGGCGTTCATCGACGACGTGCAGATCTACAACAACGAGATCGCCGAATACGTGATGGCCGTCGGAGATTTCTCGGTGCCCGACGAGCGCTTCGCGGCGATGCTCATCGGCACGCCGATCCCCTGGCGTCAGCAGCCGGCCGTCGTCGCCGTTGGAGCCACGGCCGAGGTCCCGCCGCCGCCGGCCCCGACGCAGCCCGCGGTCGCGGTGCCGCCGCCCGTGTTCATCCCACCGGCCGGCGTGCAGGCTCCGCCGCTCGCGGTGCCGGGTGCGCCGGCGATCGTGCCATGACGGTCTCGACCCCGGCCGCAGTGCCCGCCGTGCGGCCGCTCTCGATCGGCCCCGTCGTCGTCGATCCGCCGGTGCTCCAAGCCCCGATGGCCGGCTACACGAACTTCGCCTACCGCCAGGTGGTGCGCGAATTCGGCGGTGCCGGGCTGCTCGCCACCGAGATGATCGCGGCCCGCGGCGCGCGGTGGCTGGAAACGCATCGCGGCGAAAACCCCGACCGCCTGTGGGGCGTGCGAGACGAGCCGCGGCCGCTCGCCGTGCAGATGTGGGACAACGACCCCGAGAATCTCGCCGCGGTGGGCCGCCGGCTGGCGACAGACTTTCAGGTCAGCGTGGTCGATCTCAACTTCGGCTGTCCGGTGCGACAGGTCACGGTGAAGGCCCACAGCGGTTCGTGGCTCCTGCGCGACCCGGCCCGCGTGGGGGAGATCGTGCGCCGGGTCGTGGAGGCCTGCGACGGCACGCCCGTCACGGCCAAGATCCGGCTGGGCTGCGCCGACACCTGCCGCACGGCCGTCGAGGTCGCGCAGCGCATCGAGGAGGCCGGGGCCTCGTGCCTCACGGTGCACGGCCGCGTGGCCGCGCAGTTTTTTTCCGGCCGCGCCGACTGGGAGGCGATCGCCGCGGTGAAGCGCAGCGTGTCGCGGCTGCCGATCGTCGGCAACGGCGACATCGACTCGGCGGAGACGGCGGTGGCCAGGCTTCGAGACCACGGGCTCGACGGCGTGATGATCGCCCGCGAGTCGCTCGCGAAGCCGTGGATCTTCGCGCAGACCGCCGCGCTCTTGCGCGGTGAGCCCAAGCCGCCCGACCCATCGCCCGCGGAGCAATACGACCTCGTGCTCCACCACTACGATCTCGTCTGCCGCCGCTTCGGCCCCGACCGTGGCACGCTCCTGATGCGGAAGTTCGCCTGCTCCTATGCCCAGGGGCTGCCCGGGGCGCGCGAGTTTCGCGGCCAGGTGTCGCGGGTGCTCTCGCAGGGGGAGTTTCTGGACGTGATGCGGAAGACGTTTCCAGGAAGTCCGGCCCGAAGGGATTTTTCGCAGCCCGGCTTGTCGAAAATCGGGGGCGCGCTATAACTCATGCATGAGCACTTCGAGTCTCACATCGGCCCCCATCGCGCGGAGTTCTGACGCCGCCCTCCTGGACAGGCTCCGGATGGAAGGGAGTTCGGGCATCGGCGACTTGGCCGCAGCGCTCGGCGTCACGGCCACGGCCGTCCGCCAGCGGCTTGAGCGGCTCATGAAGGCAGGTCTCGTGGAACGCGCGGCGCATGAGCGGGCCGCCGGCCGCGGCCGCCCTGCCCATCACTACAGTCTCACCGACAAGGGCCGCCGCAGTGGCGGCGATAATTTTCGCGACCTCGCCCTCGTGCTCTGGCGGGAGGTGCGGGCCGTCCGCGAACCGGAAGTCCGCCGCGGGCTGCTGGCTCGAATCGGCGCCGCGCTGGCCCACGAATACCGCGACCGGGTCGCTGGGCCCACGCCCGAGGCGCGGCTGCGCGACGTCGCGGGGCTGTTCGGCGAACGGCGGCTGCCGTGTGCGGTCGATGCCGGTGCTTCCTCCGGGGGCCTGCCCGTGCTCACGACCTACGCCTGCCCGTACCCAGATCTGGCCGAAGAAGACCGAGGCATCTGCGCCGCCGAGCGGGTGATGCTCGAGGAACTCGTCGGCGTGCCCGTAAAGCTGTCGGAATGCCGGCTCGACGGCGGCTCGTGCTGCCGATTCACCGCGGGCGAGCCAGTCCCGGCGGTCGCTTCAGCAGCCCTTGAAAACCCGGGCGTTGCAGCATCGAATGCCGTGCGGTTTCCCTTGCAGACCATCCAGGAGAGTGCTCCATGACGCAGCCCCTTGCCACCCCGAAGCCTTGGATCGAGGGCCGGTTCGAAGAAAACATGGTCCTCACGACCGTCGAGCAGGCGATCAACTGGGCCCGTCAGTCGAGCATCTGGCCGATGACGTTCGGCCTGGCGTGCTGCGCCATCGAAATGATGGCCGCGGGTGCCAGCCGCTACGACCTCGACCGCTTCGGCGCCGGTGCCTTCCGGGCCACGCCCCGCCAGGCCGATCTGATGATCGTGGCCGGCACAGTGACCTACAAAATGGCCAGCCGTGTCCGCCGGCTCTACAACCTCATGCCCGATCCGAAATACGTGATCGCGATGGGAGCCTGCACCACCGGTGGCGGGCCGTACTTCAAGTGGGGCTATCACGTCGTCAAGGGCGTGGACCTCGTCGTGCCGGTCGATGTGTATGTGCCCGGCTGCCCGCCGCGTCCGGAAAGCCTGCTCGAAGGGCTGATGCGGATTCAGGACAAGATCCAGGGGCAGCGGATCGCCAAGCGGAAAGACGGCGCCGGCAAGATCGACGATGAGCTGCCCGTGCCGCACCACTCGGGCTACGTCGTCTCCCCCGTGGGCGACGGCCAGCTCGTGTTCGATCACCAGAAGGTTCAGGCCTGATTCGGCAGCATCCAGCCAAGGAAGAAACGCACGACATGACCACCCCGGCAGCGCTCGGCGAAAAACTCGTCGATCAAAAACTCGTCATCAAAGGTCTTCACGTGGCCGTCGATGGCCAGGAGATCTTGAAGGGTGTCGATCTCGCGATCGGCCGCGGCGAGGTGCACGCGCTGATGGGACCCAACGGCTCGGGCAAGAGCACGCTCGGTTATGCGATCATGGGCCATCCATCGTATGAGGTGACGGCCGGCTCGATCGAGCTGGTGAAGGCCGATGGCAGCCGCCTGGACATCTTGGCGATGGAGCCCGACGAGCGGGCCCGGGCAGGAATCTTCCTGGCGTTTCAGCGGCCGATGTCGATCCCCGGCGTGCGGGTGGCCGACTTCCTGCGCCATTCGGTCACGAACGTCCGCAACCCCGACCGCAAGGAAGGGGAAGAGCTGATGCCGATGCGGGAGTTTCGCGACGAGCTCAAGAAGAAGATGGCCGAGCTGTCGATGGACCCGGAGTTTGCCCGCCGCTACGTCAACGACGGCTTCTCCGGCGGCGAGATGAAGCGGGCCGAGATTCTCCAGCTGGCGATGCTGCGGCCGAAGTTTGCGATCCTCGACGAGACCGACAGCGGCCTCGACGCAGACGCGGTCCGCCTGGCCAGTGAGAGCATCGCCAAGATCGGCAGCGGAGGCGCTCCGGGCGGTGCGGAGATGGGCATCCTCATCATCACCCACCACGAACAACTCCTGGAACACAACATTCCGCTCAAGACCCACGTGATGCTCGGCGGGCGGATCGTGGAATCGGGTGGCCCTGAACTCGCCGCCGAACTCCACAAGAAGGGCTACGAGCGGATCCGCGCCGCCTATCCGGAGGCCGCCGCGGCCGAGAAGGCGATGGAGAAGTCGACCGAGCCCGTTGGCGCCTGACGCACACCACCCACCCACAGAAGGCAGCACCATGTCCACAGCCCTCGACACCTCGTCCTCCGCCCTTGGCGAGATCAACAAGTACGACTTCCGCACCGACTCCCCGGCCGTCTTCAAGGCCCGCAAGGGCGTCGACGCCGAGATCGTCACCCAGATCTCCGAGATGAAGAAGGAGCCGGCGTGGATGCGCGACTTCCGCTTGAAGTCGCTCGAGATCTTCGAGTCGAAGCCGATGCCGTCGTGGGGCGGCCAGCTGGGAATCGACTTCCAGGACATCTACTACTACCTCAAGCCCACTGACCACCAGGGCAAGACCTGGGACGACGTGCCCGATGCGATCAAGCAGACCTTCGACCGGCTGGGCATTCCGGAAGCCGAGCGGAAGTTTCTGGCCGGCGTGAAGGCGCAGTTCGAGAGCGAAGTCGTCTACGGCTCGCTCCAGGAAGACCTCGCCAAGAAGGGCGTGATCTTCACCGACACCGACACCGCCGTCCGCGAGCACTCCGACCTGCTCCGCGAATACTTCGGCACGGTCATCCCACCCACCGACAACAAGTTTGCCGCCCTCAACTCGGCGGTCTGGTCGGGCGGCTCGTTCATCTACGTGCCCAAGGGGGTGAAGATCGAGTTTCCGCTGCAGGCCTACTTCCGCATCAACGCGGAGAGCATGGGGCAGTTCGAGCGGACGCTGATCATCGTCGATGAAGGGGCCCAGGTGCACTATGTCGAGGGCTGCACGGCGCCGATGTATTCGACGGAGAGCCTCCATTCGGCTGTCGTCGAGATCATCGTCAAGAAGCACGGCCGCTGCCGCTACACCACGATCCAGAACTGGGCCAACAACATCTATAACCTCGTCACGAAGCGTGCCATGGCCTACGAGGGGGCCCTGATGGAATGGATCGACGGCAACCTCGGCAGCCGGTTGACGATGAAGTATCCAGCCGTCTATCTGATGGAGCCGGGTGCCCGAGGCGAAATCCTCTCGATCGCCTTCGCCTCGGCCGGCCAGCATCAAGATGCGGGTGCAAAGATCGTTCACGTCGCCCCGCATACGAGCGGCCGGATCGTGTCGAAGAGCATCTCCAAGAACGGTGGGCGGGCGAGCTACCGCGGCCTCGTGAAGGTCGAGCCGGGTGCCAAGAAGAGCAAATCGAGCGTGGTCTGCGACGCCCTGATTCTCGACGACAAGAGCCGCAGCGACACCTACCCCTACATCGAAATCGAGGAGCAGGACGTGTCTGTCGGGCACGAGGCGAGCGTCTCGAAGATCGGCGAGGAACAGCTCTTCTACCTCATGAGCCGCGGTCTCTCCGAGGCCGAGGCGAGCACGATGATCGTCGGCGGGTTCATCGAGCCGCTCGTGAAGGAGCTCCCGATGGAATACGCGGTGGAGATGAACAAGCTCATCCAGCTGCAGATGGAAGGGTCGGTGGGCTGACGATGACCGCTGCCACCGCTCCCGCCACCACGGCCGCGGGATTCGACCGCGATGCCCTCGAACACCTGATCGCCACCGAGTCGATGCCCACCTGGGTGGGCGACAGACGCCGCGCCGCCTTCGAGGCGTTCGCCTCGCTCGGCCTGCCCGACCGCCGCAGCGAAAACTGGATGCGGACCGATCTGCGGCTCTTCAAGCCCAAGGCTTGGGGCCTGCGTTCGCGAGCTGCGACCACAGCCGCTCCTGCCGGCCTCCTCGCTGAGGCGATCACCTCGGGCGTCGTAACGGCAGACACGTTCCTCGACCAGCCCCGCCAGCCGGCGGCCGACACCTCCCTTGCCGGCAGGCTCGTGTCGCTCGACGGGCACGTGATCCACGAGGAGTGTGATCCCGCGCTCGCCACACAGGGCGTGGTGTTCGGCTCGGCCGAGCGGGTGCTTGCCGAACGCGGCGCCGCGATCGAGCCCCACTGGTTCTCCGTGATCGATTCTCGCGCCGACTGGTTCGCGGCGGTGCACGCGGCGTTTCACCGGGCGAGCGCCGTGCTCTACGTGCCGGCCGGCGTGAAGATTCGTGAACCTTTGTCGGTCGTGGCGGCGATCAGCCCCGGTGGCGTCGACACGTCGCACGTGCTCGTCGTGCTCGGCGAAGGCGCCGAGGCCACGCTTCTCACCGAAACGGCCGGCGGCGGCGATGCCGCGAACCCGGCCGGCGGCTTCCACTGCGGCGGCACCGAGATCGTGGTCGGCAAGGGCGCCTTCCTGCGGATGGTGAACCTGCAAAATTGGAATACGGGCGTATGGCACTTTGCCCGGCAGAAGGCGGTCGTCCACGAGAACGGCCGGCTGCAATGGACGCTCGGCGCACTCGGCAGCCGGGTGTCGCAGGTGGCGCAGGACGTGGCCCTGGCGGGCCGCCATGCAGACGCCCAGGTGAATGGTGTGATGTTCACCGAGGGCCGGCAGCACCTCGTCTACAACACGCTCCAGCATCACGAAGCGCCAGCGTGCAAGAGCGACCTGCTCTACAAGGGCGCCCTCCAAGATCGCTCGCGGCTGGTGTGGCGCGGCATGATCAAGGTGGACAAGGCAGCCCAGAAGACAGACGGCTATCAGCGCAACGACAACCTCATGCTCTCGGCCGAAGCCCGGGCGGATTCGATCCCAGGGCTCGAGATCGAGGCGGATGACGTCCGCTGTACGCACGGCGCGACGAGCGGCCGTGTGGACGCCGAGCAGCTGTTCTACGCTCAGGCCCGCGGGCTGTCGGCCGACGAAGCCGCCCGCCTCGTGGTGGCGGGGTTCTTCCAGCAGGTCTTCGACCGGATCACGATCGTGCCGGTGCGTGAGGCGCTCGCCCGTGCGATCGGCAGCCGCATCCGCAGGGTGTCGTGACGGCCATGACAGACTTCACCCGTGTCGCCGACGCCGCCGAAATTCCCGACCCGGGCAAGACGCTCGTGGAGGTCGCCGGGGAGATGATCGCGCTCTTTCACGTCGAGGGACGGTATTACGCCCTCGACGACATCTGCACGCATGACGGCGGCCCGCTCGCCGACGGCGAACTCCGCGACCACAAGATCGCCTGCCCGCGGCACGGGGCGAAGTTCGACATCCGTACCGGTGCGGCGCTGACGATGCCGGCCGTGCGGGCCACACGGGCACACGACGTGAAAGTCGAAGGGGATGGCGTGTGGGTGCGGCTGCGCGACGACGCCACGGCGCAGGGCCCTGCCGCGCATGCCTCGTCGACACCGGCGTCGACACCGGCCTCGGCAGCGGCGTCGGCCGGTGGATCGCCGGCCGCGACCACTGCTGCAGCGACGACTGGCACGCCCCCCACGGGAGCCCTCTCGGAAGACTCGATCCGTGAGATGCTCAAGGACGTCAAGGATCCGGAACTGTTCGTCAACATCGTCGATCTGGGCCTCGTATATGGCGTCACGCTCGAGCCGGCGGCCGACGCGTCCGGCAAACAGAAGATTGGCATCGACATGACGATGACGAGCCCGGCCTGCCCGGCCGGGCCGCAACTCATCGGCGACACGAAGCGGGTGCTTGCGGCCCATGCCGACGTGGCGGCCGTGGAGGTGCGGATCGTGATGGATCCCCCGTGGACGCCCGACCGGATGACCGAGGCGGCGCGGGATCAGTTGGGGATTTTCTGATTCGCGCGTCCCCGTAGGACAGACTTCAGCCTGTCACGCCCAACTCGTTGGCACCGGCTCGTGACTGCCCAGCCCCTCTCGCTTGACGTTCGCCTCGGCCCTCCCGGCCTCGGCTCACTGCGTGTCCGCTTCGCTTTCGCCATCCATGGCTGCGCTCGCTCCCACAGCCCGCTCGAGGGCATGGGCAGCCCCGAGCCTCCTCAACTGAATAGCCTGGGCACACACCGACGCGAGAGCCCGTGAAACTTCTCCTGTACGAATGGTGCTGCTCCGGTGGGCTGGCAGGTGGCAGCGCGCGTGGTGAGTTTGCCGGCATCATCGCCGAGGGGCGGGCGATGCTCGAGGCACTCGCCGCGGACGCCGGGCGTGATCACTCGCTCGATGTGGCCGTGCTCGTGGATGAGGCGCAAACGCTGACGCTTCCTGGTGAGGCACGCGTTCATGTCGTACCGGCCAGCGGTGAGCTCGATGCGCTCGTGGCTGCAGCCCACGAGGCCGACTGGACGGTGATCATCGCACCCGAGACGGACGGCATCTTGCGGTCGCGGGTCGCAGCCGTGCGGGCAGCCGGCGGGCGGGTGCTCGGGCCAGCCGATGCCTTCCTCGCGATCGCTGCCGACAAGCAGGCCACCGTGAATGCGCTCGCGGCGGCTGGCGTGCCCGTGCCGGCAGGGCGAGCACTCGCGGCCAGAGCAGCCGTGCCGGCGGAGTTTCACATGCCCGCCGTCCGCAAACTTCGCGATGGCGTCGGTTGTGAGGGTTTCGCACGCATCGACTCGACGGGCGACGCCGGCCCTGTGCCGATGCCCACGCGGCTCGAGGCCTTCGCCCCGGGCATGCCGGTCGGCGTGTCATGCATCTGTGGCCCAGGTGCGATCGAGTGCCTGCCGCCGCTGCGGCAGCGGTTCACGGCCGCCGAGCCGCTCCAGTATCTAGGGAGCGAGCCGCTCGAATCGCATGCCGCGGCCGACCGCGCCACGACGCTCGCCCGGCGCGCAGTCGCTGCCGTCGCGCACGCGGCCGGCGGCAGCGCCCCGGTCGGCTGGGTGGGAGTCGACATGATCCTGGGCGCCCGCGACGATGGGCGGGCCGACCGGGTGCTGGAGGTGAACCCTCGGCTCACGACGTCGTTCGTCTGGCTCGCCGCGGGCTCGCCGCGGAGCCTCGTGCGGACGATGCTCGACGGGGCGGCGGGCTCGCAGGTGCGCGATGGACAGAAGTGACGACCACTCGGCCGTGCTGGCCTTCGATATCGGGGGCGCGAACATCAAGGCGGCCGATGGCCTCGGGTGGGCCGCATCGGAGCCGTTTCCCCTCTGGCGGCAGCCTAACATGCTCGCCGAAACGCTCGCTCGGATCGTGGCCGCGCGACGTCCACGCCGGATCGTGGCCACGATGACCGGCGAGATCGCCGACTGTTTTCCGTCGCGCGAGGCCGGCGTCCGTCACATCGTGGCCACGGTCGAGGCGGCCGCTCGGGCATACGCGCCGCCAGCGACCATCGGCATCTACTGCACGGACGGAACGCTCGTCACGCCGGCAGCGGCGCATGAGTACCCCTTGAAAGCTGCCGCCGCGAATTGGCACGCGATGGCCCGGCTCGCAGCCGCCCATGCCGCTACCCTCCATGCCTTGGCGATCGACGTCGGCTCGACGACGACCGACATCGTGCCTCTCACGGACGGCGCGCTCGCCCCGCTGGCCTGCGACGACGTCGGCCGGATGGCGACGGGCGAACTCGTCTACACAGGCGTGGAACGCACGCCTGTGGCGGCGATCGTGCGTGCGCTCCCCTGGCCGGGCATGGGCCCCGGCCGCCGGCCGATCGCGAGCGAACGCTACGCCGACTCGCGCGACGTGTGGCTGCTGCTCGGAGGCATCCCGGAGGATGCAGCGGCGTCCGACACCGCCGATGGCCGGCCGGCCACGAAGGCCGCTGCCCGGCTGCGACTAACGCGGATGCTGCTCGCGGACCCCGAGACATTTTCCAGCACCGACGCACTGGCGGCTGCCGAGTGGTGCGCCCGGGCGCAGGCTCGCACTGTGGCCCGGGCCATCGACCGGGTGTCGCGATCGCTCGGCTGGCGGCCGACGAGCATCGTGCTCTCGGGCCACGGGGCCTGCCTCGCCCGCCGAGCGCTCGCGCACCTCGCCTGGCCGGTCGAGATGATCTCCCTGCCCGACCTGCTCGGGCCCGACGCATCGCGGGCGGCCTGCGCCCACGCGATCGCTCTCATCGACCAGGGGCTCCTGCCATGAGATCCACCTGGACGTGCGGCATGCTGCGCTCGACCGGCGCTCCGTCCCCGCGGGAAGTCATCAAGCTGGGCGGAAGCCTGCTGCTGCTGCCCGACTGGCCGACGCATGTGGCCGAACTCGTGCGCGAGCGTGCAGCGGAGCGGCCGGTGCTCCTCGTGGTGGGCGGCGGCGCGATCGTGGACGGCCTGCGCACGATCGACGCGGCCGCCCGACAGGATGCCCGGCTGATCCATCACCTGGCGATCGAGCTGATGGGGACGACGGCACGGCTGGTTGCCGACGCGATCGCGGTGCCGCTCGTGATGGAGCCTGCCCGGGCATCGGCCGCCGTGCTCGACACTCCCCGCTGGCTGGCATGCGAAGGCCGCCTCGCACGGCTGCCCGTCGGCTGGGAGGTGACGAGCGACTCGATCGCAGCGCATGTCGCCGCGGTCGTCAAGGCCGACCTACTCCTGGCGAAGCGCGTGCCGCCTCCCGACTCCACCCACGCCGAGCGGCTCGAATCACTTGTGCAGAGCGGCTGGATCGACGGCGGGTTTCCGCTCGCCGCCGCCGGGCTCACGCAGATCGCATGGGCGGCCCCGACGTCAGTCCCAGAACCAGGCGTCGGTCGGACGGCCGTCGAGCGCGGCGACGCGGGCCGCTGCTGAATCACCGGATTCGGTCGTATTGGAAGCGAATGCCCAGGGCTGAAACTGCACCCCGCCGGAGGCGCTCACGATCCAGTTCGTGCCCTTCTTGAATCCGGTGGCCACGGTCGACAGCGTCGCCGGGGCCTCGTAGGCGGGCAACGTGAGCCGCGTGGCGTCGACGAGGGGCGAAAGGTCGAGCCCCGCACGGCGGTCGAGCTGCCGGCCGTGAATCAGCGCGGCCACGACCGTGAGGTCGACGCAGTTCAACAGTTCCCCGAACACGGGCTGGCGGCGGGCCAGATCGTCGTAGTGTTTCGTCATGGCGGCACACCACGCCTGGGCGACCTTGTCGGCCGGGGCCTTGCCGCGGGACGGGACCCCGGCGGCGAAGATATCGCTCTCGGTGAGGCACTTCATGCGGCGGCCCGACAGCTGCCAGGCGAGCTCGTCGGGGTCGCGGGTGATCGGGTCATACTCGGCTTCGAGCCAGAACCGGGGCAGCGTGGCCCCGCTCGTGCCGCCGGCCGGCACCATCGAGAGGTAACTCGGCAGCGCGGCGACGCCCGACGGTTCGAGCCCCATGCCGATCCGCTTCATGCGGTAGTCGGCGGCGACGAGCACGCGCGCGATCCGGCTCTCAGCCGGCACGCCGCCCACGGTCACCTTCTGCGGGCCGAGTACGTTTTCCATCGTGCGGAGCGTGGCCTCGGGATTCGCGCCGATGCTCTTGAGGCTGCCCAGATACCGCTGCAGCTTCGTGACACCTTCGGGCGAGGGATCGATCGAGCAGCGCACGCCGCCCGACCGCACGGCGTCGATCGCCCGCAAGGCGGTCATCAGGTCTTCGAGCTGGAGCAGCGGCCTACCGCTCGCTGCGGCCACGACGTTTCCGGCCGGATCGATCACGGCTGCATCCGCCGGTCCGGCGAGGATCACATCGTGCCCGTCGGGATCCACGAACACATGGGTGATCCGTTCGAGACCGCCGAGAAAGACGACCTCCGCCGGCAGCGGCTTGCCCGTGGATGAGAATTCGTCGATCGCCTTGCACAGCCGCGCGAGCGACACTTTTCGGAGCGCTGCGGGCTTGCCGCCGACGCCGGCTCCCTGCGCGAGGACTTCGCGCCGCCGGGCCGCCAACTCCTGCGAGGCCTCCGGTTCGAGCGTGCGCACGATGCCATGGGCATCGACGGAGATACCGCCCACCGCCTGGCCACCGAAGCCCATGCCCATCTGAGCGCTCGCGGGAGCAGCCGCGGCGGCGACGAGCAGGATGGCGGAAACGATGGTGCGGGATGAATTGGCGATCGTCATCGGAAACCTCGAAAGCGCGACGAACTCGGGGTCGTGACGGCACAACCGCCGTCTCACGGATGGTAGTGGGCCCCCCTGCCCCGTCGCAAACCCGTTTCCCGGCCTGAAAACCGGGTTTTCCCCGCTCTCCCCAAACGGCCCGTTCTGATGCATGATGCAGGTGGAGAAACCGACCGCGTGCGTCCCCCGGCCTATCTGCTCATCCGTGACCCCCAGGGCGGCGAATCCGTCGCCCGGCTCGTCGCCGGACAGCGGCTCACGCTCGGCCGCGCTCCCACGAACCACGTCGTGATCCACGACGAACGGGCCAGTCGGCTGCACGCCGAGATCATTCCCACGGCGGCGGGCTGGTCGATTCGTGATCTGGCCAGTCGCAACGGGACGTTTCTCGGCGCAGTGCCGCTCACCGCCGAGCGGCTGCTCGCCCCCGGCGACATGGTGTCGATCGGCCTGGTGGAGCTCACGTTCTGCGAGGGCGATCCGCCGTCTGCACTGACCGGAACCGCCGAACTCGAGGCGACCTCGTCCGGCACCACGTCGGCGGAGTTCGAACGCTGGCAGGCGGCGATCACCCACCGTCGCACCCACAGCCGGCTGCTCGACGTCATCCGCGAACCGGGCGAGATCGTGCCCCGTGTCGGCCGTGCCGCGGCCGAACTCTGCCGGCTCGCCTTCGCGCTCGGCCGGGCCGCCGACGCCCGGGCGATCGCCCGGCTCGCCCTCGACTCCGCCCTTCAGGGTGTGGAGGCGACGCGCGGCGCGGTGTTCCTGCCGGCGGGTATCGCAGCCGGGCAACCGAACGCGTCTCCCGCAGCATTGGAGCCATTCGCAGCGACGCCGTCCGAATGGATCGACGAAGCCGGACGCCTCGAGGGTGTGATCGCCACAGTGCTGCGAACCGACGAGGCGATGCTGGCCTGCGATGCCCATCCTGCCGATGGCTCCACGAGCCTGTCGGCGCCGATCCGCACCGGGGGCCGGGCCATCGGCGTGATGCACGTCGAAGTGCCCGCAACCGCCCGGCAGGCCACGCCCGACGATCTCGAATTCATGATGGCGGTGTGCGACGCTCTCGGCGTCGCGGTGGAAAATCTGTCAGCCCGTGAAATCCTCTCGAGCCGGCTGGCGAGCACGGCCGACGAGAACGAGCGGCTCAAGCGTCGGCTGGGCGAGGAGTCGCGCATGGTGGGCGAGAGCCCCGTGCTCGAAGCCATCAAGGGACAGATCGGCCGAGTCGCCGGCACACGGGCCACGATTCTCGTGCGCGGTGAGAGCGGCGTCGGCAAGGAACTCGTGGCCCGGGCGATCCACGACGCCAGCGACCGGCGCAACGGCCCCTTCGTGTGCATGAACTGCGCCGCACTGTCCGAGACGCTTCTCGAAAGCGAGCTCTTCGGCCACGAGAAGGGCGCCTTTACCGGCGCCACCGAGCGCAAGGCCGGAAAGTTCGAGACGGCCCACAAGGGCACGCTCATGCTCGACGAAATCGGTGAGATGAGCCCGGCCATCCAGGCCAAGTTTCTCCGGGTGCTCGAAGGGCATCCCTTCGAGCGCGTCGGCGGCAGCACCCGCGTGCAGGTGGACGTGCGCGTGGTGGCCGCGACCAACCGCGACCTGGAGCAGGCCGTGGCAGCCGGTGAATTCCGCCGCGATCTCTACTTTCGGCTCAAGGTCGTGGAGATCCTCGTGCCGCCACTGCGCAAGCGTCCCGAAGACATCGAGCCCCTCGCCCGCCACTACCTGCAGCGCTTCGCCACCGAAGCCAGCCGGCGAGTTCGCGACTTCACCCCTGCCGCCCTCGAAGCACTGCAGGGCTACCACTGGCCGGGCAACATCCGCGAGCTCCGCAACATCGTCGAGCGCGCCGTGGTGCTCTCCGCCGATGAGCTGATCGACGTTCACGAACTGGCGCTCAGCCAACTCTCCTCGGCCGGCGAGACCGGCCGAAAGTCAGGCGAGCGGCCCTCGCCATTCGTCCCCCTCACGCTCGACGAGCTCGAGCAGCGGCACGTGCAGGCGACGCTCGCCGCCGTCGGCGGCAACAAGACGAAGGCCGCGACGATGCTCGGCATCGAACGCTCCACGCTCGACCGCAAACTCGCCCGCTGGGCAAAACAGGACGGCTGACGCACCGTGTGGATCAAGCGTCCCGCTTGCCAGGCATCCCATTGGGGGTAGGTGATAACGACCCGCATTCGGAGCCGGCGGTACGCTGCTTCATCGCCGAGGGCGATCGCTAGTCCCTTCTCAACTGTGATGGTGCGCTCGGTGGAAGCCGCGTATCTGCCCGTCGGCTCTTCCGCATCGCACCGACCGACTCCGCCGAAAGTCCTGGGCGCCTACGAGTTGGGGAGGCGAGGGGCTGCCCCGAGCCGGCGCAGGCACATGGTCTCCAGTCCCTCACAGCCCGAAGTAGCGCTTCCAGGCCTCGACGTCGTACGGGCTCGGCTCGGCGGGTTTGGCGTCCGCGTCATCGCGCCGCCGGCTGCGGGCCCGGAGCTCGGCCAGCCATCCTTCGCAGTCCACCGCCGAGGCGCGGCGACGGCGGGTGGCTGCCTGGAGGCGACGATCACTCGACACCACCGTGAGGCTCTGCGGTGCGTTGTCGTCGTCGATCAACTCTTCGATGAGCGAATCGGCGTCGGGGTATTCCCGGGCGAACCACACGCGGAGGCCGCGGTGCACGTGCCTGCCCGGCAGGCCGTCGGGGGCGTTGGCAGCGTCGAACACGACGATCGTCTTCGTCGCGTCGGGGCCGAGCAGGTCGGCCAAGAGGTCGAGCAGCGCCAGCCGCGATTGCTCGAAGCCCCGCGGCCCCCGCTCCGCTCCGAACACGCCCGAGGCGTGGAGCAGGTTGTAGCCGTCGATGATCAGCGTCATGGCTCAGGAAGCCGCCAGCCGGTATTTGACACGGCCGGCCACGATCGTGGCCACGGCACGGCCGGTGAGCGTCCAGCCATGGAACGGTGAATTGACGCTCTTCGAACAGAACTTCCGCACGTCGACCTGCCAGACGAGGTTCGGGTCGATGAGCGTGATGTCGGCGATCGCGCCAGGGCGGAGCGTGCCGCGGTTCACACCGAGAATCCGTGCCGGCAGCGTGCTCATCGCCTCGATCAATCGCGGCCAGCCGATCCGGCCCGTGTTGACGAGCCTGGTGACGGACAAGCCCACGGCCGTCTCCAGACCGAGAATTCCCATCGGCGCCCGGTCGAGCTCCAGCATCTTCTTCTCGCGGGCGTGCGGGGCGTGGTCCGTGGCGATGCAGTCGAGCGTGCCATCGGCGAGGCCCGCCATGATCGCCTCCACGTCGTCGGCCGTACGGAGCGGCGGGCTCATCTTGAAATTCGAGTCGAAGCCGCGGAGGCATTCGTCGGTGAGCGTGAAGTGGTGCGGACAGGCCTCGGCCGTGACCCGGGCCCCGCGGGCCTTCGCAGCCCGCACGAGAGCCACGCCGCCCGCGGTCGACACGTGCATCACGTGGAGCCGTCCGCCCGTCACCTCGGCGAGGGCGATGTCGCGGCCGATCATCACCTCCTCGGCTGCGGCCGGCATCCCGGTGAGGCCGAGCACCAGCGACACGAGCCCTTCGTGCATCACGCCGCCGTGCGAGAGTTCGAGCACTTCTTCGTGGGCCAGAATCGGCTTGTCGAACATGCGGCAATACTCGAGCGCCCGCCGCATCAATTCGGCGTCGTACACCGGGGCCCCGTCGTCGCTGAAAGCCACCGCGCCGGCTTCGACGAGCTGGCCGATGTCGGCAAGCTCCTTGCCCGCCCGGTCGCGGCTCACGCAGCCGACGACGAACACGTTGCACGTGTCGGCCCGCGCCGCCTTCTGGTGGATGAACTCGACCGTCGACTGCGTGTCGATCGGCGGCTCGGTGTTCGGGATGCAGGCGACGCTCGTGAACCCTCCGGCAAGCGCGGCGCGGGTGCCCGTCTCGATCGTCTCGTCTTCCTCTCGGCCGGGCTCGCGGAGATGCACGTGCATGTCGACGAGGCCTGGGCACACGACGAGCCCCGTGGCGTCGATCGTCTCGTCGGCCTTGCCGATCGTCTGGGCGCCCTCGGAGCCCACGCCCACCACGAGCCCGTCGCGCACGAGCACGTCGTGCACACCGTCGAGGCCCTGCGAGGGGTCGACCACCCGTCCGCCGCGGATCAAGAGCGTGGCCATCAGACGACTCTCCCTTGCTGCCCATGCGCGGTGATCGCCGCCTGGCTGCCACGACTTCCGCAGGTGAGCCAGAGCACGCCCATCCGCACGGCCAGGCCATTGGTCACCTGGTCGAGGATCAACGACTGCGGGCAGTCGGCCACCTCGGCGGTGACTTCGACGCCGCGGTTGATCGGGCCGGGCGCCAGAATGAGCAGGTCGCGCTTCGCCCGCTTCAGCCGCTCCTTCGTCATCGCGTAGAGATGCGCATATTCGCGGACCGAGGGAAAGGGCCGGGTGTTCTGCCGCTCGAACTGGATCCGCAGCAGATTGAGCACGTCGCAGCGGGGCACGATCGCATCGAGATCGTGCGACACCTCGACGCCCAGTTCACGCCAGCGCTGCGAAACGAGCGTGGGCGGACCGCAGAGGATCACCTTCGCACCGAGCTTCATGAGCCCCCACATGTTCGACCGCGCGGTGCGGCTGTGGGCGATGTCGCCCACGAGCCCGACGGTGGCGCCCGCGAGGTCGCCGCGATGCTCGCGGATCGAGAAGATGTCGAGCAGCCCTTGCGTGGGATGCTCGTGCGGACCGTCGCCGGCGTTGATCACGCCCACCGACAAATGGTTGGCGAGGAGATGCGGCGTGCCCGGCGTGGCATGCCGGACGACGACGGCATCGACGCCCATCGCCTCGAGATTCTTGGCCGTGTCGATGAACGACTCCCCCTTCGACAGACTGCTCGACGAGGCGGCGAAGTCGACGACATCGGCGCCCAACCGGCGGGCAGCGAGCGAAAAACTCGTCCGGGTGCGGGTCGAGTTCTCGAAGAAGAGATTGACGATCGTCCTGCCGGTCAGCACCGAGAGTTTGCGGCGGCACCCTTCCGTGGCCTCCTTGAATCGCGCCGCCGTGTCGAGCAGCAGGCGGATTTCCGCGGTGGAGAGCCGTTCAAGGTCGAGCAGATTGCGATGCCCCCACCCGTCGGGGAAGGCGTCGGGCTCGAAGGACGTCGCTGGCATGCAGGGAAATCTCGGCAGGTGGGGCTGAATTCTACATCGGAGCCTGAAAAACCGCTCCTGCCCCCCCACCACCGGCGTTTCCCGAACCTTCGTTCTGGCCTTGCTGCCGCGATCTGCGGCTTTCTACTCTCCCGGCACCCTCGGATCCTCCCAGCCCGCAGGGATGTGTAGGAAAGCGCCCCGCCCATGCCGATCAGCGGACTCTCCACTCGCAACGCCCTCCGGCTCTTGGCCGGTGTCGTACTCGTCGCGCACAGCGGATGCATGTCAGCATTGACGACGGCCAGCCTGCGCGACGTGCTCCTCGACACGGTCGATTCACTGGCGGAGGCCACGGCGCTCGACGCGACCGCCGGCACAGACGTGTCGACGAGTGTCGCGCTGGATGACGTGGCCGACGAGGACTCACTCATTTCGGAGCCACCGAAGCCGTTTTCGCTCGACGAGGCCGTCGAGCGGGCCGTGGCCCGACTGAACGGCGTCGGCCAACTCGACCCGGCCACACAAGCCACACTCCTGTCGATTCTCGAAAACACGAATCCCCAGGACTGGCCCGCCGCCATCGACGCCTTCACGGCATCTCTCGAGGCCCACAGGCCACCCCAGCCGATCGCGGCGCCGATGCCCCCTCCCGCGGCACCTCCCCCCGTCGCGCCCGCTCTCGTGATGGCCGCGGTTGCCACCGAACCCGAACCCGAGCCTGAGCCCGAGCCCCACGAGGCGCTCGTGTTCCCTGCGACCGTGACCACGCATCAGGCCACCCCGGCCACGGCGGAGTTCATCGAGCCGGCACCCGCGCCGTCGACGGATGCTTCCCTCGCCTTTCCGGCTGCGGAGGCCGAACCGGAAAGGATCGCCTTCGTCGAAGCGGCCCGGCCCGTCGGCCCGGAGCAGGTCGTTTCGTTTGGGCCGCCGTCACCGGCGGTGCACGGCTTTCCCGCCACGCCCGCGTTCGCGGTGTGCAACGCCTGCTTCGTCACCCGCGTGCGCGCCTGGGGCGCGGTCGACCGCTTCCCCGAGGCGGCATTTCGCCCCGGCCAAGACGTGATCGTCTATTTCGAGATCGACGCCCCGACGGCCCGCCAGTCGGCGGCCGGGCATACCACGAGCATCGACACCATCTTTCGGCTCGTCGCGGCCGACGGCCGCCAGATCGGGCAGTGGGACTTCGAGCCGATCGAAGAGACGTGTCACGCCCCGCGCCGCGACTACTTCGCGCGGTACTTTCTCCGCATCCCGGAGACGGCGCCGCAGGGACCGTGCCGTCTCGAATTCGTGGTCACCGATCTCGTCACCGGGATCTCGACCCAGACGCACCTCGATCTCGACGTGCACTGAGGTCTCCTCGAAGCAGGCCGTGCGCCGGTGGCTAGGGCGGCGGCAGTGGCTTGATCTCCTCGGGCTGTGCCGCTGCCGGCACTTGCAGAGGCTCGTCTGGAAACTGCGCCGGAGGCTGGCCGGCAGCAGCCGGAGCCGGCGGCGGATTGCCCAGCTCGCGTTCGAAGGCATCGAGGCCGGTCGCAGCCGGAGCATCGACTCGGGGCGGGAACTCCTGCAGCTGCAGGAGGTCGGCGATCTGCACGGCGCCGGTCCAACGATCGGCCTGTGCCTCCACGAACGCGAGCTCCGTTTCCGTGAGGATTTTCTGGGCCTGCAGGAGGCTCAGGAACGTCACTTCTCCGCGGCCGTAGAGCATC
>Ga0247836_1003396_pt1 | contig 21458 bp, 16 predicted proteins | sample LaCruzMarch2015__4_FD_187116 | JGI IMG/M metagenome (GOLD analysis project Ga0247836, IMG submission 187116) | Freshwater microbial communities from meromictic Lake La Cruz, Castile-La Mancha, Spain - LaCruzMarch2015_14m | ecosystem: Environmental > Aquatic > Freshwater > Lake | place: Spain... | reverse complement strand
TTTCGCAAAGACTCCCACATCCACGATGTCTTTCGGGTTTTGAGTTTTTACACCCTATCGAGCTGAGTCATTGCCGCATGAGCACAAAATATGCGCGAAAGAAGTGGAGCGGGTAGAGGGAATCGAACCCTCATGGCCTGCTTGGAAGGCAGGAACTTTACCACTAAGCTATACCCGCGAACTGTCGTCATCGTATTTCCTCGCTTGCGAAAGTCAAACCAAAAACTGATCCCGAATCGGTTCTTTTCACGCGGCGGTGCCGGGTTTAAGAGAGTGGGCATGACGATCGCGAAAATATCGCTGCCGAGTTTTACCTTGCTTGAGTTGGCTGGGGAGATCGACCTGCACTCCTCTGTGTCGTTGAAGAGGGAGTTGACGGCCTGCGTGGAGGAGCGGGCGCAGGTGCTTTTGCTCGATTTCCGGCGTGTGGGTTACATTGATTCCAGTGGTCTGGCGCTCCTGATTGAATACTTAAAAATGTCCTCTCAATTCGGCGGTAAGCTGGCCCTCTTTGGCTTGGAAAAAAAAGTGGCATCCCTCTTTGCGTTGGTGAGGCTCGATCAGTTGTTCATCATTGCGGAGGATCAAGACGCTGCGCTTGCTCGGTTGGGAGTTGCTTGAATGAAGGCACTGCACGAAGTTTCAGTTGGGCTCTCCCGATCTCCCTATAAAGTTCTTATCGGTGCTGGAGCGCTGCAATCCTCCGGAGACCTGATCGCCTCGGTTGTCAAACCTTGCCGCTGTGTGGTTGTTACGGATTCCCATGTGGCTCCACTTTACGCTGATGCTGTCGAGGCTTCTCTTTCCCGAGCCGGATTTCTGCCCGTGCGAGTGACAGTGCCTGCGGGCGAGTCCTCAAAAGCACTCACCCAGGTTGGTGCCATTTGCGATACCATGATCGAAGCCGGTCTCGACCGCTCCTCTCTCCTTGTGGCCCTTGGAGGAGGAGTGATTGGCGATCTGGCGGGTTTCGCGGCGGCTGTTTATTATAGAGGCATTCCTTACATCCAGATTCCCACGACTATTGTCTCGCAGGTCGATAGTTCGATCGGCGGCAAGACGGGTGTCAATGCAGCTGGGGGTAAAAATCTTATAGGGGCTTTCCATCAACCCCGGCTTGTGATTGCGGACACGGAAACGCTCCTCAGTCTTCCTGCCCGGGAATTCAATGAGGGATTTGCCGAGGTGATCAAGCATGCCGCGATTCGCGATCCTGGCATGCTCGACACACTTCAGGCCACGCCATCGCTTATAGCCCGAAATGTCGCAATCAAAGCCGCCATCGTGGCGGAAGATGAATTCGAAACCAAAGGCCTGCGTGCACTATTGAATTTTGGGCACACAATAGGTCACGGGATCGAAGCGGCCGCGGGATATGGCAATATGCTGCACGGAGAAGCGATCAGCCTGGGTCTCTTGGCAGCGTGTCGCCTCTCCATCCGAAAGGCTGGACTGACCGAAGCCGAGGCTGACAAGATTTCCTCGGCTTTGGCGGCATTCGACCTGCCATCCCGCCTCGACACTTCGATTCAGACGGAAGCTGTTTTCACCGCCATCATGAAGGATAAAAAATTCGCTGCCGGTAGGATTCGCTTCGTTCTTCTGCGCGCACTCGGAAATGCCTACGTATCCGACGATCTCACTTCCGAGGATATTCGCACCGCGATCGAGGACCTGCGCTAAGCCGAGCCCATCCGTGAGTGCAAGCTTGATCTTTGCCTTCGAAAACTGACAGATTCTTCAAATGTCCGGCCTCCTTCGATTCTTTGCTTTCTGTCTAATCTTTGCATTTTTCCCGCTGCATGCGCAGGAAAGGGATGGCAATGTGGTAGTTGAAAAACAAGGTTTTGCACTTGTCAAACCGCAGGCATGGTCGAGTCCTGCCAATGCGGAGTTGGTGAAATTCACGGCTTTTACTGACCGCACCGCGCAGGGGAGTTCTGGTTCGGGATATTTTGTTTTGCGTCTTCCGAGTGGCACAAACAAACAGGTCGCAAACGCTTGTCTGGTGAAACTCGTTCTCAAGCCCGAGATGCCTAAAAATCTTTTAGACGACTCCCAGCGACAGACTTTGCAAAAGAACATCGAAGACCTTGTTCTGACCTCCACGACTCTCCCCACTTCCAGGGCCATCCTCAACGAGTATCTCAAACCGCTCCAAGCTGCAGCTGCGCGCTATGATTCCAGTGAGGTGATGGAGGATGGGGTGTGGTTGACGCGTGAAACCCACAAGGCTGCATTGAAAAATAAAATCGAGTCCCAACTTCGCATGGCGATGCTCGGGGCAAAGGTGAAGAAAGAATTTGACCTCAAGTCCAATCGTGATTTCGCGAAGCTCTCCGAATTCGCAGAGGAAGATGCCTTGCTGAGGCAGCGGTTGGCCGAAATGCTCGTAGAGCACGCCAAGAGCGTATCTCTTGAGGCTCAGGCTGAAATCCTGGCAAGGCTTCAGTCGCCTCTCTCACCTACCGATGCCGACTCGCTTATCGCGCAACTCAAAGAACTCTCGGATCCGAGCTTGCGCACGGCAAGCGTTCTGAAGCAATCAGCCATTGCTGCGAATCTTGCGAAGGACATCGAAGTCGTGAAGCAGGAAATCGAGAGTCTTTGGAGTCGGGATGACTTGGCCCAAGGCAAGCTGCCTACGTTGTCTACGGAACTCACTGATCGTATCGACACGCTGGCCGGAAAACTCAAAGTATTCCGTGCCGGTTTGCCGCCAGTTGGAATATGGGTGCCCGAGGTGGTGTCAAAAGCATCTGTTACCTTGAAGGACGGAATCACCGTGCTTCAGACCCGGCTCCAAGCGCGGGAATACAGAACAATGATCGAGACGGTTGATGCATTGTCCCCCACAGTGTCTCTTATCGGTCCAAAAACCCACGACGCCTTCGACTCGATCAAGGCTTATCCCAACGCAGAGATCTCCAAGTTTTCCACGCTCGTGGAGGAGGGGAACACCCTCTTTACGGCGGGCGATAAAAAAAAGGCGGCCTCAAAATTCAAGGATGCACTTGCTGTGATGCCTGACCCAGGTGTGGAGAGTCGCCTCTCGGAAATCAAATAATCCACTTTTTATCAAGTGATGGAGCACTCTATTCCTGAAAGTTGCCGCATCTCCACCGACGTGCGGGTCATGTATTTTGACACGGATGCGGGGGGGGTGGTGCACAACATCGTTTATCTCCGATTTATCGAGACGGCTCGCACACTCCTTGCCATCCAGATGGGTATGGATTTTTCAGAAATCGAGCGCACGGGCATTCACGCGGTTGTGACTCGAACGGAGATTGATTACAAACGCCCGGCTAAACTCGGTGATGTTCTTCAGATCCAAGGCCGTGTCACTGAATGGAGTGGTGTTCGATTTTGGGTGGAATTTGAGGTGACCCGTCCTTCCGATGGCGCTTTTCTTGTGAGCTGCCGCCAAGCCCTCGCCCTTGTGCGAATGCCTTCTGGAAAACCCGTCCGCCTGCCCGAGAGGTTTCCCGCCACGCTTGCTTTTGGCAGCACGGCTTGAGTCTTTCAAGGCGGGGCAGTCGCCGGATTTCTCCCGCTTCGGATGGGGTGTTCATCTGCTGGCGCATCATACAAAACGTGCGAATTTTTTATTCGCAGTTGGTGGTGGCCCCATATTGCCGTCTGGATTGTATGCGGCTCACAAGGGGAGCCATCAATTGCCACTCCTGCGGGGTCGAGCAATTGACGCGGCTTCCCTCCGCCTGTGGAAATCCTTTCTTCACGAGGTTTGCATCGACTTTTCCTCCGTTGTCGTAGTAGAAGAAAATGGTCTTTAACTCATGATCAAGCCATCCGCCTCTGCCACTCGTTCCGGTCCCTGCGCCGTGCAACAGTGGATTTTCTCATCCCTCGGAAAGAAAACCGTTGTAGCCGTCACCGGTATGTTACTCGTCCTTTTTGTAATCGGTCACTTAATCGGCAATCTGACCGTGTTCCTCGGCCCGGATGCGTTGAATGCCTATGCCGAGAAGCTCCACAGCCTCGGGCCGATCTTGTGGGTGGTGCGCATCGGTTTGCTGGCTGTGGTCGGTCTGCATATTTATTTCACTATGCTCCTCTGGAAGGAAAACCAGAAGGCGCGGCCCAAAAAATACATCGCCTCGAACCCCATTGGCACAACAGTTTTCGCCCGCACGATGCGACTGAGCGGCCTCATCGTTCTGGCCTTTGTCGTCTTCCACCTCGCCCACTTCACCGCGCGGTTGGTGGATACCTCCTATCAGTCCATGACCACCACTCTCGCCGGGCATCAGGTTCACAATGTCTATGGGATGGTTGTGAAGGGCTTCAGCAGCGCTCCTATGGTGGCGATCTATGTAGTCGGCCTCTTTCTTCTCACTTTCCACTTGAGCCACGGGCTCAGCAGTCTTTTCCAGACGATAGGCATCACCAATACTCGCATTCGCAAAAACTACGAACTCGCCGGACGCTCCATCGCCTGGCTGTTGTTCCTCGGTTACACCTCAATCCCGATAGCAATTCTTGTTTTCGGACTTGGAAAAGGAGCCGCACAATGACCCTTAACCCTAACATCCCCGACGGTCCCCTCGACAAGAAGTGGACCAATTACAAAAACAACGCGAAGCTCGTCAGTCCCGCCAACAAGCGGAAATTCGAGCTCATCATTGTCGGATCTGGCCTCGCCGGTGCTTCGGCAGCGGCAACCCTCGCCGAGCAGGGTTACAATGTGAGATGCTTCTGCTTCCAGGACAGCCCTCGTCGTGCCCACTCGATCGCCGCGCAAGGTGGCATCAATGCCGCAAAAAATTACCAGAATGACGGTGACAGCGTTTACCGCCTTTTCTACGACACCATCAAGGGCGGTGACTTCCGCTCCCGTGAGGCCAATGTGCATCGCTTGGCTGAAGTCAGTGTAGATATCATCGACCAGTGCGTTGCCCAAGGCGTGCCCTTCGCCCGCGAATACGGCGGCTTGCTCGACAACCGCTCGTTCGGCGGTGCTCAGGTGTCGCGCACCTTCTACGCCCGTGGACAGACTGGCCAGCAGCTGCTTCTCGGTGCCTACGCCGGCCTCAGTCACCAGATTGCCACAGGCGCGGTGAAAATGTTTCCCCGCACCGAAATGCTCGACCTCGTATTGGTTGACGGCCACGCGAAAGGTATCGTCGTCCGCGATCTGAATACGGGTGAAATTACTAGTCACTCGGCAGATGCCGTTCTGCTCTGCACTGGCGGCTACGGCAATGTTTTCTACCTTTCGACAAACGCCCGAGGCAGCAATGTCACAGCCACCTTCCGCGCGCACAAGCGTGGCGCGTTGTTCGCCAATCCTTGCTTCACTCAAATCCACCCGACCTGTATCCCTGTGAGTGGCGACTACCAATCCAAGCTCACGCTCATGAGCGAGTCGCTCCGCAATGACGGCCGCATCTGGGTTCCCAAGCGCAAGGAGGATTGCGGAAAAGACCCCTCATCCATCCCCGAAGCGGACCGCGATTATTTCCTCGAGCGCAAATACCCGAGCTACGGAAATCTCGCCCCTCGCGACATTTCCTCCCGCTCGGCCAAGGAGGCCTGCGACGAGGGCAGGGGAGTCGGCCCTGGCGGACTCGGCGTCTATCTGGATTTTGCCGATGCCATCAAGCGTCTTGGGCAAAAAACTATCGAGGAACGCTACGGCAACCTCTTTGAGATGTATCGAAACATCACTGGCGAGAACGCCTACGAACGCCCGATGCGCATCTACCCCGCCGTCCACTACACGATGGGCGGTCTCTGGGTGGACTATAACCTCATGAGCAACATCCCCGGTCTGCATGTGCTCGGGGAGGCGAATTTCTCGGATCACGGCGCAAACCGCCTCGGAGCCAGCGCCCTCATGCAAGGTCTGGCCGACGGTTATTTTGTGATTCCCTACACTCTCGGCAACTACCTCACCACCCAGTTCGGCAAGAAAGTCGATGCCAACCATCCGGCCTTCGAGCAGGCTCTCAAGGAAGCCAAGGCCCATGTGCAGCGCCTCATCGACATCAAAGGCACGCGCCCAGTGGATAGCTTCCACCGCGAGTTGGGCCTCATCATTTGGGACTACTGTGGCATGGCCCGCTCGGCGGAAGGTCTCACCGAGGCGATTGGAAAAATTCAAAAACTTCGCAAGGAGTTCTGGAGCGACCTCAAGCTCATTGGCGGTGCCGATGGTATCAATATGGAACTCGAGCGCGCCGGTCGCGTTGCCGATTTCCTGGAGTTCGGCGAACTCATGTGTCTCGACGCCCTCACGCGCGACGAATCCTGTGGCGGTCACTTCCGCACTGAGCACCAATCGCCCGACGGCGAGGCACTCCGCAACGACGAGCAATTCTCCTTCGTTTCCGCCTGGAAATACGAGGGTGAGGGAAACACCTCCACGCTTGTCAAAGAACCCCTCGTTTACGAACAGGTCAAACCTTCCACACGCAGCTACAAATAATCCGCAACCATGAAATTTCACCTCAAAGTTTGGCGGCAGAAAGATTCCAACTCCGAAGGAACCCTCGAGGATTACACTGCTGAAAACATTCCAGCCAACGCCTCGTTCCTTGAGATGCTCGATATTGTTAACAACAACCTCACTGGAAAAAATACCCCCCCCATCCAGTTCGAGTCCGACTGCCGGGAAGGCATCTGCGGCACTTGCTCGCTCACGATCAACGGCGTTCCCCATGGTCCAGGCCGTGGAACGACCTGCCAGCTCTACATGCGCAATTTCCACGATGGCGACACCATTACCATCGAACCCTTCCGCGCTGACGCGTTCCCCGTTCGGCGCGATGTGGTGGTAGACCGCTCCGCCTTCGACCGCATCATTCAGGCCGGTGGATACATCAGCGAGCGCGGCGGGTCCGCGCCGGATGCCAACGCCGTTCCCATTTCAAAAACCATTGCCGACAAAGCGATGGATGCCGCCGCCTGCATCGGCTGCGGTGCCTGTGCCGCCGCCTGCCCAAACGGCTCCGCCATGCTCTTCGTGAGCGCCAAGGTCACCCATCTCGGTCTCCTGCCCCAAGGTAAGCCCGAAGCCGACCGCCGTGTCCTCGGCATGGTTCGCCAAATGGACAAAGAAGGCTTCGGCAACTGCTCAAACTACTATGCCTGCGAAGCTGTTTGCCCCGCTGGAGTCCCCGCTGCGTTCATTGGTCGCATGAACCGCGAATTCACCGCCGCCTCGTTCAAGGAGATGGTGGGAATGACGGTGTAGTATTCGACTTTCTCCACGACCTCTGCGGAGCGCAGCGGTCGTGGGCAAGTTCTCAGGACAGTTTCAAAAATGCGGCGAGAGGACTTGTGGCGGATGCGTGGTCGAGTCGCATGGGGAGACCCGCCTCGTGGGCCTCGCGGGCGGCTTCTACAGTCGCTCGGAAGGCTCTTGCCATACGGACCGGATCCTCTGCGGCCGCGACAGCAGTATTCACAAGCACAGCGTCGGCTCCCATCTCCAGGGCCTCGGCGGCATGGCTGGGAGCTCCGATTCCCGCATCCACAATCACCGGGACTGTCGCTTGTTTGATGATGATTTCAATCTGGGAGCGGGTATCGAGGCCCCGGTTGCTTCCAATCGGCGAGCCGAGAGGCATGACTGTGGCGGTGCCCACATCCTGAAGTCGGCGGGCAAGGACGGGGTCCGCATTGATGTAGGGCAGAACCGTGAAGCCCTCCTTAACGAGAATCTCAGCGGCTGCCAGCGTTTCGATGGGATCTGGAAGGAGGTAGTGCGGGTCGGGGTGGATCTCGAGTTTCACCCACTGGGGCAGACCGGCGGCTGCGGCAAGACGCGCCAGGCGGACGGCCTCCTCGGCATTCATAGCCCCGCTGGTATTCGGAAGGAGCAGGTATTTCTTGGGATCAATGAAATCGAGGATGTTTGCAAAAGGGTCCTTATTCCCGCTCAGATCGGCCCGGCGCAGCGCAACAGTGACGATTTCGCAGCCGCTGGCATCCAGCGCATCGCGCATGGTTTCATTGGAAGAAAACTTGCCCGTTCCAAGAAGGAGTCGGGATGAAAACGAACGGCCGGCGATGATGAGAGGTTGAATCACAGTGCGCCCATGATGCAATCGGGGCAGATGGTGAGCAAGCACAGGGTGCTGATGGCAGGGCTTGCGCTTGGGTTAAGGTCTGGTTGAGATAAGATCTCGGCTTGCAAAACCCCTGGAGGAAAATCCACGAAAAAAAATATCAAACAGATTGCGGATCGTTACGCAAAAATCGTCGAGTGGAGCGATGAGAATGCCTGCTACATTGGCCGGGTTCCCGCGCTTTCCTACGGCGGAGTGCATGGAAGTGACCGGACTGCGGTGTTTTCTGAAATCTGCCAAGTGGCCGAGGAGGTCGTAGAAATCATGCTGGCGGATGGGCGCAAACTTCCCACTCGGGGCAAAAAAAATACAGCGGCAAGTTTGTTGTGCGGGTTGATCTTGGTCTCCATGAGGCCCTGGCGTTGAAGGCGGAGGAGCGTGGAAGCAGTCGCAATGCCGTCGCCTCTGCAGCCTTGCGTGCGGGCCTGGCGGCTTACTTCGCTGTCGAATTGATCCACACCTCGACACGGCGATTTTTGGTGCGGCCCACTAAGTTAGAGTTGCTGGCTATTGGCAAAATGGACCCCACGCCCTCGATAGCCTTTGGGTTCACACCGCGCACTTCCAACTCGCTCGAGACCAACTCAGCAAATTTTCGGGAGCGCTCGAGATCGAGGTTCGTATCCCCCGAGGCGTCGGAGAAACCGATGAGGATAATCTGGGCCTTTTCAAGCTCTGGCCGGCTTAGGGCGCCAACAAGGCGATCCAAATCCCTTGAGGCCTTGGTATCGAGTCGGGATTCGTTCGGGTGGAAGCGCAGGCTCAAGCTAAGTCGCTCCGCGTCTTTGGCAAGTTCAACATAGGCCTGAGGCGCTGCGGGTGGCACCTTGATGCCATGCGGGTCGATGGCTTGTTTGATGAACCCGGATCGGCTGACGATTTCTTGGCCCTCGTTACCCAAACAAAACTCCACGAATTCCCTCGCCCAAGCGGCGGAAGGGATCGGGGAGGAATAAAAATACAAGCGGCGTGAGAGCACATAGTCCTCAGTGGCCACTGTGAATGCCGTGGGCATGAGCGGCGCGCACTCGCCATCGCCGACTGCGAGGGCTTTGCAATCTTTGATATATGGCAACCCGACGAAACCGATTGCATCGGGGTCGTTTGAAACACTCTGCGAGAGGTCCATGCTATCCTCGATGCGCTTTGCATCTGGGCTGAGAGACTTTTTTCCCATTACCATGGCTTGGAACGACTCGAAAGTGCCTGAATTGGCATCCCGTGCATACAAGCGGATTGCTCCTCCCTTTTCGCGCCCGAGTTCGGACCAATCGCGAACCGATCCCGAGAAGATTTCGGCGATCTGGTCTTTATTGAGGCGTGAAACCGGGTTGCCCGAGTGGACGATCACAGCGAGGCCGTCGAGCCCAATGACATGCTCGCAGCTCGGCGTCCGCAAGTCGCCAAGGCCTTTGGTCAGCAAATCGGCATGAACCTCCTCCTTCACCTCGTTTGAGGACATGGCGAGGTCGCAAGTGGCCTTTGCAAGACTGATGAAGCCTGTCTTTGAACCATGGGAATGAATTTCCACGGCGCCGGAATTTGTGTTTTTCGTCATTTGAAAAACAAGGCGCTTCTCAAGCGGTGTGTTACCTTGGTCGATGGAGATCACAGAGGCCCCTTTCTTTTGGAGAAACCCCTCAACGAGCGCTGGTGCCAATTTCGAGCCGATCGTGTTGGATCCATGGATTCGCAAAACTGGCCCTCCCGCACCAGGCGGGCTTGTAGCTTGCCCACGTGCAAAAAGCCAAAGTGTGCCGAGGAGCACCAACAACGCTGAACCTGCCATTAACAAAAGCCTCCAGAATTTGGGTTTCGCAGACACAGGTGAAGGGGTGGGGGCCATCGGAACTTCGGGCAGCGTCCCCGTCTGATGCCGCTCAAGGGACGGGAGTTCCATTTCGTCGAAGTGAAAAGAGCCTGTTTCATCTCCAGTCGGCTGATTCGTAGGCTTGAGGATGCGCGCCGGGACAGTGATACCGCGGGTGGAAATCTGTCGTCTTCCAGTGATGATTTCGAACTCCTCAAGAGCCTTCGTGGCATTGGCCGGGCGGTTGGAAGGGCACCTGGCCATCAAAGACATAATCCAGTCGGCCATTGAGGGAGGCAGGTCCCTTCGAACCTCCGAGAGGTGCCTCACCGCGTGTGTGAGGTGGGCGTCCAGAATTTCCTCTCTTGTCTTTGCAGTGAAGGGAGGAAATCCCGTGAGGGTAAAGTAAAACACACAACCCAGGGAGTAGAGATCGGTGCGTTCACTGGCTGGAGCGCCCTCGATTTGTTCGGGAGCAATCCAGTGGATCGATCCGGAGATCGATCCATCGGCCTTCTGTTCCTCTGGGCTCTCGTCTCCGGCGAACGACGCAATTCCGAAGTCTAAAACTTTGACTTGGTAGGAACCCGTTGGCAACCGGCAGAGCATGATATTTGCGGGTTTGATGTCTCTATGGACCAATCCTGCGTGGTGTGCGCAGCAGATTCCCTCAAGACATTGTCTGGCAATATCACTAAAAGTAGCGGTATCGAGAGGCGCTGCTCCGACCGTCTGCTCGAGCGTCTCGCCCTGAATATACTCCATCACAATGTAGGGGACATCCCCATCGATTCCCAAATCATAAATGGTAACGATGTTAGAGTGCTTCAGCGTGGCCAAGCACATGGCCTCCTGCCAAGTGTCGCGAACATCATTTCCCTCGAGGTTCCCGACTTTGATTTGCTTGATTGCAACAGTCCGGCGCAGATGTGTGTCCCAAGCCGTATAAACTTGGCCTGCTCCGCCCTCCCCAAGAAGGGTCTTGAACTGGTAGCGCGACGCGAGGGACTGTGGATTGACTCCGGAGGACATTGCTTTCTTAAAAAATCTATGCGGTGTCGCTGCGGAGGCATTGTCTACTTTGTAACAATCGCGTCACATTTGCCTCCTGTGGGTAGCTCGCTCGGTGGAAGGGGAGAAGAAAAAAGGCGGAGAAGTCAGGCCACGAGTCGTCTGGCCAGGGCGATGGTGTCGATGTCCGCGGCGGATTTGTCCCGGCGGATACGGGTGATGCGTGGGAAGCGCAGGGCGAGGCCGGAGGGGTGGCGGGGGCTTTCGCGGATGGAGTCGAAGGCGATTTCGAGGACGACGAGGGGTTCGACTTCGATGCGGTTGCCGGTTTGTGAGAGGGCGGTGGAGAGGAATTCGTCGGTGAGGGCGGCGATCTCGAAGTCGGTGAGGCCGGTGTAGGCTTTGCCGATGGTGGCGAGGGTGCCCGTTTTTTCATTGCGCACGGCGAAGGTGTAGTCGCTCAGGACGCCGCGCCGTTTGCCGTGGCCGTATTCCACTGCGGTGACGACGACATCGAGAGTGGCGAGGCGTTTTTTGAGTTTGATCCAGGCGAGGCCCCGGCGGCCGGGTTGGTAGTGGCTGGCGGGGTCTTTGATCAGGAGACCCTCGTGTCCGACGGAGCGGATGTCTCTAAAGTGGGCGTCGATTTCCTCCGCGCTGGCGGCGTGAAGGATTTCCGCATGGCGAAGGGGCTCGGGAAGGGCGAGGGCACGCAGGAGTTCGCGACGGCGGCGGAGGGGTTCCTTCAGCAGGCTGGTGCCGTCGAGTTGCAGGATGTCGAAAACAATGCAAGCGACGGGGATTTCATTTTCAAAAAAGAGGTCGGACTCCTGGCGCCCGAGGCGCTTTTGGAGATCTTGAAAAGGCAGGGGGCGTCCATCACGCCAAGCCAGAATCTCGGCATCGAGAATGACCTCGCGGCCGAGTGCTGAGGCCGCCCTTGCGATCTCGGGAAAACTGGAGGTGACCACCTTGAGGTCGCGGGTGAAAATCTCGGTGCGCTTTGTGTCGGTATGGATTTGAGCCCGTATGCCGTCGAACTTCGGCTCGATCCAGAGCATGGCGGCATTGGCAAAGCGGGCTTGCACGGCGGCGGCATCCGGTTCGGGCGAGGCCAGCATGCACTTCACGGGCTGAAAGAGCCGCATCGCCCGTTCGTGGAGGCGGCGTTCACGCGCCATGAGTGCCACCAGTCCCAAGTCTGCACAGAACATATTTGCCTCGCGCACCTCAGCGGGATCGGCTTCGAAGGCCTCGGCGATGCATTCCTCCAGCAAGCCCTCCCTGAGGCCGATGCGCAGGTCGCCGGAGAGGATCTTCACGAGAAACTTTGCCGCAACGGGCGGTGTGGATTGAAAGAAACGCGTCAGGATATCGATCTTTGCGACTCCTGAGCAGGCTGAACGCAGGTCTTCCAGCAAGGTCGCAACCTCGCGCAGTGCGGGATTTGCCGAACCCGAGCCTGTGGCCATTACGGTTTCGGCCGTGAGCCCGCTCTCGTTGATGCCCCGGGCGAGGGGACGGAATTCCGCCTCTGGCATTCCCGAGGCCTTGATGAGTGCCGCACGAATGATGGTTCTGCCTGCCTGATGCGGCGCGGGGTCCATCGAGGAAAATGCGGAACCGGAGAGCCAGAGCGCGGCAAGCCGCAGGTCGGCATCTTCAATCTCTCGAAAATAAGCTGAAAGAAGTCTGATTTTCGCCTGTTTGCCTGTGAGGGCCGCGATCTCCTCGCCGACGGCGCAAAACTTGAGAAAGCCTGACGCCGATGCGGGAGGCGCGCTTGGCTTGGAGATCGACTGTTTGCGGGGAAGGTCTATCGCGAGATCGAGTTGGTTTGGTCCCGTGAGCGCCCAAGCGTCGATGCCGCGCAAGCGCAGATCGGCGGCGAATTCGGACGCGAAGCCGTGCAGGGTGAGGACTCGCTTGGGAGCGACACTTTCCACATGCCGCAGGAGATCGTCATAGCCCGCATGGTCGGAAAGCGGGAAGGCCGCATCGCAGCGCATGCGGTGAATGGCGCCGGCATCCATCGCCCAGCCGGTGATGGCCGCAACGCGGCGCTTTTTCACCAGGGCCATGGATTTGCTTCCGGCGCTGGTGGGCGGGCAGATGAGGACATGGCCCGCCGCAGTTTTTGTGTCCCACGGAGCATGCTCGGGAAAAACGATGCCCTCGGATTCATAGACCGGCACGAGTTTGGCAATGGTGGAGTGGAGCATAACTCGCAAGCCGGCCCCGCGCAGGTTCGCCAAAATTTCCTGGGATTTCCCCAGAGAGTATCCCAGCAGAATGGGCGTCGCGCCCTCCTCGAGTGCTTCGATACAAAACTTCAGAATTTGCGCCATGACCTCCTCAAAGGGCGGAAACACATAGCGGGGAAGTCCATAGGTGGTCTCTATGATGAGGGTTTCGGCGTGAGTGTGGGCGGTCGTTTCGGCACTGGCTCCCTGCCTGAGTTTGAAGTCGCCCGTGTAGAGGAGGCTTCCTTGGTCGGTCTCCACAAAACACTGGGCGGATCCCAGAACATGCCCGGCCGGCAGTAGGCGCATGCGGAATTTCCCAAAGTCGCGAGTTTCTCCGAAGGGTAGGGGAATCGTCTCGCCGTGCAGGGTGCCCATTCGCACCTCCATGAGACGAAGGGTCGCTGGAGTGGCTATGGTGCGCTCGTGGCGTCCGGTGTGGTCGCTGTGGGCGTGCGAAACGAAGGCCAGCGGCTTGGAATAATGCGGATCCAGCCACAGATCGGGGCGGGGCAGGTGGACGGCCCCTCGGTGCCGGACCTCGATCATAGCCGGGATATCAATTCGTCGAGCCCGTGCCCCAGCGTTTGTGGAAGAAGCGTTCCCATGGTGAAAAGAGGATACGATCTGCAAGGAGACCTATCGCCACAATAATGACCATGACGGCTACGACCTGATCCATGGCCAGGAGCTCTCGTCCGTATTGGAGAAGCTGTCCAAGACCGAAACCGCTGAGGATCGTCACAAAAATCTCCGCCGCCATGAGCGAGCGCCACGCGAAGGCCCAGCCCTGCTTCATGCCGCCGATCAGGTAAGGAAGCGAGGCGGGAAGGATGACATTGACCCAAGTGTGAAGACCCTTTGAACCCATCGTGCGAGCAGCGCGGAGGTAAATCGGCGGCATCGAGCGCACGCCATCACTTGTGGCAATGAGGACGGACCAGAGGGTTCCCATAACCACCACAAAGAGCATCGCGGCCTCCGTCTGGCCGAACCAGAGAAGCGCAAGCGGCACCCAACAGACGCTTGGCAGGGTCTGGATGCCGAGCGCGAGGAGGCCGAGGGTGTCTTGTAAAATTCGGAAGCGCGAGGTGAGCAGGCCAAGTGGAACTCCAAAAACAAGACCGATGCCATAGCCCAGCAGCAAGCGCTTCATCGTCACAAGCGTGGAGCTTAGGAGTGTGCCATCCATTGTCGCCTGCCACATGTATTCGAGCACATTGAGCGGCGAGGGGAGTAGCACGGGTGACCACAGGCCCGCTCGCGAGGCGACCTCCCAAGAAACGAGAAGAACAAGGAAAAACGCCACTGTGAAAATGCGGTGAATCATTCGGAGACCTCCTTGCCCTGACCACTGGTGAAGCCTTTGAGCGCGGTCGTGATTTCTGTCGAGTAGTGCGCGAGTTCCACGCTGTTGATGTCGCGGGGGCGGGGAAGCTCGATTCGGAATTCGGCGCGGATGCGGCCGGGATTTGGTGAAAAAAGAAGCACGCGGTCGCCGAGGCAAGCGGCTTCGCGGACATTGTGGGTCACAAAAATGATGGTCTTGCGGCGGGCCTCCCAGATGCGCTGGATGTCGCCATAGAGGTGTTCGCGGGTGAGGGCATCCAAGGCGGCAAAGGGTTCGTCCATGAGCAGGACGCGGGGGTTGGGAGCCAATGCGCGGGCCAGTGCGACGCGCTGCTTCATGCCGCCGGAGAGTTCATGGATATTGGCGCGTTCGGATTTTTCCAATCCGACGAGGTGGAGGTAGTATTTGGCAACCTCGCGGCGTTCCTTGGAATTGAGCCCTGGCTTGAGGCGAAGGCCGAAGAGGACATTGCCCATGACATCGAGCCAGGGAAAAAGCGCATGCTCTTGGAACATGACCATGCGGTCGCGTCCAGGACCGGTGATGTTTTCCCCATTGGCCAGAATTTGCCCGCTGTCAGGCTGGTCGATGCCGGCGATGAGATTCAGTAGCGTGGATTTGCCGCAGCCGCTGGGGCCGACAAGGCAGAGAAACTCACCTTCACCCACTTTCACACTCACGCGGTCGAGGGCAAGGACCTTGCCGCGATCGGTGGTGAAGGATTTTGAAACATTATTGGCCTCTATGCGCTCGGGACTTGTATTGGCGAGTTCGCTTTGGAGGCTGACAGTGACTTTTTTCATGGCTGCCAAAGGAGGTTTTTCAGGTCGACGCGGGCGCGCAAGAAGCCTACTTCGCGCGCATGCTGCAGGAATTCGTTGAATGGCTCGATCGATACGGAAGTGTTGGGATGTAGGCGCGTCCAGGATTCATCCACAAGTTTCTGCGACATCTCGCGTCGCGTGATAGCGCTCAGTTCGTCTCGCACACGGCGCCGGGCCTCCTCTGGATTCGCTTGTATCCAATCCGTGAGCCCTTGATGAGCCTCAAGGAATTTGGAGGCCAAGTCGGGATGCTCCTGCAGGAATCCCATACGGCCCGCAAGCACGGTGGTAAGGGCATTCGGATCGGAATGGAAGATGCTGCCATCCGCCTCGTTGATCAGTCGCGTCACCCAAGGCTCCACTGTCCAGGCGGCATCGAGTTTTTTTTGGGTAAAAAGCTGAAGCATGTCGGGATTGGTGGTCGGAATGACGCGGGCATCGCCGCCAACGAGCGTCACTTTGATTCCCTGCGCGAGCAGCCAAGCCCGGCATTCCACATCCTGCGTATTTCCGAGTTGCGGAGTGGCGATGGTTTTTCCCCTGAGATCATCTGCTGAGGTGATGGCGTCGCCGCGGACGACAAGCGCCTCGCCGCCGCGCATCGATCCGGACATGACGCGGACCTCCTTGCCGTTGGCGCGAGCATGGGCATTCACCACGGGGCTTGGTCCCACATATGTCATGTCGATCGCTTTGGTAAAGAAAGCCTCCATTGCAGAGGGGCCGGCATTATAAATTGACCACTCGATTTTCACGGGTTGCCCCATACGGGACTCGAACCAGCCTGCCCCTCCGCGTGACATATTGGATGCCACGAGTGCTTGAGCATGAGTGATATTCGGGAAAAATCCGACACGAATAACCTGCTCGGCCTGTGCTTGGGCGAAAGGGACAAAAAGAACAAGAAGGATGCAGGCTTTTAAAAGTTGATCAATAGAATCAACTAAACCCCCCATGCGGTCATGGACCTCCCTTCGTTTCGTAAAAATTCCCATCGTGCGGAAGCTTCTCTGGAAACGCTGGAGAGTCAACGAAAGACTCCAGCTTGGCATTTTGCGATATCTGGGGCAGGCTGCAGGGATATGGGAAAGCGAGTCTTGATTTTATCGGCTTCCGTGGGTTCTGGGCATGTCAAAGCAGCCGATGCCTTGGCGCGTGCGATGCGGGCCAGGAGTGATGTGGACGAGGTTTTCTCGGATGACTCGCTCGACCACACAAATGTCCTTCATAAGCAATTTTACTCCACGCTTTATAAAAAACTTTCCGCCATGTTGCCGGAGTTTCTGGGCTGGTGGTATGAAACGAGCGATGACCCTTGGGTGGCAGACAAAGGGCGATTGCTCATCGATTTGCCTCAAGCTTGGCCGCTCATCAACTTGGTGAAGGAATTTCGGCCCGATGTGATCCTGTGCACGCATTTTATGCCGGCCGGTGTCATCTCGTGGCTCATTTCAAACGGGAAACTCGATGCGCGCTTGGGGGTAGTGATTACCGATTTTCACTTTCACGCTTTCTGGATCACCCGCGCGTTCAACTGGTATTTTGTGGCGCAAGAGGATGATAAAATCCACATGGAGGCGCTCGGTGTGCCTGGCGACCGCATTCTGGTCACCGGCATTCCTGTGGAGCCTGAGTTTGGAAAAGCTGTCAATGTGGATGCCGTGCTCGAGCGTCATGGTCTGCAGCCCGGCAGGCCAACGATCCTTGTGGCGGGCGGCACACTGGGAATGAGCCCTGCCACGGCTGTTGTGAGGCAGTTGCTCCAGCTGGAGCGGGATTTTCAAGCGATCATCGTCTGCGGGAAAAATCAGGAAATGCAAAACGAAATCATCGATTTGCTCAAAGACCGTCCGGCGGATTTCCGCGTCCTCGGCTTTAGCACCGAGATGTCCGATTTCATGTCTGCGTCCACGATTTTGCTGAGCAAGCCCGGTGGTATGACCACTGCAGAGGCTCTGGCCTGCGGCTTGCCGATGATGATTCTCGACCCAATTGGTGGTCAGGAGGAAAGGAATTCCGATGTCCTTCTCGAGGCTGGCGCTGCTGTGAAATGCACAGAGGTCACCCTCGTTGCCCACAAGCTCCGCCGCTTGCTCGACGACCCGGACCGGCTCAAACAAATGTCCGAGAACGCCCGCAAGCTTGGCCGGCCGAATGCGGCGGCGGATATTGCCCGTATCGTTCTCGAGGAACCCGACAGGCGCCCGGTGATCATTTCAAAACTTCGCGAGAAGGCCCTGCGTAAACGCATCGCCGCTGCGGGATAGGGATATGGAAAAGACCACACCATTTCTGATCGGAGTCGCCACTTCGGGATACCAGAGCGAGGGCGGATACAATGGAGCTGGGCAACCGCATAACAATTGGGGTGCCTGTGAGCAATCTGGCCGCGTGGATCGCACCGGTCTCGCTGTAGATTTCTGGCACAGGTATCGCTCCGACTTTGATCTGGCTCGGGGCATGGGCCTCAATGCCTTTCGTCTGAGTATCGAGTGGGCGCGTGTGCAGCCCTCCTACACAAACAGGCCCGGACCCGCTCCTGCATTTGATGGGGCTGCGGTGGATGCCTATGCAGATCGCGTGGCGGCTTGTCGTGAAGCGGGCATGGAGCCTGTGGTCACGCTACAGCATTTCACTCATCCAGCATGGTTGGGTGTGGATGCGTGGCTGGATGACACCACGCCCGAGGCATTTCAGAAATTCGTTCAATATACTGTTGCACGCCTGAACCGCAGGCTGTGCGATACGCTGGGCCAGTCGCCGGTAAAGTGGTATGTGACCCTCAACGAGCCAAACATGCTCGTTTTAAACACCTACTTGAACCGGCATTTTCCGGGTGGTCCCGAGGCGGGAATCCCTGTCGGCCTGCGCGCTTACAACCGTCTTCTGGCTGCGCATGTGAAAGCCTACAACGCGATTCATGACCTGTATGAATCGCAGGGATGGCCCACTCCGATGGTGTCGATGAACACCTTTTGCAGTGATGTCTATTGGTCCGAGAACATGCTACTCGACTTGCTGTCTCTGAGGCTAAACAAAATCGAGCCTTCCGACGCGGTAGATTATTTTCGTTCGCGGTCCGAAGCACTCTCCCGCCACTTCACGCAGATCGCGCTCCAACGCCGGACGGATTTTGCAGCCATGGCGGGCGCTGGGCTTCACCGCTTGGCAAACTACTTCGCATCGCGTGCGGCCACGGCCGAGGCGTTCGAGTTTTTCTTCACGGAAGCCGAGTGCGCGCCGAGGAGCCGGGCGCTCGATTACCTCGGGCTGGATTACTACGACCCATTTGTGAGCCATGCCTTGCGGACGCCGGATTTCTCCGACCTTGAGTTCAAAAGCCGCAGCATTTCCGCCCACATGCTCGATGTGCTCGCCTGTAAGTGGTGGGACTGGCACTTCCTGCCCGAGGGCATGAGCGCCTTCTGCCAATACTATTCCCGGGCTTTTCCAGGCATGGCGGTGCTGATCGCGGAAAATGGCATGGCCCTGCGCAGTCGGAGCAATGAGTCGGGAGGCGAACCCCGCCGCGACAAGATAACTCGCAGTCGTTATCTGGAGGCACACCTCATGGAGGTTCGGCGCATGCTCGATGCAGGTGTGCCACTCTTGGGATATCTCCACTGGTCGCTCACCGATAACTACGAATGGGGATCGTTTACGCCTCGTTTTGGTCTTTATCGGATCGATTATCAACACAACTTGGCGCGTCTGGAATCGGATCAAATGGGAGATCGCCCCTCGCAGACTTACGCAAGATTAGTGAAGGAAATGGGCTTTAACTCCATCAGCGTCAATATTCCTTAAGGGGAAGCTGATTTTCTGATCGCAGTGGCTAAAAAATCACGGCAATCTTGGCACCCCTATTGCTTCATATTCCTCGCCGCACGGGACAATGGGAAAAAAACACTAAAAAAGCTACACCAGACGGCCTGGCCTGCTCAAAAAAATACACTTGAATAAAAAATGGCTAAATACAAACTCGAATACATCTGGCTCGACGGATATGAGCCCGTGGCAAACCTTCGTAGTAAAACGCAAATCAAAGAATTCGCCAGCTTTCCGAAGCTCGAAGATCTCCCACTCTGGGGCTTCGATGGCAGTTCCACCCGGCAAGCTCCCGGTGGCAGTTCTGATTGTGTGCTGAAGCCTGTCGCAGTTTTCCCGGACTCCACCCGCAAGAATGGCGCTCTTGTCATGTGTGAAGTCATGATGCCCGACGGCACACCGCACATCACAAATTCCCGCGCCACCATTCTTGATGATCCCGATGCATGGTTTGGATTCGAGCAAGAGTATTTTCTTTATCAAGATGGCCGCCCACTCGGCTTCCCCGCTGACGGCTTCCCAGCGCCACAGGGCCTTTACTACACCGGCGTAGGCTTCAACTCGGTCGGCGACATCGCCCGCGATATCGTGGAGCAGCACCTCGATATTTGCTTGGATGCCGGCATCAACCACGAAGGCATCAATGCCGAGGTGGCCAAAGGCCAATGGGAATTCCAAATCTTCGGCAAAGGCTCTAAGCGCGCCGCTGATGAAGTATGGATCGCCCGCTATATCCTGCAGCGCCTCTGCGAGCAATACGGTGTGGATGTGAACTACCACTGCAAACCGCTCGGCAAGAATCTCGACTGGAATGGCTCGGGCATGCACTCCAATTTCTCCACCAAGCACCTGCGCGAGGTCGGCGGCAAGGAATATTTCGAGAAGCTCATGGCAGCCTTCGACAAATACAAAAACGAGCACATCGCGGTTTACGGGCCGGAGAACCACCTCCGCCTCACAGGTCTACACGAGACGCAGTCCATCGACAAATTCAGTTTTGGCTTGGCCGACCGCGGCGCATCCGTCCGCATGCCCCACAGCTTCGTGAACCACGGCTACAAGGGCTACCTCGAAGACCGTCGTCCAAATTCCCAAGGCGATCCTTACAAAATCGCCAGCCGCATTCTCCAGACGATTGCCACGGTTCCGACCGTTTAATCGCTCTGAGGATACAGTCGATCAAACAAACGCCGCCGCCTGTGAAAGCAGGCGGCGTTGTTTTTTCTGGAGATGAGAGGTTTTAAAATTTTGAGGCTTTGCATTTGCCAATCTGCGTAAGAGCCTCTCGGTCCCCGATGGAAAAACTCAATGCCCTGTTCTGGAGCTCGAAGTCCGATGACTACGCCAAGCGGATCTGGCTGCTCTTCTTTGCCATTGTTGCGGTCTTGGTATTTTTTCAGCCGGCGCACAGAACGGTAACGCACAATTATAGCCGCGCAGCCTATAATTGGTGGAACTCGGAAAACATGTATTCCCTTCAAGGGAAAGGTTTTTTATATTTTCCTCAGTCTGTTCTTCTCTACACCCCTTTTGCATGGCAGGAATTTCCCAAGGAGATTAAGAAGTTCAACAAGCAGCCACTCAGCGAAACGCTTTCGTCAACCCTCCTGCTGCGCCTTGGCGAGGTTTTTTACCGCGCATTTGCTTTGGGCCTTTTTGGTTGGGCGATCTGGCGAATGTGCAGATTTTTTCGAGCTGATCCCACTGTGGCGAGCCTCTTTTGTCTGGTAACCGTCTTGGCCTTGCCCGCATCCGTCACTGCGGGAAAAAACGGACAATTCAACATGCTGCTTTCGGCTTCAATGATTCTGGCGGCCGTCTGCGTGTCGGAAAAACGCTGGTGGCCAGCCACGGCCTGGTTGCTTCTTGGAGTCATAGCGAAACCACTGGGCATTGTCCCGCTCATGCTTCTTGGCGCTCTCTATATGCCGCTCTGGTGGCGTCTGCCGCTTGGAATGATTGTTTTTATCGGGCTTTCCTTCATCCACTTCGACCCCATCTATGTTATCAATCAATGGCAAATGTGCTTCAAACAGATCACCATGGCCAGCATCCCTTTAGAGAATAGCTTCGACGACATTGCCGCCATGTTTCGCACATTTGGTCTGAATCTCCCGGATAAACAATGGTTCCCAGTGCGCGCTTTGTTTGCTTTTGTGACGCTCGGTTTGTCTTGGCAGCTGAAAAAAGTCTACCCTGCCTATGTGGCCCCTTTTTTTATTGCGGCCATTTCCGCCGCCTATCTCATGATTTTCAATCCCCGCACGGAAGCGGTTTCTTATATTATCCTGGCAC